>Ga0180217_1000962_pt1 | contig 35907 bp, 13 predicted proteins | sample eDN3rd37CBELigOP_FD_128521 | JGI IMG/M metagenome (GOLD analysis project Ga0180217, IMG submission 128521) | Enriched Organic Plus compost microbial communities from Emeryville, California, USA - eDNA 3rd pass 37_C BE-Lig OP (version 2) (version 2) ... | reverse complement strand
TTGTTGCTGTTGTTGCTGTTGTTGCTGTTGTTGCTGTTGTTGCTGTTGTTGCTGTTGTTGCTGTTGTTGCTGTTGTTGCTGTTGTTGCTGTTGTTGCTGTTGTTGCTGTTGTTGCTGTTGTTGTTGTACCTGTGACTGGTCAGAGCCAAGATGGAGCGGAGAAGTGGGATGGTTACTAATCTTACTCGTACTCCCCGTGCTAGCATGGCCAGAGCTGCCACTTCCAGCTCCACCACTAACTGCTGTTTGTTCATCAGGAGGGCCGCTGCCACTGTCAGTTTGGCTGGGACTATTGTGTTGACTATTGTGACTAGGCTGTCCCTGAGTCGGCGTAGGTGATTCTTGAGCAGTAGGGTGGGGCTGGGCCGGAGGAGGTTGGCTGGGGACAAGAATGCGCTCCATGCTCATGGTTCCAGGATCGACTCCTCGTGTTTTCACTCGCTGAGAGATGGGGAGAAAAGGTTTGGTGAGGTGTGGCAGTTGAGCGAGGGTTGCTCGCTCGCCTGCCTGCCTGAGCTCAAGCAAAATCACTCGACTCAGAGTAACAAGTTAACTTGAGCCTCGATCCAAACCCCCCGGGCCTTTCTCTTCTCGTCTCTACTGAACTCCTGCGAGATTACTACCAGAGCCAAGGCGTATGAGACTTACGCATCGCTCCTGTGCTGTAGATGCTCCATCCGACGGGTCGTCGACTGTGCCTTGGTAGTCGATCAGCTGCTCTAACACTGCTACGAAGAAGGACGAGGTGTCCTAAGAGATCGCTAGAAGGCATGGAGCGGAAATCCCACGGGTCCAGGCATCGGGACGTTAGAAAATCAGCAAAAAAGTCAAAACGAGGCTAGACCACCAAACTCACTTTGGCGTGCGCGCCCAGAGCGCCCCAGAAACGCCCGAAACCGACACTGAGTTCGCGTGTCGGGTTTCGAGTAACGAGGGGTGGACATCTGGGCGCTAGGATGGATAGACGATAACAAAACCTGGAACATAGCGCTATGCAAGTGTCTCGCATCGTTTAGCAGCCCTGGCGCGACTGGAGGCAAGCTAGACATCCCAGAAAGCTTGCCCGAACAGACTCCGATGATGGTTGATTCCCGAACCCCAGCACGGTAGTGAATAGCACGTATCACGGGTTCATCTTATGATTAGAATCCGGGACAATGGTCGGTGCCAGCAAGCTGAATCGTTATAATAACTTAAAGCAGCCACAGCCTCCCATCCGGACGCGTATTTGACTCCAATTCATCCCCAATCAGAAGGTCTCAACGTGCTATCCGTCCTGGCCCGGACTGGGCTTTCTGCTTGCGGGCAGCGAAATCCGGGCCAGGACGGAAAGCGCTCGGAGGCAGGTGGCAAGGGCTTCATACTACAGGTTTGTGATGGGAAATTGGCGGTACTGAACGCGGCATGCAGAGCTGCAAGTACTGTATTTGTGTAGTTTTTGGTGTTTTGAATTGGTATTACTAACTTAATCCCCACATATCGAGTGCATTTCATACACTTGACCCACTCCAAAGCCCTTTTCAGGTTGATTCGTATTCTTTGCATGTGTTTTGTAGGGATAGCACATAAGCCTTGGCGTGAGTGCTGTTTCCCTTCATTCATCCAAGTCTGCTTCACCTGTGTGTACCCGAGTGACCTCCGCTGACCCCCACCGCCACTCACCTGACCCTCTGTTTAACCCCTACCCCTTCCTTCAGTCGAGACAGCGATGGCGTCCAGTCTCGTTTCGAAGGCAACGGTGGACGATGCCAACACCATCAATGGCTATTATATGAAAGAACTGGCCGACATGACAATGAACTCCATCAAGGACTGCGAGGCAGTGCGGGATGCCCTCCTTGCACGACTTGAAAAGGAGTCGCCTGATGTCAAGCACAAGGTGTTGCGATGCATCAAATACGTCGCGATTCATGGCCGAAGCGACTTCCGTGTCAGCTTCCAACGATACGCTGACCGCATTCGGGAGCTTACGACCTTCCGCTGCCGCCCCGACCCTCTGCGTGGCGAGGCACCGGCGCGCGATGTCCGCAACGCAGCGAACGAGGCACTTCAGGCAATCTTCACCCAGCAGACTAGCTCGTCGCTGGCTGGCACTGGACGTATTGAGGGATATGGTGTAGATCCCAGCGCGGCTGCAGCAGCCGCAGCTTCTAGCTCGAAGGAGAGCGCAGCAATGGCCTCCTTTGCCAACACTAGCAATGCCAGCGGCAGTGGTATCGCCGCTCCTCTGCCTGCTAGTAAGTACGGTGGTATTGGTTCGGATGGTATCGGCGTCGCAACAGGTGAAACGAGTGACTTAGTTCGTACTGCATCAGCAGCCGCCGCGGCCAAGGCACAAAAGTACATTCCCACGTACAGTGGTCAGGAAGCCGCTAGTGCTGCGGCTGCTGCAGCGGCCGCTGCACTTGCTGCTGGACCTGGCCACCGAGCTAAGGGTCAGGTCGGCGGTATCTGGGCAACCGAATCCGCCGCTACTGTTGTCGCAATTCCTACCACAACCCCTGCTACCGGTGGCTCCTTTGGCCCAGCCAGCACTAGTGCACCGGTGTCGGCCGCCGCACAGGCAGCAGTACCAGCAGGAGCCAGCCACACTACGACCTCTTCACCTCTTGGGCCTGGTCGTGTTATTGTCACCCCTGGTGTTGAGATCCCACCGCCCAAGGTTCCCGTGTCGCGAGCTCCTGGTCCTTTCGAAATTAAGCTCGTAGAAACGATCACAGCACCATCCCTGCGACCGCTGCCGACCAGCGAGGAGCGTGCAGACTTTTTGCAAAAGTCCAAGTCGTTGGACCACCGCGCCGTGGCAGAATGCATTGATCGTCAGCTGGATATCACCACTGTCCATCCTGCCTCAGTTCTCAAGGCGCTTTACATCCTCGAGGCGCTGCTGGATTCTGAGTCAGATGACGCAGATGACTACTTCAACGACCATCCTGACCGACTGCTTGCCCTAGAGAATCACCCAACTCGTGCGATTCGAGTGCTTACACTAAAGAACTTGGTTCATCTAGGTATGCGCCCCAAGTCGGTTCTTGATCAGTATACTAGTGCCTCGCAGTCCTCTGCTCCCTCGTACACACCTGTCGCTGCTTCTTCACCCAGCTCAACGACCGCTTCTACATCCGCAACGTCGACCTCGGCAGCCTCCGCGACCTCCTCGAGCGCACCCGGTCTGTTGGATTTGTTCGGAACGGGTAGCAGCGCTACAACGACTGCAACTCCCACGGCCGGCAGTACGACAACATCTTCATTCGACTTCCTGGCTAGTGAGGAAACTTCAACAGCCCCGGCGGCAGCAAGCAACCAGACGGGAGGCTTGTTTGATAACTTAACGATGGTCCCACAGTCGCAGAGCAGCAGCGGTAGTATATTTGATGGCTTGACTGTCACATCGCCGCAGCCTGTGGCATCTCCATCTTCCAGCCCTCTTGACGCTCTCTTTGGTAATTCAGCAACCAACGCACCACCTGCTGCACCGAAGACCAACACGCTCGACCTGATTAACTCGATGTACAGCCAGGCACCTAGCACTCCTGCGCAGCCCCATCCTTTTATGCAGCAGCAGCGGCAGCAGCCTCAGGCCATGGCTCCAATGCAGGCCATGCAGGGAATGCAACCTGTGCAACCTATGCAACCTATGCAACCTATGCAATCCATGCAATCCATGCAGCCCATGCAACCCATGCAACCCATGCAACCCATGCAACCCATGCAACCCATGCAGATGTATCCCAACCAAAGCAATCCAATGATGATGCAGCCTGGCATGCAGCCTGGCGTGCAGCCGATGCAACAACCGGTTAATGTTTTCGGAGGTGCTCAACCTCAAATGCAACCTAACGTCTTCGGCCTAGGATTCAATACGGCAAATTCGGTCTTTACACCCGCGGCTCCCACATCGTCTGCGGGTGAGGACGTCTTCGCGGCATTATCCCAGGTTAGCATCTCGGGTGGCTCGGCAAGTGCAAACAATGCCCCTAAGGCAGATCCATTTGCAAGCCTGGAGTCCGCTATTCTGAAGAAGTAACCAGACTCTGGCGTTTGCACCATGCACGCACTCGATGCATCAGTTCTTTGCTGTCACACATGTACACTGGTATATTTATTAGCTGCTTTCGATATATATCTTGGTCTGAGACGATGCTTTCAGGCAACGATTCAGAAAGGAAAGGAAGGGAAGGAAAGGAAAGGAAAAGAAATGAAAGGTAAGGTAAGGTAAGGAAAGGAAACTGTGTTGGCCCCCACATCAGAGCTGTAGATCGCACTGTGAATACGTCGGTCCTTCAAACCTATCACAATTGGCCTTGTCTGATCTTAGGACACTTCATAGTCCTATTGGCCTTCTGAAAGTCTTACCTGTATGGGGGAGAGGTTGTGTCGTTGGAGTCATGAGTGCTCCACGTCACTTCAAGACAACCCAGCGCTTTAGCTAGTCTAGCAATGAGTTTGGATGTTTGTGTAGTTGATCAAATACAGACAAAAGTGGTAGTAGTCGTTCAAAACTAACGCATTCCTGCTGCGGTGTCTCAATCGATTGCATATCCGGCGCAGTCCGAACACACGGCCTTGCATATTGCCTACTCACGCGAAACCCTGATCAAGCCACGTCCAAAAGTACACTCAAAACCCTAAGAATGCTTAACGATCCGTTCTTGATTCACTCCTTAACCCAAGGCTGTATCGACTCCCCGGTCGTCCTCTGAAAGCATCGGTTGTGTGTGTAATGACACGCCTTAGTGTATTCGTGTACCCGTTCTGAATCTTGCAATAACACAGAGTTACCGCAAGCCTCAGAACGTCAAGACTCTTGGCTTAACAAAAAAGCAAAACAGGCTGATGCGACATGGTTCCGCTGGCGTTGGTTGCAGATGCGAGCCAGCACTACGCAGTGCCTTCAACAACATACATTGACAAAGACATTCGACCTGAAACCGTTGGTATCGCCCAGCACATACAGAGGTGTTTCGCTCCAGCGCTTAGAGTCCGAGCTTGGTGCGCTTCCAGTGGCGGCGCTTGAAGTTGTAGCTAGATGAGGAAAGGGTGACGAAGGATGTATCAATAAGCAAAGTGTCGCAAATGCAGCTGAAAGGTATGCGCAGAATGCGATTCGAGCCTTCCACCGGCGCTAAAGATGAGGATACGCAACTAAGGTGCGTGGGTCGGCTCGACCAGAGCGTCCACTTTGTCCTGCTCCTTCGAAGCCAAAGAGCGAACCACGCCAAGCAGTCCAGGGTTGGCAAGACCTGCGAGTCGCAACTGATCGATCGGACCCACTTTGAGAACGACTATCCCACGAGTGTCACGCAGGGACCTCGCGGCATCTGTCCTTTCTCCTTAGTTCGTTTTGTCTCGGAAAGCTAGTTTGGTCGAGTTTTCTCGCCATCTGGTGGGCTGGTGCGGCAGGAAAGCCGATAGATCAAAGGAGAGTGTGAACATACCGAATAGTGTTGCCAGTCTTCGCACGAACCCAGTTGGGAACGTTGCGGTTCTGCTTAATCTTCTTCGCAAGAATTTTCTTAATTCGCAAAGACTTGATAGAGGGCTAAATTTGTGGGTATAGGAAGCAAGTGCATGATATAAGACTACATTCGTATGATACCTAGAACGCTTATCTATATAATCATACCATCCGCACAAACATATGTCATTCTAAACCCCACTTACCATTGCTTTTTTTGTCAGAGTCTTGGTGTGCCTCAACCTCCGGGTTTTCCCGCATTTTCCGGGATTTTCCCCTATTTTCCCCATTTTTCCAACGCGAGCATTTTCCGGCATTTTTTGGGTATTTTCTGGTATTTTCCCAGCACTGCCTCATCGAGCTCGAGAGACCAAACTCGGTTCGAATCTTTTTTAAGGTGGATGGTCTCACTCCCCGCCCAAGTTTTGTTTGCGGTTCGCTACTTTGAGTGCATACTCGGTTCAAGGCTATCAAGCTAGATCTTAGTCCTAACAACGAAGTTGAACCCTAGCATTCGAGTGCACAAACCTATCCCAAAGCTCGCAAGGTGGATCGAAGTGCTTCCTCTGTACCGGAATCAAGCACATGTCCGAGATCAACAAGAAAGACAATGCCGTAGTGGCGGCAGGTGGCTCCGCGGCTGCTGCGGCGGAAGGGAATCCCGAAGCCACACAGCCCAAGAGTGTGTCCCAGGCACACCAAGCTGATGACGAGGGCAAGGAGGTCAAAACCGCCTCGACCGAATCGAAGGAGATCCAGGAGGATGAGGATGAGATCATTGAACTGAATGAGAACGTCGCTGTCGTTCCTGACTTTGATGACCCCACACTGGAAGTGATCGAGGTGGATAAGGATGAGCCCCCGCCGGAGGATCTCGATGATGATGACGATGACCCTGAAGCTCTGGCTGCACTTGACGAGAACCAGTACGGCGACGATGACTACGATGGAGGCATTGAGTTGAATCTAGATGAAGACGCGGGTGCAGCAGCTGGTGGAGACGAAACAAAGTCCAGCGAGGCCAAGTCCCATGCCATCTTTGAGTTCAGCAAACATACGGACGCAGTCTATGCCGTTGCACTCCATCCAACCGACGAGAAAATCGCGGCTTCCGGAGGCGGTGACGATTCCGCATATATCTTCTCACTGGAAGACGGCAAGGTTCTCCACTCCTACACCGGTCTCTCCGACAGTGTTGTCGACCTTGCATTCAACTTTGACGGTACTCTTCTCGCCATTGGTGTTTTTGATGGTGAGATCTTTGTATACGACACAACCACGGGCGAAGAGAAGCAGCACTTCAGTATTGGCAGCGACTTGGCCTGTCTCACCTGGCACCCTAAGGGTAACGTGCTCATGGCTGGTGCAGACGACCGAAATATTTGGCTCTGGAATTGCAATACCGGTGCTACTCTCGCGGTTCTGTCTGGTCACTCAGACGGTGTTCTCCAGACCACTTTCTCTTCAGATGGAACCCTCATTCTGTCCAGTGGCGCTGATGGCAAGACGATCATCTGGAACCCTAAGGCACGCAAGCCCATGTTCACGTTCGTTAACGGTGCACCGCTTGCTGCTGCTCCAGCTGGAAAGAAGCAAGTCTCTCCTGTCCTCACCCTCGTTGCACATCCCTCGAAGCCTCTCCTGGCCTCTGGAGCTGAGGACGGCTCTGTTCATATCTACTCGCTGTCAAGCGGCAAGGCGCTGTTCAACTTGAAGACCGCGCACACACAATCTGTCGAGACCCTTGCATTTTCGCCTGAGGTCGGTGTGAACAGTCTGCTTGCAAGTGGTTCGGTTGATGGATTCGTCAAAATTTGGGATTTGAACAAGAACTGCCAGCAGCGTCACCAGCTGCTTCATCCAAACGCCGTTACGAAGGTAGCTTGGCATCCATCTAAGCTTATCCTGTATACCACTTGCAGTGACTCGGTTGTCCGCACCTGGGATGCTCTTTCCGGTCGTCTTTTAGGTGTTCGCAATGGCCACAAGGATGGTATCCTGGCCCTGAAAGTAGCGAGCCATGGCACCAAGCTGCTCACCGGCTCGGAAGATCATAACGTCCTGCTCTTTGACGTTGAGGATCTCATCAGCAAGGCTCAGTAAATAAGCGCCCCAGAGCAAACACTCAGCCAAGTGGCTGTCACTCAATACACAACCATTAATCTAGCCTGAAATTTTGGAGGTTTCTATTTTCTACAGTTTAAGGGAAAGTGTGTACCCAAATTACAGCTGATACTATATACAATGTGAACCGATCTCTCAACAAGGATGTAACAGTATGTAAATGACGAAAATGTCCACCTGTTGCGGTTTGAAATAGGCGAAAGGGGACCAATCGTTCATATTCATAATGTTCTAATCCACATGGGAACAGCAAAAGTGTACAACCCGCGGGGACCTCTCCCACAAACTAGAACACAGGCTCAAGCAAACCAAACAAGGCATGTGTGTGTGTGTGTGTGTGCGTGCGTGCGTGCGTGCGTGCGTGCGTGCGTGCGTGCGTGCGTGCGTGCGTGCGTGCGTGCGTGTGTGCGTGTGTGTGAGTGTGTAAAAACGCATTGCTCTGAGTAGGGGCAGTGGAATCAACGCAAGACGTCCTGTACATGTCTCCACACCCTCTTTGGCAATGACCGTTAAAACTGGTACGATCGTGCCGAACCTGGTCGACGACCGCCACCACCACTAAACATTCGGAAGAAAGATGGACCAGGACCGAATCCGCCATAGCCGCCGCCACCTTGGTTATTATAGAGCTCGTCCGCATCGGCGCCTAGGTCGTACTTGCGCCGACGTGTTTCATCACTCAGTACATCATATGCCTCGGTAATCTTCTTGAACTTCTCTTCTGCAGCCGCTCGCGCCGCTTCGCTCGTGTTGTGTCGATCAGGGTGCCACTGGAGTGCCAACTTGCGATATGCGGCCTTGATATCATTTGCGCTTGCGGAGGGAGTCACGCCTAGGATAGAGTAGTAACTATTGGGGTTGGTATGCTTGGCTGCTAGCTCTGCTTTTCGTAGTTCCTCTTCAATCTCGTCATCGCCGGGTTGCAACTCACGCGCACGCTTCAGGTCACGAACGGCATCAGAATACTGTGAGAGCTGGGTCCAGCATCGAGCACGGCGGACATAGACCTTGGCGTTGTTTGGATTTAGAGATATACTCTCTGAACAATCGTTAGCCGCGGCTCGCCAGTCGTTGAGTCGCATGTGCGCAGCCGCGCGATTGGAAAACATGGTGGCATTGAAAACGTTGTTCGTGGGATCGATGCGCATTGCTTCAGTGTACACTTGAATAGCGGCCTGAGGATTACCATCCTTGAAAAGCGAATTACCCTGCTCACGCTTGCTTTCGAGATTTCGAATCAACTTAAACATGGTCAAAGCCTTAGGGTTATCAGGATCAGATCGGAGCACCTTCTGGAAGTGCTGCTTCGCGATTTCATCAGAGGCATTCTTGTAGAACGCCACACCACGCCAAACGAGAATGTCAATGTTATCGCTACCACCTGGGCTTGCGTAGAGTCCATTCAGGATCATCAGCGCAGAGTCGACTCTGCCCTGACTGATCAACAGTCTCGCTTTCAAAACCTTGGTCTGCAGGGCGCTTGAGAGAACCGTGCCCAGTTCGTCAATCACGCTCGCAGCTGCGTCCACCTTTTCTTCATTCAACAATTCGTGTGCTCTTCGGATCGAATCATTAAATTCATCAACTGTACGAAGCAATCTGCGCGAGTCTTCACTATCCCTTGCTTTCTCCTCCATAGAAGCAACGAGTTTCTTTGCTTCAGAAAAGTTGCCCAGATATGTGTGTGCCTGAGCAAGTCGGTACTGTGCCTTTGTGAATGTAGGGTCAATTCGGAGTGCCTCTTCGCAGTCTTGCACAGCAGACTTCCAGTCACCGAGCTTCAGGCGGACTGCTGCTCGGTTGCTAAAGAACAGGTGGTTCTCGGGATCCAATTCGATTGCCTTTGTATAGCTCTTCAATGCCTCGGATAAGTTTCCAGCAGTAAGTTGCTGGTTGCCTCGCTCCTTCATCTCCAGTGCCTTCTCCTTCGCGGAACTATAGTGATGGATCACAATGGTCCATGGGACGCGTGATGAGATGGATTGCTTAGAAGTCGTCACATCCGACTTGTGGGGAGAATTCCTGAGAGCGAGTGCGATACTGCGTGGCTCCACTTCACCACAGTGCAGGTACTAGACCTAGAAGCAATCCAATGAATTAACACAAATCCACGAGATCGGCTTGGATGCGCACTAGCCCTCGTCGTCCAAGAAATGGCTCTAAGTTGTGGCTTTGATAACCTCAAGTCACGTTGGAGCGGCGTTTAGCGTAACTTTCACCCAGCACTCACTTGGCATGTCAATCCGCAAGTCTGGATCAGCAAACTACATCAGAACAAACACATATCATGGATTAAGGGGCATTTGAAAGTACGTACACTGGGCTCGTGACGAGCTTGGGTTCACCTCCATAGCCGGATGCGAAAGATGCTGGATCTCGCTCGGCCCAGGCGTCATCCTCAGCCTCAAGATCTTCATCATCGATATAGTCCTCGTCCGTGAGGTCTTCCTCGACCTCGTCTTCTTCCTCCGTGTCCCGGATGTGCTGCTTCGGCACGCGGTAGCCGTAGGCTGGACTGGACATGCGAGTTAGCTACAAAGTGAACGATTATGGTGATGGTCGGTAGAGGGGTGGCAGCGTGCGCAGGTGGGTGTAGAGTGTGCACCCGCGCGCGACTGCACAACTGAGAAAGAGTAAACATTTTTGGATGATCAACCCTGCGGGATGCACGCTCAAGCGTGCCGAACAAAAGGATTTCAATGCGAAATCCCTAGGGTCAACTTTAAAGCACTAGGTTTTTAGCTCGTGTTGGGGACTGGGACACGAAAGGAAACCAATAGTCGGTAGCCTCTCGTAGCCACTACCTGAACGCACAGCATTCGATGCAATATCTTATCCCCATACGCTGCTTTTCACATCCAATCAGTACCATTTTAAACTCTCAAACCCCCGCTTCAGGCCAGAATTCCGTCACCCCCAGTCTCTGCGCTCGCCTAGATTTGTCGTTTGTACGGCCGAGCCAAAGTTGGTACAAAAATATTTCAGGGTGGATGGGTTAACTCACGACACTCACTTCCAACTTAGGTTAGCTCATTAGTTTGTCATCAAATATAGGGCGTGTGACAGGTGTAGCTTGCATCATAATCTAGTTTCTACACTTTCCTGCCCGTATTTGCTCCCCTGCAGAATTATTTAAGTCGCATTAACCCCGCAACCCCCGCGGCAACGGTTTTCCAACCTCAGTATGGAGAGTCCCAGGTTAATCGACGTCTTAATTGGCGCATGCATCCTTGCCGCGCCTCCAGGGGACTTAAATCTTAGCGGCGCGCGTTTCCTCTACGCCAAGTTCCGCGACATCCGTGAGCACTACCGTAACCTCGATCTATCCTTGGTTTCCATGCTCTTGGATATTTTCAAGACGCCACTGGATGAGAAGATTCCCGACGGTCTGCCACCCATCGCGATTCATGCGGTGGCGTTGAAAAATCCCAAACTGCTCACGCAGGATGACAGCAAGTTGCTGCATCTCAGCTACGGTGTGTACAGTCGTCAAAGGTTCGATCCAAATGTAGATCGCTCACTCATCTTCGAAGCTGCGACACAGGCCGCTTGGTTCGCTCGTGGAATATGTCGACGGCTGCATGTCTTGTATGACACAATGAAGCTGCTCAAGCTCCCGTGGTCGGTCATGCTGAAGATCCAGGAACGACCCGAATGGTGCCAGGTGCTGCTCCGCGGTGTGATGGAAACCGCTCTCGCAGAGTTCAATGCGTACTGTCGAGTCAGGATGGCTGAGCAGCGCGTGCGTGTCGCGGAGAGCCGCGCGCAGCAGGCGATGCTTGAACAGCAGGTACGACAACAGCAAAAGGACTTCCACCGGCAGCAGGTTCAACTTGCAGCCTTTCATAAGCAGCAACTCCAGGAGCAGTTTGCGAAGGATCGAATGCACAGAGCAAAGCGAGCAAGGAGTAAGGAAGGCGTTCTCGTCGACGACATGGACAGGCCGATCGATTTTAATCGACTCGACAATACTGCGTCAGCAAGTGGTAACGATACATTTGCCGAAGGCGCGGGTGGATGGGGTGGCGAGAGCGACCACACAACAACAGGTGATGTCACTGCATTGTCATCGGGGTCAAACCCTCTCCAACACGACCCTGCACAGGGCACCCGTAGAGCTACGCATGCCACTAACCGTAGCGTTCAGCGTGGCTCCCATAAGACAGGCAGGACTCAGAAGAACTATGTAACCCTGCGCAGCGATGATGAGCTCGATGAAGAGTATGACGATGATGTCGAGAGTGCGAACGATGATTATGAAGATGACTACGACGATGATGATGATCATCTGGAAGGCGGGTATTACGATGAGTATGATGATGATGACGATGACGATGACGATGATGATGACGATGATGACGATGAAGACGACGATTTCGAAGATGTGAAACGTAAAGGAGCTCATCGAGGAAGGCGGAGGAATGGTCGAAGTCGTGTCATGGGTCATGGTCGACCCAAGCACCAGCAATCAAAAACGCACAAGCGTAGCACTCGTGCGAGCGGTGGTGAAGTTGCCGATCCCGTTGCCGTTGCACTGGCCGCCGCCGCACAGGGCGCAGAGCAAGCTGCATTACCCGAGGGCCCACTCGACGGCTCGTGGCAAGGTGGAAATGCGACGCTACGCACATGGGCAAGCAGTCAAGCTGAGATCCTCCAACACCCTGATTCTTATAGAAGCGTTGACCGGATTTTGAGAACTGGAATCCCGGGGCTGGTGCTTCTTTCGGATACCACTCCTCACGATGATCCCCACGGTCCGAAAAACGCTGCGCAACTGATCCGCCAGCAGCAACAACAGCGTCTGATGTTACAGCAACAGCAACAGCATGCTCTGAACGCAAGCCACATGGGGGATGTATTCCTTGCACACTCATATCTCACTCAGTCACAATCATATCTCACTGAAGGTGTGGCCTTGGCGGCATTTGTGCCTTCGCTCGACATGTGCATCGAAACCTCAGCTGAGCTAGATCTGGACCAGCAGGGCGGGTCGCTTGGATATGAAACAGCTTGGAAGGCGTTACTTGCTGGTGCGGGAGTCGAGGAACCTGACACTCGGCCTGCTGAATCACTTCCCAGTGAAGAACACAGACTGCTCGAAGAACTTGTCGACCTCGAGCATCGAAAAGCCGCGGTGCTTGCGCCACTTAGCAAGCTCTTGGAAATGAAGAGGATTTTGGAAGCTGAGAGGCGAGCAGAAGTCGAAGATGACACGGAAGACCATGGAACCAAGTCTAAATCAACTACCAGCCAGCCGATAGATGTTTTGGATGCAATGGAAGTCACATTTGAGTCAGTGAATGCAGGTCGCGTGGCTGGTAGAGTATCTGCCGCAGCTGTACAGAAGCTCGCACGCTCGGCAGCCCCGACGCGTCCTAGTGTTTGGAGGGTATCGGTTGCAACGTCACGCTTCTCCACATACTTTAACCTCTGCCTTCGAATCGTAGATGCCTTAATTGCACCCTTCCACTCCAAAAATTCGGGACCGCAGATCAACTACGCCCAGGGATCGGTATCCTCATCTAATCAGCTGCTTCAGACTGTTGGAGCTGCACTCCCTTCTGATTTATTTCAGGTGTTTCAAGCCGCGCTTAAAGAGGGGGCTCAGAATAGCCAACAAAGCAGTTCGTGGGCAAACGCCTCACACTCAAGCAATACCTCGGCACTACCCTTGTGGTTACGTCCCCTTGCGATGCAAGCTGACGCCATGCAGGCGTTGCCGATGCACCTTCGTTTTGATGACCCTTCAAGACTGGCGGCGCTTAAAGAGGCTCGCTCACCAACATCTGTCCTCGCCCTTCTTGGACTGGGTTTCGGGCCAGGTTCTGCTGAGTCCTCCAAAGTCCTTGCTCGGCTCCACATTGCACAGTATGCGGCGTTCCAGCTGGCACGAACAAAAGCGCTCAAGGATAAGCTCGGAAGTATTATCAAATGTATGAAGGATGACCTACTTCGGCAACTGCGAACCATCGTGACGTCCTTACAAGGGTACCAGAAGCAGCATCAAATCAACGTGCTGGTCCAGCAAATCTCACGTCTGGAGACATTGGACTATGAGATGCATTCTCAACTCGAACGCAGCCTCGCTGAGGCTGCAGAGCGCCGAAGGCGGAGGTTGGAAGCTGCTCTCAAGGCCGAAAATCATGTTGATGCTGCGTGTGCGTTGGAGCAAAGTTCCAGATGGGACCGTCTCTTAGTCTGCCTCCGTATTCTTCTGTTGAACACAACAATGGCGATCTTATCTCGAGAGTACCCCACTCCTGTCTCAAGCGTCACGAATGAGGCCATCACCGAAATGCAGAAGTCAGGCGATTTGGCAGATCGCATGGTCGTGGCTCAGCTGCAAAGCTATCGCTTGCGACCTGAGGAGCTATCAGAGTTTGTCTCAAAGGACCTGCTAAGGCACTCGCCCCTTGGAGTTCTCGCCGAGCGGCTCGCGACGACGCAATCTGGCACGTCTAATGAGCCTAAGAGCCCAATTGAAGATCCGACGACTCCGCAGGCTTCAGAGATTAATTCGCATCCATGGTGGGTGGCCTCGATCTTCAGACCATCCAAAGCACTGGCCACACGGCTCGCAATTCGGCACCGCCAACTCAAAATTAGAGTCATCAAAGTTGTCCAAGACCTCTTCTCGGCTTATGACGCTTACGTCGCTAAAGGGACGTCGCAGCTGTCGATTCAAGAGGATTTGAACCTACGCATTCAAGCATTGTTTGAGCTTGCATCACCACCTCCGAGTCATGGCGATGTGAACAGGGAGAAGCTCGACACAATTTTATTCACGAAAGTCCCAGCGCAAAAGAGAGTGAATGGAGACGAAAACGTAGATGCACAGGTAGTTGGGTGTGACCTAGGCTGGGCCGAAGCTCATGAAGAAGGCTGTGCGCAGGCACGCATCAAGGCACATGTTGGAGCCGGCGCCGGGCCTCAAACGCATGCAATCACAATGGTTGATCAACACTATTTGTTCACCGATGCGCTCCGCGCTACACGCGCAGCTGCACGATTGGGAATTTCAACTAATGGGACAACATCAAGCAGCCTGGACTCTGTCTCGACAGCTCAACCCGAATTAGTCACCGCAATTGACAGCCAACTGACGGATGCGTTTACAACTACTCTCGGTGGACTAGATGCTACGGTTGATTCGGGTGCTGCTGCATTGAAGGACGTCTGTGCTATTGGCTGTGATGAGGCGCCAAACGAAGCTGCTCGCCGTCGCGTGTTCGAGCTCATCGCTATCTTTTCCCTAACGCGGGTGTATAGGCATAGCGGAGTTCGGCTCTCCTCGCTTAGCAACCCTAGGGCAGTACCAACTACGGTCTATGTTTCTCCTCCAGAACTGTCGCTGTTTGAGCGAGAACTTCTGCGTTCGCTTCATTTGCCCATCTCGTGTAAGCGTGCCCGCGTCCGTGCTCTCGCCCGAGCCAAGGCAGCGCTGCTCAACAAATCCGAACGCGGACGGTTCTCAGCCTTTGTCAAGTCAGATCACCCGTCAATCCTACCCCCAGTCGTGAGAGAATATTTTGGTTCATCGCGGCCGAAATCAACAGAAGAATGGTTGCATCCGTATATTATCAATGACTTGGATCAGGTGGAGGAATATGATGATGTGAGTCTCTTGCTCTCAGACAACTCCCCATACGAGGTGAACTTCAGCGGACTGGACGATCAGCGCCAATCCAATCTTGTCGGCGATGAAGGACAGAAACTGCGACCGCTTCTCCGCATGCTTGTGTCAGAAACCGCTCCAGCTCCGGTGGAGGTCTTCCGCGATGTGGCAGCTCAGTACGCTCGACCCATTGACGCTGCGACACAAGAATCCTTGCTTGTTAAGCTGAGCGGGTTGATTCGTGATCCATATTCACATCGACTTGCACTAGAAGAAACTGACGAAGAAGAGGAGATCGCGGCAGTTACATCTCGTATCCAATCAATTCGAACCAAACTCTCGCTTTACCATAACATCACCACGCTCCCTGCCTCACAGCAGAAACGATTAAAGGAGACGTTAAACCGCAATCGAGATGATGTCGCAGCTGTTGACAGATTCTCAACGAGTCTCGGTCGCAGCGGTACGGGGAGTGTGACAGAGAGCCATACCATTGGTGAGCTGTGGCGAACTACCTCAGAACAAGTGGGCGCTCAAGTCGGCACATCACATGTTGGCGTACCTGACTCTGCGCCTTTGCCAGCCGCTTCCGGTGATAGCAAGAAGACGAAGGGTAAGAAGACGAAGATGTCCAAGGCTCAGCGGCGAGCCGAAGCACGTCGTCGAAAATATGCATTTATTTTTGGCGAAGATGACTTCGATGAGGACGACGTACGAGTTGATCAAGATGCGGATGGCGCTCAAAAGACGGGCTTTGATGATGATCTGGCACAACTCCAAGGCATTACGGACTTGAGTGACCTTTCAGGTGTCCTAGACGCGGGCCCAAATGAGTCTCCAGAACCTGAAGGTGTCCTTCGTCAACGCTTGCACAAGAAAGCGTGGAGCCGCGCTGCCACTCGAGTCAGATCACTCCTGAGTGTGAACTCCGGGGAGTCATCTAAAGACATCTCGCTTGATGTGGCACTGGCTGAAGGTGGTGTATTCGAGGAATTAGTGATTTCTGACTCAGATGACGAAAACGAAAACGAGGGAGAAGTTGAGACAGATGAAGAGCCGGCAACTCGCGAAGGATCTCTCAACACGGCCACGATCGCAGGTGATGATGCCAATCGAAAGAAGCTGGCCAAGGCCAGCCTAGAACCAAGCCATATCCACGATAGCAAATACCTGGAGGAGGGCATCTCAACTCTGGCAAACTATATTGCACGTTTTCCTCCCGAACACCGCGCTCTACTAGGAATTAAGTCAAACCGCTCGACATTCGGAACATATTCAAATGTGTTAGCCGCGGATGATGAGGATGATGAAGCTGACAGAATAGCGTTTATCATCAGCTTCATTGACCCTCAGATGGCAACGTCTCAGGCGACGTCTCCGCTTACCTTTCCTCAAGATGCGTCAGACTCACCTAACACCGACGCCTCGCTCGAGTCGAAGCTCAGTATGACCCAGAAGCTACTCCGTGGCCTGGATGCCGGTGCGGCTTCTCGTGAGCTCGGACTGTGTTTCCTACGTTCATTTTGTGCGGCTGCACTACGAACACCACTTTGTGTCTCGGAGCTCCCTCAATCCCATGAGGAGGTGGAGAACGTACCAATTCGCTCCGTCGAGAAGTCTAGCGCTAGCGAAGAAGAGCAAACACATGACATCCCACTCGAGCACGCGAGTGAAAGCGAGATCAGGCTAGAGAATCAGCCTCAGCAGGATAGCAACGTGAAGGTACTACAACACTCTGAATCAGACCACACGACACAACCCGAAAGCAGTGCTTCTCCCTATCTCGATGAAATTTTCGCCCGAGCGAAGGGATTTGCTTCATGGGCCATGGCGCGACAGACTGCGATGCACCGATCTGCGCAACAGCGATTCCTCAATCCCTCCCCCGATGCCTACAACGACCTGACCTCTGACTCGGAATATGACGAACCTGAATCCGGAAACGAAGACGACCCAGTTCGGGTACTGGACCAGCGCATTTGCGATGCTGCTAAAGAGGCAAATCTACCAATCGCAGTTTGTGTGCCTGGAAATGGTTCCAGTCTAGATTTCGCCAAAGAGAACGAACCGACTGCGCTCCACTCCCTCAGACTCCGAGATTCGTCGTTAGTCCAGCCCGTCTTGAACCGACAATGCCTCCAAGATGAACTGCGACGACGACGCCAGAGGAATGTCTTCGTCAGACACTTCCAGCTCAAAGCCAAGCAGCAACTGAACATGCTATCGCAATTACTCGAGAAGTACGAAATCGAGGGCTCTGCTCTTTCGCCAAAGACAGTCTCGGTGACTGGCTTGCTTCAACTCCAGCAGGTCCTCGAGCGGCATAGTTTGCTGTCGCGATCTGTGGACTATATCGCTCCGGGAGTAACAACTCCCGTCTCTAGCACGATTGTTGATGCGACCAACGACAGTCGATGGTTTGGGTTGTGGTATGCAGCCCTCAAGAGTCTGCACATTCGCTTGGAACGTACTAAAGTGCAAGGAGAATTCACGCGTGCTTTCATCCTTGCCGATGATGCGGCGTGGAAGATACGCCGTCGCTGGCTCCGCCGTAGTCGAAGGCTTTTGGCATTACGCCGAATGGAGCGTGGACTCGCGAAGATCCAGCAGTTAGAGCAGCGAGGAGTCTCTAAGCTCAGCACTGAGGAATGGGACGATGACTCTGACGAAGATGAGGATAGCGTTGATCTCTCAGAACGATGGTACCCCGACACGCTCCTCCGTGACGGAGGGGTAATGCCTGCCTATGCGTCGGATTTTGCAGACACCGATGAGTATGAGGCTGCTCACAATCCGCAGACCAGTCCAGAGACACTCGCAGCACTTGAGAGAAATCGTCGACGTGTTGAAGAAGCCCTTTCGCTTGAAGGTCTATCGTCTGATGCAACCCAACTGCGTCAGTCGCAGCGTCTTGAGCTGTGGACTGCAAGCTGGTTGTGGTCCGCAGCGATTGATGAATCGGCTGTCGCCCTCGAAGTCACATCTTTGCTGCTGGCTCGAGCTGCGTTCACACGCGCTGTCTTCCCCGATGTGGCAGGATTCAACGCGGTCCTCACAGGCGCCTTGATTCGCCTGCCAGTCTACGTCGCACTAGCACATCATGGTAGTGTGCGTCATTTGCAGCGCATCCTTCGAGTGATTCCCCAGCTAACCCGGCCCGCAGGGATGCTGTGGAAACTGTTGGCAAACATCCGAACAGGTAGAGCATAGGAACAATGCTGAGTTGTATATCAAGCGGCTGCGATGCAACTGGGTTCAGCTCTATATTAGATAAATGAGTGTATTTCGTTCCAAGTGTATCATAGCCTCTCTGGAGCCAGAACCAGTTGCCCATGCTAAGTTGTCTCATCGACTACACGCTTCACCCATAGAACGTTGCATGTGAATGTATTCGACCAATACAGCCATCGCCATGGCATCGACTGTTATATCGTGTCAGGTACTTCTTGCCTACTCAGCCCTTTGATGAACAGTGCACCAGCTGCTGAGTTCGGATGTCTCGTGACCAGTGATTGTTCCTGTCTGTCCAGTGCAGCATTGCAGGCCTGCTGACACCTCGGTGGCGGTGAATTTTTTTGTGTGCGCAAAACGCGGGGGTAATTTTTCGAAATTTCGTCCATCAGATCACGACGTTGATAGTGAAGAAAGCGGGTCAATTTGCTGGGATAGGAGTGCGTGTGTGATAATTATATCGTGTAAAATCGATAAAAAATTGCGTTACATACCTATAGTGCGTAGTAATAATTGAGATCCTCTACATCATCTATCACAATCTTGATACCAAGTCCGAATCTTGACAAAGATTGATTTGATTCATCCTAGATCGTCGCCGGTTTTGTGCCCCGCTCGCGACTGCACTCAGTGAGATCCCAGTGCTCGACCCGGTATCCGATGCATCTGTCTGGCCCCCATTTTCTGCATCTGCCCACCTCCGCGGGCGGTGCCTACATGGCGCAGCAGAGCCGATATTCAGCCGCGCTTGTCAGAGCTGGTCCCAGGCTGACTCAGCCTGGATACCCTTCTGGGTGACAGGATGTGGCAGGCAAGTGCGGCTTTTGAGAGTGTTACATGAGAGGATGCTGATGCGTGTGTTCTACCCATGCGGTTATCGGTTCAGGAAGATGCCTGCGATCCAGGATAGCTGAAGAGATCCTCGAAAGTTCCATGGCTAGATCGTAGCGTGTTCAATGTCGTAGTGCGGTAATGCCTCGAGATATATTGTGAAATCTGCTGCAATTCACAGCGCTGGCCTGCCCCAACAACAGATCCTGAACTCATTATTATCACTGCCGTGCGACTGGCAACGACTGCATTTTATCGTTTCTAGAGATCGCAGGACCTGACGATGACTACCCTGAAACGGTTGAGTTGCTCAGCCAAGTCGACGTGGTGTCCCGCGAAGCAGCACGCGTCGCTCGTTGGTTGCGCCGCGTCTACGGATATTATTGGTGATGACTACGTGCCCAGATCCAATCTGAGCATCTATGACATCGCTCTGGAGGACTGCACCAGCTCCGAGATGCGCCTCTTAGGCTCCGTCAGTGTCAAAGGCACCATCACATGCTTTGGCTGGGGTTGTAAGGGCGTTGAGGATGGTTCGTACAGCAAGGGCATCCTGGCTACCGGTCTCGACAACAACTCGTTTTACCTTTGGAATGCTGAGGGGATTGTGAGGGGCCAAGGTGAGGGAGCTCTCCTTGCCAGCACAGAGACTTCCTCTTCTCTCACTGTTTTGGCGTTCCATCCGAACGAACAGAATGCATTGGCAACGGGCACACGCGAGGGCCAGCTCCTTATTTGGGATCTTTCGCGCGTTGATCAGCCTCGCTCCACCGTCGCACCCCAGCAGACTCGCGGGGCTATCGCATGCTTCGCCTGGAACCGTCGTGCACCACATCTCTTTGCAACCGCCTCGGAGCAAGGTGACACAAATATTTGGGATATGCGCCAAAAGAGTGCATTGCGTACCGTGGCACCCGCTGGACGCATCGCTCTTCGCCCTAGCGCGTTGAGCTGGGACGATGAAGTTCACTATGCAACCAGCCACTATGGTTCGCCGTCTGTAGAGATCTGGGATCTTCGCAAGCCTACCAACTATGTTGCACGCCTCAATCACCCCTCCTCGCTAGCCGCGCAGGCACAGACATATGGTATGCCACCACAGACGTCGGTCATCCACTCCTCGTTCTGCCCTCAAGACCGCAACCTCTTTGTCACCGTTGGAGACGACGCAACGACTGCCCTGTGGCGTGCAGATACAGGTGTCTTGCTTTCCATTACGAGCACGCCTGAGTGTGCCGAATGGAACTGGTCGCCTCATCAGCCAGGCCTGGCGCTGTGCAGCTCCGCGGCTTCTGTGACGGTCTCGTCGATGACTAATATGGGATCTTATGTTCCGGCATGGACCCCACGACGCGCAGGTGTTACATTTGGCTTTGGTGGCAAGCTCGTCGCGTTTGGTCAGGACTCACGCATTCACCCTCCGCCTGCCTCGAACCCCAACTCGCCAATGACTTCTCCTAATGCAGCCAAGCCTCCCGCTGCATCCCAGTGGTCGCCCATCCCTCATGTCCCTAACCCATACCTCATTTTGCACACATTGCCTGTTGATGAACAGGCCCAAGCGGATGCTTTGAACTTCTACCAGGTGGCTGTGCAGAATGGTTACGCAACCTTTACTGAGAATATGGCTAATAATGCAGCAAACTTGGCAGCAACCGCACCTCAATCTCCAAGCCAACAGGAAACTAATCCCAGCCTCGAAGCTGCCGAAGCCAAGCAGTGGAAGCTTATCTCATTGCTCTACCAAACCCCTCGCGCTGGTTTGGCCAACGCATTCCTTTCTGAGCTGCAGTTCAATGGTGTTGATGAGAGCGCCTTGCAGAATCTTGAGAACCCCACCGCCGCGCTCGACACTGCGCTTAAGGCGGCAGAGGAAGAATACGCAGCAAACGAAGCAGCCGCTAATGCTCGTGCCCAGGCAGAACTGGCTCGCATTGACGCTGAGTTGCAGAGCAAGCTTGCTGAGCTTGAGGGTGCTCCAGCCGCAAATGCTCAGGCTGACTTCGATTTTGACGCTATGCTCTCTGGTGGAGGCGATCTCTTCTCCATGCTTGGCTCTGGACCCGGTGATGCTTCATCCGCAACCAATGGGCAGGATCAGGCAGATGCCGAGCGAACCAAGCAGCAGGCCATCGAAGATGCTAAGGCCCGCGCGCAAAGTGAGCGTGACCGCGTGAACAGGGCATTGTCGGATCAGTTGAAGGCAGCCCGGGCAACACTGGAAAAGACTCGAGCTGAACTTAAGCAGCAAAACGAAGCCGCCGCATCGGACATTGCTGCAAAGATCAAGTCTGGCTCGCTTGTCACAGCACCGCCCGTTAACGTCGCCGCAGACATTCCAATTCGTGATGCGATTATCTCAGGCAAGCTGGAACTTGCCAGCAAGCTCTGTCTCGCAGCCAATCGTCCCGCAGATGCCCTTCTGCTAGCTGCCTGTGCTGGTGAGCAAGTCTGGCATCAGATCCGAGCCCAGTACCTCTCCTCACATCGCCAGCCCTTCTTCTCGAAGGCTGTACCATTCATCCTCCAGGGCGACCACAAGGGTCTCGTCGCGAACTCGGATCTCAAGGAGTGGCGACAGACTCTTGCCACTTTGATCTGCTCTTACTTTGAGAATCATTATGACACGTTTGCTGCACTTGCCTCGGCACTGGGTGATCGACTCGCCGCTGCCGCACAGGCAATTAAAGCAGGTGCTTCTCCAGCAAGCGTTGGTGTACACTCAGAAACCTCGGCTGCACTCGACGCCTTCGTCTGCTACCTCGCAGCATCAGATTGCGACAAGATTATTCAGCTTTGGACCAGGTTCCCATCCTTGACCCAGGCAGCGCTTAACAAGCGTCTTAAGGAGAACAGATCTGATGTTATCTCGCCTGCGAGCTACACTCACGAGAGCAAAGATGCAAGCCCATCCGCGTCCTCCACGGTTTCCCTTGCGCTGCGATCAGTGGGAGGCTCCAGCACTGGTACGGTATTGCCTCTCTTACTCGTTGAGAAAGCAACAGCTCTCGCTGTGGGTTTCCACCAGAGCTGCGGTTCCGTCCCTCCGTCGCCTTCGCTGATGAAGCTGTATGCAGACTACATTGGACGTCTGGTTGCACTGGGTCTTGCTGATTTGGCATACGGTTTCCTCTCTCTCGCGCAGATGTTCGCCCCTCCTGCATCCTCTCAGCAAAGCGAAGATCCACTGGTGGTCATGCGAGACTTGCTCGTTAACTCGCGACCAAATGCTGAGCAGCTGAAACAGGAGCTGGCTCAACACGGTCAGCCGCTTCGAACTCCATGGACTCCTGTTGACGTCGCTCAAGACCCTCAATGGCTTCAGTATCAGGGTCAGCGCCAGCAGCAGCAACAACAGCAACAGGCCCTTCAGCAGCAGTACATGCAGCAGGCACAGCCCCAGGCTGTCGCCCCAGCAGCAGTTGCTCAAGCCGCCCGCTTCGGTCCACAGGCTGTGGCACCAACGCAACCCGCGCAACCAGCCGTTGTAGCTGGTTCTAATTACTATGCTGCAGCCCCTCAGGCCCAGCCCGCTCCTGTGGCTCCACCGGCTCGACCGATGCCGGCTCAGCCCACGTATGCGGCGCCCGTTGCTCCAGTACAGCCACAGCCTCAACCGCAGCCTCAGCCTCAGTCCACTCGTCCCGCAGTGAATGTGCCCCAGCTTGCTCAACCCACTCAACCTGTCCCTGCGCAGCCGATGTACCAGCCTCCAACCGTGCCTCAGCCTACTGTGCCAACTACGGCTGTTCCCTCGGTGCCAGCACCAGCTCCGGTCCCAACCCCAGCGCCTGCTCGCCCAGCACCTATGACCACGCCACTTCCAGCGCAGCCTGTCCAACCGCAACAGCCTAGCATGCCAGCACCAGTGGCACCTGTGCCCTCAGTGCCGACACCCCAGGCACCCGCACAGCAAACCCCAACAGCTGCTCAGAATGTTAATGTAGTTGACGAACAGCAGGTTCAATTCATTGTTCAATCACTCAAGGCGCTTAGCGCGGCTGTTGATGCTGCTGTTGCCAATACCCCCGAAGCGAAGAAAACGGCGATGCGCCAGAAGGGCCTTGATCAGCTGTACTCACGTTTGAGCACGCCTGAAATCAATGCTGAAGCACGACAAGTCCTCGTGACCATCGTCCAGGCGCTTCAAGCTCGCGACCACTCGACCGCCTACACGCGCTGCGGTACTCTTGGTGATCTGGTGGGAGGAAGTCAGACTTACTGGGTTGCATGCCTTAAGTCTCTGATTGTTGCAGCACGTAATGCAAATATCTCACTATAACTTAGCAGAATGAGTTTAACAAACGAAAAATACAAAGACCTTATAAAGTAGATGTGTTGTATTATGAATCACTGGTTTCACTGACAGGAACGGCTATAAAACACTGAGATGATTGAAGTAGTATGGGTCTGGAGAGTAGAATGCTTTCCAGAAGGAGATGTAACGAGCGAATAATTGCATCTATACGATAACGAGTGAGTGCATTCAGTCTATAATTCGCATGAACGCTGGCTTGAGTACGGAACCGCTTGAGTTCGTCTCGGCTCTCTCAAGAGGGAACCGAAGAGGAACGCTAGGCTCGAAGTACTCAGCGTCAGGACCGCAATCTGCGCTCTCGGCAAAAATCTTAAATGTATCCATGGATTTTTCGTTGCGCTTTGTTGCGTCCTTTCCGCTGCGCGCATGGATCTGGGCGCCGAAGGGATCACGCCCAGAATCTGCGTGTGCCTGGGATTGTTGTGTTGCCTTTTCGGGGTATGACTTTCGTGCAGACATTTTTACGGTCTGCCGAGCTGCCTTGGGTGACAACTTGTGGTAGGTTTCGGGCGTAGCAAAGCGCCTCGGGGTGAAGCGCTCCGAGGGCTTGGGTTCCTGCGTTTGAGGCAGAATATCTGCCAGGGCGACTTCAATATCGATTGATGGTGAAATGAATGGAGCCGATGAGCCTCTCGATTTGAGGGGTTTCTCACTGGTGGCTGAGCCAGTCTGTCGTCTATCTTGTTGGCTTCTCTGGGACTGATTCCTCTGAATTTGCTGGCGAAGCCGCTGCCGAATTTCTGCAGGCGTGATGTCAGGGTCAACATCGTAGATCGACGCGACAAACCGACGACTACTATATGTCTTAGGCGATGTAATGTCCCCGGTTGGCATTGACTCGTTGACAAGATCTTTCAGGGGCACTCTCAGACTCCTGTTTGACGAGCCACTAGCAAAGTGGGGTGTGTCGTCGTCACCGGAATCCTCGTCATCCCCATCAATGCCACTCTGACGAGGAGCAGAGTTGGGTCGCTGTGGTACCGCTCGGCGTCGCGGACTTGGAGACGTCTCCAAAGTTCCAGCCTTCCGTCTTTGTGCGAAAAGTAGGTCACCTGCCTCAATTGCATCGTCCACCATTGCCCTTTGCCTTGCTGAGCTGAACTCAATGCCAAATGTTGCGTCTGTTTCTCCTCCCATTCCTCCACGTGTCTTGGATGGCGAAGCCGCTCTGGGAGATCTGCCGGTTCCGTCCATTTCCCGCTTCCGGAACCCGGGTGGCGCATTTGGAACTGGAGGTGCACGTGTTCCAACTCCTGCCCAGGTGGCGTCAATGATTTTTTGCATATTGGTACGATATTGCATGGTACTAGAGCTGGGAAGGTGTGCCAAGGAGTTGCCCATGCGTGGGTTCGCAGAAAGCCTGTACAACGTCTCCAAATGCTTGACTTCATGGCGCTCAAATGACGCGTGGCTGTAATGTGATCGTATATGCAGCAGGCGTTGACCGATGTACTGATTCTCCAGCTGAATTTTCTTTTCACGCATTCTTCGTGCCTGTACCAATGCCTCTTGAGGCTTGTGACTGCCAGAGGATCCAGAGGGAAGTGAGGATTGATGCATGCGTGCCATCTCTCGTCCATGAGAAGCTGATCGTGTTCTCGTTTGACAACGAACCTCGCACTGCCTCGCGACTTCATTAGCCATGTCGCTCCGTGCGGCTGCCTCGGCAGCAACCTCGGGTGCCGAACTGGGTCGCCACGGGGACTTGGCCCTGGGTGTATTGGGGCGGGATCGCGAAGGGGATCTAGATGCCTTTGGATTTGGCGATTCCGGCTGTTTTGCCGATGCACTGAGTCGCTCGAAGACAGTTGGGTCGTAGCCTCGTGTTCTGGAGCCGCTTCCGCTTTGGCCATCTCTGCGCGGTAGAGCCTTTGGGTCGCAAAAGATCGGACGACGAGTGTGAATCTTGCACAGTCTCTCGGCTATGAATGCGTTGTCGATTTGACGTTCGTGGTCGCGGTCTACACGAAAGCAAACGGATGGTTCACAAGCATACGTTATGAGAATAGAGTCAAGCCATGCATCTTGTCACGCATTTTAGAAAAGTTCTTTAAGTGTCGCAGTACGTACGTCTCCTCGCCTGAGCAAACTGTTCGGTCAGGTTTTTCGCCTCACGCTCTCCATGCGTGGCTTGAATGCAGGGTCGTCTTGACTGAATCGCCTTCATCGCCTTGGCATGTCTACGGTCCTCGATCATGCGCATCATTCTGCTGAATGCGCTGCTCGCGGCGGCTGGGAAGGCAGCCACAGCTAGAGTGGTTCATATGCGTGACATATGCGTTAGCATGCTGTGAAATAGGTGCAAAGGAGGTGAAAACGCCGGGTCGTGCAAGAACCGCTAGCCTGGCAGCGCAAGGGAGTTGAAGCAATTCTGGGGATGGTCGATGGGGTACGTACGCGGCCGCGCCTCCGTGTTACCAAAGCGGAACGATGACATAGGAAAAACGGTTAACTCTCGCGCTGTGGCGCTGGGTCGCGAGAAAACTCGGTGTGTGTCTTTCGGTCCTAGGTGAAGATTCTAGTTTGCTGCGTATATCAGCATCGCATATGGTTCTAGCGTGATTTCTCGGTTACAAACCGAGATTGTATCGTGAGATGAATAGAACAATGATGTTCTCCTAGCTGCAGCACTTGTGCATGACACAAAACACAGACCGCTCCGTTGTGCTGAAAAGTAACCGTTTCGTTTGGATTGGGTCGGATTCTGGTGAGTATGCTGGATTTTGGGGCGGGAGCAAGGCCTGCATCATGCACCTCAGCGGCCCCGGGAAGCATCGGGATACACTCTCTAGTACACATAGAACACACATGTAGAACGATATTACGATACACAGTCCTATTTTCTTCCTGGAGTTCAGTTTATTTACCGCCTTGACCTTAGCTGTTGCCATAGTACACAAACAATCAACAACCAACAACGACTCTTTGCGTCGTATTGGTTTTGAGTCTGCCAATTTCATTGCAACTCTGGCTGTTAGTCACCATCAGACCAAAGGCCTAAACGAATTCACTAGGAATATCCAAGTATTTGCGACCAAATACCTTAGCTAGGCTTAAATACAGTGTGGGTACAAGTTACAAGCCCAAAGAGGCTGTAGTGAAGGAAATCGGTCCATAAGCGGTGTCATGCTGGTCTTACTGACATAACACACGGAGAATGGAAGGGTTTAGGGGAGAGGCTATTGTTGCCACTGCGCGGCCGAAAGAGCGTTGCAGTCATGCACCGAAAGAATTTGGATCTCGAGGTTAGATAGAGCAAATACATTCTACTGATCGAAGCTAAGACGAGACGAGTGATAACATCCCCAAGTAGTTTACAACACCTCAATCATGTCGCCGAGACATGGTGGAACTCTCACAATCAATAAAATGAAGTGGCGCTAGTAACCGGCGGTGGTGCTGGGTAGTTGTCATCACCATAGTCATCGGCACTCTGCGTCATCGTTGGAATGATATCGAAGTCCTGCAGGCTATCGGTGTTGGTGACCTCCACGACATGAGGCTGCTCGGGTTGCTGCAAGACCTTCTGAGGGTAGTAGTCAGTTTCGTAGTCATTCTCTTGCTTTGTTGGGTATGTTGTGGATTGCCATGAATCTGGAAGGAGTGGTTGACCAGAATTGTCGATCTCAACCACAGTGACTTCCTGCTCGGCGTGGGCTTCGCTTTGTACGGCAGGCGAAGTCTCCATGTCATCGTCTTGAGGAAGCGGGGGCGGGGGTGGAGCTTGGTCTTCCATTGAATCTTGATCAACATGTGTCTCGCTGGGAGGAGGAATTGCAGCAACCGTGTTGTTACCGTCCTCATCTTCGGATGGAAGTGGCAGAATGGGTGGAGGTGGGGGCGGAACATCAGCAATTGATACCTCGCCTGCTGGTTGCGATGCATCATCCTGCGTGGATGTGGAGGATGATGAGGATGTTGTGATGGTCACCTCCATTTTGCCTGCATGCGCCCTCTCCTCCAATGCAAGCTCATTGGCGATCCTCTGCTCCTGCTCACGATTCTTACTCGCGATGAGATTCGCGACGCGATCTGCGATCGCTTCTGCTACCTCTGGTGCTCTAACCTGCAACTCTCCGAACTCTGTGGTGGGTTGCGCTGAAGTGGAAGCATGTGCAGGCAGCTTGCCAAGGATCATAGGCGTGATTACACTTTCGGGAGGTGCGATCGGTACGAACTGAGGTTGCTGATTGTGTGCACGCCTGTACATACGATCCACAAAGTCAACGTCCGATTCTGCTGACTCTCCTGCCGAGGTGGGAATCGGTACTGGCGAAACGAGGCTCGCTGCGATTCTCTGGAGTCGAATGAGTTCGGCGACGGAGTAGTATTTTGACTCGACAGGCAAAGCCAAATTATGCTGATTGCTCGAATCTCCCCTAGTATACACGAGCTTCAGCACCGAACCGAGTTTTGTTGCCTTAAGGACCTTGGTGAAGTCCGTCTTTGTCTTGATGGGGATGCCACCAGCTTGGACAATGGAGTCGCCCGCCTTCAAACCCAACACACTCGCTGCGCAGTTTGGCACAATAGACTTAACCTTAACACTACCACGGATGAACTCAACCTCAAAACCGAAATAGGGCTTCGCCTCGATTAGTGTCAAGGCCGCGAAGTAGCGAGCTCGGTGGAATTCGTGAGCTTCCAGTTCGCGCAGCCTGTTAACAACCTCAGCGTATTCGACGCGATTCCTGAGGTCTTCTTCAAACAGTGTGAACTTGTACTCATCAAAGGCCTGTCGCAGCTTTTCGAGCTCGTCAAGTCGCGTTGCCAAGAGTTCTTCGTAGTGTGCTTTGGTTGCAGCAAGCTCAGCAGCTGCTGCCTCGCGAGTTGCTTGGTGCGCAGCGCGCTCTTCAGCAAGCAGGTCCTCATAGTGCTGTCGCTGGTCTTCGAGTCTGTTCTCGTAGTACATAGTCTTGTCCCGCATGAGGGCCTCGGCCATAGCTTCTGCTTGCTCTCGTTGGCGCTGACTAGTAGCTCGCTCATCGTCCAACTTAATTTCGAGTTCGGAGATCTTCGTGGCGGCATCTGCCTGGAGCTGGATCACGACTTCGTTGTGATGATTTGTGAGGTCGGTACGGAGTGCCTCCATCCGTTGGTCTGATGATTCCTGCAAGTCGCGAAGCTTCTTCTCGAGGGCGTGTCGCTCACTGAGAGCGTTTGCACGGAGCATGAGTACTTCCTTCTCATGTTCTTCACGCAAAGCCTCCAGCTTTGCTTCGTACTCTGTGATCAAGTCACGGCGAGTTTGCGAAATCACACGAGCAGCTTCGGCCTTGACTGCGTCGACACCACGTGCAAGCGCGACGTTATACTCAGAGCGGAGTCTCTCATTCTGCTCGCGCTCCACATCAAGCGCGCGCGCCAGGGTTGCAGCGTGAACCTGTGCGATCTGCTTCGCTGCGGTCAGCTCGTCTGAACGGAGCTGGAACTTCGCCTTCCAGATTTTGGCTTGCTTCTTGGATTCGCGCAGTTGCTCCTGAATACGCCCCACATCGTTTTGAATTGCCTGCTCCCAAGCCTTGGTCTTGTCCATGAGCTCAATCAACTCTCTCTGACGCTCATCGTCGAGTCCGAGGTAGGAAGCAACGAGCTCGGCTTGACGGTCACGGAGATCCGCCGCACGCCGAGTGATTTCGGCACCACGCCTTCGCATTTCAGCGTGGGCTGACTTGGTGAGCTGTTCGAGGTAGGCCTGCTGTTCGTCGCAGGCCTGTTGAAGTCGAAACACCTCCTGCTGGTAGATGATGGAGTTCTTGGCCATTTTGAGCCCGGACGCGGCGAAAACCTTTGCATCCTCGTCTTCCTGATCTGCCGATACGGGTTTCTCCTCCTGTGCGACGCTGGCAAATGCGCTGTCAACTCCCTCCTGGGCATTGTCAGCGGCCTGGCCCTGCTCGCCCTCAGGCTTCTGGTTGGCCTCGGGATCTTGCTTGGCATGGGCCGCCTTGAAGCCGCGCAGCAACGACTCGCGACGTGCAAGTTCTTTGTGAGCCGCCTCGATCTGTTCGTTAAGTTCCTGCTGGCGTGCCTGGGCCTCGAGCTGGAGCTGGTTCAACTCTCGATCCTTGAAGAAGAGTTGGCGTTTTTTCTCCTTAATGTCCATGCCTTCGAGCTGCGCCGGCGCCACAGCGGCCGAGAAGATCTTGGCCGACTCTGTGGGCTTGGCCGCCGGCGCCACTGCGGTTTCGTCCACACCGGAGGACACTAGAGTTGTGAAAAGGGTGGGACAAAGCGGATACACAGGTAAGAATCTGTCCGAGGTTAGGGCACTTTGCGGGGGAGTTTCGGGGCATTCCACAAGGGCTAGGGTACGTACTTGCTGTAGTATACGAAGTGGCCGTGGAGTGTAATCAGCCCGTAGGAGACACAGAAGGGAATATCCAGGGGAAGGGTTAGAAAAGTGAGAAAACGCATATAGAACGCTGGGGTAAAATTCGGAGGCGACCCAATTTGCGCGCTGAAGCAGATGTTTAATGAGTCGGCACTGGGGGAGAGACTGACTATCGGTGGTCTGAATGCAAAACTCTATCGAACCATATGCATCTGCAGGTCTAGCACTCACTATGCCACGCGTATTTCCAACTCAAACTTTCATATCTTTCGACCACTCGAAGTATTTCGTCACCCCCGCTTCTGGAAATGACAGCGAACTGCTTCAGGCTGCTCGCCAGCTCTGTTTCGGTGGGTTTGGTTGGTGCTGGGAATTGAGTGGGGGCTGCAGGGGAAGCTATAAGCCTATCTGATCCAGTAGATTAGAACTTGCTGATTGAATCATCAAAAGAAAGTTAGGACAGGTCGAATGGACCTATAGTTATAAACAAGGCTTTATGTACATGTGAGATCTGTGCACTGCAGTGCTAACATTACGGCACAGCGAGTGACACCCAATCAAGGAGATAAACAGATGCATACCTGCTGAGATTAAAACGAGTGCTGGTGTGATCGTACCTCTTGTGTTAGGCGCAAACGAAGCTGATATGCCTCCTCTGCGGACTGGGCTTTGGTGATGGACGCAGCCTTGAGTGCAGTCTGATCGTCGTGTGGCTGTCCGCCTCCTTCCTTCTGCATTCGTTCCTCGGCTTTCCTTCGCTCGCGTAGTCTAGCGCGTTCCATCAGGACGGATTGAAACTCGTTCGGGCGACGGGGATCGTAGGCATCAATGATCTCGCCGGTTTGCGGGTGCCTTGGTTCATGCCCTTGCAGTATCCTTCGGCCACCCAGCATGACGTGACTATCCCCAGCTTTGTCATCATCATCCTCTTTGTCGTCGTCATCGTTGTTGTTGTGGTCTTGTCCGTGCAGTGAGTTCCCTGTCCTGCCTTTCCTAGCAGTAGCACCACTACTACGAAGCCCTCCGCCATGCATTCCCTCGCCTTCATCTTCGGATAGGACCTCTGTCGGAGCAAAGACACCGTTACCACTGAGCGGTAACAGGGATGGAGATGTATGCGTCGCGGAGGCCAGTGACCTAGACGCTCCTGCTGCACCATTACCTCCGGTTCGACCTTCACTCAGCGGGACTCCCATTGAATCTTTGTTACTGCTACTGTGATCAGAGAGGTGAGGCGAGTCTGTCAGCCCGGAGACGGGGTCCGTCTGATCGTTGGCCATGATTCGTGACTCTCCTGTAGGTGTAGCGACCGTTGCGCGTGTGGTTAGTGACTGCTGAGGTGGAATTATTGTCGAGCCTGCGGATCCCAGTGGCTTTCCGCGTCCTGCAGACACGGTAGGTGCTGAACTACTCACGGAAGAAGCAACGGAGACTGTTCCACCCGCACCAATGTGGCCGATGCGTGCAAGAGAGGGAGGTACGGCCACGCCACGTCCCCTAGTCATGACCGAAGGAGGGACAAGAGCGAACGAGGTGAACGCTGGCTTGGGTTTTGGATCGTTTGTGGGCGCTGCAGAGAGAAGAGTGGAGAATCGCGTGACAAAATGAGAAGCGTTTGAACTGACTATGTCTGTGCGTGGTCAAGCCTGGGCAACTAACTTGAACACGCAAGGAAACAGCACGTACTCTCGGAATTGGGCGGGGACTTGCCCTTTGTGCCCGGGATATTGGCATAGAGCGACATGTGCAATGGAGAAATGATAACTGTGTTGGTGTCTGCAGAGGGTTTAGTATCGTTCTGTGGGGTATGATTCGGTGGGCACTGCACGGCGCGTGAGATATCACTATACTGGAAATAAGGCAAGCTTCAAGAATTCCACCTAATGTGAATATCGGTGATGCTGGGTGGGACGCAATCAGAAAACAACCTCAAGCTATAGCTTACATCTCCTACATCTTGAATATCTCGTCAATTTAGGCCTACTCCGTTGCTACACCAGTCCAATTCGGAGTCTACCTTATTCTAAATGACCCGTACCAGCATATTCCGCGTCTGCAGGCGCACTGGCTGTGCAACGCTCCTTGTTCTGCTTGCCCTCGCACTGTGTTCCAGCGCCTGGCACGATATGGGCCACACGATCGTCGCTGAGGTACGTCTAGGCCTCCCACATCCCGCGTTTTGTGCTACGAGGACACTGCGAGCTGGGCCTTGAGTGGAGTTACGGAGGCTATATAGCACGTGCATACCGTGTGCATTGATAGTTGCGGTAGCTCTTCGGATCCAGCATGCTCATATGTATCGTCTGGCATACTCCCCTCTGTTTAGGTGGCACGCCGTGTGCTGAGCGAGGAAGACCCCTCGCTCGTCGATCGCGTCAACCAAATCACACAAGTTGAGAGTCCCTATTTCGATGAGAAGTACACTACCCTGCCCGTGGCTGGTACCTGGATGGACAAGATCAAGGATGATACCAACACTTTCGATACCCAGCACTACCTCGATATCCCTGTCGAACGCGATGGTGTCGTCGCGCCCAGGCCCGACCGTACCAACATTGCTACCTCCCTGGAGATGATTTCCGACACGCTGATCTTCAGCCCCAAGTCCCACGCCTGGGGCAAGGGCCTCACCATGATGATGTTAGTTCACTTCGTGGGCGACATGCATCAGCCTCTACATGCTTCGGAGCTCTGGTCGAACGAATTCCCCGACGGTGACCAGGGTGGTAATCTCTTCAAGATTACCTACGCCGAGGACGTTCCGGATGCAGGCAAGCTTGCACAGTACAATCAGATGCACCTTCTTTTCGATGCCTGCGGTGGTCTCTACACTGGCTACGCGGAAGATGCAGACTTCAACGCAAATCTGCGCAAGAACACGGATGAACTCATGCGCGACTTCCCCATTGAGAATTACCCGATTGAGAAGTTGAATCCGAGCTACACCACGAAAGAAGAGTTCATGAACAATGCCGTGCAGCCCTGGCTCACCGAGAGCAACGACATTGCTGCATGGGCGTACGACCAACTCATCGCAACGGGGCACCAGGTCAGCCAGGCGTTCTTGCAGGAGGCCCGCCAGAAGCTTCGCGAGCGTGTCGCACTGGCGGGCTACCGCTTATCGTACATCCTGAAGCGTGTGGACTACACCATGCGCGGCAAGTACCCGACCGCCAGCAAGAGCGGCACGGACTACGAGAGCGCGACGTACGTCCTCGTTGCGATCCTGACGGCTTTGGTCATCGCGATCGTGTTCGTGGCGTTTGGTGGTGTGACCAAGCTTCGAAGGCTGTGTAAGGACAACGACATGGACCCACGTGTTCGATTCGTCGACGTGGATTCTCCGGAGAACCAAGCTGATCGATATGGCTCCCTCTCGAACTCTTATGTCTAAATGCTGCGTGACGTATGTAATGGGTTGTTTTTATTTTGCTTCGCCAAGACAGGTTCATCCTAGCTTAGTAACTTTATAGTAAGGTTTGTCATAAAGATGACAGCACACGATGAGACGGGGCCACCTGCAGTTGCACTGGCTCTGTTCTTTCATTTTACAAGGTAACTCAGTTGAAGGCGTAAGTCGTGCAAGATGGGTCAGCTCGAGTCAGCCCGCTTAATGGATCAAGGTCACGCAAGATGTTTCACAGTTCTAGTTGTGGGAACGGTCGCGAGAATGCCACCTAGAATCCTGGCACAGCCTAGTCGTGTCGCCCTTGTTGTGCACTTCTTTATGACAACTCTTCAACACTTGCTTGACCTTCAAGTCGGACCGTGACCTGGCCCATCACGACCTGGGTCAGGCGATGATCTACTCCTGCAGACTAGGGATTCATTCTGGAACGATGGATGTAACCCCATGCTTTAGAAGGGAATGCGATGGCAAGCAGTGCTTGGTGCCACTACGGGAATCACTGTATTGGCTGCCATTGCTCTGGTTGTTACATCGGTGCATGCATGGCACGACATGGGTCATGTGATCTCGGCCGAGATAGCTCGACGCATGCTTCAGCAAGAGCGCCCTGAACTGATCGATCGAATCAACCAGCTGAGTCAAGTGGTGGCGCCATACTTCAGAGATCGTCTACTTGAGCTACCGTACTCGTCCGTCTGGATGGACAAGATCAGGAATGACACCGGGGCCTTTGACACGCAACACTATCGAGCCGAGCCCATCACGGGTCCAGACTACAACTGCACGGAGAACATCAGGTGTGTGATCGACGCAACCAACGTTGCGACGTCGCTGCAGCAGCTCTCCAGCTCGCTCATGTTCAGCAACCAGTCGCAGGCCTGGGGCAAGGGACTCTCAATGCTGATGTTGGTTCATTTTATTGGAGACCTGCACCAACCGCTGCATGCCACACAGTTCTTCTCGCAGGAGTTTCCGCGCGGCGATGTTGGTGGGAACCTGTACAACATCAGCTACGCAGATGATGTGGAGGATAGAAAGGCGTTGCAGCAGAGCTACCACCAGTTGCATCTGCTGTTTGACGCATGTGGTGGTGTGTACACAGGCTACGCGGAGGATCACGACTTCCACGCGAACATGCTGAGGCATGTAGACCAGCTCCTGAAAGACTTCCCCAAGGAGCAGTACCTCGAGAGCCAGCTCAATCCAGCGTACAACTCCGCAAAGGAGTTTCACGACCGAGCGGTCATGCCATGGCTGCGAGAGAGTGCAGCGATTTCAAAGTGGGTGTATTCCCAGTTGAACCCTGCTCGGGGCGTTGTCCGCCAAGCATTCCTGGACAGGATCCGGTCGATTCTTCGTGAGCGTGTTGCTTTGGCGGGGTATCGGCTCGCACTTGTTCTGAAACGTGTGAACTACACCATGGTGGTTCCGGTCAAGACCGTGAATGGGACCTGGGAGAATGCTGAGGTGGGGATGGTATCCTCGTCGGGGAGTGGGCTAGTGTTGTTGGGGCGCGGTGGTGAATTGAAAGCCGCGGTGCTGGTGGTGTTGGCGAACTTGATAGCGTTTGTTGGGGGTGCCGCCTGTCGCGGCGGCGGGCGCGGGGTGGTTCAGCTGGCCAAGTACGAGTGAGGTTGAGGTTGAGGGGGGTAGTTCCCTTCCCTCTGCGGTCACCAGTGTGGTTCCACTCACTCACTCGCCCACTCACCCACTCACCCACTCTCTCACTCACTCACTCACTCACTCACTCACTCACACTCTGTGATTGCAATAAACTCTCGCCTGATTGAGATTGAGTGTCGGGATGTTGGGGTGGCAAACTAACGCCAGCCCCTGTGGATTAGTGTCCACCTGAGGGGATGATTTCAACATGTGTCCTAATGTATCCTAATGTATCCTGAGATTCGTGCACCTGCTTGGTGTCGTGGAAAAAGAAGAGGAAAAAGACAAAAGGAAAAGAAAGACAGCTCTCTGACCGGGAATCGAACCCGGGTCACCGCCGTGACAGGGCGGTATACTAGCCACTATACTATCAGAGACGAGAGCTGTGCGCCGGGGGGTCCGAAATACCGCACCTGATAAGGGAGCCACAATCTCATCCACAACTTGATAAACTTTTCCCCCCTCCGATGCGAACGACTAGATACCCCGTATACGCCCTCTCATAACATATACCAACGAATAAATGATCTTTTTCAATACAATACAACTAGATAAAACGTTTCATCCACATTTCACTGCAATACACTGCCGCTAATACAGCTTTATTGACCTGGAAAGATCAGGTTGGAAAAAACGATCCAACTCTCGAGTAACCCACAGCCATTAGAGCATACTACACACGCTCGCGACTTGAAGCTATATCACCACACGATGCATCGCTGCAAGTCATACTGCATCTTACCAAGAGATATGTGCAACGACGCTGTCTTACACCCCTAACACTCTCGTAATCGCTTTTTCCAATTCGTTCCCAGTCCGCTCTTGAATTGGAACAAGCGGGATATGTCACGTGTGGGAGGGGAGGATGGCGTCTCGACAGCATAGAACACGGTCCTGTCTTGTATAACACGTAAGTTCTGCGGTT
>Ga0180217_1000961_pt1 | contig 35910 bp, 38 predicted proteins | sample eDN3rd37CBELigOP_FD_128521 | JGI IMG/M metagenome (GOLD analysis project Ga0180217, IMG submission 128521) | Enriched Organic Plus compost microbial communities from Emeryville, California, USA - eDNA 3rd pass 37_C BE-Lig OP (version 2) (version 2) ... | reverse complement strand
AACGTCACTTCGAGTGAGATTTCTGTAACGAAGTGGAAGAAATTTTGTATCGAGAAGTCTTTTTATTTAGTTCTCGATACAAAATCTTTCAGATTTTTACTCGAACTGACGAATTTTTGTCCATATGCACAACAGGTTAATTATAAATAAAAAAAACGATGAAATGCCTATTAACAGGATTAGCAAACCAACCGACAATGATAATTAAGGCATTCCATCTGACCATAAAAAAACAATAAATATAAACAGATGAAAACAATCAATGTATCAGCCGTAATAGGCGTTTTAATCTTTGGTATTCTTGTTATTGCCGGATTAATGTTCGGATTACCGAAATATAATGTATGGCAACAAGAAATGGCAGGAAAGGCAGAAATGGCAAAAGCCGAGCAAAACCGTAAAATCTTGGTCGAAGAAGCCAAAGCCCGTTTGGAAGCTGAGAAACTTAATGCTCAGGCAGAAATCGAAAGAGCAAAAGGAATGGCAGAAGCCATGCAGGTGGAAAACGGAACGTTGAACGAAACCTATAATCAGTATCTGTTTATCCGCACGTTGGAAAAACTGGCAGATAAAGGTAGTTTACCGCAAATTATCTACATTCCGTCAGACGGATTATTGCCGGTAATGGACGTGAAGAAAAGCGAGAAATAATAAGATAATTACCCTACTTATTACAAACCTTCCAGATTTTTTTTGGGAGGTTTTTTTGGTTAATTCATAAAAATTTATAATTTTATACGAAATCTTTAGCTATGAAAGAGGATTTTCTGCATTATGTGTGGAGGAATAAGGCTATGGCGATGTGCCAGATGCTTACCACAGATAACAAGCCGGTGGAGATTATTCACTTTGGCGATTACTTACAAACCGACGGACCGGATTTCTTTAATGCCAGAATCCGGATTGACGGACAATTATGGGCTGGCAATGTCGAAATGCACATAAAAAGCTCAAGTTGGTATGGGCATAATCACGAAAAAGATACGGCTTATGACAATGTGATTCTGCATGTTGTCTGGGAAGATGATGTGCCGATTTTCCGCAAAGACGAAACGCTTTTGCCTACTTTGGTTTTGTCGGAATATGTTAATAAAAAAGCGTTTGAGAATTACCGAAATCTATTTCAGACCAAAAAATATTTGAACTGCGAGGCGTTTATTTCTGACATCAAACCGATTGTTTGGTTATCTTGGAAAGAGCGGTTGCTGGTCGAGCGATTGGCATATAAATCCGAACCGATGAAAGAGAAACTGCTGGCGACCAACCATCATTGGGAAGAAGTTTTTTATCAATTTGTGGTCAGGAATTTTGGTTTGAAAGCCAACGGAAAATATTTCGCAGAATTGGCGGAACGAATTCCTTTTTCGGTTATTCAAAAAGAACGGCACGAAGTGCAACACCTCGAAGCATTGTTTTTCGGAATGGCGAATTTGCTGGATAATCCATTGGACGAATATACCGAAAAGTTGCGAAAAACTTGTGAATATCTGAAAGTCAAACACCAATTGGAGGATAATTTATCAGGAAAGCCACAATTTTTCCGGTTGCGTCCGCCTAATTTTCCGACCATTCGTCTGGCTCAGCTGGCACAGTTGTTACATCAGAATGAACATTTGTTTCATGAGTTGGTGGTCGAGCCGATTCGTAATGAGTGTTGGGTCAAAAATCTGCAAATTTTGCCTTCAGATTATTGGAAAACTCATTTTGTTTTAGGCAAAGAAAGCCAAAAAAGTACCAAAAAACTGACACCGAATTTTATTGATTTATTGTTGATTAATACCGTTTTTCCTTTTCGGTTTGTGTATGGAAGTTACACCGGTAAAACCGATTTTGAAGATATCATCGAGGCTTATAGGCATTTGATGCCCGAAAAAAATCATATCGTTGAACTTTTTGAGAAATTAGCCGTCCCGGTTGAAAGTGCTTTAGATTCACAAACGCTGATTCATCTTAAACAAAATTACTGCGACCCGAAACGCTGTCTGCATTGTGCAATCGGAAACCAAATCCTGAATCATGAGCGGTAAGCGGATTTTCCCATATTATACGAAATCGCAACGAATGGCGATATTTTCGTTAATTGTTGTGATTGCTGTTTTGCAAATCGGGTTATATTTTTTGCGGAATCCAAAGCCCACAGCGAAAAACATTGACCGGGCAGAAATGTTGCGGATAGAGAAAGAATTAGACAGTTTGGCAAAATCGAGGGAATTTGTACTGACTTCGTTCAATCCGAATTTTATTACCGATTACCGTGGCTATGTTCTGGGCATGTCGGAAGAGCAAATCGACCGTCTGCATCGTTTCAGAGAACAAGGAAAATATGTGAATTCGGCTAAAGAATTTCAACAAATTACCCAAGTATCAGACGAATGGTTAGGCAGATATCAACAATATTTTAAATTTCCGGATTTTGCCCGTCCGGATAAACAGAAAACGGAAACGAAAATTATTCGGAAAGACATCAATACGACTTCGTATGAAGATTTGACAGCCATCAGCGGAATCGGAGATTATTCTGCCCGAAAAATTATTGCTGAACGGGATAAATTTGGCGGATTTGTCAGCATAAAACAATTTCGGTTTATCGAAAACCTACCCTCAAATGTATATGATTTGTTAGAGAAAAATTTTCATATAACTAAAAGACCGACGATTCAAAAAATAGACCTGAATCGGGCAAACATCAATGATCTGCAACAAATTCCTTATGTTAATTATAAAATCGCCAGAAGTATCGTTGTGTATCGCAGTAAGCAGGATAAGCCAATAGAAGAAAAAGATTTACAACAGATTCCCGGCTTTCCGCTTGACAAATTTGAGATAATTAGTTTATATTTGGGGACTTCTAAATAAAGATAATTTACAAATATGGATTTTTCATACAACGAAACACAGAAGATGATAGCACAGTCTATCAGAGATTTTGCAGAACAACATATCCGTCCGAACATCATGGAATGGGACGAATCACAGACTTTTCCGGTGGAGCTTTTCCATAAGTTAGGCGAAATGGGCTTTATGGGCGTATTGGTTCCTGAGGAATTGGGTGGTTCCGGATTGGGTTATCACGAATATATCACGGTAGTGGAAGAAATCTCGAAAGTAGATTCGTCAATCGGATTGTCTGTTGCGGCACATAACTCATTGTGTACCAATCATATTTTGACTTTTGGTAATGATGAGCAAAAGAAAAGATGGATTCCGAAATTAGCCACAGGCGAGTGGATTGGAGCATGGGGACTGACCGAACACAATACGGGGTCTGATGCCGGAGGAATGGCAACAACCGCAGTAAAAGATGGTGACGAATGGGTGCTGAACGGAGCGAAGAACTTCATCACACACGCTATTTCAGGGCAGGTAGCTGTTGTGATTGTTCGCACAGGAGAAAAAGGCGATTCGCACGGAATGACCGCGTTTGTGGTTGAAAAAGGAACACCCGGATTTTCAAGCGGAAAAAAAGAAAATAAATTAGGAATGCGTGCGTCAGAAACTGCCGAGTTGATTTTTGACAACTGCCGCGTGCCGGACGCCAACCGTTTGGGCGAAGTAGGTCAAGGGTTTATTCAGGCAATGAAAATTTTGGACGGAGGGCGTATCTCTATCGGAGCTTTGTCACTCGGAATTGCCAAAGGAGCTTATGAAGCAGCGTTGAAATATTCCAAAGAGCGTGTGCAGTTTGGTAAACCGATTTCGCAATTCCAGGCGATTGGTTTCAAACTAGCAGATATGGCAACCGAAATCGAAGCATCGGAATTGTTATTGCACAAAGCGGCTTACCTGAAAGATAATCATTTGCCGGTAACGAAAATCGGAGCAATGGCAAAAATGTATGCATCGGAAGTATGCGTAAAAGTTTCGACTGAAGCAATACAAATCCACGGAGGTTATGGTTACACCAAAGATTATCCGGTAGAGAAATTCTATAGAGATTCCAAATTGTGTACTATCGGAGAGGGTACAACCGAAATCCAGAAAATGGTTATTTCAAGAAACCTTTTGAAAGAGTAGAAGTTTCAAGTACCGAATTCGGTGCTGAGTATTCATAGCAATCTGCAAGAGTTATCACGTTGATGTGATACCTTGCAGATTTTTTATTTGTCTAAACATGATGCTAAAAGCGTCCAAATAAAAAAATCTTTTTCGTAATTTTGTAGGCTTGAAATTATAGGATTATGATGTTAGACAGATTACAGTACGTGAAACAGCGATTTGATGAGGTTTCGGATTTGATTATCCAGCCTGATGTCATTGCCGACCAAAAGCGTTACGTACAATTGAATAAAGAATATAAAGACCTCAAAGCTTTGGTTGAGAAGCGTGAGGAGTATGTCAATCTTACCGGAAATATAGAAGAAGCCAAAGAAATCATCACTGACGGAAGTGATGACGAAATGGTGGAAATGGCAAAAATGCAGTTGGAAGAAGCACAGGAACGTTTACCACAGCTGGAAGAAGAAATCAAGTTTATGCTGATTCCGAAAGACCCTGAAGATGCGAAAAATGTCATGGTTGAAATTCGTGCAGGAACAGGTGGCGATGAAGCTTCTATTTTTGCTGGGGATTTGTTCCGTATGTACACCAAATACTGCGAATCAAAAGGTTGGAGAACTTCTGTTGTGGATATGAACGAAGGAACTTCAGGCGGTTTCAAAGAAGTTATTTTTGAAGTAACCGGCGAAGATGTTTACGGCACATTGAAGTTTGAGGCAGGTGTGCACCGCGTACAGCGTGTGCCGCAAACCGAAACGCAAGGTCGCGTACACACTTCGGCGGCAACGGTTATGGTATTGCCTGAAGCAGAAGAATTTGACGTACAGATTGATATGAACGATATCCGTATCGACTTGTTTTGTTCGTCAGGACCTGGCGGTCAGTCGGTAAACACGACAAAATCCGCAGTGCGTATGACACATATTCCAACGGGATTGGTGGCTCAGTGTCAGGACGAAAAATCACAGCACAAAAACAAGGACAAAGCCTTATCGGTTCTTCGTTCGCGTTTGTATGAAATGGAACTGGCGAAGAAACAGGAAGAAGACGCTAAAAAACGTAATTCACAGGTTTCTTCCGGTGACCGTTCGGCAAAAATCCGTACCTACAATTATCCGCAAGGTCGTGTAACCGACCACCGTATCGGTTTAACGATTTATGATTTGGACGGTGTGATGAACGGAAATATTCAGAAAGTTATTGACGAATTGCAGTTAGTAGCCAATACCGAAAAATTAAAAGAATCGGAAGTATTTTAATATATTTGTAAAGCCTCTTTTTTAGAGGTTTTTTTGTAGAAAATAGTGTATTTATCATGAGATTATCTCTATTGAAAACAAGAGATTCTCCGTTCCTCGGAATGACAAGCCAATAATAAAAACTAAAACATGACCACACAACAACTATACGAACAAGTTAAACGCAAAAAATCCTTTTTATGTATCGGATTAGACGTTGATTTAGATAAAATTCCGCAACATTTGTTGGCAACCGAAGACCCAATTTTTGAGTTCAATAAAGCGATTATTGACGCCACGCACGATGTCTGCGTTTCCTACAAACCCAACACCGCTTTTTACGAAGCTTATGGTTTGAAAGGCTGGCAATCACTGGAAAAAACGATTCGTTATATTAACGAAAAACACCCAGAAATCTTTACGATAGCCGACGCCAAACGAGGCGATATCGGTAACACATCTTCGATGTATGCTAAAGCATTTTTTGAAGATTTACAGTTTGACTCAGTGACTGTTGCACCGTATATGGGCAGAGATTCGGTAGAGCCTTTTTTGCAATACAAGGATAAATTTACAATTTTGCTGGCATTGACTTCCAATGATAGCAGCTCAGAATTTCAGTTATTGAAAACCGACCATGACGAATTGTATAAAGAAGTATTGAGAAAGTCTAAAACTTGGAAAAATTCTAACCAACTCATGTATGTAGTCGGAGCAACACGAGCCGAATATTTTAGAGAAATCCGGAAAATAGTACCCGATAATTTTCTGTTGGTGCCGGGCGTGGGGGCTCAGGGCGGAAGCTTGATAGACGTATGTAAATATGGTTTAAACAAAAAAGTAGGTTTGCTGATAAACTCATCAAGAGGAATATTGTATGCGTCCGATAAAGAAGATTTTGCAGAAAAAGCAAGGTTCGAAGCACTGAAATTACAGCGGGAAATGCAGATAATCTACGAAAAATTATGATTCTGACAGACCAATTAGGAACGGTTCATTCGTTTGCCGAAACGCCTAAACGGATTATTTCGCTGGTGCCTTCGATTACCGAAACTTTGTATGAAATGGGATTGGAAGAACAAATCGTCGGGATTACGAGATTTTGCGTACACCCATATCATTTTAAATCAACGAAAACTGTTGTTGGGGGAACAAAACAGGTAAAGTTCGACAAAATTACCGATTTACAACCCGATATTATCATTGCTAACAAAGAAGAAAACACAGAGGAAATCGTCAGTCAGCTACAGGAAATCTGTCCGGTTTGGGTTACGGATATCGAAACATTTGACGATACCATACAGATGATTAAAGATTTCGGCGAATTGTTTAAACGAAAAACCGATGCTCAGAAATGGACGGAAAAACTGATTTTTGCCAAAACCGATTTTGAGGCTTATATGAAAGATGTTCCGTTTCGCAAAGCGGCTTATCTCATTTGGCGTAATCCGTATATGGCTGCCGGAGAGCATACGTTTATTAACCATTTGCTGGAAATGAATCACTTTACGAACATCTATGCCGGCAGAGAAGAACGTTATCCCGAAGTTGAAATTCGTAAAATGCGTATTCAGGGCGACCCGGAACTGGTGTTTTTGTCGTCAGAACCGTATCCGTTTAAGGAAGAACACGCTTTTGAAATTGGCAGAGCCACACACCACGCCAAAACCGTTTTTGTGGATGGAGAAATGTTTTCCTGGTACGGAACTCGGTTGTTTAAAGCCTTTCAGTATTTTAAGCAGTTGCAAAAGAGGTTGAGGGATTGAATTGGAAGTATTTTAAATTGATATGATAATGTATTAGGGTGTAACCTTTGTAAATAGTGGGAATGACGAACTAGAAACTCTCCATTCTTCTACTAATTTGTTTACATCACAAGGGTTTTCTTTGATAGAAAGTTCTAATTTTTTGTCAGAAAATTTAATTTTATCTCCAACCCTAAAACCATTATTATATAACTCTGACTCTCTGCGTAATGTGTTAATTTCAATTTCTCTATTATCATTTACATAGAAAAAAATTTCGTCTTGTTTATTGTTGTCTTCTGAATTAGTTTTTTTAGATAGAAATAACTTATTGTTTTTTAAATCAATAATAACATGATTAAATTGTTTTAGAAAACCAATACCTACAAGATTCATTTTGCCCGACTTTACTTCTTGATTTATTTTAAAGTTTGAAATTTCTACAGGCACATCAAGAAACACAAATTGTACTTCCGATTTTCGAGTAGTTAAACTATTGGAATATGAATCATATGTCTGATATGGTAAGTCCAGTTTTTCCGGAGAATTTATAAGTATTTTTCCACTATAACCGGTGTCTAACAATAGTTTGTAATCATTACCATTTATATTCATATTTACATAATATTCGTCGCCATAAATATTTGTACTCAAACTAATTTCAGTAAAATGATTTTTATTGAACGAAATGCCATCAGAAATCGTCAAGTTATTTTTTACAAAATCATAATGTATTGTTTTATCGTTTATTACATCTAAACCAAAAAAGACATCAATTGCTAAACAAGCAGGTAATTGATCTGCAAAGATTCCTTTGGTTTTTACTTTGCCTAATTCATCCAAAGTCAGGTCAATTTGTCTAAGGTTATAAATTTTAAATTTTTTATGAGAATCAGAAGCAATGAAAAAACCTTTCCATTTGTTATTGGATATTTCCTTATTTAAGTAAAATGTAATTGACGCACCGGTATCAATAGCAAATTTAAAGTTAGATTTACTGTCGTTTATTGTAGGAAAGCCCATAGTTTCTTCAAAAGAAGTTTGAGAGTATCCAAAGTAATAATTACTTAATAGAAAAAATAAAAATAGTTTATAAACTGGTTTCATGTTAAAATATTGACCTCATACTAATATAATCCGAAAACAAAATGTACATTTTTTTCGTTTTCCACCTTACAAAAATAACAATTTAGAAGCCTTAAATGAGTTTTAAACAGCTGTTATTCAAAACAACGTAAATTATCTTTCGGGTCAAAAAGATACAAACCATTGATTTTTATGCATCTGTTCAAATCCTTTCAGTATTTTAAGAAGGAGTAATTACTTATCTAAATTTGAAATTTCAGGTGCATATATAGATTGTATTTAAAAACCTCCCGATTTTTTCGGGAGGCTTCTCATATCTACAATCTCAATACTAAAAACTACATATTCCGTCTGTACTGCCCGCCAACTTCAAAAAGTGCGTCTGTGATTTGTCCCAAAGAACAAACTTTTGTTGCGTCCATCAAGGCTTCAAAAATATTTTTATTGTTGATAGCTATTTGTTGAATATGTGTTAACTGTTGTTGCTCTTCTTCGGCTTTAGCCTTGTGGAGATTTTCCTTTGTATTGATTTGGAATTGTTTTTCTTCTTCGGTTGCACGAATTACTTCTTTTGGAATCACTGTTGGCGAACCTTTGGAACTTAGGAACGTATTTACACCAATAATCGGGAAATCGCCGTTGTGTTTTAAGGTTTCGTAATACAACGATTCTTCCTGGATTTTTGAACGTTGATACATCGTTTCCATTGCTCCCAAAACGCCACCACGCTCTGTAATTCGGTCAAATTCGGTTAAAACAGCTTCTTCTACCAAATCGGTTAATTCTTCGATAATGAACGAACCTTGTATCGGATTTTCGTTTTTCGCTAATCCTAATTCCTTATTGATAATCAACTGAATAGCCATTGCACGACGTACCGATTCTTCGGTTGGTGTGGTAATCGCTTCGTCATACGCATTGGTATGCAACGAGTTACAGTTGTCGTAAATCGCATACAAGGCTTGTAAGGTTGTACGAATATCGTTGAAATCAATCTCTTGCGCATGTAACGAACGACCCGATGTTTGAATATGATATTTCAACATCTGTGCTCTTTCATTTGCCCCGTATTTTTGTTTCAAAGCCTTTGCCCAAATTCTACGTGCTACACGTCCAATTACCGAATATTCCGGGTCGATACCATTTGAGAAAAAGAACGACAAATTCGGTCCAAATGCATTGATATCCATTCCACGCGACAAATAGTATTCTACATACGTGAAACCGTTTGCCAATGTAAATGCCAACTGCGTAATAGGATTAGCTCCTGCTTCGGCAATATGATATCCCGAAATAGATACCGAATAAAAATTACGTACGTTGTTATTAATGAAATATTCTTGCACATCGCCCATCAAACGCAACGCAAATTCAGTTGAGAAAATACAAGTATTTTGAGCTTGATCTTCCTTTAAAATATCTGCCTGAACCGTTCCACGTACTTGTGTCAACGTATTCTTCTTGATTTCAGCATACACATCAGCAGGCAATACTTGATCGCCCGTTACACCCAAAAGCATCAAACCTAAACCATCGTTTCCTTCCGGCAATTCGCCGTTGTATCGAGGTCTTTCTAAACCATTATCTTCATAAATCGCTTTGATTTTTGACTCAACTTCTGCTTCTAAATTATTTTCTTTGATGTATTTTTCACAATTTTGGTCAATTGCCGCGTTCATAAAGAACCCTAAAAGCATCGGAGCAGGACCATTAATCGTCATCGAAACCGAAGTCATCGGGTGCGACAAATCAAATCCTGAATACAATTTTTTCGCATCGTCCAAACAACAGATAGAAACCCCGGCGTTTCCGATTTTCCCGTAAATATCAGGGCGGTGTCCCGGATCGTTTCCATATAAAGTTACCGAGTCAAAGGCGGTTGACAAACGTTTTGCTGGCATTCCCTTTGAAACATAATGAAAACGACGGTTGGTACGTTCAGGTCCTCCTTCTCCGGCAAACATACGCGTCGGGTCTTCGCCTTCACGTTTGAACGGATACAAACCTGATGTGAACGGAAACTCGCCCGGGACGTTTTCCTGCAATACCCAACGCAGAATATCGCCCCACGCTTCATATTTCGGCAAAGCAACTTTTGGAATCTGCAAATGCGAAAGCGACTCCGTATGTGTTTTGATTTTGATTTCCTTATCTCGAACTTTAAATGAATAAATCGGATTTTTATATTTATTGACTTTTTCGTCCCAGGTTGTAATTACTTCCCAGTTATACGGGTCTAAATCACGTTTCAGTTTGTCAAATTCAGCCAATAGAATTTTGGCTAATTCTGCATTTTCTGTACCGTTGATTTCAATGCCGTGTTGTGTCAATACAGGAATTTTCCCCGAAATAGTTTCTATGGTTTTATAAATTCCGTACAGTTTTTGAGCAACTTCTTTCTGTGTTTTTGCCTTTGCATCATAACCTCTGTTATTTTCTGCAATTTCAGACAAATAACGGGTTCTGTTTGGCGGGATCACAAAGATTTTTTCAGACATTTCTTTGGTAATCTCAAAAGTCGATGCTAAATCAGCTCCTGTTTTTTCAACTACCTTGTCAATAATAGCTTTGTACAACTGATTGGTTCCCGGGTCGTTGAACTGAGAAGCAATCGTACCAAAAACAGGCATTTCGTTTGGATTAACGTCCCAAAGATTGTGGTTGCGTTGGTATTGTTTTTTCACATCACGCAAAGCATCTAAAGCCCCACGTTTATCGAATTTATTAATCGCTACGATGTCGGCAAAATCCAGCATATCAATTTTTTCCAATTGTGTAGCTGCACCAAATTCAGGTGTCATAATGTATAACGAAGCATCGGAATGATCCAATATTTCTGTATCAGACTGACCAATACCTGATGTTTCCAAAATAATCAAATCGTATTTCGCCGCTTTCAATACCTGAATCGCTTCCTCCACATATTTTGACAATGCCAGATTGGACTGACGCGTTGCCAATGAACGCATATACACACGAGGATTGTTGATGGAATTCATACGAATACGGTCGCCAAGCAAAGCACCACCCGTTTTCTTTTTCGAAGGGTCAACCGAAATCAATGCGATATTCTTTTCTGGAAAATCAATCAGAAAACGACGAACCAATTCATCTACCATTGATGATTTTCCTGCTCCACCCGTTCCGGTAATTCCCAAAACTGGTACAGATTTATCTTCTACTTTATTGAAATCAAACAACTTCAGAAAATCTTCTTCACGGTTTTCTGCCAATGAAATCAATCGGGAAATTGTGGTAACATCTTTATCTTTTAAGGATTGATAAATATCTTTTCCTTCCGGCAAATTCAAGTCAGGTGTAGGGAAATCTGCTTTTTCCACCATATCGTTAATCATTCCCTGTAATCCCAACTCACGACCATCGTCTGGCGAATAAATACGGGTAATTCCGTAATCCATCAATTCCTTGATTTCTGACGGCAAAATTACACCACCTCCACCTCCGACAATGCGGATATGACCTGCTCCTTTTTCCTGAAGCAAATCGTACATATATTTAAAATACTCGTTGTGACCGCCCTGATAAGAAGTCATTGCAATTGCATTGGCATCTTCCTGAATCGCTGTGTTTACAACATCTTCTACCGATTTGTCGTGTCCCAAATGCACCACTTCACACCCGGTCGATTGAATAATACGACGCATAATGTTGATGGCTGCATCGTGTCCGTCAAACAAAGCAGCAGCGGTAATGATTTTTATTTTATTTTTTGGTTGATAAGGTTGTATGCTCATTTTTGTCATTTATTATACGGTCGCAATTTACGAAATATAATGTATTGATAAAAATGTTGAAATGAAGTAAATGTCAGTAATACTTAAAAACAACCAAAGCCCCTGAAATCAGGAGCTTTGTGCTGTGATCGCGACAGGATTCGAACCTGTGACCGTCTGCTTAGAAGGCAGATGCTCTATCCAGCTGAGCTACGCGACCTATTTAACCCATAAAAACTACTTGTTCAGAAATTGAACGGTGCAAATTTAGTTATTTTCGGTTATAACACAAATGTAAATGAAATAATTTTTAAAATTAGCGTGTTTTTAATTTATAAGTAGCTTTATTTTAAGTTTTTACGAAAATGATTATTTCAAAAAATCAGACAGCTGCCGGAGCGTTTCTTTTTCGGCCTCGATAGTTGCCATGTGTCCGCAGTTCAAAATAATGAGTTCGGCATCGGTGGTTTCGGTCTGGTCTCTTACTTCGTTTATCGGGATAATCGTATCGTGTTCGCCGGCAATGATTAATTTTGGATAAGGACCAAAATGTAACAACACTTCTCTGTCCGGTCGTATTTTCATGCCTTCCAAAGCAGCAATGACGCCCTGCACGGGTATTTGTTTGGCTTCGTCAATCAGCCTATCAACTTTTTTTTGATGTTTTTTCAGGCTTTCCGGCATAAAAAGATTGCTGACAGAAAGCTGAATGAACAAATCATTATTCTGTTTGACGGCTTTTATGGCCCTGTCCCGATTGAGTTTCCGCTCAGCAGAATCCGGTCTTGCGGAAGAATTAATCAACACCAGGTTTTTGACATGGTCGGGATACAATTCCGCAAATGCCAAAGTTATATAACCGCCCATAGAATGCCCAATCAAACTGATTTTCCGCAATCGCAGGTGGCTCATCAATGCGTGAATCATATCTGCCTGGTCTTCCATCGTATGAACATATCCCAAGCAGCCGGATTGCCCGTGACCCAATAAATCAATGCACACTACCCGGAATTTTTTGGCTAATTCTTTAGCGATGTTTTTCCACATGGAATTGCTTTCCAGAAATCCGTGAAGAAAAAACAAAGCACTGCCTTTGCCTTGGTCGGTGTAAGCTATCTGCGTGTTTTTGTAGGAAAATGTTTTCAAAACTTGCTTTTTGACAAATTTACGAAATATATGAAAAATATAACTTACCGGAAGTATCCAAAAAAATTTCTAAATTTGCATAAAAATTCCCATAAATGTACCACTCAAAAATAGCAGGGCTGGGGTATTATGTACCTGAAAACGTAGTGACAAACGAAGATTTGTCAAAACTAATGGATACCAGTGATGAATGGATTCGCGAACGAACTGGCATTGAAGAACGTCGTCACGTGGCATTGCCTGAAGATACTACGGCAGGTATGGGGGCGAAAGCCGCTCGTATAGCCATTGAAAGAGCCGGATTAAAACCGGAAGATATCGATTTGTTACTTTTCGCTACTTTGAGTCCGGATTACTATTTTCCGGGACCGGGCGTGATGGTGCAGAAAGAATTGGGATTGAGAACCATTGGTGCGATTGATATCCGAAATCAATGTTCGGGTTTTGTGTATGCACTGTCGGTTGCAGACCAGTTTATCCGAACAGGTATGTATAAGAACATTTTGGTTATCGGTTCAGAAATTCATTCCAAAGGGCTGGATATGACAACCCGGGGACGAGGTATTTCGGTAATTTTCGGCGATGGAGCAGGGGCGGCTGTGCTGACGGCAACTGAGGATAAGACTAAAGGAATTTTATCCACACATTTGCATTCGGAAGGCGAACATGCTGAGGAATTATCCCTGATTGCACCAGGCATGGGCAAGCGTTGGGTTACGGATATTATTGCGGATAATGACCCGAACGATGAGAGTTATTACCCGTATATGAATGGGCAGTTTGTTTTCAAAAATGCTGTGGTTCGGTTTTCTGAAGTGATCCAGGAAGGGCTGAAAGCTAATCAATTACAGGTTTCTGATATTGATATGCTGATTCCGCATCAGGCGAATTTGAGAATATCTCAGTTCATTCAGCAGAAATTTCAGTTGAATGATAATCAGGTATATAACAACATTATGAAATACGGGAATACAACTGCCGCATCTATCCCGATTGCACTTACCGAGGCTTGGGAGCAAGGCAAAATCAAAGAAAATGATTTGGTTGTGTTGGCAGCATTCGGTAGTGGTTTCACATGGGGAAGTGCGATTATTCGCTGGTAAACGATGTTTTTTTGATAAACAGGCTCTTTATTCTAAACAGTAAAAAGACAGATTATGAAAGTTGATAAAATAGAAAATACCGGTCAGGCAAGATTATTTAAAAATCCATATCTGGAAATGTTGACGAAAGGTCACCCCGCCATTATCTGGGGTATGTATATACCTGTTTTGTCTTACCTGATTTATTGTGCATATGACAAAGCAGAGCTTTCTGTATCAACTATTTTGCTGTTGTTTTTCGGAGCGATTCTCTTCTGGACATTTTTTGAATATTTAGCCCACCGATATGTTTTTCACATGATTAGTGATAACCCGAGATTACAGCGGGTTGCTTATATCATGCACGGTAATCATCATCATTACCCGAGAGACAGACAGCGGTTGTTTATGCCGCCTGTACCGAGTTTGATTTTGGCAAGTTTGATTTTTGGTATAATGTATCTGATTATGAACAAATATGCCTTTGCCTTTTTTCCTGGTTTTATGATAGGCTATTTGCTGTATGCTTCTATGCACTACCTGATTCATGCTATTCCGCCGCCGTTTCCGTTTATGAAACCTTTGTGGCGAAATCATCATTTACATCATTACAAAGATGAGGATTTAGGCTTTGGCGTGAGCAACACTTTCTGGGACAGAATTTTCGGCACAATGTTCGATTTGAAAAAGGAAAAAGAAGACAAAAGAAAAGTCGCCGAACTGATGTTTGACAAACAACAAGCAGGTGCATCTGCCGACCAACCCAAAAGAGTAATTATTGTCAGAAAGCCTAAAGAAGAGAATAAATAACGAAAGTTATTCCGACATTAAAAAAAATGCTTATATTTGTCTATCAAACTCTTATCAAAGATGAAAGGACCATTGTTCTACTCTAAAATACTGTTATTCGGTGAGTACGGAATCATCAGAGATTCCAGAGGATTATCTATTCCGTATAACTTCTACAAAGGAGCGTTAAAGAAAAGCGAATTGCTTTCGGACGATGTAAAGAAATCCAATGAAAGTCTGAAAAAATTCTCGGTTTATTTACAGCAAATGCAAGACCAGTACCCCGATTTGGTTACGTTTGACATCGACAAGCTCAATGAAGATATTGCAGAAGGAATGTATTTTGATTCAAGTATTCCGCAAGGTTACGGAGTAGGCAGCAGCGGAGCATTGGTTGCGGCGATTTATGACCAATATGCCTTGAGTAAAATAACCGTTTTGGAAAATCTGACCAGAGAAAAATTGCTGGAGCTTAAAAAGATTTTCAGTCAAATGGAATCCTTTTTTCACGGAACGAGTTCAGGTTTAGACCCGTTAAACAGCTATTTGAGTCTGCCGATTCTGATTAATTCCAAAGATAATATCGAACCTACTGGTATTCCTTCTCAGCAGTCGGAGGGCAAAGGGGCGGTTTTTCTGATAGATTCGGAAATGATTGGTGAAACAGCACCAATGGTTACTATGTTTATGGAAAATCTGAAAAATGAAGGTTTCAGAAATATGATGAAATCTGAGTTTAATCAATATACCAATGCTTGTATCGACAGCTTTTTGTCGGGTAATTTCAAAAAATTATTTTCTAACACCAAGCAGTTATCCAAACTGGTTTTTAACCATTTCAAACCGATGATTCCTGAAAGATTCCATCAGGTTTGGCAAAAAGGTATAGAGACTAATGATTACTATCTGAAACTTTGCGGTTCAGGTGGTGGCGGATACATTCTCGGTTTTGCCCCTGATTTTGAAAAAGCCCAAAAGGCATTAAAAGATTACAAATTAGAAGTCGTTTATAGAATATAAAGATTTTCCTGACCTGATTTATGTTATCACGCAACAACCAACTTTTGTTACTCAAAACATTCAGTATTTTTTCGGTGGTGCGTGGCTACAACATTACAGTGGTCGTGGTGGCACAATATCTGGCGTCAATCTTTATCTTTGCCGATGACAAACGTGCTTTGGACGTAGTGCTCGACTGGCGACTTTTCTTATTGGTAATCAGTACTTCTCTGGCAATTGCATCGGGATACATCATCAACAATTTTTACGATTCAGAAAAAGATTTAATCAACCGTCCGAACAAGTCGATTTTAGACCGATTGGTCAGTCGGACTACCCAGTTCCGGATTTATTTTTTCTTGAATTTTCTCAGTGTAGCATTGGCATGGATTGTGTCTTGGCGAGCTGCCGTTTTTTTTTCGATATATATTTTTGCCCTGTGGTTTTATTCTCACAAACTCAAAAAGTATCCGATAATAGGAAATGTCATTGCAACAATATTAGTGATGATTCCTTTTTTTGGAATTTTGATACATTTTCAGAATTACAGCCCTGCGATTTTCCTGCACGGAGCGTATTTGTTTCTGCTGTTGTTTATCCGTGAGCTGATTAAAGACCTCGAAAACCTGGCAGGTGATTTGGCAAATAATTATCAGACGATTGCAGTTAAATATGGTATGAATACTTCCAAAATTATCCTTACCTCATTGATTGTGCTGAGCTGGATTCCTGCCTATATTCTGGTAAAAGATTATCACCTGGGTTATATGTCTTACTACTTTTATCTTTCCTGTGCTTCGGGACTTGTTCTGGCAGGTTGGGTTTGGCTGGCAAGCAGTACAAAGTCTTACCGGAATATTCATAATTTCCTGAAACTGATTATTGTGTTGGGCGTGCTTTCCATTGCTTTGATTGATCCGAAAGTGGTTATTCACGGCAAAGAATTAATCCAACAATTGCCTGATTAGAGAGTGCTTTTTGAATCAGTGTCATCGAAATAATTTTCTGATGTGGTGTCGGCAGTTGGTATTTCATCAATCGTTTGTGGAGTAATTTTCTCTTTGGATTTAAACCCGAAAAATAAAAAGTAAACACAGGTTACAAACCAACCAATCCACACCAGATAACCGCCCCAGTGAAAATTAGCATTCATGTATTTGTGGCTGGTTTCTGTAAAATCCCAATAAGTGTAGCCCAAACCAAGCAACCCGATGATGATAAAAACCAAATCAATAATTACAAAATTTTTGTATTTGTTGAGTTTTCTGTTTAATCCCAGAACGATAATCAGAAAAAGCTGTATGCCGAAAACAATCAATGCCGCTTTCCACCATGTTTTTAGTAAAATATATTCTTTGTATGACACGCTGATTCCCAATCGCCCGATAAAAGACATCTGGGAAAAAAGTATTCCTGAAATAAGACTTAATATTCCTTGAAAAAGGATTAAATTGAAAACTCTTTTCATAACATTTTATAAATAGCTAATGTAAAAGTAGTAAAAAATAGCATTCACACATAGCTAATAATAACGTATCTTTGCAAAAAAGTACGACATGAGTAACGACAGAGCAGGAAAACGAAACTATAACAAAGGCGGTTCACGCAAACCGAATCCGAAAAAAAATAACAAACCGCAGCCGGAAAACGATGATAAAGGCATACGGTTGAACAAATATATTGCCAATTCAGGTATGTGTTCCCGTCGTGATGCCGATTTGTATATCCGTACCGGAAATGTTTCCGTAAACGGCAAAGTGATTACCGAAATGGGTTATCGCGTACAGCCGAAAGATGTGGTGCAGTTTGACGGAGCGACTATTTTACCTGAGAAAAAAGTATATGTTTTGCTTAACAAACCGAAAGGTTTTTCCACATCGTCTGCACAGGATAATGTTCGTCAGTTAATCCGAAGTGCTTCGACGTCGGAGTTGTTTCCTATCGGTTTTATGGACAAAACCACTTTGGGATTGTTGCTTTTTACCAACGACCAGGATTTGATTCAGAAGTTTACCAATTCCGCTCAACGTTCGTCAAAAATTTACCAGGTTTCGTTAGACAAAAACTGTAAAAAGGAAGATTTGGAAAAAATCAGAAACGGCGTTAAAATAGACGATAACAAAGTTTTTGTGGAATCTGTCGAGTATGTTGAAAACAAACCGAAAACCGAAATCGGTATCGAAGTAAAAACATCTAATATTAAGATTGTCAGACGATTGTTTGAAGTGCTGGGTTATAACGTAGTAAAACTCGACAGAGTGATGTTTGCCGGATTAACCAAATGGGGAATCAGTCGCGGGCAATGGCGTTTTTTGACTGACCAGGAATTAATTAACCTGAAAAACAGCTAATTGTTTTTATGAAAATCTACTCGACCAAAGAGAATTTGCAAATTGTTTATGAAGATAATCATATTATTGTAATCAACAAAAGAGTAGGGGATATTGTGCAGGGCGACCAAACGGGCGACCAACCGCTGAGTGAAGTAGTCAAAGAATATATCAAAGAAAAATACAACAAACCCGGAGAGGTTTTTCTGGGCGTTGTTCATCGTCTGGACAGACCTACCAGCGGAATTGTTGTATTTGCCAAAACCTCAAAAGCACTGAGCAGACTTGCTCAGGCTTTCAAAGAACGACAAACTGAAAAAACATATTGGGCGATTGTGAAAAATCTGCCTGAGAAACCGAAAGATACTTTAGTTCATTACCTGAAAAGATTTCCTAAAAAAAATATTTCAAAAGCCTATAACAAAGAAATTCCGGAAAGCAAGAAAGCGAGTTTGTCCTACGAAGTGAAGCAGTCCATGGAGCGTTATCATTTATTGGAAGTGGATTTGCACACCGGCAGACATCATCAGATTCGGGTACAACTTTCCGCTATCGGTTGTCCAATCAAAGGCGATTTGAAATACGGTTTTGATCGAAGTAACCCGGACGGCGGTATTCATCTGCATGCGAGAAAATTAACACTTATCCACCCCGTTAAAAAAGAAAAAATGACATTTGTAGCACCGACCCCGGAAGATATTTTGTGGAATTTGGTAAATATTAAATAAATTTTATAATTTTAGAAAAAATTATAACTATGAAATGGGAAAAAAGAAAAAGTGACAAATTTGAAGACCGACGCGGAATGTCGGGCGGACAAAAAACGTTGTTGGGCGGAGGTGTAATCGGAATTATTGCTCTTTTGCTGACTATGTTTGGCGGAGAAACAGGGCAGATGATTGGTACGGTATTGCAACAAGTACAGCCTGCTGAACAAACCACATCAGGAACGCAAACCAGAGAATTATCTGAAGAGGAAAAGACGTTGGGAAATTTTTCTGAGTTTGTTTTTGATATTAATAACGAAACCTGGGAAGAAATTTTTGCTCAAAATGGAATGAAATATCAGGAGCCGGGAATGGTTTTGTTTGATGACGGCGTGAATACAGCTTGTGGAAATGCGTCATCAGCAGTCGGACCTTTTTATTGCCCTGCAGACCAAAAAGTGTATATGGATTTGCGTTTTTTTGACGAATTACATACCCGTTTTGGTGCCAAAGAAGGCGAATTTGCTATTGCTTATGTGATTGCCCACGAAATAGGGCATCATGTACAAAATTTATTGGGTACCAATGAGCAGGTACGGAAAGCTCAACAGCAAACCAGCCAGGTTAATGCCAATAAACTTTCGGTAGCACAGGAACTACAAGCCGATTTCTACGCAGGTGTTTGGGCGTCATATAATGAAAAATGGCTCGAGCCGGGCGATATTGAAGTAGCTATTAGTGCGGCATCGGCAGTTGGCGATGATTCAATTCAAAAACGTGTTCAGGGCGAAGTTAATCCCGATAGTTTCACACACGGAACTTCTAAGCAAAGAGTGGAATGGTTCATGAAAGGTTACCAAACCAGAGACATCAAACAAGGAGATACTTTTAGTGCTTTGTTGAGATAAGATTAGCTATCAGTTTAAACGTCATTCCGACACCTTGACAAACTCAATACAGGTTATTAAAGGAGGAATACTAGAGATTCTTCGTTTAGAATAGCACCATAAAAAAGCTCCCGAATTATAGAAAATTCGGGAGCTTTTTTTATTATAGACCATGATGACAATTACAAAATCAGCATGGCATCTCCGTAGGAGTAAAATTTATATTTTTCCTTGACGGCTTCAGCATAGGCTTTTTTCATTAAATCGTGTCCGCAGAAAGCAGAAATCATCATAAGCAAAGTTGATTTCGGCATGTGAAAATTTGTAATCATAGAATCAGCAATACTGAAATCGTATGGAGGGAAGATAAATTTGTTTGTCCAACCCTCAAACGGATTAAGGGTTTTGTTGGTGGAAACTGAACTTTCTACCGCACGCATCGAAGTTGTACCCACGCAACAAACTTTTTTGCCGTCAGCTTTGGCTTTGTTGACGATATCGCAGGCTTCTTGTGTGATAATCAATTCTTCAGAGTCCATTTTGTGCTTAGACAAATCTTCCACTTCTACCGGATTAAATGTTCCCAGACCGATGTGTAAGGTAACGTTAGCGAAGTTTAGTCCTTTTATTTCCAGTCTTTTCAATAAGTGTTTGGAAAAATGTAACCCGGCAGTTGGTGCTGCAACGGCTCCTTCTTCAGTAGCGTAAATGGTTTGGTAACGTTCTTCATCTTCAGGAACAACAGCTCTTCTGATATATTTCGGGATAGGTGTTTCGCCCAACTCTTTAAGTTTCTTTCTGAACTCGTCATAAGTTCCATCATACAGGAAACGCAATGTGCGTCCGCGTGAAGTCGTGTTGTCGATAACCTCGGCAACCAAAGATTCGTCTTCGCCAAAATATAATTTGTTTCCTATTCTGATTTTTCGGGCAGGGTCAACTAAAACGTCCCACAAACGCTGTTCTTCATTCAATTCTCTCAACAGGAAAACCTCGATGCGTGCACCGGTTTTTTCTTTATTTCCGTATAAGCGTGCAGGGAAAACTTTGGTGTTGTTCAAAATCATAACGTCGCCTTCATCAAAGTATTCGATAACGTCTTTGAACAATTTGTGTTCGATTTTTCCGGTATCGCGATGCACCACCATTAGTCGGGCTTCGTCCCGGTTTTCTGACGGAAATTCCGCCAATAATTCCTCCGGTAAATCAAACTTGAAATGTGATAATTTCATTGATAAATATGATTAGTTAAACTTCATTCGGTCAATAAGTTTGCAAATATACGACTTGGAAATAGGCGTTGTCAAGTAGATTGAGGTTTATTTTTCATTTTAGTATTTTGGTGTATATTTGTTTTAACTAAATAATTCGTCATGCTGTAAGCGTCTTTTTTAGATTCCTACGGAATGACAAATGTTACGGTTAAGACTTACAAAATTTTAAACTTTTCTCCATAATGTAAACCAATCACTTTCAGGTCTTTCCAAAAACAGGGATAAGATTTGGAAACGACCTCGGCATTTTTAATCCGCAGCTTTTGTCTGAAAGCTAATGGAGCGAATGCCATTGCCATACGGTGGTCCTGATAGGTTTCTATTTCAATAACAGAATCTGTAAAAACAACCTTGTTTTTCAGCTCAATCGAATCATCGGTAATTGCCACCTCCGCTCCGAACTTTCCCAATTCGTTTTTCAATGCTTGCAAACGGTTGGTTTCTTTTATTTTTAAGGTGTGTAATCCTGTTAACGTACAGGTTATTCCCAATCCCAAACAAGTAATAATCAATGTTTGTGCGATGTCGGGCGTGTTGTTTAGTTGATAGTTGATAGTTGATAGTTGATAGTTGACCGTTTTTTCTAAAATGATTTCAGCATTTTGAAAAGTAGTCTGAACACCAAAATCCTTATAAATTTCCGCCAAAATAGCATCGCCCTGCAAGCTGTCGGGTTTGAAATAACTCAAAGAAATTCGTGAACCAATTGGTGCTAAAGCGATGATACTGTAAAAATATGAAGCTGAACTCCAGTCAGACTCCACAGTAAAGCGGTTGTTTTTCAGCTGATGTGCAGGAAATATTTTTATTCGGTTTTCGTTAAAATCAGCATTGATTCCCAAAGTGTTCAACATCTGTAAAGTCATTCGAATATACGGGGCAGAAGTTATATTTCCTTTTAATTTGATTTTCAATCCGTTGGGTAACGAAGAGGCGATGAGAATCAGTGACGAAATATACTGGCTGCTGACATTCGCCTCTATTTCCACAATATTTTTATGAATCGTTTTTCCTTTGATACGAATCGGTGGAAAACCTTCTTTTTCCAGATAAGTGATATCGGCATCTAATTGCCTCAGGGCATCAACCAGAATCTGAATCGGGCGTTCTTTCATGCGCGAAGAACCCGTGAGAACAATATCAGCATCGGGTTGAATGGCAAAATATGAAGTCAGAAAACGCATGGCTGTACCGGCGTGATGCACGTCAATTTCCTTTGCTTTTTTTGAAGACAATGCTCTTTTCATCACTTCAGAATCATCAGAATCCGAAGCGTTTTCTATCTGCAAATCGGGATACAACGCCTGAAGCACCAACAAACGATTGGTTTCAGATTTAGAACCCGAAATCGTCAAATGTTGATTGGTGATAAAGTTTTTTGAATCGAGGGTTATGTCCATATTAGTTGAAAAGTTGAAAGTTCTGGATAATTATCAGAATATTTTAGGCTATTGGCTATTGCCTTTTAGCTAATTAACTCACTTCTATCTCAATTTCTCATTATTATGATGACGGTCGTGGTCGCGTTGGGTTTTTAAGTCCATTTTTTTATCAAAGGCTTGTTGTAAATCCACTCCCGTTTGGTTGGCGAGACACAAAACCACAAAAACCACGTCTGCCAGCTCTTCGCCAAGGTCTTTGTTTTTGTCGCTTTCTTTTTCGGATTGTTCGCCATATCTGCGAGCGATAATTCTTGCTACTTCGCCTACTTCTTCGGTAAGTTGAGCCATATTGGTGAGTTCGTTAAAGTAACGGACACCGTGTTCTTTTATCCAGTTATCAACAGCTAACTGTGCATTTTTTATATCCATAATTATTTTTTTCGTTCTCTCATTTTTTTAAATACAAATACATCGGCAATTCCCATAACTACGGCAAAAGAGATAGTCATAATCCAGTCAATTTTTCCATAAAACATATAGGTAATCGCCATCATAGATATGCTTAATGCGATAAAAGCTACGATGAAATGGGAAATTTTATCTTTCATGGTTTTTCTTTTTTGGGAAAATAAATTTATCAAGTAAAAACATCATAAGCATAAAGATAACAAATTTTGCGATTAAATTAACCACGCATGTGTTGTCGCCGCTCCATGCACACAAAATTTCGTCATAACTGAGCAAAAGCGTCATTATCAGAAAAACAATGATGTATATTGTAAGTTTTTTGAGCATAGTCTATATCTTTTTCAATACAATTTTCTCATTATTAAATTTCAGGTAATCTTCATAAATTGCTTTGATAGCTTGATAATTTGATGAATCAATAAATCTTTGACTGAATCGGTTTGTGATAGATATTCTGATTCTTTGGTCGTCGTAGGTGATTTTCCAGCTGAACTCTAATGAATTGTCGGAGAGCTTTAAGACTTTAGATTCAGGAATATATTCTACTTCATAACCTTCAGGAATTTCATAGGTGATGTTATAAACATCTTCTGACGGATAGTGAAAAAAGATTGGATAATGTCTTTCTTTTTGTTTGAAAGGCGATTCTTTAATCCCATACATAAATGTGGGAGAAAGGTAGATTTTATCTCCAATAAAATCATAGCTTTTCTCACGTGTAAAGCTATAAAATTCTTTGAGAGGAGTATTCTTTGTATTGCGATTTTCTATTTTTAAAGAGTCTATATCTATCAGGTAATGGTTTTCTAGTAGTTTTTTAATGTCTTCATCCGTTTGTTCATCATAATAATTTCTCCCTCTATAGGCTTGATAGTGTGTTGAATTTTCTCTAACAATACCTTTTAAGCTATTGTTGCCTTCAACAAAACTAAGATAAGCATTGATTTGAGATTTAGATAGCTTGTTAGGTTCTAATGATAAATCCATTGATTTATTTTCGTTTATTACAATTCTACCTGTTCGGTTCAGATTTTGAAGAGGAATGATATCAATTTCGGAATATTTGTTTGTTGCATCCAGTAAATGAGTTTGACTACCCATTTGAACACCAACTATCAATTGATTAAAGGCATCTACGTGAGGTACATATACTGCTCCGTGGTTGACGGTAGATAAAACAACCGGATAGGCCATAACGCCAATATTTCTCAGAAATGCAATGAGCAATAGGTTTATATCAGCAGAGTTTCCTCGTCTGCTGGTATATACATCTTTCAGGGCTTGATTGCTACCTAAAGAGTAGGTGTTATTCCAGTAGTAATTTTGCTGAACATAGCTTAATATTGTCTCTATTTTGTCTTTGGTAGAGTTTATATCTTTAGTCAGTTCATTGGCTTTATCTTTGCAAAAATCAATGTCAGTCAATTGTCCGCCTAGTCTGTTGTGCTCATGAATAGTTTTAATCACTTCAGGCCAATCACCCGAATATGTCATTGCTTTACCATTTCTTTTTCTAAAACCGTTGTAGAGGTAAACAACAGATGATTTGTAGTTGTTGATGTTGTCAATATGCCCTTCATTGACCATTGCAGGAATGTTTTGTGCACTATATATATACCCACCGTCAATAACTGATTGTTTCAAACTAATATTTCCTTTAGTATAATTAAGAAATATTATTCTCTCAGGAATAACAATTTGGTATTCACTATATTTTACCGGGATTTCCTGCTGGAAATACCACTCCGGAATATCAGAATAAAACGGTGAAGTAACTTCGGTCGTGTATTCAATAATACTCCCTTCTTTCACGTCTGGCATAGAAAAACTAACATACCAGGTATTTCCGATATATTTATCCTCATAGGACTCTTTTTCGTTAAATTTTGTTCTGACGACTTTTCCGTCAACCAAATTATATGTATAGGCATCTTTTACTTTAAGATTTTCGCTATTAGAACGATCCTTTTTATATAAAGGAATAGTTATATCTCCATAATGATAACCGCCTTTTTTCAGAATATGAATTCTTTTTTTTACCTCATGAATAACAATCAGATTTCCTGAGCCGGAAAAGGAAAAATAGCTATTGCCAATATTGTGTTCTATGATTGCATCGTAAATGGTGTCGTTACCGTATCTTGCTATATCAAAACTTTTGGGATTAATATTCTTAACGGTATATTTTTGAGAAAAAGAAACGGTCGATAATAAGCTGAAAAAAGATAAAATTAAAAATTTCATAATTACAAACTGTTTTTTAAAATGAATTTATAATCGTTGGTTAGTAGAATATCTGTGATGAACTTTCGGTAAGCGTCATACTGCTCGGCACGAAAGTTACCTGCATATAATTCGAGTTTTTGGGATATATGAATCTGCCGATCTTCTACCATGACGGTAAGTGTGAAATTACCAAAATCGGTTTGCAAAGAAATGTCTTTTGGTGCATAATCGATTGCTAACTCGTCGGGTAGTTCATAGTTGATATCAAAGGCATATTTTTTGGGTGTTAATACAGAAAAACTCGACTTTCTGTTCTCAACTTTTTGAGGTACAGATATATAATCGTAAAACGGATTGAGCGTCAGTAACAAATCTCTGCCGGCGATTTTCATAGGGCTGTTGGATGTAATTTTATAGTTTTCTGTATAGATTAGATCACTTTCAGTCAAACTACTACTTTTTATAGATACATTATTTAATTTTGAGAAAAGATTTTTTACATACTTTTCCTTTTCTCTGTCGTTTAATTTATGCAAATGGTAAGACTGATTATAAAAATAACCTGAATTCTCGATAGCTATTTTTGTTGCCATCTTGTTGTTTTCAACATCAAATTTAACATCGAATTTCATTTCTAAACTATTGTTCTTTTTAAAATAATCATTGGTGTTGATAAAATATCCTTTGTCTTCTTCAATCACAAAAGCATTTCGATTGGTCAACTGATTGCCGATATTACCAAAAGCTATATCCGGATTTGTACATTCCAAAAGATATGTCCCATCATCTGTCGGCAAAGTTAGTATCACGTGATTTCCTTGTAATGTAATGATGTCTTTATTGATATTTCTGATATTTTCAGAGGCATAAATAACCGTATAAAATGAAGGAACCCCAACAGCTTGTAGTAGAGCCTGTGTATAATTGACAAGCCCTTTGCAATCGCCGTATTTTGATTCATATACTTTTTTTGCCGGAATAGGCTTCCAACCGCCCAAACCGATTTGCACTGATACATAGCGGGTGTTATTTTGAACATATTGATATACAATCTTTGCTTTTTCAAGTTTAGAATCAGTATTTTTGGTTAATTCTTGAATTTCTTTTACAGCTTCGGGAGGGAGACTATTTACCGGATCTAATAGATTGGTGTAGTACCATTTTGCAAAATCATTCCAGTCATTTGCTATGCCCTTTACATTATCTAAAGCAAATTTGTCATTAGAAAACCGAACAACAGGTAACGATTCTTGATAGAAATAGTTATATGGTTCATATTCTGGTAAAGTCAGGTTGGAAGCACTATACTTGTATTCACCCAAAGATTGGCTCTTGTTGATTTGGAATTTTTCCAGATTGATTTCATGAGCCCTAACAGAAAAATTTTCAGGGTATTTCAACGAAAAACTGCTGTTTAATACCAGTTCATTAGAAGAAGAACATGGGTTATAGGCTGGTATGGATAAAGTATTCTTCTGCTCAGTCTTATATTCAAACTGGATGAAATAGGGAAAATCCAAATCTTTGACCTGATAATATTTTAAACGATTATCTGAATAAATAGAAAAACCGTCATGCAAAGTTTTGTCATTAAAGTCTTTGTCTTTAACGGTTTTTCTTAATTTTCCGTTTTGGTCATAAATTCTTAATTGTATGTGTTTGATTTTGACAATATTGTCGTAAAAAGCACTCAAATCCATGCGATCTAAGTCTTTCTTATTTCTTATCAAGTAAGTATGATTAGCCTCATATGTCAAAACAGTTTGACTTTTGATTTCAACCACTTCCGTCTTATCTATCGTAATATATGAGCTGGTGTTATCAATCAGTTTAGAATCTAAATCTTTAACATTCAGGTCAATATTTTTTTGAGAGAAGCCGTTGAGGTTATATAACGCTATGGTTAAAAGAAGTAATAGTTTTTTCATATTTCTTATTCCTTATTTTTCGTATCTATCAAAATTGTAACAGGACCATCGTTGAGCAAAGCCACTTTCATATCCGCACCAAATTCACCGGTTTGAATGCTTTTTCCTGATTCTGTTTCTAATAACTGAATAAATTTTTCATAAATCGGAATGGCTGTGTCAGGTTTTGCCGCCCGGATATACGACGGACGGTTGCCTTTTTTGGTCGATGCGTACAAAGTAAATTGGCTGACGACTAACATATCGCCATTCACGTCTTTGACCGAGCAATTCATCACGTTATTTTCATCGTTGAAAATCCGCAGGTTTACAATTTTTTTACACAACCAACTGATATCTTCCTCAGTATCGTTGTTTTCTATTCCCAATAGTATCAGCAGCCCTTGTGAAATTTCAGATTTTTTCATTCCGTCAATGGTTACCGATGCCGATGTTACTCTTTGAATTACTACTCTCATATCCGGCTATTTTCGTTCATTGGCATAAATATCGGTTCGGTAATTATCGTCATCGCCTTCGAGAATTTGCAAATAACTATGGTATCTCGACCAGAAAACCTCATCATTGTCTAAGGCTTCTTTCACGGCACAACCAGGTTCTTCCTTGTGAATGCAATTATTGAACCGGCATTGTTCTTTTAACGAAAAAAACTCCGGAAAATAATCGCCGATTTCCTCTTTTTCCATATCTACAATTCCGAATCCTCGAATGCCGGGCGTGTCGATAATTTTTGCCCCGAAATCCAAATCATACATTTCTGCAAACGTTGTTGTGTGCTGACCTTGCTGATGTCCTTCGGATATTTCTTTGGTTTTGATGTCCAATCCCGGTTGCAAAGCATTGATTAAAGTTGATTTTCCCACACCGGAATGTCCGGTAAACATCGCTGTTTTATCTTTCATCATGGTTTTGAGTTCTTCCAAACCGATTTGTTCCGTAGCAGATACTTTCAAACAAGGATACCCGACAGATTGGTAAACGTGTTGCAAAAACAACTGTTCGTCTTGTGCGTCTTCCGAAAGTGAATCTATTTTGTTGAAAATCAATACGGCCGGAATGTCATAGGCTTCCGCCGTAACCAAAATCCGGTCGATGAAAGTAGTGGTTGTAACCGGATTGTCGATAGTAACCAGTACAAAAAGTACGTCAATGTTTGAAGCAATAATATGCGTTTGCTTAGATAAATTCACAGATTTCCGAATCAGGTAGTTCTTTCTGTCTAATATATTTGTTATCCTTCCGACGGTTTCGTCGCCTGTTTCTTCTATATCAAATTCAACACAATCGCCTACAGCCACCGGGTTGGTGCTTTTGATACCTTTGATGCGGAATTTTCCCTTAATCCGACACTGATAAAACTGATTATCTTCAGTTTTCACGGTGTACCAGCTCCCTGTCGATTTGTAAACAATGCCTTTGTTCATACCTTTTTCTCTTGATGCTCAATGCTTTCCTGATGAATTGCTTTGAAAAGTGTGGTCATAAAATTGCTTGTCAATCCTTTTCGTGAACCTTCTCGGATATATTTTTGTAACACGTCCTGCCATCTGTCTGATTGTAAAATAGCTACATTATGTTTTGATTTCAGCCCGCCAATTTGCTCGGCTATTTGCATACGTTCACCCAAAATATCTAAGATTTTCATATCCAATTCATCAATTTGGATTCGCAGATTATTCAGCTCAATATGGTATTCTTCCGACTGTGCTTCCGGTTTGCGTAACTGAAGCTGGTTCAATATATCGTTAAGTGTTTCCGGTGTGATTTGTTGCTTAGCATCGCTCCACGCTTCGTCCGGACAATTGTGCGTTTCAATCATCAGTCCGTCGTAGTTGAGGTTGAGGGCCTGTTGGGCAACATCAGCCACCATTTCCCGTTGCCCGGTAATGTGCGATGGATCGCATATCAAAGGTAAATCCGGGAATCGGGCTTGTAATTCAATCGGAATCTGCCATTCGGGCAAATTGCGGTATTTGGTTTTCTGATAGGTAGAAAAACCTCTGTGGATAACACCCAGATTTTTTATTCCGACATTGTAAAGCCTTTCTAATCCGCCCAGCCACAAAGACAAATCGGGATTAACCGGATTTTTCAGTAAAACTATTTTGTCTGTGCCATGAAGTGCTTCAGCGATTTCCTGCACAGCAAACGGGTTTACGGTGGTTCTTGCCCCAATCCAAAAGACATCGATTCCATATTCCTGAGCCAGTAAAATGTGCTGTTTGTTAGCTACTTCAGTAGCCACCAGCATACCGGTTTCCTGCTTGACTTTCTGCAACCATTTCAGTCCGATTTCCCCTACACCTTCAAAACCTCCGGGGCGAGTTCGCGGTTTCCATATTCCCGCTCTGAAAATATGAACTTTATCATTTTTTCTCAGGCTTGTGGCAATATCCATCAACTGTTGTTCGGTTTCGGCACTACAAGGTCCGGCAATAACTAATGGTTTTTGCTGTGTAAGTTTTTCATACCAATCTCTTAATCGAGGACTGTTTTCCATATTTAAATGTTATTCAAAAGGCATTACAAAGTAACAACTTTTATACTGAATATAGATTGTTCGTGGAATCGGAAGGCTAAAATTTCTCAAAAACACCCAAGCCAAACAAAGCAAAATCGTATTTTACCGGGTCGATGGGGTCTAACTCTCTTAAATTAGCATCTAATTCCTGCAAAGCTTTGGCATCGTTTTGCTTTCGGGTAAGCAATCCCAGTTTTCGGGCGACATTGCCGGAATGTACGTCCAACGGACAGGATAATTCAGCCGGCGAAATGGATTTCCAGATACCAAAATCCACGCCTTTGTCGTCACTGCGACACAGCCATCTCAGGTACATATTAATTCTTTTTGAAGAAGACCCTTTTAACGGGTCTGAGATGTGTTTGGTCGTCCGGCTCGGATGGTCAATCTCAAAAAACATCTTTTTGAAATCAGAAATTCTGTGCTGTAAATTAATATGGCTGTTGCTGGAAAATACTTTTTCTAAACCTCTGTGGTGAGTATAAATATTCCGCAACGATTGGATAAAATACCGGAAATCTTCCGAATTAAAGGTTCTGTGAACAATGTTATCGATACGGTTTATTTGCTCATCGGTGGCACTCATCACAAAATCATACGGGTTGTTTCCCAGGGCGTTCATCATTTTATTAGCACTGTTGATAATCATTTTGCGGTTTCCCCACGCGATAGTTGCCGCCAGAAAACCACTGATTTCAATATCTTCTTTAGTTGTAAACCGATGCGGAATCTGAATCGGATCACTCTCAATAAAATCAGGTCGATTGTATAATTCTGCTTTGGCATCAAGAAATTCTTTTAATTCCGCTTGTTTCATGGCGATTTGATTTGATGATAATTCCGTTTTCGGCGAACAAAATATTCCCATACAATACTTCGAACTGTGTAATATTTCCTATCATTACGACTGACTTTGCTTTGCCCGATTAATCCGTAAAAGGCAAAATGCGACCGTACGATTGCCCAGCAATGTTTAGGTTGTCCGAGTAACAAAAACCGGATTCCGGCAATTCCGTCTAAGCAAAGGCGAATAAAAATAGTTAGAAACTTACCTTTTTGCGGCCTGTTTTTATAAAGCATCAGCAAGGAATTTCTGAAATTCAGAAAAGTTTTTTTCGGACTGCTGTTGGATAAAGTCGCTCCGCCAACATGATAAACGGTTGAAGAACCACAATAATACACCTGAATATTCTGCAGATAAGCCCGCCAGCAAAAATCAATTTCTTCCTGATGAGCAAAAAATGCTTCGTCAAAACCACCGAGATGCTCAAAAATATTTTTCCTTACAAACAGGCAAGCTCCTGATGCCCAGAAAACAGGCAAAGTGTCATCATATTGCCCTTCATCTTTTTCGATAACATCAAAAATCCGTCCGCGGCAATACGGAAAACCAAAAGCGTCGATAAAGCCACCGCCGGCTCCGGCATATTCAAAGTAATCTTTCCGTTTGTAATCCAGTATTTTGGGTTGGATAATACCAATTTCAGGTTGTTTGCCGAATAAATCTAATACAGGATTCAGCCAACCGTCGCTTACCAGCACATCGGAATTAATTAAGCAGTAAATGGGCTCTTTAACTTGCTGTAAGCCAATGTTGTATCCACCTGCGTATCCGGTGTTTTTTTTATTTTGAATAATGGTAACTTGCGGAAAATGAGTTTGCAAAAAAGCCACAGAATTATCTGTTGAGGCATTGTCAATCACGTAAATTTTTGCCCGCCCGGAATGTTGAAGTAAATCCGGTAAAAAGGTGTTCAACAAATCTTTTCCGTTCCAGTTTAGTATGACAACCGCAATCTCTTTCATTTTATCGGAATGATTTGTCGAGTCCATTCTGATTATATGATTTTACTTCTTTTTCCAACACTTCCGGAGTATAGGAATCGCCTTTATCCAAGAAGAAATCAGCGTATTTTTTGCTTAGCTTAGCCGTAATTGTACTCGGATTTTGCTTAACTAATGTAATCATTTCCTGCTCAAATTCCGGAATCATTTTTTTTGCCGAAAAAGAAATATGCGGACGATTTTCTGTGCCATACCAATATATTTTGATTAATTGGACATAATTTTTTTTGGCATCGGAATAGTAAGTACTTTCCGGATAATCGTTGAGAAAACCTTCCCATTTCAGCAAATCTGCCCGCAATAAAGCCAAACTTTTCGGTAAATCCATTTGTTCGTAATTGTCGAATTGCGTAGAAGACTGTAATAGCAGAAAAATCTTCACGTCTTCGCTCACTTTTCGTTGAAAAGTTTTGTAATAAAACGAAGGTTTAAATCTCAGTTGTAAGGAAGTGGAATCAATTGGATGGAAATATAATTCCAGTTTGTCGTACTGTTCGATTTTCTGTTGAATACTATCCGGACGATTGTCGAAATCATTCCATAAAGCTCTGTTTGTTAATGTATTTGCTTCGGCATAATTAAGAGAATCTAATAAGTTATCAAATATTTTTCTGTATTCAATCAGTAGTTTGTCTGCTTGTTCTCGATTGGCTGAGCGTAATTTTTGTCTCAAATCCGCTTTTTTCTTTGCCAGTTCTGTGCGGTATATTTGGGCATCTACATTGTGCTTAACCGTTATTTTCTCGATTTTGCTATCGTTTTTCTCTTTCCGGCAGGCGGTTCCGAAAAACAGTAATCCGCTTAGTGCTAATAGGTATATTTTTTTCATTGTTAGGGTTGCTTAGGAATATCTCTCAAAAAAAGATAACGTTGTTCTTGTGAATCTATTTTGCAATAATAATGATTAATTCCGTTAGTGACCATTAAAAAATCAGAATTCAGCACCATATTGTATCTCGCAATCTGGTCAAAAACCGCCTGATTGATTTCCACTGATGGCTCTTTGCATTCAACCAGCAGGAAAAATCCGCCGTCGGGTCGATGTACAATAATATCATATCGTTTTGTTAATCCGTTGATAATTAGTGATTTTTCAACGCTGATGTGTGATTGCGGATAGCCTTTTTCCTGAATTAGATAATGAACCGTATGTTGCCTGACCCATTCTTCCGGCGTAAGTACGACAAACTTTTTGCGAATGATATCAAATATCAACCGTTTATTTTCATTAATTTTGAAACGGAACGAATATTCCGGGAAATTCAATCTTTGCATAAAGCAAAAATACCCAATATCGAACCGATTATCAACAAGAATAGTTTGAAAATATGCAAGAGGCAAAAAAAATACTCGACCAAATCCGTAAAAAACAATATCATTCCGTATATTTTCTGATGGGTGAAGAACCTTATTATATCGACCAAATTGCAGATTGTATTGCGAACGAAGTGCTGAACGAAGACCAAAAGGGGTTTGACCAGTTGGTTGTTTACGGAAAAGATACGTCGGTAAATGATTTGATTGCCAATGCACGGCGTTTCCCGTTAATGTCGGATTATCAGGTTATGATTGTCAAAGAAGCACAGGATTTATCAAGAGAAATTGAAAACTTAGAGAGTTATTTCAGTAATGTGCAACCAACGACTATTCTGGTGTTTTGTTATAAGTACAAAACGCTGGACAAAAGAAAAAAGCTGTATAAAACTTTGCAGAAACAAGCACTTTTGTTTGAAAGTACAAAAATCAGAGATTATCATCTGGAAGGGTGGATTAATACTTTTGTAAAAGAACAAAATTACAGTATTGAACCCAAAGCCGCGGCAATGCTCTCGGAATTTATAGGTAATGATTTGCATCGAATAGCTAACGAAGTAAAAAAACTGCAAATTATTCTGCCTGCCGGCACACATATTACTGCCGACCATATTGAAACGAATATTGGAATTAGTAAAGAATTTAATAATTTTGAGCTGATTAAGGCTATCGCCAATAAAGACGAAACCTCGGCGTACAAAATCGGATATTATTTTGCTCAGAATTCCAAGAATAATCCGTTACAGCTTACTTTTGGGTTACTCAATAATTACTTTAACCGATTGCTGAAGTATCAGGGGTTGATGTATAGTAATCCGACACAAAACCCGAAAATGCTTGCCCGCGAAATTGGTGTAAGTGAATATGCTATGCGGGATTATCAGTCTGGTTCACAGCATTATCCGATGAAAAAAGTAAGTCGGAATCTGCATCTGATACGTTCATTCGATATGAAAAGTAAAGGAGTCGGAGCAGCAAATATGTCACATCTGGACGTAATGAACGAGTTGTTGGCAGAATTGTTTAATTAAAAAGTAAATTATGGCATTAAATAAAAACCAGGTTTTAAGCTATGCAACTTTGATTATGGTAGTTATGGGATTATTGCTTATTTGTTTGGGTGTGTTCCGTTACAGCGAAATTTCCGGTTGGGGTTTCGGGGCAGTCGGCGTAGGATTTCTGGCAATTGCCTGGGTATTTGATTCGCTAAAAGGGAGGGTGTGAGTTAGACTCGAGAAGAAAGAGAAAAGAGTCAAGAAGAAAGATTAACCTGTAAGGTTTCTACTCGTTTTTGCTTAGAGCCTGTATAAATTTGTATTGTAAAAATGTTTATAGGTTATTTTTGAGGCAGAACAAGGCAAATTTTCAAAGGATAGCAGAGCTATCGTTTTAAAATTTAACGCAGTTATGACCAAAAAGAAGCATAAACAAATTATTAGATAAATTTTAAACAGGTTCTTGATCTTGTAGGTTTGAATATAGATGAAAAAGTAAAAAACAAGATAGGATTTATTGAAGATATTATACAACAAAAAAAAGAGCTTTCGGAAAAGCTCTTTTTTTGTTTAATTTTAAAAAAAATTATTGGTTTTGTTGAATTTGCTCAAGCCATTGTTGTTGCATTTCCTGAAGACCGTCTAATCCATAATATGCTAAAGAGAATACAGTCCATGCAAGATAAAGAGCACTTAGGATTACTCCAACGATACACAATATTCTACCAGTATTCAGATTAGAATAATTGCTATAAGCATTTGGGCTAGATTGATACAGTTTCATGTCCTTTTTTGCCAGTACTAAACCGATAATACCGCAAATTAAACCGACAATACCGTAACAACAACAACCGATAATAGAGACAATCCCTAAAACTAAAACTGCTGTTGCGTTTGGTAAATTCGACTGCATAAAATTCCCGTCGCCTGTCGGGTTGTTCAAATCTTGTTGAGTTTGGTAATTTTCCATAATCTAAAAAAATGTTAAATATTGTTTGTAAAAATAAGAAAAAATCATAACCAATGCATTAACAATCGCAAAAATAATAATGAGCTTGGTATAATTTCTCGACTTGTCGACAAAATGCAGGAATATCAAGAGAAAAAGCGGGATAGTTGTATAGATAGCCGGGTACATTTTAAAAGCTTCCCAGAACTCTCCTTGCGACAGCAAAGCCACGGAACGTTGCGTGCCACAGCCGGGACATTCCATTCCGAACAGTTTTTTGTTCATGCAAGGCAACATATATTCTTCCATCAGCTTTTTTTTGATTTGAAATTGATACTTACAAATTTATGATTATTTTTGGAAAAAGATAATTTATGAAAACTTTTTTATGGCTGGTAGCCTTTGCATTGATGATTTGGGCTGTGGTAGAACAAACCCGACCCGAACCTAATTTGTATGTGCAAATTGCAGGAATAGTGGCATTCTTCTTTGCCATGTACAGCCTTTCGCAGCGGACACCAAGCGAACAAGAAAAACAAAATCAATCAGATAAAGAAGAAAATGATGAAGAAGTTTGATATTGGCGATTACGTTGAGGTACTCGACGATGATTTGAAAGGAAGAGTTGTGGCGGTTGATAATGAAGAGTATGTCATTGAAACAAACGAAGGCTTCTGGCTGAACTATCCTGCTCGGGCATTGATTTTGTCGGGAGACAAAAATGTAATTCGCGAAGCGAGTACACGCTCGGCGGTGGGTTTGGCAAAATCCGAAAAAGTGGATAGCAGCAAAAAATATAATCAACCTAACAAGCGTACAAAAGAAGAATTTATTTTTAAAGTAGATTTACATATCGAAAAATTGATAGCAAAACCCGGGAGTTTGAGCGATTTCGATAAGCTGAATTTGCAAGTGGATACTGCTCGTGCCCAGCTGGAGTTTGCCCAGAGAAACAATATCCGACATATTGTGTTTATTCATGGAATGGGCGACGGTGTACTGAAAGCCGAGCTGGAATTTCTGTTTGGCAGATACAGCGACCTCGCATTCCAAGATGCTGATTACCATAAATATGGATTGGGAGCGACCGAAGTTTTCCTGAATTATAAAGGTGGTTTGTAAGCTGTTTTTTTTTTTTTTTTTTTTTCAAACTACAAAATGACACCAAAAAAAACCAGCACCTCCGCTGGTTTTTTTTTTTGTTTTTCGTTGTTTTTTTTCGACCCGCCTCTTTGTTTTTTTTTTTTTTACCAGTTAGACCTCTTATTT
>Ga0180217_1000960_pt1 | contig 35918 bp, 26 predicted proteins | sample eDN3rd37CBELigOP_FD_128521 | JGI IMG/M metagenome (GOLD analysis project Ga0180217, IMG submission 128521) | Enriched Organic Plus compost microbial communities from Emeryville, California, USA - eDNA 3rd pass 37_C BE-Lig OP (version 2) (version 2) ... | reverse complement strand
TCCATGGCTTGGTCTCCGAGGCCGGTTGGGTTATCCAACAACCACCTTAGAACCAAGCCAGCTTCTTTTTCCAGATCAATCCCTGTCCGCAGCGCTTCGCTCAGGATGTGGACCTATTTAGCGATTCTCTGCTATAATCTCTCGCAATTCCCCCACGTTTTTCTGACGGCCTCGTTTCTAAAGACGACATGAACTCCGCAACTCCGTTCTCGGGCAGCCTGGCTCCGCTCGATTACGCCGTCCTGCTCGTGTATCTCGCCGGAACCATGGCCGTTGGCCTGTGGGTCGGGCGGAAAATCCAGACCGGCTCCGATTTCTTCCTCGCCGGCCGCAGTCTCCCCTGGTGGGCGATCGGCATCTCGCTCGTCGCCACCGACATCGGCGGGACCGACATGATCGGTGTCGGCGGGGCCGCCTACCGCTACGGGATGGCGGTCGGCAACTTCGAGTGGATCGGTTGCGTTCCCGTGATGATCCTCGCCGCCTTCCTCTTCATCCCGCACTTCTGGCGGATCGGCATCACCACGATCCCCGAGTTCATGGAACGCCGCTTCAATGTCGCAGTCCGCACCGCGCTCGCCCTCTGCTGGCTGATCTTCATGGCCTGCAATCTCGGCGTGATGCTCCTCGCCTCGGCGAAGCTGATGACCGTGCTACTCGGCTGGAGCGAGGCGACTTCGATCTTCGTGACTGCGGTCCTCGTCGGCGTCTATACCTGCTCCGGCGGACTGGCCGCGGTCGTTTACACCGATGTGATTCAGGGCATTGTGATGATTGGGGGCTGCCTGCTCGTCGTCGTCATCGGCCTGATCGATATCGGCGGGATCGATCAGCTCCAGGCCCGAATCCGGGAGATCGAACAGCAGCACCACGTCGCGGCGGTTCAGGCAGGTGATGCCGATTCGGAGGTTCTGGCTGCGGCGCAGGCCACATTCGCCGCGGAGGACCAGCCGCTCGAACATACGCAGTTGATCCTGCCGGTCGACACGCAATCCCCCTTCCCGTGGCCGGGAATCCTGTTCGGGTTGGCGCTGGTCCTCAGCCCGGCGTACTGGATCGGGAACCAGTCGATCGTGCAGCGGTCTCTGGGGGCGGCCACCGAGTTTCAGGCGAAGGCATCGTACATCTGGGGAGCGCTGCTGAAGAACCTGATCCCGGTCATCATCGTCGTCCCCGGATTGATCGCACTGGTCAAGTTCCCCGAACTGCAGGATGCCGACCAGGCGCTGCCGCAACTCATCGCGTCCGTTCTTCCCATGGGTGTACGGGGAGTCTTCGTCGCGGCGTTTCTCGCCGCGCTGATGTCGAGCGTCGATTCCTACCTGAACGCGGCGGCGACCATCCTGACGAGCGACCTGTATCGCCGCTTCGTCCGCCCGGATGCCAATGAACAGCACCTGCTGCTCGTCGGCCGGGTGACGACGGTGGCTCTCGTCGTCTGGGCGATCTGGTTTGCGTTCCGCATCAGCACGATGGAGACCGGCATCTATGCGATCTTTCAGACGCTGATGGCGTTCTTCCAGGGACCGGCGCTTGCGGTGCTGATGGCCGGGTTGTTGTGGAGACGGGCGACCGGCATCGCGGCGTTCGTCGGATTCATGGGCGGCGTGCTCACCGCGGTCGGCCTGTTCGCGTTAAGTCAAACGTCCGTCACCGACGCGCTCAGTCTCGAACCGCTCTTCCAGGTCGCCGAACCGTTCCTCTATTTCTCGGTGTGGGCCTTTCTGGTATCGCTGTCGCTCGTGGTCGTCGGCAGTCTGCTGACGCATCCGGAGACTGATGCGAAAACCCAGTACGTGATCTCCCTTCGTCGAACGAGTTGAGTCCGCGATGACACCGCTGCATACGATTGGCAATTTCTTCCGTGACGCCTTGGGGCAGATTCCGCTTCCGGCGGTGCGGGGGTTGTTCCTGGCGATTCCCGTTCTGCTGTTGATCTGGGTGCTCCGCCTGCCGCGAGAGCAGACGACGCCCCCCGAACCGACCGGCCGCTGGGATGAGAATCTGAAGGTCTGGGCCTCGCTGGCGCTGCTGTTTCAGATTGTCGTCTACAGCCTGTTCTGAGCCGACCCTCGTGACTGTCGGCGAGTCGCTTCATTGTGTTCTCGTCTCGCATCTCACCCCGCCCGCCCCATTACGGGCACGGGCTTTGCGGAGTCGAAATCACTGTCCGCGACGTGCACGATTCGCTCGCGCGGCTTGTCTCGGGGTGATGCGAAAACCTTGAGCCGTGGTCCGAGGATCCGGGATGCGACTGGCGAGGTCTTTCCGTGAATACGAAACGCGATGCTCTCCTGGAATTAGCCGCCGGCGCTGTGGCGGGAATGGCCGGTACGGTCCCAATGACACTGGCAATGGATGCGATGCATCGGCGACTTCCCGAGTCGCAACGCTTCCCGCAGGACCCGGCCCTCATCACCCACTCTCTGTCCGAGCAGGCCGGGATTGATGAGCGGTTCGACAACGCGCACGGCCGCCGTGTGACGCTCACCGGCCACTTCGCGTACGGAGCCTTGATGGGCGCACTCTACGCGACGGCCCGCCATGCTTTCCCGCTTCCCTCGCCGGCCCTGCAGGGAACCTGCTTCGGCCTGCTGGTGTGGGCAGGCAGTTACGCCGGCTGGCTTCCTGCGACCGGCCTGTTTCCCGCCCCGCAGGAACGGACGCTCGAACGAAACGCCCTCGGCATCGCGGCCCATTTCGTCTGGGGAGTTGCTACCGGACTAACCGAAGCCCGGCTCAATCCGCCGCGAACCTGAAGGATCTCGCCGACGGGTAACACAGAGATCCTTGCACAGGCGTCAACCGCATTTTCCAATGGGTGCGCACAGACATTCCGCTCTGTCCAGAGTCAGCTTCTACGATTCCCACATTCCGACGCTCCGCCCGGCTCTTCCGATCACCATGAAAATCGCCTGCGAATGCGGATCACTCCTCCACGACGGGGCAGACAACCTGCCGCACAAGGCGCATCTGATTCCTGACCGCGAATGGAATCGCTTCTGGGACGCGATTGATGATGCGGTGGAGAAATCCGGGCCGACGGCAAACGAGAAAGAAGTTGCCTGCATGCGGCTCAGGTCGCAGTCCTTCGGCCATCGGCGGCTCTGGCAATGCCCCGCATGCGGCCGGCTCTACATCGAGGATATCCAAGGCACCCTGCAATGCTTCCAGCCCGCATCGACCTCGGTCCCGCGGAATCTTCTCGGATGAGGAGCAATTCGTACCTTGCGGCACGAATGATCAAGCCTTAGGAATCAGGGACTCGACTCAACAATGCGCTACCTGGCCGTTCAACGGCATCACGATTCTCAAGATGAACCAATCGAAATTTTCTCCGAAGTAGATGACGACGGCTGAGAGCAGCGAAAGATCGAAGTGTATGCCGATGGTCACCATGATTTCGCTGACCACACCCAGCAGACCGGGACAACATGGCTGGCGAGTGAGCCAGTTCCCTCACTCGCCGAGATTGCTGCCGATCCCGAGTTCACTCCTCGTGAAATCTCACCTGAGGAGTTCGAACGGATCTGGACACGAGCGACAGGGCGAGCGTAGTCGAAGAAAGTCGCGAAGAGGAGCAACTGGCAGCCCGCACAGAGAGGCAAAATCAGTGCGGCTTAGCCGCTCGAAAATTGCGAACTGATCCAGCGGATGAGGAACCAGGCGACTGTCAGGCTGCCGATCAGGAGAATGAAGAGCAGCAGCAGAATCCCTGCGAGGAAGAGCCAGTCGCCATGACGCAGGCGGCGTTTCGCCACGGGGTTCGCCCGCGCATGCTGACGGAGCAGCTCGACGTTCCGCCGGTTCGCTTTCCAGTAAACGTCGAACGCGTCCCCCACGAAGGGAATCGAGCCGACGAGATAATCGACGGCGAGGTTCATCGCCATGCGGGCGATGGTGAGCTTGGGGACTCCATGTCGACTCGCCGCCTGCAGGATGTAGAAGGCGGCCAGCGAAGTTGCCGTGTCTCCGACTCCCGGGAGCAGACCGATCAGCGCGTCGAGGCCGAACCGGACCGGCACTCCGGGGATGCGAAACCGGCTGTCCAGCCAGTCCGCCAGCCGCTCGATCTGCTCGATCGAGGGAATTTCCTCCGAGTCGCGCTCCGTGGGTGACCTCTCGGATTGTCTTGCTCTGGCCACAGCAGGTCTCTCCTGCGCTCCTGAAAAAAGGCGCCCGTCCGGCAGCCCCTCTGACAAATCGAAACCGCTGTCGAGTCGAAACCGCCCGCTCCGTCCTTCCGCACGACCATCCTGCTCTCGAGCGCCCGCAATCGGTATGCCGGCCCGTGAAAGTGCCCTTATTGGCTGATACTGGTGTCGGCCTGCCCCCGGGAATGGAAATCTCGCTTGGGAAAGCCCCGCTGGTAACTCCGGAAATACCATCCGCTCAGCAGTTTAAAATTCGGGGGGCAAAATATTCATCACCTGCCGCCAGATTAAAATTTCGGGCCCAAAATGTTAGTTTGCCCCGCCTCGATGAAAATTTGCCGCCCCTTCAGGACGCGTCGGCGAGCCCGCACGCATCCATTTCCGCTGATACATTTTCGCTGGAAAGCGGCTGCTCCCGTAGTCCTCTCCTCCTTCCCTCCGCCAATTGAGCGGCGGCGGGTCGGGCGCAATTGACACTGCATCGAAACCCTCTAAAATCGGTATTTTCCCGCTTTTTGTGCAGGGGATCGACTTTGGAAGAGGCAATCCGAAAAGCGAACGTGCTGATCGAGGCCATGGGCTGGATCCGGCGATTCCGGGACCGACTAATGGTCATCAAGCTGGGGGGCAGCGCGCTCGAGGATGAACAGACCGTTCACAATCTCCTGACAGATGTGATCTTCATGGAGACGGTCGGTGTCCGTCCCGTGCTGATCCACGGCGGCGGAAAAGCCATCAACCAGGCGATGAAATCCGCGGGCATCGAACCCCGGTTCGTGCAGGGGCGGCGTTATACCGACGTCGATACCCTCGAAATCGTGGCGAAGGTCCTCGCCGGGGATATCTGCCAGTCGCTCGTCGCGGAGATCCAGGCCCAGGGGGGAAAGGCCACGGGACTGAGCTATCTCAGCCAGTCGTGCCTCGTGGGCGAGAAGCTGATGCTGCCCGGCGCCGACGGCGAGAAACTCGACCTGGGCTATGTGGGACACGTCGTTTCCATCGACCGGGAACTGATCGAGAAGACCTGTGCGGAAGGCATCATCCCCGTGATTCCCTCGGTCGCCCTCGACGCGAGCGGCCAGAAGCTGAACGTGAATGCCGACACCGCCGCCGCTGCCGTGGCGCGGCTGCTCGGTGCCGAGAAGCTGATTTTCCTCAGCGATGTGCCGGGAATCTTCCGGGACCGGAAAGATCCGGGAACGCTGCTCTCGCACATCGATGCCCGCCGCTGTCACGAGCTGATTGCCGACGGAACAATCGACGCCGGCATGGTCCCCAAGGTGGACGCGGCTCTCGAAGCGCTGCGGGCCGGAGTGGGCAAGGTGCATATCATCGACGGACGGATGCCGCACTCCCTGCTCCTGGAAATCTACTCGAATCGCGGAATCGGAACCGAGATCGTCCTCGGCTGACCAGTCCCGATCCGGGACCGGCCGCGATGCAGCGATGAACAGGACAAAACGACGGGAGAATTGTTTCATCAGGCGGAGGTACGGGACGGCCAGAAATTGACAGACCTCCCGCCCGGGCCGTGACAGGTCGCCCGGCCGCCGCGGGAGAGGGAAGGAAAAGCGCCACGCGGAACCTTTTCGCCGCTTCGAGTGTCCCTGGAGCTTTCCCGCCGGGAAAGTTCACGAGGCGTCCAGCGACAGATTCCAGACGACCGGCAAAGACATCACGAATCATCCGGACCTTTCGCCGCGGCGAAAGTTTTCCATCGACAACAGGTTTTCGCCCGGCTCACACTGAAAGGAGCCGTGCAAGCGTTCAGGCAGGAGAAGCTCACTGTGCATTCCGCCGCGTCCCAGTCGAGTGTCGAGACCATCGAGCTCTTCAAGAAGTATGTCATCCCGAATTACATTCGCTACCCGATCAGCCTCGTGCACGGAGAGGGATCATACGTCTGGGATGCCGAGGGGAAACGCTACCTCGACCTGTTCCCGGGCTGGGGCTGCAACATGCTGGGGCACAGTCCCGCGCCGGTCGTGCAGGCGATTAAGGAGCAGGTCGAACACCTGATCCACATCCCGAACACGTGGTACACCGAACCGCAGGGAAAGTTTGCCGAAGCGATCTGTACCCGCAGCTTCGGGAAAGCGTTCTTCTGCAACAGCGGAGCCGAGGCGATCGAAGGCGCGATCAAACTCGCCCGGCTGCACGGACAGGGGAAACGCTACAAGGTCATCAGCTTTTACAATGGCTTCCACGGCCGCACGTTCGCGGCGGTGACGGCCACCGCCCAGCCGAAGTATCACGCGGGCCTGGGGCCGATGGTGCCCGGGTTTGAATACGCCCCGTTCAACGATCTCGATGCGGTCGCGAAGCTGGTGGATGAAGAGACCGCTGCCATCCTGATCGAGCCGGTCCAGGGAGAGGGGGGAGTCAACATCCCTGCCGACGGCTTCCTCGCCAGCCTGCGGGAGATTGCCGACCGTGCCGGCTGTCTGCTGATCTTCGACGAAGTGCAGACCTGCATGGGCCGGACCGGCACCTGGTTCGGCTATCAGCAGTGGGGCGTCCAGCCCGACATCATGACGATGGCGAAGGGGATCGCCGGCGGAGTCGCCTGCGGCGCCTTCATCGCCCGCGACGAGATCGCTCCCGATCTCCGCCCGGGGATGCACGCCAGCACGTTCGGCGGCAACCCCCTCGCGATGGCCGCGGGCCTCGCGACGGTGCGGATGATCGAAGAGCAGAACCTGCTCGAAAACTGCCGCGTGATGTCCGACCGCTTCCGTCAGCACTTCACCGAACTGGCCGCAGAACTCCCCATCATCCGCGAGCTGCGCGTGAAGGGCATGATGATCGGCGTCGACCTGACGATTCCCGGGACTCCCGCCGTCGCGAAGTGCATGGAGCGGGGCGTCCTGATCAATTGCACCCACGACACGGTCATTCGTCTGTTGCCTCCCCTGAATGTCACGGCCGAGCAAGTGGACGAAGGCTGTGCGGTGATCGCCGAAGTGCTGCGGGAAATGGCGCAGCAGGCGTGATGTCGGGCGGGCCTGGTAACGAGCACGGCCCGCATCGACCTAACGAGGAATACGGCTCATGAAGCATCTGGACACTCTGCTCCGACTGAGTGCGACTGAAGTTGGCGAGATTCTCCGGCAATCGGCGGAGCTGAAGGATCGGCTCAAACAGGGAGAGCGCCCGCCGCTGCTCGCCGGCCACGTGCTCGCGCTCCTCTTCGAAAAACCGTCGCTGCGCACGCGGATCAGCTTCGAAGTGGCGATGACGCACCTCGGAGGAAGCAGCCTTTTCCTCTCCTCCGCCGACGCGGGCCTCAACGGGCGCGAATCGCTCCCCGACGTTGCCCGCGTGCTGAGCAGCTACTGCGACTGCATCGTCATCCGCACGTTCTCGCAGGCGGTGATCACCGAGGCAGCTCAGTACGCCGAGTGTCCCATCGTGAACGGGCTCTCCGATATCAGTCACCCCTGTCAGGCACTTGCCGATCTGCTGACAATTCAGGAAGAATTCGGCGAACTGCAGGGGCGGACGATCACGTTCGTGGGGGATGCAAACAATGTCGCCCGCTCCCTGGCGGTCGGTGCCGCACTGACCGGTGCCCGCTTCGTGATGTCGGCCCCCGCCGACTATGAATTCAAGGCGGAGTTTCTGGAGCAGATCCGGCGGAAGGTTCCCGAAGCTCGAATCGACCAGATTCCCGACCCCCATCAGGCGGTCGCCGAAGCCGACATCATTTACACCGATGTCTGGGCCAGCATGGGACAGGAAGCCGAGGAAGCTCTGCGGAAGAAGATCTTCGCTCCGTATCAGGTAAATGCAGACTTGATGCGCCGGGCCCCCAAAACAGCCCGGTTCATGCACTGCCTGCCCGCCCGCCGGGGGGTGGAAGTCACCGATGAGGTTCTCGACGGTCCGCAGAGCATCGCCTTCAAACAGGCCGAGAACCGCCTGCACCTGGCGAAAGGCGCACTCGTCTGGCTGATGCAGCAGCGGAAAGCCCGCTGACTTGTTCTTAACGGCCTGACACGGTAACGACCTGACCGTCGCTGTCCCGGTAAGACACCGTCTCGCTCTGGGCCCTTTCAGGGGCCGCGCTCGCCGAATGGCCGGGGTACCTTCCCTTCGGGCGGGGCACCGTGGCGAATGTTCTTGGCCCGGCGCTCTTCCGCAGCTTCTTTCAGCGGTTCATGGTCGCGCCCGAGACCGCGTCCGATGAGCGATGCGCTCCCTTCCGAACCGACCGCCTGATCTTCATCGGGATACGTTTCCCACTGGAAGTCCAGCGGTTCCGGCGGCTGAGGCACGTGGGGATTGCGGGGTTCCTGAACCATCTCTCATCCTCCTCGGCGGACACACGTCGTTCATTCCATGCGCAAGCAGCAGCCATGCAGAAAGGCCGATGCGGCTCGACAGGGGGGCCAATCCGCATCGGCCGGCCCATTCCAGAAACACTGCCGTCTCGCTTGCAAAACGGTCTGCCCGGGAAATCACTCCTGCGGGCGGGATTCCGGCGGCACGGGAGTCTTGGGGACTTCGGGCTTCGCACTCTCCGGCTTCGCATCCAGCGACTCCGAAGTCCCCAGATCCACGCCGGTACTTTCCGACTGAGTCTGGATCTTGGTGAAGTCGAAGGTGCTCCCTTTCAGCTTCTCAAACTTCTCGATCTGTGCCGGCGTCAGCACAGCTTTGATCTTCTCGTCAGTCTCGGTGCGAAGCTGTTTCAGTTTCTCGCGCCGTTCCTGACGCCCTTCCTTCCCCTCACCCTTGGTCGCCTTGCGGATTTCCTTCCGCTGCTCCTTCGCGGCATCCACAATCGCGCGGATCTCCTTCTCCTGTTTCTCGGACAGGTCGAGAACCTCCACGTACGCCGGATCGGTGATCGCCGACATCCCCCGTACCCGCAGCATCAACTCGCCCAGCCGCTGCTTCTGTTCCGGGGTCAGTACGTCTTCCGCCTCGGCCCGATACCGCTGATAGATCGAGTTCAGCTCGCTTTTCACCGCATTCATCACGGCTTCGCGCTCGGCTTCGGTCGTGGGAAGCCGCGCCATCACCTTATGCATGTCGGAGCGGGCCATGCGGATCAGTTCCCGCAACTCCCGCTGCTGCTCTTCGTTGAGCTTCAGTTCGAGACTGATGAAGGAGTTCTCGAGCAGGGTCATTTCCGACTCGGTGTCGCCAAGGTCGACTTCGGATTGGGCGTTCACCTTGGTGCCTGCTTTCGGTTCGGTAGCTGCCTTCCCTTTCGTGCTCTCGGGCTTTGCCGATTCATCGATCGCCTTATCGACTGCTTCCGGAACCTTCTGCCCCTCGCGCTCATCCGCGCGAGGCGTATCACGCACGGCGGCGGGCTTCGGTTTCTCCCCCTGTTGGGCCTGCGTCTCGGTGCTGAGCGAGAGCGTTACGGCTGTAATGCCGATGAACGCCAGGAACAGACTCAGAATGCGTGTGTGACTCATGAGATACCTTCCTCCTTACTGTGTGTGTTCAGAATGAGAAGTCCGCCCCTTGCCGCGCTCCACCGCTACGCTTTCCGGTCATCACCCGGCCAGTATGATCGCTGTGCAGTCATTCGCCCGTCAGAGACTCTCTCCCCCTCGCCTGTTCGGGAAGGAGGCAGAATCACGGCCAGCCACATTCTACTTGCACGCGACGTGCCGAATCGGGTGGATTTCCCGCCCCTTCCCGCGTCCCGCCATTCCGCACGGGAAAGCCGGAAGAATCTGCGTGGAATCCGTTTAAGAACCGTTCGGGAACCCACTGAAACAACGCCCACGCCGGAAGGGAACACCTTTCGGCGAGGACCGGCCGGGCGGGAGACATCGCATGTGTTGCAATTTTTTCCGCGAATTTCCGTGAACCCATCACATGGCGGCTGCGTCTTATGGTGCAGACAGGCTGAGGAAACACCGAAGAGCCTGCGGCACGAAAGGAAGCTTTCCTGCAGTCGACGGAGAGAATCGCGTCGCTCACAGAGCGGAAGATTCACCGCGGCGATGCAGGCTTCCATCGTCACACCCAGTCCCCAAAGGGCTGAAATTCAAGGTTCACCCAATGAGTTCACTTCATCACAGTCGGCAGCCGAATCTGAACGGGAACAGACGAATGCACGCCCGGCCCTTGAATTCCGCCGGCCGGATTCTGCATGAGTGACGCGCACTACTTCGGGAGCGATCTCCGAGGCCCGGCGTCACTCTGGACGTCGGGCCTCATTTCGTTGATGGGGCGACACATTCCGCCAGCAGCAACGCTTCATCGCTTCGAGAGGACAACTCAATGCACGTCGCGGACGACCTTTCCGGCAAACGCACCACGCCCGATCGACCGAGGTCGTGGTGTAATGGCAGCACAGCAGACTTTTAATCTGCCCGGTGGGGGTTCGAATCCCTCCGGCCTCATTTCGCGACGCCAAATAAGCCGATCGAAATTCACCGGTCGGATCAACAAGTCTTATATGCGCCCATAACGTAATTGGCAGCGTCCTGCCTCGCCAGGGCAGTGGTGCCGGTTCAACTCCGGCTGGGCGTTCTTCAGATAGGCTTTAGACTATAGGCTATAGGCTTCAGGACGAAGACCAGCACCTGCCATTTCTACAACTTCCTAAAGCCTGAAGTCTAAAGCCTGTAGCCTGATCACTGCGGTGGAGTCCGTGTTGGTACGGGCAGGCGGCTGTTAACCGTCGGGACACAGGTTCGATTCCTGTCACCGCAGCCTGGAAGTAACAAGTGAATGAGGAAGGGCAAGCCGACTGGTGACGGCAATCGCTTCGAAAGCGGTCGAGCGCTGCGAAGCGCCTTGACGGGTTCAACTCCCTCACCTTCCGCTGCATTGATTCACGAGAATGCCTCATGGGCAGTGATTTCTTGAATGTTCGCGAGTGAGGCTCATGACTTCCCGTGCGGAAACGTCACGCAAAGAAACGGTCCCGTGGTCCAATGGGAGTAACGCCTGGCCCACATCCAGGAGACGATGGTTCGATTCCATCCGGGACCATTCGCATTGAATTTGCAGTACGAACAGGGGTGGGCGCACACCGCCTGTTGCCAATGTTGAGGAATGAATCTCATGCGAGATGAAAAACGACAGCTTCGCCGCCTGAAGCGGGACATCAAGAAGTCGGGCAACCGGAAACGGCGTCGCTATCTGAAGGATCCGCACGCCAATCCGGAAGATTTCGAATTCGGGCGTAACCGCTCCGACGTCATGAACGAACCACCCCGCCAACAAGATAATGAATAGCAGCTCCTGTTGAGTGGATTATAAATCCCCCATCAGGCGCAGCCTGACCCCTGAAGCCTACAGCCTGTTAGTTACGGAGTGTTATCGACGGCCAAACTGGCGATCGAATCCACTTGAACATTGAAGATCGTATATTGAATGACCGGGTGGTGGAATCGGCAGACACGCAGCACTCAGAATGCTGTGCCCCCGCGGCGTGGGAGTTCAACTCTCCCCCCGGTCACTGAAACCTTTTTTGACTCCGGCCTGCAGACGCGCATCGCGTCCCGCGGAGTCCCTCTGACGGCAGGTGGGCAGGTGCCCGGCCGGCCCTCATAAGGCCGGCAGGCCCGGTTCGATACCGGGACCTGCAATCGCGCGACGACGAGCGATCCGCCGCGTCGTGCATTTCTGGAAGGTATCCGAACTGGCTCAGGAAGCTGGTTGCTATCCAGTGGCCTCGCAAGGCGAGGTTGGACAGGGTTCGATTCCCCCACCTTCCGCCTGAATGACTTTTTCCCGATGAGTCCGAAAGGACGGACCACCATGAACGCCCAATGGATCGAACGGCACTTTGCGAAGATTGGCGCGCGGGCCCGCGTCCACGCCGATTCGGGGTCGCGGGTTGCCCTCGGCGTCTCCATCGACATTCAGCAGGACAGCGACGGAGAGTACTTCGATGTCGCTCTCGAACCGGGTGCCGCACCGGAATTGGTGGTGCTCGATACGCAGCCGAAGTTGCGGCACCTGCTCCTGATGTCGCGTGACGGCGAAGAGAAGCACAAGTTCCTGTGTGGACATGACGAGAGACACTGGTTCGTTGCCGCCGTCCCCGAACAGGCACCGGTCTCGAATGTCAAAACAGCATTCGAAGCTCTGAAACCGGTCGCGGTGCGAAGTGCGCTCGTGCGGCAGAGGGTCAAACCGAAGAAGCACAATCGCCGTCGCAACGAGGCCTTCCTCCGCCAGGGGGAATGGTTCTTCGTGCCGGTGGGAAGCTGGTTCCAGCCGTCGCGACTGGCGGTCCTGTCGAACGAGCCGCTGCGTCGCGGCAGCGGAAAGCCGCACATCTGTGAGGAACTCGTCCGCCTGGGAGGTGAGCTGGTGTATGTCTGCCCACAGTACCCGAACGGCCTGACGGAACGGCAATACGAGAAACTGGTGAGTCGCAAACCGAAGCTGCGGAACCTGCCGTGGATCACGCAGCGGCGGAACCCCGGCGTCTTCGTCCGTGGCAAGATCCGGCACGTGGATCACCAGACGATCGTACTGTCCGGCTGGCATCAGGTGTTGATGAACACCGAAACGCAGGCTGTCGCCATGCAGCATGTCGCGTTCATCGACTGAACCGCCCGCTCACCGCGCGGGGAGTGAGTTCTCGCGACGGTGATGCGCGAACGAATGAGTTGGAGGGAGTCGGGGGTGAGTGCATCACAGTGCGCTCACCCCCCTCTGATGTGGTGTCCGTAGTGTAGAGGTCTCTGCACGTCTGCCTGTGGAGCAGAAGGTAAGGGTTCGACTCCCTTCGGATACCCTGCCGCGACGCCGCGGACTGCGTGGCTCCCCGGCGACGTGTGTTCAGGCCGACGTGGCTCGATGCAGGAAGGCACCGCTCTCGTAAAGCGGTTCATGCTGGTGCAAATCCAGTCGTCGGCTCCTGGCAGGCGGCGCACTCGTTGCACGACCGGTGCACCGCCTCACTGCAAGACTTCGCCCGTGGGTGTGATGGAGAGCACGGCAGTCTCCGAAGCTGCCGGACCAGGTTCAATTCCTGGACGGGCGACTGCAACAGAGGCCCTGCGAGTGTGAAGGAGGCACGGCGGTCTACGAAACCGCAAGACGGGGTTCGACTCCCTGGTGGGGCATTTTTCCGGGCACCGGCGACACACGGTCGCCGGTGCCCTGGCCGGCTCTCTCTCGCCACCGCGCAGAGCTGTTCCGCAATGCGGCGTGGGCATGAAGGGATCAGCGGAAGCGGAACGCGAGGCCGGTGCCGACGAAGTAATCGACGGCGGCTTCGTTGAGTCCCCATCCACTGCGGACATCCCACTGAATGTTGTCGGTGACGAGGAAGGTCATGCCGGTGTCGAAGTAGTACTCGGGAAACTCGTCGTGCGCCACATGAGGAAAGAGGCCGTACCACTCGGTGAACGCCTTGAGCCGGTCGGTCACCTGATAACCAACGACCCACGACTGGGCGACCTGGAGATACGAGTTCGCGCCAACCGGATTCGCCGGGGGGGCAAGCTCAATCCGTTCCTGGGCGACCCGGTTGATCTGCGTGCTTCCGGCCATCGAGAGCCAGTCGTTGACCTGCCAGGAATAGGCCCAGATGAGCCCGGGGCGGAACTGCTCCTGGGTAAAGGCGGGGCTGCCGGTCGGGACGCGGGCCTGCGGGATCAGCGCCATCTCGGGGAGAATGCCGTTCTGTGGCGTGAGCGCCAGCTTCAGCCCGATCAGCAGGTCATCGGTCCCCGTGGTCATCTCCGTATCCCCGTCCTCGCGGTCGCGCATTTCGAGCGGAGACAACTGCAGGCGGAGTTCGAGCCAGTCGGCGAAGAGGCCGTAACGGAGCAGCGGTTCGCCGAATGACTGCAGGCGCGTACTCTCTTCCCCATCGCTGTTGTAGTAGTAGGTGTAACCGAACTCGACCTGCGCCACGCCGGCTCCGACCGTCACACTCGCCGGGGTGAAGGTCGGCCGATCGGTAACGAGCGGCGCATCGAGCCGGGGGCCGCCCGGGACGGCGCTTCCCGACCACTGGAAGAGCGTTCCGAAGTCCCGCACTCCCCAGATCTCGGATTGGCCGCGCCAGAGCGAAGCCTGACCATCGGTGGAGAAGGCCGGAGCCGCCGGCCTCGACCATGCCGGCTCCGCAGGTTCCCGCAGCCATGCGGGGACCGGGCCCTCATCACTTCGCGCGGGCAGCACTGCCACAATCCAAACCAGACAACCAATCAGGAATCGCTCGCGCAGCGCAGCAAGATGCATGGAACTTTCGTGCTCCGACCGAAGGTGACATGATGTCCAGTCCAGATGCGAATCAGTCAGCACGTTCCGGGAATCTGTCGAAAAATCCTCAAGTGTTGCGATGCCGCATACTGATCCGCTCTGACTGGTTATCGGCGAACCAGCGGCATTGATCGACTGAATCGACTTTGCCGAGAGAAGCAACACCTGGCGCGGGCGGGGAAGCAAACACACACAAGGTTTTCCGGCTGGGGCAAATAGAGCGTGCGCCGCCGATCGGCGCTGCGCGGCCTGCCGTGAGACGATTCTCTTCTCTTTACGCTGTTGCGGATGCTTCGAGTTGAGGACGCACGGATCACCCGGCCAGGCGTCATTCCGCCGGCTCAAAGAAAGAAGAAACGCGCGGCTGGGCACAGGGGAGGGGTTGACTCTGTACACACAGCCGCGCGAAACGCCGCCTGCATTCCCGTCCGGCCTCCCGCCTCAAGAAGGCCGGGTGTCGGATTGCATTTGGCAGGTCCCTTCAGGCACTTCCTCCCCGGCTCATCAGTGGTGGTGATGATGATGGCCGCCGAAATGGGGCTTATGGTGATGCTTGTGGAAATGGAAATGCGAGTACGGGAACACCCGGTATTGCCAGATCGGTACTCCGATCCGGAACGAGTGCTGATGATGATGGATGCCGTGGTGGTGATGATGGTGATGGTGCTTGTGGGGGAAGTGGTAATGCCCGTCACCGTGCCCGGCCTGGGCCGTTGAGGCCATCCAGCTGGTACAGGTGAAGAGCGCCGCCAGGACGAAGATTCGGGTGATTCGCTGCATGATGACTTTCCTTGGGGAATTCGGGGAGGAGCGTTTCGCTCTGGGAATCAGTCATGGCCCGACACTCTTCCCAGCGACGGCGGGGCGAATGTGTTACAGATTTTCTTTGGGTTGCCGACGGGCCTGATTTCCGCCGCTGATGCGGGAGGTACTCCGCTTGCCTTCCCGACAACGACCGGCGGAATCCGCGGGACTCCCTCTGGAAACGAGAGGCCGGCGGGCAGCGAGGGGGTCTGGGCAAGGTCTTCCGCCCGGAGGTGTACCCCGCAGGTTCCACGTAGGAAGTTGAGGGAGCGGGTAACTTCTCTCAGGGCTGGCGGGAAGATTGTTCCGGCGATTGACGATAATGAGAGAGAGCGACCAAAGGAGTGGTCCTCAGGCAAGCCTTCTGCTTGCCCCCTTTCCAACTCCAGATCGCTGATTTCTCCCCTGCCTGAACTCTGAACCGCTCCATCCCGCTTCACACCGAAGAGGGGCGATGGTGCCGACCTGCCCGCAGTCGTCCGGAGTGCATCCGGTCGAGTCCCGAACGGTGTCGGATCTGTCATCGAGCGGCGGACGTTCATACGCGAGATGCGCGAGAGGAAGGACAGCTTGCAAGGCAAGAACCGCAATGCAGCCGCGGAGGGTGTCGAGATGAGCACGGAAGACCGTCTGGCCAGGCTCGAAAAGATGATGCGCCTCTGGCGCTACGCAACGATTGCGCTTTTGTGCCTCGTCGTCCCCACTGCGGGCGGATTCGCATTCCTGCTCTTCGGAACGATGCCCTCGTTACGCGCCCGGCGCATTGAGGTGCGCAGCGACCAGGGAATCGCCGTCGTCACGCTCGAATCGGTCAATTCGACCGGAGTCATCGCCACGCGAAACATCGAAGGCCGCCGGCTGTTCGCTGTCTCCTCCGACGAATACGGCGACGGCATGATCGAGACCTTCAGCGCCAAGGGAGCGCCGATGGTCAACATCTGTACGACTCCGACCGGAGGCGCGATCCGCGTGCTGAACAACCTGGGCCGCGAAGTTGTCGGCCTGCAGTCCAACAAGGCGAACTGCGGACTGATGATGGCGAAGGACGTCGACGGCGAAACCCGCGAAATCCTGTCGGGCAGCCGCTATCGCTGATGCCGGTTGATGGTTGCAGCGAATCGCGCCGAGTCTCACCTGAGAGCGGCCGAGTGATTCCCGCCGTGAGCGCGAGCGTCGGTTGCCCGCGTCAGTCGCAATTCTCTGTGACGTGATGCTCCTCCAGTCCATTCCACTCGGCGAAGAACTGCGCGAGAAACACTTCCAGAAAGCGGTGACGCTCTTCGGCGAGCCGCCTTCCCGTGGCGGTCTTCATGCGATCCTTGAGCAGCAGCAGCTTCTCGTAAAAGTGATTGATGGAGGGTGCACGACTCTTCTGATAAGCGGCGAAGGTCGCGTGCGCCTCGGGGGGGATCTCCGGATCGTAAAGTAACCGGCCCGCATGGCCACCGTAGGCGAACGTGCGGGCAATCCCGATCGCCCCCAGCGCATCGAGGCGGTCGGCATCCTGCACGACACGCCCTTCGAGCGTCTCCAGCTCATCGGCGACACCGGCCCCCTTGAACGAAATGCCCGCGACGATCGCGCAGACGTGGTCGGCCGTCGGCTGATCGACTCCCGCGCTGCGCAGCCATTCACCGACGAGGCGCGGCCCCACGGACGTATCACCCTTGTGAAACTTCCAGTCGCCGATATCGTGCAGCAACGCTGCCAGTTCGACGACATAAAGATGGGCGTTCTCTTCGCGGGCGAGGTAACGGGCGTTCCGCCACACGCGATCGATGTGCCACCAGTCGTGCCCGGAGGCATCCGCGGCGAGTTGCTCGCGGACGAAATCCGCCGTCTGCTTGAGGATCGCCGCTTGTGAAGCATTCATGGAACTACCCCTCTCCATTTCCTCTATATATCGCTAACCGCCATTTTTGAACCAAGGAGCATTTCAGCAACAGTTTCCGGATCTTTCCTGCTCTCTCGGAGAACTTCCTGCGCATGGAAGTTGCAACCCTGCGTCCCCGCGTTCAGCAGTGCCCCCAAAAAATGTTGCAAAAGATGTCACTGCAATACGTTACAAATTTGAACTGTGCCTTGTTCAGTAGTCTTTACAGGGTGGGATTTTACCAAGTGCTTTGAAATTCCCGCCCGAATCGGGGAGAATGGACCTCAGCGACCACGACATCTCTCTCGCCCCCTATCTCGTCTGATCAGAAAGTTCCCGCTCGCGTCCCGCATCTTCATGACTGTCTGCGCTCAGCGGGTGTGAGATTCCTTCCGGTCTGGCGACAGCGCTGGTTCTTCAAGAAAACGAAAGCCCGGCTTCCAGGCTTTCCCGAGCCCCTCGGAGGAAAGGACAGCATGCTAAGAGAATCGGAGCGACGCCGCCTCGAAGAAGACCTCGACGGCTACAAGCGCGATATCCTCTTTCGCCCGCAGGCCGCTGACGTCCACTACAAGCTCGGGGTGACCTATGCTCAGCTTGAGCGCCGCCAGGAAGCCATCGAGGCTTATCGCCGGGCGATCCGCTTCCAGCCGGACTACGCTTACGCGTACTGCAACCTCGGGACTGTCTACGGCAGCCTCGAACAGTATCGCGAGGCGATCCGGGCTTTCAAGAAGGCGCTGCGGCTGAATCCCGAACTTGCCGAGGCGCATTACAATCTCGGGGTGGCCTATTCCAAGCTGAACCGCAGCGAAGAAGCGGTCGCCGCCTATCGCGACGCCATCGAATGCCGCCCCGATGTCGCCGAAGTCCATTACAACCTCGGCGTCGAGTACGGCAAGCTCAACCGCTGGCACCAGGCGATCGAGTGTTACGAGCAGGCGATTCGCCTGCGGCCGCAGTACATCAAGGCCCGCTACAACCTCGGCTTTGCCTACGGGCGGCTGAAACGCTGGGACGAGGAAGTCGAAGTCTATCACGACCTCCTGCGGAGCCGCCCGAACCTCCCCCACGTCCACTATCGGCTCGGACTGGCGTGGGTCAATCTGCAGCGGCTGAACGACGCCATCGAGGCTTATCAGGAAGCCCTGCGGCTGAAGCCCGACTTCGCCGACGCCCACTATGCCCTTGGCGTGGCGTACCACCACTCACGCAACCGCAGCGCGGTCGTCACGCAGCACAACGTGCTGCAGGACCTGAACACCGACCTTGCCGACCGCCTCGCCAGCCTGATCCACGGCAGTTGAGCGCGTCCCTGGATACGGCCCCCTTTGAGCCGCAGGGTATATCCCTGAAGGCTGCGTGGTCGACGTTCCTGGACAATGGTCCGCGAGGGCAAGCCCCGCGGCTCAGAGCATACGCTGCTTCCTTCAGTTCGGGGATTCGTCCGACCAGTCCAGCACAATTCGGCTGGGGATCAAACGCCTTCCGGCAGTGTTTTCCGGGACAACTTCCAGCACATTCCGCCCGCGATGAAGCCGCCAGGTGAAGATCGGCTCGACCGTCTGCCCGACCCTCTCATCGATCGCTGCGAGCCACTTCGCGAGATGCGGCACCTCGGCATCCACGTGCACGCGGAACGCGCCGGACGTGGCGGTCGGCTCCAGCATGAGATGTCCCCGATTCAAGCTCCACTCGAAATCTCCTCGCCGGCGCACGCGTTGTGCGTAAAGCGGCCGGTCGGGGAGTCGATCATCGCTCCAGACGTGATGCCCCGTCCAGAACCAGCCCCGCATTCCCTGATTGAGGGGCAGCGGGCTTGGCTGTTCGAGAACGTTGCTGCGCGGAATCAGACGCAGTTCCATGAACGGCGGCCACGACTCGAGTCCCTTCCACTCGTGCCGAGTCTCGGCAATTGTGTTGATCTCGATGGAAGAAAACTCCTCACCGGCGAATGCGGCGAGTTGCCGCTCACGAAGCTCCAGCAGCGAGAGCGGGATGCGTGATTCACGATCGACGGCATACCAGGCGGTGTTGCCGTCGAAGTAGATCCACTTGCCGAATTCGTTCGACCAGATTTCGACGGTCTCGTGCCCGCCGCGGATTTTTTGCGTCTGGTCGCCGGGGCCGATGGAAACCACCCGCCCGACAAAGCCGAGGCTTTCACACGCCTGCAGAAAGACGATGTTGAACTGCTGACAGAACCCGCCGACGCAGGTGCCGTCGGCATGTTTCGCGAGGATCTCGTGCGCATTCCACGCGGGATAGATCTCCTTGAGATGTCCCAGGCCGGGCCAACGCGTTGCCGACCACGCGGCGAGCCGTTCGAGTTGTTCGAGTTCGCTCTTCGCGCCGGCGATCACCTCATCGAGATTGTGTTCGGCCCGCAACCGTTGCAGTTCCGGATGAGTGAACGGCTCATACCGGAACGGAATGGATGTGCGGACGACTGCCGCGTTTTCCCACTCATGCACGTTGAGAGATTTGGTCCAGTCGGCGGGACGCTCGACTTCGGCTGCAATCGACACACTCCGCAGTTGTGGTGAACGCAGCGGATCGGAAGTTTCGAGCACAACCTCCACCTGGAGAAAACGGCCACGAATCTCCGCGAGGGACGTGGCGGCGGTGTCCCATTCCTTCCATGCGCTCCAGTGTTCCGCATCGGGAACGAACGTGCTGCCGGTCCGCGTTCGCAGGCGGACCTTGCCCGCCTCATTGAGCTCGGTTGCTGCGCGGACCTTCACCGAACGGATTGCTGAGACGGGTGCGGCAATCGGCCGCTCGGCGAGATTTCCCAGATCAATCACCGGCAAGCGAAGCGAACCTTCCGACGTGTGCTGATCGAGGAAGAGACGGACGTAATACTCCCCATCGACTCCGTCGGCATCGGCCAACTGGTCGGTCACCCAGGTGCGGCCACCATCGCTGCTGCGGGCACTGCGATTGGGAGAGGTTGTCCCCTCGGGGTACTCGTCGTTCCGTGCAATCCAGAGTTTGCCACTCCCGGCAAGAACGATCTGATTCTCTCCCGTGCGGAGCGCCGCCGGATCGATATCAGCGACTTCCCAGTAGTTACCGCTTTTCGTCTTGTCTCGCAGTGTCACCGGCCGGCCATTGATCGTGACTTCCAGAGCGCCTCCCGGCGCAACGAGCAGCCGGGCTCGATATGCGGCGGGGTTCGCGATCAAGAGTGTCTTTCGCAGCCGGACTTCGGGGCGAAGCGTCGCGACGTTCGGTTTGTACGAATACCCGGCGGCGGGACCATCGTCGTCGTAGAGCACACCCCGCGTGAGTTCGATGACTTCCCCATCCGCGGTGATCTGCAAATGCTGGCTGGTCGAAGTCTCGTGAATTCGCCGCGCGTCGAGTTGCAGTTCCTCCGCGAATGCGGGCGGCACGCACGTCGCGATCAGCAAGAGAGTTCCCGCGAGCGAAAGGCCACAGCGACGTTGAACCGCATCGAACATCATGCGTCTCCGCTTTGACTTCGGGATCGGGGGAAGGTCGCTATTCGGTGCGATCTCGCAGAGAGGCCCGAAAGAACTCGCGAGCCTCTTTGAAGCTGCCTCCCTGGAGTTCCTTCTGCTCCCCTGCGAGCGTCGTTGTCTGTCGGAAGTAGGTCTTCTGGGGATACCACCAGTTGTCGCTCGTTCCTTCTTCGCTGATCCCGGCGAGCGGCATCTCTTCTCCATAGCCTTCGAGTGTCAGCAGCGTGTCGCGTCCGCTCAGCCGAACCGCCGAGAGGGCGTGACTGTTTGGATTCGAAGCATCAAAGCGAATCGCCTGCGATTCCAGCACCCGACCGCTGGTAGTCACGGCTACGACGGAATACCAGCCGGTCTCGACGACCGGCAGATCGGCCTGGAAGTGATACGGTTCTTTCAGATTGGGGAACCACACCCAGCCGGGACCGTAGGGGCCGTTGATCTGTGTGACGGGAATGCGGCCCGCGTGCAGTCGATCGCGATCCTCGGGCAGGAAGGCCCTCACCGTCTCGCCCTCCTTCCGGAAGACCACTGTCTCGATCTTCTCATCGGGACTGATCGTGACGATCATGTGCGCGAAGAACTCTTTCCGCAGCTTCGTGAAGCGTTCGGCATTGTGGATTTCGAGAAGCACCGCCGAGCGGAAACCAGGCTCCGAAGCCGCCGGCGAATCGACATACACCGGGCTGGTCAGTGCCCAGTGGTTCTGCTCGTCCTCCACGCGCAGCGCGTACCAGCTTGCGGAAGTCCCCGCCAACTCGATCGGCAGCGTCAGTTCGACCTCCCCCTTCCGCCCGCGGACGTCGAATTCGTGCACGAGTGCTCCCCGGCCATAGAGCCGCGCCTTCTGCAGCGGATGCAGGCTGTGAATGCGAATCCGCACGGTCGCCTGCCGAGGCTTTTCGAGCTGGATCGTCTCCCCCGAGCCGTGGCCGTCGATTTCGAGAAAGGCGAACAGCGGACCGCCGTTAGTCGCGAAGGTCCGCCCCTTTCGCATCGCTTCGACGATCGACTCATAATCAAAGCGTTCGGGGCGGCAATAGACGCGGCGGTCTCCCGGAGACATCGTCTTCAACCGGCCGAGGGCGCAGTCGGTGTAGCTGCTCACGCCGATGCGATTGCCGAGGTTCAGCACCGCGAACCAGAACTGCTGCGTCGCTTCGGAATCTACGTCGAAGAGATCTGCCGCCTGACCGAGGACGGCGTCGGAATAGACTTCGGCGGCCCCCATCCAGTGGAGTTGATGCGGCGGCGACATCGGATGCGTGCGAATCACCACGCCCCCGAGCCGATGCACTTCTTCGAGCGCCGCGAGCGCGGGAAGCGGACGGCGGAACAGCTCTTCAGAGCGTTCCTGCGGGATCGGCTCGTGAATGCCGGGCGTGTTCAAGTGTCCGACGAACGGTCCCGGTCGCAACTCCGGCGCGATCCGCAGCAGAAAGTTCCCGGTGTTGAACTTCTCCAGACCGGCATACGAAACGTTCGAACCTGATTCGGTGATCCAGTTGAGCCCGTTCGCCCGCCCCTGCAGGCTGGTGTAGTTGAGACCCGTTTTCACCGCGGCGGTCGCGTCGTGCTGTGCGTGGACGTGATTATCACCGCAGTACCAGCCGAGCCGCGCCGGGTTGAACCACTCGGTCAGCATGACCGTGCGCTCGATCCGCCCGCCCGTCGAAACGTCGACGGTGAAAGAGTGCGGCACGAAGTTGGGCCCGCTCTTCAACTCTACCCGGGTCATTCCCGGCGGCACCCGGACGGTGAACTCTCCCTCGGCGAAGAAGCGGCCGTCCGCATACACGCCATGCCCCGAGCCGTCGGGATGCGTGCCGTCGCTCGCCGTGACGACCACGCGGACGGGCAACGGCACTCCCGATTCGTCTTGTTCGGTCGTGCGGCGGACATTCACCCGCAGTTCGCCGGTCGCCGGCTCAGCGGAAGTGTCGCGTTCCGTCGCGGCCGGCGTCTGAGGTGACCGGTCCTCTCCGTAAACGCTCGCGGCCAGCAGGAAACATCCGCCGGTCATCAGCAGGGACAGAAGCGACTTCGCAACGAGACCGCGGGAAATGGGGCGGTCGGAAACCGGAGTAGAAGTCACAGCGAGATCCTGTTGGAAGAGGGGGACCAAGGTGTCGAACGAGGAGCCTCGCGGGAGGCGGCCCCTCAAGCTTGACTGACCGCTGAGCCGGATTCAACATCGATAAGTGCTGATCCGTCAAGAATTTCCGGGAAGAAATCCCGGCCCCGGTGGGCTGCCGGGGAGGTGACAGGCACTCCGCGCCCCAGTTCCGATACGTGGCGGAAAGGATTGCTGGCGAACAACTTGGCGGATTAGGTAAAATTGACGGGCCCGATTCGCAGCTTCGCTGGATCCCGACGGCTGACCCTGCCGATTGCACCGGAGGGAATCGAAGTTTGCGTTCCTGGCAGTCGTTATTATAATGTGCTTATGCGTCCCTCGGTAAATACCCTCACGTATCCCGCCTGCCATGCCCCGCCTTTCGTTGCCCTCCCGAAATTCGCGACCGCTGTGGATGGCGTGTCTTCTCTGCGCCACGTTGACTTCCGCTGCCTCGGCCGCTGAGACGATTGCGCTCCGGGTCTTTCCCGAGCGGCTCACGTTGCACGGCAAAGCCGACCGCCAGCAACTGCTGGTGACGGCAACTGTGGAAGGCCGCGACATCGACCAGACCCGCCGGGCCACGTATTCAACGCCGACTCCGGACATTCTGGAGGTCAATGCGCGCGGCATTGTGACCGCCCTTGGCAATGGAACCGGCAAGGTGCTCGTGCAGTTCGGCGGGACCGAAGCGGAAGTCCCGGTCACTGTGACCTCGGCGGATCAGGCGCGGACCGTCAGCTTCGAGCTCGACGTGATGCCGATCCTCACGCGGCACGGCTGCAATGCCGGAGCGTGTCACGGCAAGGCGCGCGGCCAGAACGGCTTTGCGCTGTCGCTGCTCGGTTTCTACCCCGACCAGGACTACGATGCCCTGGCGAAAGAAGGCCGCGGCCGCCGCGTCTTCCCCCCCTCGCCGAACGAGAGCCTACTGCTTCAGAAGGCGGCGGGACTGGTTCCGCACGGTGGTGGCAAGCGGCTCGATCCCGAAGGGCTGGAGTATGAGCTGCTGCTTCGCTGGATCGATCAGGGGATGCCTCGCACCCAGCCGACCGATCCGGTACTGCAGCGTGTCGAAGTGTACCCCCGCGAGCGTCTGCTCGTAAACGACGACGAACAGCAGCTCGTCGTGACCGCGTTCTATTCGGATGGAACGCAGCGCGACGTGACGGCACTCTCGGCGTTTCAGTCGAACGAGAGTGCAGTCGTCGCCGTGGATGAACGGGGCCTCGTCAAGGCGGGGCCGATTCCGGGTGAAGCGGCGATCATGGCCCGCTTCATGGGGCTCATCGACATCTGCAATGTGATGATCCCGCTGCCGGGCAAGGTGCCGGAGGACTACTACGCCTCACTGCCGCGTTACAATTTCATCGATGAGCACGTCTGGACGAAGCTCGAGCGGTTGGGCATCACCCCGTCCGAGCCGGCCGACGAAAGCACGCTGCTGCGGCGGCTGTATCTCGACATCATCGGCCGCCTGCCGACGCCTGACGAGGTTCGCTCGTATCTCGCGGACACGTCCTCCGACAAGCGGGCGAAGCTGATCGACGCGCTGCTGGAGCGGCCCGAGTACGCCGATCACTGGGCGAACAAGTGGGCCGACCTGCTGCGGCCGAACCCATATCGCGTCGGCATCAAGGCGGTGCTGAACTACGATGCGTGGATTCGCAACGCGTTCCGCAAGAACATTCCCTACGACCAGTTCGTACGCGAGCTGGTCACGGCGAAGGGGAGCACCTGGCACAACGGGGCGACGACGCTCTACCGCGACCGCCGCGAACCTGATGAAATCACCACGATCATCAGCCAGTTGTTCCTCGGGGTGCGACTGGAATGCGCCAAGTGTCACCACCATCCCTTCGAGCGCTACGGGCAGGAGGACTTCTACGGGTTTGCCGCCTACTTCGCCCGCCTTGGTCGCAAGGGACGGGGGATTTCGGCTCCGATCTCGGGCAGCGAAGAGATGCTCTTCATCCGAGACTCGGGCAGCGTCAAGCACCCGCTGACTGGAGAAGTGCTCGAACCGAAGCCGCTCTTCGGGACGGCTCCCCCCGTCGATGCGGCGGGAGACCCGCGCGAAGCACTCGCCGCTTGGATGACCGCCGACGATAACCCGTTCTTCTCGCAGGTGATTGCCAACCGCATCTGGGCGGACATCATGGGTCGCGGACTCGTCGACCCGGTGGACGACCTCCGCGCCACCAATCCGCCCACGAACGGCCCGCTGCTCGAGGCGCTCGCCCAGGATCTGCGGAGCCACAACTACAACCTGAAGCATCTCATCCGCACGATCTGCTCGTCGTATGTATACGGACTGAGTTCCGAACCGAGCGAGCGCAACGTTGCCGATACGCGGAACTATTCCCGCCATTATCGGCAGCGGCTGCGGGCCGAGACACTGCTCGACGCGACCTGTGATATTACCGGCGTGCCCGAGAATTTCTCGGCGATGCCTCCGAAGTCGCGGGCGACTGAGATCTGGACGCATCGCATCGGTTCGCTGTTCCTCGATTCCTTCGGACGGCCCGATCCCAATCAGGATCCGCCGTGCGAACGGACGGGCGAAACCACCGTCGTGCAGACGCTGCACCTGATGAACTCGGCCACGCTGCACCAGAAGGTGACCAGCGACAGCGGCCGCGCGGCACAACTCGCGGCGAGCGACAAGACGCCGCGGGAGATTACCGAAGAACTGTACCTGCTTGCCTACTCACGGTTCCCCACCGAGGAAGAATATCGCATCGGTGAGGAGCTGTTTGCGGAATCCGGCATCAGTCGCCGACAGGCAACCGAAGACTTGATGTGGGCGCTGATCAATACGCCGGAGCTGATTTTCAAGAACTAGTCGAATGTCGTCCGTTGGGGATGTCTCACGGCATTACTTTCCGGACTTGGTCAGATAGTCATTCGAGAGGGGTCACGTAATGAGTCGCCACCGTAACTGCGAAGGGCTCACCCGCCGGGATTGCCTGCAGCTTGGCCTGGGGACGTTGATTGGCGGCGGTCTGACGGATGCGCTGCGGCTTCGCGCGCAAGCCGCCGACTCGTCCGCGAAGCGGCCGACCAGCTGTATCCTCGTCTGGCTCGATGGCGGGCCGACGCACTACGAAACTTTCGATCCCAAGCCCGAAGCGCCCGCCGAGATTCGCGGCGAATTCGAGCCGATCCGCACGAAGATCCCCGGGGTCTACTTCTCGAAGCATATGCAGAAGCTGGCGGCGATCGCCGACAAGATCGCTGTCGTCCGCTCGATTCGCCACAACGACCCGAACCACGGCGGCGGCAATCACTACATGATGACCGGCGCCCCGACGCGCATCCCGGTGGGCTGCGGCGCGTTCGTCAGCTTCCACCCGAGCCTCGGCTCGGTGACTGCCTACGAGCGCGGCGCGCAGAACGGGCTGCCCGCCTACTTCACCATGCCCTCGATGTCCCGCTCGGGCGGACCGAACTTCCTCGGGGCGAAGTATGCGCCGTTCGTCGTTTCCGATGACCCGAACCGCGAGAACTTCCGTGTTCGCGACGTCGCCCTGCCGCAGGGACTCGATGAGACCCGCTTCATCGGCCGTCGCGACATCCGCGACAAGGTCGACCGGCTGAAGCGGATCGCCGACAAGGCGGCGGCCGATCCGGTCAACAGCCTCGACGAATACTACGAGCAGAGCTACGGCCTTGTCACCTCGCGCGAAGCGCAGGAGGCATTCGCCATCCAGAACGAGGCGGACTCGGTCCGCGATGCCTACGGCCGCAACGGCTTCGGCCAGCGGGCGCTGCTCGCACGGCGGCTGGTCGAGGCGGGTGTTCCCTTCATCACGCTGTACGAAGGGGGCTGGGACCATCACCGGCAGATTTTCGACGCCCTCAACAAGCGGCTCCCCTCGACCGAGGCGACGATTGCCGCCCTGATTCAGGATCTCGATCAGCGGGGACTCCTCGACACGACGCTGGTCGTCGTGCTCGGGGAGTTCGGCCGCACGCCGAAAGTCAACGACAGCGCCGGACGCGATCACTGGGCGAGCGCCATGTCGGTCATGTTCGCCGGCTGCGGCACGCCGGGCGGACAGGTCGTCGGCGCGACCGACCGGAATGGCTACTCGGCCGTCGAACGGGTGCTGGGCCCCGAGAACTTCGCCTCGACGGTTTACCGGAAGCTCGGCATTGATCCGGGCAAGATTTACTACACGCCGCAAGGCCGCCCGGCCCACCTCGTTACCGATCCGACGCCGATCGATGAGTTGATGGGGTGATTAGGCTTTAAGTACGGAGATGGCCCACTCAGGCTGCGCCTGAGTGGGGGCGACCGGAGGTTGCCGGGGACATCTTCTTCGGGCGGAGCCTGGGCGAGTCCTGATTGACTGACTTTGAACGACCGACGGATTTACTCTTCGACTGAGCGTGCCTCTTCATGCTGACGCGAATGTTCTCCCCGCTCTCTGCTGCGTTGCTTTTTCTGGGGATGGGGCAAGTCGCTCTGGCGGCTCCGCCCGTGCTGGAATACCTGCATCCCGCGGGATTACAGGCGAACACCGAGGCGACAATCACCGCCGCCGGCAAGGTCGAACCCTGGCCCCCCGAAGTCTGGGTCAGCCACAGCAATGTGCAGGTGGTCCCCGACAAGAAGAAGGGGACGCTGAACGTCACCGTCAAGGATTCCGGGCCGACGGTCTGCTGGATTCGCCTCTACAACGCCGAAGGCGCCAGCGCGCCGCGTCCGCTCATCATCGGCACGCTTCCCGAAGTCGCCGAGAAGGAACCGAATAACGAACCGGCCAAGGCCACGAAGATCGACACCCTGCCTGTCATCGTTAACGGGCGTCTCGATTCGGGAGCCGATGTCGACACCTTCGCCGTCTCAATGACGAAGGGGCAGACGCTCGTCGCTTCGCTCCAAGCGAACCGCACGCTCGGCTCGCCGATGGACGGCGTGATGCAGATTGTCTCGGCGGACGGCTTCGTCCTCGAACAGAACGACGACGATCAGGGTCTCGACCCGCAGATCGCGTTCACCGCTCCCGCTGACGGCACTTACCTCGTCCGGCTGTTCGCCTTCCCCGCGACGCCGAACTCCTCGATCACGCTGAGCAGTGCCGCCAATTACGTTTATCGCCTCACCCTTACGACCGGAGCGTACATCGACCACGCGCTGCCGCTTGCCGTCACCGCCGGAGAACCGGCGGTGGTGCAGCTCTTTGGGTGGAACATCCCGGACGCCACCCAGTTCACTTTGCCCCCTCAGGAGGCCGGTGCCGAAGCGGTCATCACGGATGTATCGCACTCGAACTCGCTTCCGCTGGCGGTCGTCCCGCATCCGTCCGTCGTGGAAAGTGAATCAAACTCTCGTGAGACGCCGCAGGAGATCACCGCCCCGGTGACGCTGACCGGACGGATCTCTGCTCCTGGCGAAGAAGATGTTTACCGCATCACCGCCAAGAAGGGAGAGCGGCTGTCGATCCGCGTCGAATCGCGTGCCTTGGGATATCCGCTCGATCCGGTCCTCGTGATTCGCGATGCGCAGGGCAAGACGCTCGCCCGCGTGGATGATGTCCAGCAGCAGACCGATCCGGAACATGTGCAGTCGATTAGCGCGGATGGCGAGTACCGCATCTGCGTGACGGACCTGTTCAGCCGTGGCGGATGGCGGTTCGCCTACCGGCTGACCGTGACTCTCGCCAAGCCTGACTATGCACTGACGCTCGCCGCCGACTCGTTTACGCTCAAGCCGGGAACGCCGCTGGAGATTCCGGTGACGATCGACCGGAAGCTCGGCTTCAACGGAGAGATTGAGATCACCGCTGAGGGAGTGCCCGAGGGAGTGACCGTCACCCCCGTCAAATCGGAGGCGAAGGGAGGCAGCGCGAAAGCGGTGAAGCTTGTCCTGAACGGCGGCACCGAAGCGTGGAACGGCCCGATCCGCATTGTCGGCAAGAGCGGCGACGAATCGCCCCTCACCCACGCCGCGACCTACATCCCCACCGGCCTCACCGCCACCCTCACCAACCCCTGGCTCACCGTATTGAAACCCTGAGCGGCCGGCCAGCGAGCACGCTTTGGCACGCTCCACTCAGCCGGTGCGATCGTCCGTCCTAAAGCCGGATCACCCCGATCTCCGGGCGTGAGGCCCAGCGCCACGGGTGCTTCCCCGCCAGGCCACGGCTGACGTACATCAGCGTCGGCGGTTGCCAGAAGAGCCCCTCCGCATAGCGGCAGCCGTACTTGCTCGGCGAGTAGACCGGCCCGATGAGCGGCAGTTTCACCTGCCCGCCGTGGTTGTGTCCCGAGAGCATCAGATCGACGCGCTGCTGCCGTGCCCAGCCGATGTTGTCGGGAGTGTGGCTCAACAGCAGCCGGAAAGCGTGCTCAGGCGTCCCCTCGAACGAGGGATGTGTGCCCATCCACGGCATCTCGGTGCCCGCGATGACCAGCGGAGAGCCCTCGCGCTCGATCACGACCGTCCGGCCGGCGACATCCTGCCAGCCCAGCTCTTTCATGGCGGCACGCATCTCTGCCGGATCGAGATACCAGTCGTGATTGCCGAGGATAAAGTACTTCCCGAGCGGGGCCTCGATCCGCCCCAGCGTCGCGGGGAGCCACTCGATCAGCGACTGCCGGTCGAGAAGATCCCCCGTGAAGACGACGATGTCTCCCTTCAGCTCGCGGGCGCGATCGATCGCGTACTCGAAATACGCGCGGTCCACCGTGCCGATGAAGTGAAAATCGCTCAGGTGCACAATCTTCAGCCCCTTCCAGGCGGCGGGAAGTCGCTCCAGCCGAAACTCCTTCTCGGCGACTTCGAGCTCGAAGATCTGGTTGAAGGGAATGCGGATCATCGACTGATACGGTCCCTTGCCGACCGGCCGATATCCCAATTCGGCGGCGACGTCGATGATTCGCGATTGTGACCGGACCATTGCATTCGGCGGGCGGCGCAGTGCCCGCGCGATTCCTGAACAAAGCGGGATTAACAGTCCGCTCAGTCCCCCTCCCACCACAGCGGTGGCGAGACCCGAAACCTGCGACCAGCTTCCGCCGCGGAGCAGTTGCGGCCCCTGAATCCCGAGAAACCAGACGAGCGCCAGCGGGATGCCGACGAGCACCAGATCGTGCCCCTGCCGAATCCAGTGCAGCATGCGGTAGGAAACCGGATACCCGTGGATGCGGTTGACCGCCGCGATGACGAGGGCGGCATAGCCGGCACTGACCAGGGCAAACAGAAACAGATTGATCCAGACCATGCGGATGAGTGAGTCGGAGGGAAACTGGCGAGGCGAATGTCTGCACGCCCGGTCCGGCCGGCCGCTGGCGGAAAGAGTCCCGCCGAGGTCGTGAGCAGCGTCTACACGTCGGGCTCGTCCTGCGTGTAGGAGCGTTCCTTGTAGAGCAGCGCGACGGGAATGAACAGCACCGCCGCCGCGAACATCAATGCGGCGAAGAACCAGTAGTAATTCGCTCCGGCAAGCTGCTCCGAGACCCACCGATCGCTTTCGATCCGTGCATTGACCTCAGAGGCCAGCAGATTCCCCGCGGCGACCGAGAGGAAGTACAGCGACATCACGAGCGACTTCATCTTCGGCCGCGCCTGCGTGTACGAGAACTCAAGACAGGTGATCGAGACCATTACCTCCGCGGCGGTCAGCACGACATACGCCCAAAATTGCCAGATGATGTGCGGCTGTTCGCCCGCGGTAATGCGTCCCTCGATCCACGCCGAGATGCAGAACGCCAGTGCCGCCAGAAACATCCCGGCAGCCACCTTCCGCAACGCCGTCAGATGAACGATCCGCCCGACCGCCGGATAGACCACATAGGTGAACAGAGGGACGAGCATCAGGATCAGCGCGGGATTTGCCGCCTGCACCTGGGCCGCATCGATCTCCTGCATCCAGCCCGGCAGGAAGGAGTAGGGGAGCAGCGTCCGGTCCATCTGCTGTGCCTGCAGCACCCAGCGCGAACCGGTCTGATCGAAGAGGCACCAGAAGAAGGCCACGAAGACGTAAATCAGCCCGAGCCGCGCGATCAGCTGCGCTCCTTCTTGCGTGAAGACGTCGCGCAGGAAGCCCATGCCGCCCGCCGGGACGTGGATGAAGCGATGCCGTCCCAGCCAGAAGACAAACGTCGCCAGGAGCATCAGCACCCCAGGCAGACCGAAGGCGATTGCAGGTCCGTATCCAGTCGGTGCGAAGTAGCTCAGAAGCGCCGGCGTCAACAAGGTCGAGGCGAACGCGCCGACATTGATGGCGATATAGAACCAGCCGAACACCCGTTCCAGCAGATGCTTGTTCAGCCGTCCGAACTGATCGCCGACATGAGCCGAAACGCATGGCTTGATGCCGCCGGCCCCGATGGCGATCAGCGTCAGTCCGGTGAACAGGTAAACCCGCGTCTCGCCCAAAGCCAGCGCGAGATGCCCCGCGCAGTACACCAGCGAAAGCAGGATGATCGTCCGGTACTTGCCGAGCAGCGTGTCGGCAAGCAGTCCCCCGAACAGGGGAAACAGGTAGGCCCCGAAGACGAAGCGGTGATAGATCTTCGACGCCTCGGCATCACTCATCGGGGCGAGCTGACCATCCGGGCCGAGCAGGTAGCTCGTCATGAAGATGGTCAGGATCGCCCGCATCCCGTAGAAGCTGAACCGCTCGGCGGCCTCGTTCGCGACAATGTACGGCACGCCCGGAGGCAACTCCGTCGTGGCCGTCGGGACGGTCAGATAGGGGCGTGACGACATGCAGTTCCCTTGCAGTCCGTGTCGAAAGGAGAATCCATCACCAGGCGTTCATGATACACCAGCCCGCGCTTCGGGGACCAACGGTTCCGTCAGATGCGGAAAAAGTCAGCCCGTTCCCATGCCGCGGTCGAACGCTTCGAGATCGCGCTGATAAAGGGCGAGGGTCGCGTGCAGCGTTTCGCGGTCGATCTTCCAGCGCGGGTTGTGCTCGGTGTACTTGTTGCAGTGCTCGACGAGCAGCCGGTACATGAATTTGAACAAGTGCCGCGGCACACGCAGCCGCGACAGCGTGCTGATCAGTTCCTCTTCGCTGATGGAGTCCTCGAAGAGATCCTTCAGCACCGGCTTGCCATTCTTCGAAGTGCTCACCGCCTGAATCCGGGCGTTCGCCACGTCATACAGCGATTCTCCGGTCCATTGCAGCGACGGAATCAGGTGCTGCTTGTCGAGCCGCGATCGCTCGTAGAACTCCCGGTCCTCGCGGTTGAGGTAATGGCTGACCTCGATCGGCAACAGCAGCTTGAATCCCATTCCCGGCTGCTTGAGGAACTTGTTGTCGAACATCGGCCAGAGCAGATCGCGCATCCGTTCCGCCGATCCGTTCACCACGTGCGGTTCATCCACGCGGTCAACAATGACGACGATCGACTGGAAACCAAACTGGTTCAGCACCGAACGGAGCTTGTTGAAGAGCTCGTAGCGGTCGTCACTCCGGTCGCGGCTCGGGATCGGCTGGCCGGCGAGTTCCGAGCGCTGGAAGCGCGCGAGAATCTGCCGCAGCATGTTCGGCTGATGGTCGATCACGCGGATCTCGCGCGAGACGCGGTACGCCGTCCACATCAGCCCGAGTTGCCGCCAGAGGAACGGGGCCCAGGCCACGAGCAGCATGACCCAGAACCACCATTTGAAGATCCACCAGGTATTGTAGTCGGTGATGCTTTCCTGGGAGAACCACACGAACAGCAGCACCAGCGTCACTGCCAAGCCGATGAAGCGATCGATCTCGGCCTTCCAGGTGGAGAATCGCAGCCGTCGCCGCAGCGCATTCCAGCGCTGCTTGTGCGACATGGTGAGTGAGTGGTCGTAGAACGCGGCGAGCAGCAGCAGGTCCCGCGACTGCAGCCGCGAGAGCCGGTCGACGTGACTGCGGCGGATCCCGTCCGCGAGGTCGTCCTGCGGCGTCCCTTCATCGAGCAGCCGGTTGACGAGTCCCGTCGTGCCGAGCGTCAGGATCGCGTCCATGTGATCCCACAGCCGCCAGTTCTTCAGCACCCGTTCGGGCTTGCGGCGGCGACCGTGCATCCGTTCGCGGAAGCAGTCGAGGAACGGATTGAAATCGTCGTATTCAATGACGAAGATCCGTTTGTCGGGGTGAGTCTCGTTGTAGCGTTTCAGATGATCGACAACCTGCAGCCGCAGCGCGGTCTTGCCACTTCCTTTCTCCCCGAAGACGACGGCCGTCGACGGATCGGACGGGCTACCGTAAATCTTGTCCCACGCGGGGTGATGTGTCCCCTCGATGCAGTGTTGCTTGAAGACATGGTCCGACTGGGCATCTTCCTGGCCAAACGGATTCTCCTTGATGCCGTAATGGGACAACAACTGCTGAAGCTTCATGGAACGTGGGCGTCCTCAGTGGATTAAACAAGCGGAGTCGTCGCGGCCGTCGGCAGGAAAGACAGAGTCCCCCCGCCCGCCGGAACCGTCAAAAGCCTATCATACGCCCCAGAGGATGCGCGCAGTAGGCTGCCGGGGCAACGAATCAGGACGGAACCGCGGACGCCTTCGGCCGACTGTAACGGAGACAATCCCCGTAAACACCGCAGACACCTCGGCGAATGTTGATCCGTCAGCCGCGGTGCCGGCCCCGCGGAGCAAGTGTTCAAATTGAGCCGCAGGATTGATTCCTGCGGTCAGGAGGACGCGCTGCCTGCAGGGGCGATCACTGCTCCCCGTGGTTCGCCACGAACGCCGGTGTAGTCCTGTTTTCGTGTCGTTCGTGCTTTTCGTGTCTCACTCGCCCGGCAGGCATCAACCAGCAGACCGCGGGGACAAGTCCCGCGGCTCAAGGAGCGTTCGCGGGTGCATTCTCGCTGCATCAGGTCCGCGAAGCGGGTATAGTCTAACGGAATGGTTTTCCGACCATGGACTGTCGTCGAAGGCCCCTCTGGAGTGCGTCATGTTCTCGCTGGTTTGTTGCGTCGCGGTGAAGCGTTGCCGAACGTCGAGCCTGCTCCTGATGCTCGCCGCAGCCGCGGCCGCCACGTTCTTATCTCCACCAGTCGCGCAAGCGGCCGGGAAGGGTGCACCCTCTGATGCCTGGCGGGCGATTGATGGGGCGTTCACGCCTCCCGCCGAGTTCGCCGACGATCTCGGCGACTACCGTTCTCCCCTGCTGTTTAACGACGGCAGCCAGGTGAAAAACGCGTCTGACTGGGAACGCCGGCGGAAGGAGATCCTCGACACCTGGCACGGCCTGATGGGGAAGTGGCCGCCGCTGATCGAGAATCCGCAGGTCGAAATCCTCGAATCGACCCGTCGCGAGAACTTCACCCAGCATCGGGTACGGTTCGCGATCAGCCCCGAACATAAGACGGAAGGCTACCTGCTGATCCCCGAGGGAAGCGGCTCCCACCCGGCGGTCGTGGTGGTGTACTACGAACCCGAAACGGCGATCGGCATGGGCAAGGAAGACCGCGATTTCGCGTTGCAGCTCGCACGCCGCGGATTCGTCTGCCTCTCAATGGGACACAGTGCTTCCTTCTATTATCCGAATCAGGAGCGGGCCGAGTTGCAGCCGCTCTCGGCACTCGCCTATGCCTCCGCGAATGCCTATCACGTCCTCGCCAGCCGGGAGGAAGTCGATCCCGCACGCATCGGCATCGTCGGCCATTCCTACGGGGGCAAGTGGGCCATGTTCGCCTCCTGCCTGTATGACAAGTTCGCCTGCGGCGCCTGGTCGGACGGCGGTGTCGTCTTCGACGAGTCACGGGGTAACGTGAACTACTGGGAACCGTGGTATCTCGGCTATGAACAGGGGGTCACCCGCCCGCGGGGGATCCCTAACGAATCGCGCCCACGCACCGGCGCTTACAAGCAGATGATCGCCGAGGGACGCGATCTGCACGAACTGCACGCCCTCATGGCTCCCCGGCCGTTCTTCGTCTCGGGCGGTTCGGAAGATCCTCCTCTGAGGTGGAAAGCGCTGAACCACGCCCGCGCGGTGAATCGGCTGCTCGGCTATGAGAACTGCGTCGGCATGCACAACCGGCCGGCACATTCGCCCACGCCCGAATCGAACGAGCAGATCTACCTCTTCTTCGAGCATTTCCTGAAGGCCGCGAAGTCGCCGCAGAGAAATCCGCAGCCATGATGTTTTCGATGGGGCCCGGCTGCGAATGAATTTCCCTTTCCTGAACCGCCTTTATCCATCACGCGCCATGAGTCATTCACGACGTGAGTTTCTGGAGTTCACCGCGGCAGGGCTGTTGCTCGGACCGCGCCTGCTGTTCGCCGAACCGGCCGGGTCGACCCGCCAGGAGCCGGTCGTCGGGCACAACGGAATGGTCGTCAGCGTCAGCCGCGAGGCCTCGGAAGCGGGGCTGGCGATTCTGAAGAGCGGCGGGAACGCCGTCGATGCGGCAATTGCCACCGCCTTCGCCCTGGCGGCGACCCATCCGCCGGCGGGCAACATCGGCGGGGGTGGTTTCATGCTGGTCGCTCCGCAGGGAGCCGAGCGCCCCATGATGGTCGATTACCGCGAGGTCGCCCCCGCCGCCGCGACCCGCACGATGTATTCGCCCGGCGACAGCGTTCACAACCACAAGGCGGTCGGCGTTCCGGGGACTGTCCGCGGCCTGCAACTCGCCCACAAGAAGTTCGGTTCGCGACCGTGGAAGGAACTCGTCACCCCAGCCGTCCAACTCGCGCGCGAAGGCTTTCCGATCGACGACAGTCTGGCGAATTCGCTGAATGGGATCTTAAAGAATTCGCCGCAGTTTGCTGAACTTCAGCGGGTATTCGCGCCGCCGGAGAACCGCCCGGCGTGGAAGGAAGGAGATCGGCTGGTTCAGCCCGACCTGGCGGTGACGCTGGAACTGATCGCCGAGGAGGGGCCGGACGCTTTCTACACCGGCCGGATCGCCGATCAACTCGCCGCCGAAATGGAGGCGGGCGGGGGCATCATCACCAAGGCCGATCTCGCCGCATATGAGGCAAAGATTCGCGTGCCGATTCACGGCACGTTTCGCGGGTATGACGTCTTCGGCCCGGCTCCCCCGAGTTCCGGGGGAATCACGTTCGTGCAGATGCTGAACGTGCTGGAAACGTTCAACCTCCGCGAACTTGGCCGCTGGTCCCCCGAGACGCTGCACCTGATGGCCGAGACGATGCGGCGGGCGTATGCGAACCGCGCCCGCTATCTGGGAGACCCGGACTTTGTCGAGATTCCCGATTTTCTGACAAGCAAGACATACGCCCGCGAACTCGCGGAGAGTATCGACCGCAGGCGCGCGACACCGAGTGACGAGATTGCTGCCGATATCAGGCTGACCGCCGAGAG
>Ga0180217_1000957_pt1 | contig 35989 bp, 35 predicted proteins | sample eDN3rd37CBELigOP_FD_128521 | JGI IMG/M metagenome (GOLD analysis project Ga0180217, IMG submission 128521) | Enriched Organic Plus compost microbial communities from Emeryville, California, USA - eDNA 3rd pass 37_C BE-Lig OP (version 2) (version 2) ... | reverse complement strand
CCACCTTCAAGAACGGCGTCCTCGTCGAACGAGACGACGAACAAGCTGCCGATCAGGCCGCCGAATCAGGAGGTGAACAGCAAGTCGCGTGACACACCCATCCACAGGTCTTGACTATTGCTCCGCCACACATGCCCGCAGCCAGTGCACTTGTAACGACGGATCGTCACAACCAAGGTGGTGGGCCGCCAGCCGAGTGGCTCGTGCGCCAGACGCCGGGTCACGGTGTCACGCACACCGCCCTCGCAACCACAGCGGCGGCACCACTGATCCGGTGCCACCACACGGCACGCCAGCACCGCTCGGCCCGGGGCGAGATGCTGGCCGGTAACGACGAGACCGAGCTCGTCGAGACAGCAGAACTTGGTCAGGTCAGGGCAACTGAAGGTAGCCTCAGGCACGTCGAGGTCTTCCAGATGGTGAGCGTCAGAACTTCCATCTTCGGGAGACCTCGACGTCTATCGCGGAACCGACGCGCCAGCGGCAACTACACCCTCAACTGCGAAGAGCCCCATAGATCTGATTCTCCTTCAGGACTGACTCAACAGCCCTGCCAAGAATCTTGACGCGCGACAAGGTCGTCGAGTCGGCAGAACGTCGTCAGGTCAGGGGTCGTGAAGGTAGCTTCAAGCACGTCGAGGTCTTCCCCCATGGACAGCGTCAGAACTTCCATCCTCGGGAGACCTCGAAACCTATCCCGGGAACGACCCGCCGACGACGTCTACACCCTCATCTGCGATGAGCCCCGTTACCAGGTATAGCTTCAAGGAGTTCCCGCGTGTATTCACTCGCCGGATCATGGAAGACTTCCGCGGCATTCCCTGACTCCACGACGCGCCCCCCTCTCATCACCACGATCTCATCGGCAATGATCTTGACCATCCTGAGGTCATGCGAGATGTAGACGAGGCTCAAACCGTGGGCCGACTGCAATTCTAGAAGCAAGTTGGTGATCTGAGCGCCGATGGAGACATCCAATGCGGACACCGGCTCATCACATACCAGGACGTCCGGCTGACAAGCCAATGCCCGCGCTATCGAAACCCGCTGGATCTGGCCGCCGGATAGTTCGACCGGACGCCTGCGCGCGTGATGCATTCCAAGACCGACTTGCGCCAGTAGCTCGTGCATCCGATCGAGACGTTCCTTTCGGTCCATCTGAAAATGCACGCGAAACGCCTCCTCGAGCGTCTGTCCCACCGTCATGAGCGGGTCGAGGGAGGTTGACGGGTCTTGAAAGATCATCTGGAGGCGCCTCCGCTGACGACGCATCTCCCGCGGCGGCAGGTCCCGCAACGAGTGGCCATCAAACTCGATACGTCCGGTGTCGGGCTCAATCAGACGGAGCAACAATCGCCCGACGGTGGACTTGCCGGCTCCGGACTCACCGACGATGGCCAGGGTGCTCGCCCGTTCAAGCGTCAATGACACGTCATCGACGGCGATCACCTTTCGCTTGGACTTGCCGAAGGACTTTGACAGATGTTGTGCCGACAAAATGGTCATGAGATCGGACCGCCGTGCAACTTCAGTTCACCGGCGCGAACGCATCTCACGTCACGTTCGGACGAATTGAAGGATGTCAGATCAATCGTACCCTCCGTACACATTGACTCACGCGCAAAGGTGCACCGTGGATGGAAGCGACACCCCGAAGGAAAGTCCGATGCCGACGGCACGGTTCCCGGAATGAATCCCAATTCATGTCGTTGGCTGTCCATACTGGGCGTTGAGGCGATGAGACCAGCTGTATAAGGATGCTTGGGAAACTCGAATAGATCGGATTGCTCGCCATACTCCACAATCTGACCCGCGTACATGACGATGACCCGATCGCACACTTCTCGGACTACCTCAAGATCATGCGAGACATACAGCACACCAAAGCCGAGCTCGGCTTGGAGATCGTTCAGGAGTTCGAGTATCCCCTTTTGTACCGTGACATCCAGCGCAGTGGTCGGTTCATCGGCGACCAGAAGTTGAGGGCGACAAGCCAGTGCCATTGCGATCATGACACGTTGACACATTCCGCCACTCATCATATGTGGGTAGTCGCGCGCTCGCAGAGCGGCATGAGAAATTTTCACACTATCCAACAATCTCACCGCCTCCGCCCACGCCTCCTTACGACTGAGCTTGTCGTGAACCCTCAATGACTCTGCGATCTGATCGCCGACAGTGAAAGCGGGATTGAGACTACGAATAGGCTGCTGAAAAATGGTGGCTGCAATCTTCGGTCGAATCTGCCGCCACCGCGACGATGGGATCCGTGTCACATCTTCACCGTCAATCATGATGCGCCCGGCGTCGATGCGACCACCCACGTGCCGGATCAAGCCCGTGGCCGACATGCACGTCACTGATTTACCTGAACCAGACTCCCCCACCAACCCCACAGTTTCACCCGGATAGACGTCAAAACTGACACTGTCAATAACACGAACCGGCTCTCCGCCCGACGCGAAGCTCACCGAGAGATCGGAAACTTCCAGGACTGGCACATCTGACGCGACGCGTCCGTGTTGTTCCATCGCTGAGGTCATGAAGCTCCTCCACGCCTTCCAATTGCTGCTCGATCGGCAAACACATCACCAAGTAATGTCAGGGACAAAATGAATAGCGCCAGCACAATTCCTGGCGGATAGATCAGATGCTCGAATGACGGATGAAATTGCGCCGTGTTCAACATGGCCCCCCAACTGGCTGTGGGGGGCTGGGCGGCCAGACCCAGGAAGCTCAACGATGCTTCGGCCAGCACTGACGCACTCAGAACTACGGTGAATTCAACGATGAGCGGCCCGAGAATATTGGGAATCACATGGCGACCGAGAATCCGCGTATGCGTACACCCCAGGGCTCTGAGTCCCTCGATGAACGTCAGCTCTCTCACACTCATGGTGGCGGCACGACTCACTCGAAAGAATCGAGGAATGAAGACGATGCCGATGGCGATCATCGCATTAGTGATTCCTGGCCCGAGAACTGCCACAAAGGCGATCGCAAGAATCAGTCCCGGAAGACTCATAATATTGTCGTTGATCGTATTGGACACGGAATCGAACTTTCCGCCAACATATCCTGCGACCACACCGAAACCGATCCCAAAGACTCCGGCGATCAAGACGCCTTGCAAACCCGCTATCAATGAAATCCTGGCTCCGAAGATCAGCCGACTCAGAACGTCGCGCCCTACCTCGTCTGTACCCAGCAGGTGAGCTCCACCCGGGCTGGCAAATGTATTGAATATGTCCTGATCATTAGGTCCATACGGGGCCAGGTACGGAGCAAAGATGGCTGCCACCACAATGAGACCTACATATGCTGCCGCCAGCATGGTCAGGAGCCGAGGTCGCGACTTTCGTCGTGCGGCTTTGACCCTGGGGCCGCTCTTCACGGCCTGGTTCGTGGAACTCATCGGCGCACCCTCGGATTGAAGTAACCGTAGGACAGATCCACGAGCGTGTTGGCGACTACCACCATCAGTGTGAATACGATAACGACCGCCACGACCACCTCCATGTCGCGATTTTGAACCGCCGTGACAATCAGGTTTCCCAGCCCGTCGATCGAGAAGACCCTTTCGACGACCACCGTGCCGCCCAGCAGCTGCGTGATCCGCACACCGAAAACCGTGACCATCGGAATGGCTGCGTTCTTGAGAGCGTGCTTCCCGACGATCCGAGTATTGGAAAGTCCCTTCATTCTGGCCGTCTGAATATACGGCTCCCGAAGCGTGTCACGCAGACTCCCTCGCAGCTGGCGGGTGAGTTCGGCGGCAAGTACTCCGCTCAGCGCCACCGACGGCAGTATCAAATGGGAGAGCCACGTGCCGAAGCCATGGCTCATCGGCGCATAACCGACCGCGGGGAACATCCGCAACTGCACGGCAAAGATCGAAACCAATACCAGACCAAGCCAGAAATTCGGGATCGCCAGCCCAATGCTGGTCGACGTCACGACGATCCGATCGAGAGCAGCGTCCGACCATATGGCGCTGAGGAGGCCCGCCACCATCGAAAGAATCAGCGACAAGATCGCGGTTAGTACGATCAGTGATGCGGTAGCCGGTATCGCATGAGCGATCATCTCCGTGGCTTCTTGTCCGGTGACGATCGAGGTGCCCAAGTCGCCTTGGAGCGCATTCAGCAACCAGCTGAGGTATCGCTCCAGAAAGGGCTCGTCCAGCCCCAACGCCAGGCGTATCCGTTCAATGGTCTCCGGCGAGGCGTCGTCGCCCGCAATTCGGGAGGCAACGTCACCGGGCGCTAGATCTACCAGCGCAAAGACCGCAAAGCTAGCCCCCACCACTGTCGCGAGCGTCGAGACAAGACGACTTCCGATCCGGCGGGCCGCCCACGACGCCGAAGAACGCGAAGGAGCGACAGCACGCTCCTCGGGGTCCCGGGTGGTCACAGCGGACGCTGTGTGGGTCACAGCGCCTTCGCGACAGCGAGGTACCGCAATTCACAGGCACTGTCTGCGGCCCATCGTCCAGGCATGGAGTCCACATTCAGTACCTTCGAATGGAATGCGAAGACACCCGTCCGGTATGCAACCGGAACGAAGGTTGCTTGCGACAGAGCCGTTGAGACCAGCTCTTGGCTGGCCGCAACCCGCTGATCGTCGCTCAGTCCAGCCGCAGCAACACTCGCCATAGCCTCATCCAACTCCGTGCCCAACTGCGGATCAGCGACTTGGTAAACGCTCTTCCACACCCGATTGACCTGCAGGTAGGGCGTGGCCTGGCCAGGGATAACCGAAATCATGCTCTGCGTCTGGCCTTCTTGCCAGGTCGCAGTGCCATCCGCGGCCGGAACAGGACGGATGGAAACCTCAATTCCGATTTCCTTCAGGTTCGCTTGAGCAGCAAGAGCGGCGCTCTCCGACGAGGAAATGCCAGCCGGAACCATGAGATCGAGAGTGAAACCGTCCTCGACCCCGGCTTCCTTCAGCAATTCCTCGGCGCGGACAGGATCATAAGCGAATGGGTAGTCATAGTCCTCAATGAACGTCGGCGCAGTGCGCCCATCGATCTGGTCACTGACCATGTCATCGCCCCCCAGTAGCTGGGTCGCGATTGCATGCCGATCGATACCGCGAATGATCGCCTCGCGAATGCGGGGATCGTCGATCTGTTTCGGGTTGATGAACAGCGCATTCAGTCCGGCGGTCGCGTACACGTCAGTCTGGATCTGCGTTCCAGCCACTGCGGCCTCCAGGTCCTGTTCCGCAATGGATGGAATCGCGAGGTCGACCTGACCCGTCTTCAGCGCGGACATCATGGAGTTGCTGTCGCCGAACAGTTTGATGTGGATTGTCTTGATTTTCGCGGCGTCGGCGTCCCAGTACTCACCCTCGCGACGCGTCAAGGTCGAGGAATTATTCGGCACGAAATCGGTCAGCTCGTAGGCCCCCGATGACGCAGAGTTCGGATCCGTGCCGATGTCGACGCCATCGTCGATGGCCTTCTTACTAATGACAGCGCCGGCCCCCGTTGCCAAAACTTGAAGAATATGGGGAGCAGGAGTCTTCAGCGAGATTTTGACCGCCCCATCAGCTTCGACATCTACGGTGTCAACAATCGCCTTCAAGCTGGCCGCAACCGTCGAACCCTCGAGCGTCATCGCGCGCTCGAGCGAGGCCTTCACCGAGGCGGCATCAACGGGCGTGCCATCGTGAAACTCGACATTGTCGCGCAGGACGAGAGTCAGTTCGGTTTCGTCAGCCGAGAATGTCCACTCGGTCGCAAGGCCTGGCTGCAGCTGCTGCAAGTCGTCAACCATCAGCAACCGGTCCCACACCAGGAACAAGTGCTTGTCCTCGCCGGTGTTGCGGATCCGATGAGGGTCGAAACTGGTCGGCGCGGCCCGGTCAGCCACGTTGAGCGTTGCCTCCAGGTCAACCGAAGCGCTGTCGAAATCCTCGGCGTCTGAACCGCCTGACCCGCACGCGGTCAGCACCATCAGCGCACCAACGAAGACAGCGAGCGGCGTCATGCGCCGGCGAGGGGTATTCCTTCTTCGAGTTAGCACTTTCGACCCTTCCAGCTCAAAAATAGTGTGACCCACAGCATAAGGGCACCTCATGCCACAATGCAATGGTTCGTCACTACGGCTCACCCCATCACCGTTCCAAAGCATCATTCATCAGGGATGCGGTCGTCGTAGCAACAGGTTCTTCGAGCGAACGGTCGATAAAATCGGTGATCGGAACGCTGGTTTCGAGGTGATCGAACACTGCGTACACCCACTAACGAGGGAGCATTTTGAACAGAGACGAGATCGCGAAGTTCCGTCTGCGGATAGACGAGGCCGCACGTACCGGAGCATCCGGCCCTGCGATCGGCATGGTGCGTGACATGGAGATCGCCGGGCGTCGCCACGACATCCCCTGTCGGCTGTATGTGCCCGCTGCACAGATCGGCGCTACTGCTCCGGTGCTGATCTGGTTTCACGGCGGTGGGTACGTGGCCGGGAGCCTGGACTCAACCGATGCCACGTGCCGCGCCCTCGCTGACCGTGCTCAAATAGCTGTACTTTCGGTCGGCTATCGGCTGGCGCCTGAATGCCCTTACCCGGGTGCGACAGAGGATGCTATCGATGTCGTGAGATGGGTTCTACGACATGGCGCAGAGATCGACGTCGATCCCGATTGCACTGCGGTCGGCGGGGCAAGCGCAGGAGGTGGGCTGGCCGCGGGTGTTGCGCAGGCTCTCCGAGACGAGGTGGCGCTCAGGTGCCAACTTCTGGTCTATCCCCTGCTGGACTGCGCACTTGAGAATGCCTTCGCCACGGAGGCGGAGTCGGTCCTAGCCAAAGAACAACTTTCAGAGTGGATCGGCCTCTACCTCCGTGGCGCGGATCCGACTCAGCCCTTGGCTTCGCCTGGCCGAGGCGACGTTCAAGGAGCCCCAACTGCCCTCGTCGTGTGCGGCACGCGTGACCCGCTGCGCGATGACGTGAGGAGCTACGTCCGCGATCTCAGGGGCGCGGCTACTCGAGTTCATCACTGGGAAGCCGAAGGTTCGGATCACGGGTTCTTCAAGCCCGGGAACACCGAGGTCGAGGTAATCATCGCTGAGGTCGCCGATTACCTCGCTGACGAACTGCGCGAAACGCCTCGCTGACAAAGTGCGCGCCAGCCATCAGCCAGCCCTCGATCGACCATCCCAGACAAGCGACCTCCTCCTGTCCAACCGATCCGTCCGGTCGCATGGCGCTGGGCCACAACACCTGCCCGGTTTCGGCGTCGGCGAACCGGGCAGATGAAGGCTACGGAATACCCGTGCCGCCATCGACCGGGACCGAGGCTCCGGTGATGTAGCGCGCTTCAGGCGAGACCAACCACAGCACAGCTTCACTCACGTCCTCGGCCTCGACCCACGGTATGCCGAATGGGTTACCGACCGAGCTCCGCTGGGCGAAGTCGGCGGCGGTGGGCTCGGCAATGTCAGGGCAGTGCAGACGCATCATCGGCTCGTTTTGCACCATTGGTGTGTTCGCAGTACCCGGAAGCACCGCGTTGACCCGGATGCCGTGGGGGGCAAGTTCCTTCGCCGAGGTCTTCATCAGCCCGATCACGGCGTGCTTCGAGGCAACGTACGAGCCCACATTGGGTATGCCCTTGATGCCTGCGCCAGATGCCGTCAGGACGATGGCCGCTGGCTCGGCCTGCTCGATCATGACCGGAGCCACCGCTCGAATGACGTTCCACACGCCCACGACATTGACATCTAGAACAGCCTTCATCGACTCAGGCGTGTCCTGCCATGTGGGGCCCATGTTGCCGAGAATCCCTGCGTTGGCGAGTCCGATGTCGACCCGGCCAAATCGACTGATGCCGGCTTCGAGTGCGGCCTGAACCTGCTCCAGATCGCGGACATCAGCGATTGAGGTGACGATTTCACCGCCCTCATTCTCGACGAGCTCAGCCGTGTAGGCCAGGTCGTCCTCGCTGGCCAAGGGATACACGACTTCGGGTATGTCCTGACAAATGTCAAACGCGATGATGCGGGCCCCGGCACGTGCGAGTCGAATCGCGTGCGATCGGCCCTGGCCTCGGGCGGCACCTGAGATGAAAGCGACAGCTCCGTCGAGATTGGTCATGTTTCTCCAAGTAAGTTGATGGGTGTCATCACGACAGGAATGGCACGATCAGATGGTCAATACCAGTCGTCAAGTGCGTTGAAGGCCCCGGCCTGACCCACGGCGAACTGCAATTCCGTAGGAGTGGAGTCCCGGCTCTGCCGGGACCTGGCGAAGTCGACGACCTGGGTCCCGACCAGTTCCAATTGCAATCGAGCCTTGGGGTCGGTTACCCTTCCGTACTTGTCGAAGATGGCCGACGAGGTGTTGATCGTGGCACTCATCGGCGTCGGCCAGCCACGCACGGCATGGACGATAGAGCGAAGAGACGAGACCGTGTTGACGGCGGCCTGCCATCCGTAGGCGCATGAAATCGTGCCGACCGGCAGCCCATCCAGATAAGGCGGATCATCGCCGCTCATGTCTTCGATGTAGTCGAGTGCGTTCTTGACCAACCCCGACACCGTGCCGTGATAACCCGGTGACGCGATCAGGACGCCATCTGCGGCTCGCAGCGCTTCGACGAGCTGACGCGCATTCTCCGTACGCTCGGGCCGTTCTGGCGCGTACATGGGGAGGTCGATCGCGCTTCCACCAAACAATTCAACGCTAGCCCCCGCCTGCTGCGCCGCTTTCAAACTAGCCGCAAGCGCTAGCTCAGTGGACGAAGAATCGCGGGTCGTTCCGCCAATCCCGATGATCCTCAACGTCACTGGAAATCTCCTCGCTCGTGGGCTGTCGCGCCAAGCAAATCCATCGCAACCTTATAGGCACTTGGTGCCGAAAGCAAGACAGGGCCCGCTCCGAGGACGGCGTATCAGGTGTCCACAATCCATCCGCGGATGACCGACGACACGCCCATGGACAGCATCAGCAATGGCGACCCCGACAGTCACCAGGTCAGACGGACAGGCGAAGTCTCGGTCACCTGGCCAGCACTGACCAGCAGCTCACCGGGTCCGAGGCTGACCGCATCAACGGGCCGGCCACACCTGGTTCTTCAAGAACTTACGATCGGGTTTTCCCACCGCCGTGAGCGGGACCTGGTCAATCAACAAGATCTCTTTAGGGGTCGCGATAGGACCCTTTCGCTCGCGGACATGCGCCCGCAACTCGTCGAGATCGGCATCCGGGGTAGCAACGACCGCGGCCACGACCTTTTCTCCCCATTTTTCATCGGGGACACCGAAGACGGCCACATCCGACACCGCCGCATGTTCACGCAGGGCGGCTTCGACCTCGCCGGGGAAGACATTGAAGCCGCCCGAGATGATCATGTCCTTTTTCCGGCCCACGATGCTCACGTACCCGGCGTCGTCCTGGACCGCAAGATCGCCCGTGTGGAGCCAATCCGACCGCAGAGCCTCCTCAGTGGCGCTGGGGTTCTTCCAGTAGCCCGGCATAACGAGTGGTCCACGGGCGCAAACTTCGCCGACCGTGCCGACCGGGACCTGCTGGTCCCGATCATCGAGCAGCGCGATCGTGACACCCAAACTTGGCAAGCCACACGACTGGAGCCGCGAACTATCAGCGACGTGATCTTCGGGCCGCAGCGTGGTGAGGATCATCGGGGCCTCGGTCTGACCATACAACTGGACGAGGCCAGCGCCGAAGGTATCGAGATAGAGCGGCAGGCGGGCTGCGTCGATGGGCGAACCCCCGTAGACCAACATCTCCATCGTCGCGAAGTCGTCGCGAGCCGAATCCAGCTGGCTCAGCGAATACATCAAAGAAGGCACCATGAACGTGACGGTCGCCCCCGATTCCCTCACCATGCGTGCGACCCCAGTAGGGCCGACAGCGTCCGTCGTGACGATGGTGCCACCGCGGAACAAGGTGGGTAGGACAAGCATGCCGGCACCGTGGCTGAGCGGCGTGACGGCCGCGTACCTGGGGCTCGACGGCCACGGCCACTCCGCCAACTGCATGAGGAATGCCTGGCGAATCATCTCGTGCGTCTGCATGACGCCCTTAGGACGGCCGGTCGTTCCGCCGGTGTATTTGATGTAGGCGAGGTCGCTCGAGACCGGTTCGTACACCGGTGACGGGTCCACGTGGTCACCGGTGATCGCTTCCCAGCACGACTCTGCGTTGAGCGTCGACCGGCCTAGTGTCGTGGCTCGGTCGGCAGCGTCGCTGGCGGCGGCCGGGCATACAAGCACCGCTGCCTCACTGTCGACGATGTAATGGTCAAGGTCAGACACTGCGGCCTTCGCGTGCACGGGAACGATGGGGTGGCCGCCGAGGAGACACGCTAACATCCAGACCGTATAGGTCGGCCCGTTGGGCATCATCACGGCAACGTGATCGCCCGGCACGACGCCGGCCGCCCGGAGTTGAGCGACAGCGACCGCAGTAGCTCGCTCAAGCGATGAGTAGGAGACGGTCTGATCGTCATGGATCAGCGCCACTCGGTCCGGGTCGTGCCGCGCATACCTGGCGAAGATACCCGCGATGACCTCAACCACGGTGCCGCCCAGGCGGGACGTGCTGGAGGGGACTTTGTTCGATGTCAACTGCGTTGCCCTTCAGTAATCTGCGGGGAAGTCGACCTGCTCGATCGCTGGAAGACTGGTCCGACGAGGCCGGTGGGGTCCGAACCAATCACGCCCACAATCATGCTGACCTGGTCGCCGGCCATGACCGGATCTTCGTCATCGGACGCGATCAACCCAAAAATACGAAAACCCTGGGGGAAGTCGATTAGTCCGACCCAGTAGGGCGCGCTGAACCCGAGTGGCGCGATACCCATACGTACGACCTCATAAACCGTCGCGTCACCCTCAACCGAGTCGAGCTCACAGGCCGCGAGGTCGATGGGGCACACAGTTCGAGGGGGGCAACGCACGTCGCCACAGGACGTACAGCGGCTGACGACCAGCGCTGTGCGCCCCTCCGGAGTGTTCGTCACCAGGCCTTGGCCCAGTGACTTCTCGCCGACGACGCTCATCCGCTCTGCCTGGCCTCAAGGATGGTGACCCCCGAGGTCGCAAAGTCCAAGCCCATGAACCCTCCCGAAATGTGCGCCAACCCGAGACGGGCACCGGCTACCTGACGGTCTCCGCTCCGACCCCGGAGCTGGTCGGCCAACTCCGCAATCTGAGCCACGCCTGTAGCACCCAAGGGATGCCCGCGGTTCAACAGACCTCCTCCGGCGTTCACCGGAATTTGACCACCCAAGGCAGTCGCACCGCTGTCGATGAGCGAACCGCCCATACCGGCCTGGCAGAACCCCAGGTCTTCGTAATGGATGATCTCAGCGATCGAGAAGGAGTCATGAACCTCAGCCACATCGATATCATGCGGCGCGACGCCAGCACGTTCATAAGCGCGCAAAGACACCGACTTGTCCAGTGCAAAACTGGTGAGGTCGCGTTGCTCATGGCAATACAGCCCACTGCCGATCACCGAGGCCGTGATCTCGATTGTGGGTGAAATGCCTAACCGCTGAGCCCCCTCAGCACTGACGATGACGGCAGCGGACGCGCCATCACCGGTCGGGCAGCAATCAAGAAGGCCGAGCGGACCCGCGACCTGCGGCGCGGAGAGGACTTCATCGATCGAGATCGGTTCCCGGTACTGCGCCTTCGTATTGCTGTGGGCAGCGCGGCGATTCTTGACGGCCACGCCCGCGATTTGTCGGCGTGTGGTCCCGTAGGTGGACATATGACGCTGCGCTGCCATGGCGTAGTAGGCCGGTGGGGTGAATCCGACTTCGCTCTCGAGCATGACACCGTCTGACGTCAATGGTCGGCCCTTGCCGTCTCGGCCCGACATCTTTTCAACACCTACCACCAAGGCCACGTCGTGCTCACCTGAGGCCACACAGATATTGGCCAAGTTGAAGGCGACAGCACCCGAGGCGCAGTACGCCTTCTCGTTGTAGACCGGAACACCTTCGATCCCGATCTCCCAACCAATCCGCTGACCGACGCCGCTCTCATGATTCTGGAGGATGCCGCTTCGTGCGGAGCCGCAGGCGATCATCTGCACCTGCTGAGGTTCGATTCCGGCATCGCGCACAGCTTCCAGCGCTGCCGAGCGGCCCAAGCTTGCGAGACTCGCGTCGGCAAACTTGCCGAACCTTGTCAGCCCGGTGCCTGCCAAATAGGTGCGACCCACTATCACTCACCGCATTCGCGTTTCGACATAAACCCCATTATGGCACTGTGAGCCGGAATTGCAAACACTCGCCGTCAGCGGTGTCCCGCCCGAGCCGACACCCAGTCGAACGAACCGTACTCGTCGCGTACCACGCGCCCCCATTGAAGTCCTGGGAAGTGCGAGCCAGAGCAAAGGAGATCCTCCTCGACGAGGAAATCGCGTATCGCTCGCAGACTTTCCCCCGCTCGCTCGCCGTCAACGTGGGTTCTAAACCGCCAACCGTGCAGGAGCTCAGGAATGGTGTGCGCGATGTCCCCGAGAAACAGTGCACGTTCGCCCTCGGACTCCAGCAATAGTGCCGACGAGCCCGGCGTGTGGCCTGCAGCTTGAACAGCGGAGAGCCCGGGAAGAATCTCACCCGGGCGGTCCCAACACTCGAGTCGATCCAACACCGGCGCCAACCGAACGCGTGCGGCATCTACCTCGATATGTGTCGCGTGGTGTTCCCATGGTTCGTCGTAGTCCGGGTCGAGGAAATAGTCACGATCGCGACGGTCACAGTGGTAGGTAGCTTGAGGAAAGAACGGGACCCCGTTGAAGGAGGCCCATCCAATGTGGTCAAAATGCAGATGGGTGAACACAACGTCGGTGATGTTGTGGGGGGCCACGCCCACCGCCAGCATCGCCGATCGCAGAGCTCCGCCACTGACCGGTGGCGTTCGAGGGGTTCGGCCCACACCAGCCTCGACGAGAATCTGCCGAGGCCCGTCGGTGATCAGGTACGCACCGATCGACATGATGGCTTCACCGGTCACGGCGTCTAAGATTCCTGGAACTTCACGCACCGCGCGGACGTCATCGTCGGGGTAAAAATACTCCAGTGATCCTCGGAGCTCTCCATCGATGAGCGGTGTAATGCTGGCAGATCCGATGCGTAACACAGAAAGTACTCCTCATGGCTGGTCAAACGGCACCCTGTCCGATCCTGTCGGTGGACAGGATCGGACAGGGTGCCGAGAGTCGTCTAGAACTTCACTTCGATGGCCTTGCCGTTTTGCGCGCTGGCAATCGACTTCATCGTGCCGTCGATCCACTGCGACAGCCCAACGGAGTTCATGCACAGCGCCGGGAAGGCCTCGGTGCCACCGCAGTTGAAGTTGCCAGCCCGACCCACGACCTCACCGTCGTAGGAGCTCAGCGCATTCCGGAACTCGTCGGCCGTCAACTCATCCGGACCGATCTCGTGCACCAGCTTGGCGATGTGGAATGCGCTACCGAACGAATCCAGCGCGAGCATCGAGTGAGCCAGATCCTGCCCCTCGTCGGTCGCGTTCATCAGAACCTCGAATAGGTGGGTCCCCGACTCTTCGTCGACGACGTAAGGGTTCACCCCGTTGTCGATGAAATACCAGCCCTCAGGCAACGACCCGTCGTACTTGTCGAAGACGGCATCGGCGTAACAGTTCGCGCTGGCGACCACATCTGCCTCTACCGACAGCGTCTTCATGCCGTCGGCGATCGCAATGCACAGCGGTGTCGTCGCGATGGGCAGCAGCACGTCAGCATCCACGGCGCCCGATGATTGAAGGGCCGAGGTGATATCGGTAGCCGTGGCAGTGTCAGGCACGGGGACGGCCTTCATCGCATAGTCGCCGAGAGCCTCCAGGCGGTCCACCAGGACCTGGTAGCCGCCCTTGCCGGCCGGGTTGTCCTGGTAGATCAGCGCGATCTGCTTGGCTTTAGGGAACTCCTTCGCAATCACATCGGCCTGAGCAATGAGACGAAGCGTGCCCGGCTGTGCTGTGTAGACGTCCTTGCCGGTCGAATCGGTGGCGACAACGAAACTCGGCGAATAGATCGGAAGCTTGCCACCAACAGTTGAGACGAAGGACTCTGCTCCGTTGACTGCGACGCCCTTCACAATGATGTCGATGTCATCGTCGTTAACGAACTCGGTGGCGCATTTCTGTCCATCCTCCTCGGTCTGGATGAAGCACTCCTTGAGGACAATCTCATGACCGTCGATGCCGCCGAACTCCTCGTTGAGGTAGGTCACTGCCGCGTTGAAGCCCACTGCGGAGTCAGGGAACTGGAGTTGCCCGCCCTGTTGGCTCGTGAAGCCGATCGTGATCGGTTCCTTGTTGGAGTCGATCTCCCCGGGACCGTAGCCCGTGTAATTCTCAACGAAGGCGATGTCCCCGTCGGTGACTTCACCAGCGGGGAGGTCGGTCTTGTCGTTGTCGTCGGTTGACTTCGCGCAAGCGCTCAGGATGAGCGGAATCGCGAAGATGCTCGCCGCGACCTTCCACCTCAGGGGTGCATTCTGGATCTTCACTGGTATTCCCTTCTCAGGAGTCGCGCCCTGCGACCCCGAACCAACTAACGTGCACAGCAAATGCCCCGCACTCACTGACCCTCACTTCACCGGTCTTGCGGCCGGCCCCCCAAGTAACTCGATGCCAACAGCTGCCGGTTTTGCTTCAGTTCGTCGGCAGCACCCGACATCACGATCCGGCCATTCGCCATCACATAACCGCGGTCCGCCACACTCAACGCAAGGTGGGCGTGTTGCTCGACCAGCAAGACGCCGCAGCCGAGCGAATCGGCGATATTGCGCACGAGCGGCAGGAGACGCTCCACGATGACGGGAGCCAGACCGAGACTCATCTCATCGATGACCAGCGCTCGCGGCTTGCTCAAGACGGTGCGCGCCACGGCGAGCATCTGCTGCTCTCCGCCCGACAGCACCCCCGACTTGCGCCCGGCCAGGGGCTTGAGCGCGGGAAACAGGTCGAAGACATCGTCAAGGTTCTGTTGGGAGAGTTCCCGGCTCTGGACGCCGAGGCGGAGATTCTCGAGCACCGTGAGGCCGAAAAACAAGCCGCGTCCTTCCGGGACATGTCCGAGTCCGCGGCGCGCCATCTTGTGCGGCGACGCGGCATCGGACGGCTCGCCCAGGACCATTGCTTGGCCCAGGCGTGGTTTCAGAAGCCCCGAGATCGTCAGCAGGGTCGTGGTCTTGCCCGCCCCGTTGGGGCCAAGCAAGGTGACAACCTCACCGGGCGCCACGGTCAGCGACACCCCGTGCAGGACGTCAACGCCGTCATAGCCGACTACCACGGAGTCGAGTTCGATGCATGCGGTCATGAGTTCATGCTCTCTGGAGAAGCTTGGGGACGGCTCGGATCCGCCTCGGAACCGAGGTACGCGGCGATCACGTCCGGATTGGACATCACCTCGTCGGGGGTGCCGTGAGCCAGCATGCGGCCAAAGTCGAGCACATACACGTAGTCGCAGGCGTTCAAGACGAGCGACATGTTGTGGTCGACCAGCAGCACTGCCCGGTCTGGACCAACGAGCGAACGCATCTGCTGACTGAAGGCTTCGACCTCCGACGGGTCGAGGCCGGCTGCGGGCTCGTCGAGAAGCAGCAGATCCGGCTGTGCGGCCAGCGCGCGAGCCACGCCCACCAGTTTGCGCTGACCATGCGAAAGACTCTGCGGCAACTCGTCACGACATTCGCTCAAGCCGACCAGCGCCAGCGCCTCCTCGGCGACCTTCAAGTCGGCAGCGCTGGCGCGCGGTCGGATGACATCCAGGAAGACTTTCCACCATCGTGGTGTCTCAGCGGTGATCATCAAGTTCTCAATGACTGGAAGGTCATCGAACAACTCGAGCGACTGGAAGGTGCGAGCGATTCCGGCCCTCGCACGCATGGCGGGAGTGCGGTCATCGATAGGAGCACCCTTGAGCAAGATCGAACCCGACCGCGGCGTCGTGAATCCAGAAACGGCATCGATGAAGGTCGTCTTCCCTGCCCCGTTGGGTCCGATCAGACCGACAAATGATCCGGCTTCGACCCGCACGCTGACGTTGTCGTTTGCGGTGACTCCGCCGTAGGCGACGGTCATTGACCGCGTCTCCAGAATCGGGGCGCTCATACCAGCTCTCCATCGTTGAGTTTGGCTGTCACTGACTCGTCCGCGTCTTGGCGACGACGGCTCCGTAAGGACGACCTCACCTGGTCAGGAACGCCGGCGAGGCCCTCCGGGTGGGCGACTGCGACGAAGACAAGACCCGCACCGCCGACCAGGGTGATCAGATGCTCAGGCATGCCGAGCTCAATGAAAATTGTTGTCACAAGGCCGCCGGTAATAATGAGGCCGCCAACGATGGCCCCACTGATGCGCGAGATACCGCCGAGCACCGCGTAAGCCAGCAGGGTGATCGAGGAGAGGCCTCCGAAGTACTCCGGAGTGACCGACCCGAATCGATAGCCCGACAGGACCCCAGCAAATCCGGCTATCGCTGCGGCAACGGCGAACGCGACGATCTTGATCGTCGGGACGTCGATCCCAGCGGCGGCCGCCGCGAGTTCGTTCGAGCGAACCGCGAGCATGCGCCGCCCGGTACCCGAGCGTCGAATATTGGCTGCCCCCAGCACGAGGGCGCCGACCACGAGAATGCAGAAGATGCCGAACACCGGGTTGGGTAACTTTCCGTCGCCGAATCCAGCTGCGGTCGACGGGCCAAAGGCGTGGCCGAACACGCTGGGCGGTCCGACCGGAGCACCTTCGATCCCAGCACCCAGGGTCGGGTTCTTGAACAGAAAATTCTCAATCGCCAGCGCGGCTGCCATCGTGACGATCGCCAAGGTGACGCCGCGGACCCGCAGCGCTGGGATAGCCGCAAGGACACCGAACACGGTCGCCACCAGGACCGCGAGCAATGGCGCCAAGGGAAAACCAAGCCCCAGATGGGAAAGGAAGTTCGACATCGCGAATCCTGCCACGCCCGCGAGGGCCATCTGCGTCAGCGAAATCTGCCCCACAAAGCCAGTCAGCACCACAAGTGACAAACACAGGGCGACACCAATCGTGGTGTTGATCAGTGAGAGTCTCCACTCCGGCCCTAGCGTCAACATCATGACGATCGCCACCACGACACCGATAGCTGTCAGTCGGACGGGGTTGCGGGGAGTGGGAGCAAATGGGAGAGCAACCGAGGTGAGCGTTCCGCGCGTCGGCAGTGTCGCACCGCGCACGTACAGGGCGAGCACCACGATCAGGAACGGCAAGGACTCCTTGATTCCCGGCAGTGGTGCGCCGTCACTTCCCTTGGGGAACCAGTCCAAAGTCGCCAAGTACTCGACTGTTGACTGGAGCATGCCAATAGCAAGACCGGCGAACAACGTGAGCCAGAACGAGGTGACTCCGCCGAGCAGCGCGGCGCCTAGCGCGGGAACGATCAGCAGCAGGAACGTCATGCTGTCCATCGCGCCGCTCAACGTAGCCGCAAAAACCCCGACCAAGGCGATCACCACCGAAGAGAGCACCCAGTTCGCCCCCGCGAGGAACCCTGGCGAGAATCCCAAGAGGATGGCGCCTTTCTCGTTCTCAGCGGCGGCACGGGTCGCGAGTCCGAACTTGGTGTAGGTGAACAGCGCCGACAATCCGATCGTGACCGCGACGGTGATCCCCACGAGGAGGACCTGAGCAATCGGCGCCTGGACGCCCAAGACCTTCCACGCTCCCGACGGCAGAACCGTAGAGACCGGTTGCGACTGCGCGCCGAAGCTGAGGACGATGACTGCTTGGAGGAACATCAGCACCCCAACTGACGCCACCGTGCTTGACAGGGGCGACGCGTTGCGCATCCTGCTGAAGATCAGCACGTGCAGCATGAGACCCATCAGCACTGCCATCAGTACCGTGATCACAAGCGCCGAAATAGCGGTGAGTGGATCTCCCAAGGAGATCCACAACCCGAACACCAGCAGGTCGCCGTCCCGTTCGAGGGCCGTGTACACGTAGCCGAAGTACATCGCCATGGCCCCGCCGGCGAAGTTGATAACTCCCGAACCCCGGAAGGTCAGCACCACGCCAATCCCGATCGCGGCGATGAGAGCCCCGCTCCCAAGGCCCAAGACCGCGGCCTGGAATAGGTTTCGGTCGGTTATCCAGGCCACCAAGACCACGGCGACAGCGACGGTTCCAACGAGCCGCGAAACCGAGAATTTTGAGGTTGAGAAGTTGATGGACAAGAAGCTCCGCCTGTGTCTTGGTCACCACCCCGCCAGAAGCGAGGCAGTCAATCGGTCACGGACTGTGGCGTGGGCCACAACACCTGAGCGAAATATAGTGGCACTGCATGCCGAAAGCAACACGATCGCCATTTTTGACCCTGACGGCTCGCTCAAGCTCGCCCTCATACACCTCGACAGGTCAGGAATCCCAGGAGAAGTCGATCATGAGCAGGATGCGCACCGGGTGAAGACGCCCCGGCGGCATCGCCGATCAAATCCATGCGACCGCCGATCTAGATCACGGCCCGTGACGTCACTTGCCCACATGGAGAGCATCGAGATGCGTCGGCTCGGTTCAACCCGCAGAAAGTTGCGCGGAGCCCGGTGTCGCGAAGCCGTTAGCCATCAGATACAGGCGAAGTCCACCCACTGCCTCGTTGAGCAGAGGCTCCAGCTCGGCCGTAGCGCCTTCGGCGAGCCACTGCTCATACGCCGATAAGGCGACGGCCAGCGAGACATGGCCCACGACTCGTGGCAGGAGGTCGTCGACCTCCAAGCCTTCGCGTTCCGCGACGAACTCTGAAATCACGTGTCGCCAGTCCGCGTAGCGAATGGCAGAGTGAGCCTGGAGGGCCGGGGTGCTCAGGATTAAACGCATGCGCCTCCGATGCTGGTCCATGGCCTCGCTCGGGAATCTGTTGAACTCGAGAATGGCGCTATGAATGGCATCGAGCATCGACAGGTCGGTCGGCAGGCCCCAGAGGTGCTGACGCATCGCGTCAAGGCCGTCGTCGAATCGACCCCACGCGACATCGGCTTTGGAGGGAAAGTAGCGAAAGAAGGTGCGCCGCCCGATCCCTGCCGAGGCTACGATCTCCTCAACAGTCGTCGCCTCGAATCCTTGCTCTTCGAAAAGCGCGAACGCATGTTTCTCGATGGCTTCGTGGCTCGTCACGGCTGGCCGGCCGGGGGTTGCGCGGACCGTGGAGCTCATAAGACGAAACTATCACCACCGACCCGCCAACAACTCTATTGTCCGTGATCGCGACGCCTTGACGCCGAGACGCACGCGCCCACGAGGACGGCCGCGGCCTGTCAGCTCGAACGCCATTTGGTGCATTCGGTCGATGTGAGGTTGATTTCGGCATCTAGTGCCTTTACGCTCCTCCTTGGGCGGACGCGAGTGGAGCCGCCGGCTTCGCTATCACATGCTGGCCCGCTCGGGCGCACAACAGCCAATCGCGCACTCCAGGTGGACCGCGCAGGCAGAAAAGGGTTCTAGCGTGACGAGACATCCATCGAGGTCCCAGCTGAGGATCGCCGTGATCGGGGGCGGGTTCGGCGGGATCATCATGGCCTACGAGTTGACGAAGGCCGGGTTCGACAATTTCGTGGTCTACGAGGCCCTGCCCGGCCCCGGTGGAACGTGGTGGGCCAACGATTACCCCGGCGCCGAGGTGGACGTCCACTCCTCGATCTACTCACTGCCGTTCAAGTCCCAGAACTGGTCCAGGACGCATGCTCGGCAACCGGAATTGCACGCGTACATCGAGGAAGCGCTCGATGAGTTCGATCTGCGAAAGCACTTCAGATTCGAGACGCCCGTAGCCGAGGTCCGCTGGGATGAATCGACGTCAACCTACGCGCTGACGACCAGCGCCGGCGAGACTTCCACTTACCACGCAGTCGTCTCCGCCGTCGGCCTCCTCAGCGACCCCAAGGAAGTGACATGGGACGGCGTAGACGAGTTCAGCGGGCACATCTTCCACAGCGCTCGATGGGACAAGTCGGTCGACCTCGCAGGCAAGACGGTCGCGGTGGTCGGGGTCGGGTCTACTGCCGTGCAAATAGTTCCCGCCATTGCGCCTGAGGCTGGGCGAGTCCTGGTCTACCAGCGTGAGCCAGGCTGGATCCTGCCGAAGGGCGATCGCGACTTCGACGAGGCCGAGATCAAGAAGTTCGCCACGCCCATCCGTCGACGAATAAGGCGCTGGCAGCACTTCGCCAAGTCGGAGTGGGCCCACACCTACCAGCCTCCGTATCGACTCGGAAGCAAGCGCAGCCAACGAGGCGAAGCTACCGCGCTGGCCTACATCGACAACGTCTTTCGCGGTCGACCAGACCTGCAGAAGGCGGTCACGCCCACCTATCCGTTCTCCGCGAAACGACGCGTCCTCACGAGCGATTTCTTCCCGGCGCTACTGCGTCCGAATGTCGAGCTCGTCCCGCACTCGGTCGAAAGACTGACATCGAACGGGATCATCGATGCCACCGGAACCGAGCGCAAGGCCGATGTCATCGTCGCGGCGATCGGGTTCAAGGCCAGCACCTTCCTCTCGACGCTCCGGGTGGTCGGGCGCGATGGCCTCGACATCCACGAGGTGTGGAAGGACGGTGCTTACGCCTTCCTCGGCGTGACGCTGCCGCGGTTCCCGAACTTCTACATGATGTACGGCCCCAACACGAACGGTGGTGCGCCGATCACGTATATGCACCAACAACAGGCCGGCTATGTCATCCGCAATCTGAAGGCCATGGCGCGTTCGGGCATCACACAGATTGACGTGAAGCCGTCCTACACCGAGCGCTACAACAGGTGGTTGCAGACCCGAATGCGGGGCACTGCCTGGCTGCAGGGCAACAACTACTTCAAGGGACCTCGCGGCCAAATCGTGACCCAGTGGGCCGACGGCGTCATCTTGTACGGGCTGCTGATCCGGTTGCTGCGCCGAGCGGCCTCCGTGAGGCGCCGATAGTTCGCCTCTTACTAATGGCACGTCGTGCCGTTAGTATGAGATTGACGCATGATGCTTGATCACTTCTGACGTGGAGGTATGACAATGGTGCTTGCAGCTGAGCAGGTCGAGGACTTCGACGGGCTGTCACGCGCGCGGTCGCTCAATGAACTTGTCACGAGCCAGGCCGCTCTCAACGAGGAACGACAAACGCTCACACCCGAAACGGTCAAGGCGCTCGTCGACTCGCGCCTGCCGTGGATGCTCGTACCGACCGAGGCTGGCGGGCGCGGTGCAACCCTCATCGACACTGTGCGGGTCATCGAGGAGTTGGCCTTTGCCGATGCCTCGACTGGCTGGTGTTACATGGTCACGGCTGTTTCAAGCGGCCTGGTGGCCGCATTCGTCGGCGACGACGCGGTCAAGGTGCTCTATGCCGATGAAGATCGCCCGTTCATGGCCGGCATGACGGGACCTCGTGGAACCGCGGACATGGTCGAGGGCGGATTCCAATGCGGCGGAAAGTACTCCTTCGGCTCGGGAGCGCGCCACGCCAACTGGATCAAGTCCGGCGCCATGGTCCGCAGCGGCGGTGAACCCGTCACCGATTCCCACGGTGTTCCCGCCCAGATCGCGTTCGTGGTCCCCGCTGACAACGTTGAACTCCAGGACAACTGGCACGTACTCGGACTCAAGGGCACCGGCAGCGTCGACTATTCGGTGCCTGCTCAGTTCGTCCCCGAGGACTTCACCTTCTCGCTCAACGAGGTGCAGCAACGTCGCGGCCGAGCGACGTTCCAAATCGGCGTCAAGGGTATGGCTGCGGCCGGCCACGGGGCGGTCGCCCTAGGCATGGGACGGCACGCCCTGCACGAGATCGCGAGGATCTCACGGGAGAAGGTCCGTCCAGGTCTGCCTTCAGTAGCCGACCGGGAACTGTTCAAACACGACTTCTCGTTCCATGACGCGGCCCTGCGGTCCGCACGGGCCTTCACGTGGGAAACGATCGCTGAGTCCGAAGCCCACGTGGAGTCCGGTCGCCCGTTGACGGATACCGACCTGTACCGACTGCGCCAGGCTTGCACGTACAGCCACAAGGTGGCCGCGGAAGCGATTCGATTCGCGTACGGCTGGGCGGGCACGACGTCTCTGCGCGAGCCGAGTGACCTGGGGCGCGTGCTGCGCGACCTGTCGGGAGCAACCCAGCACTTCTACGTTGACCCCAGTTCGCTGGTCGATGCCGCCCCGAGCGCCCTGCGCTCGTACTGAACTCACAGGTCGTCGGGCCGACAGCCGGCCGCCGATTGACGACACGACGCGTTTGTTTTTCAATCTGACCGCCAGCCGAGGACAAACGGCTAGGCGCCATCACAAGTCGGAGGATCTCATGGACCTACAGGAAAGAGTCAGCCTCATCATCGGAGGGGCAAACGGCATCGGTGGCGCCGGAACGGTGGCTCTGGCAGAGCGAGGCTCGAAAGTGGCCATTGCCGATCTCGACGAGAAGACCGGGCGCCAGCTGGTCAACACCCTGAGCAGTGCTGGCTGTGACGCCATCTTCATTCACACCGACGTCTTGGACGACGGCTCAGTGGAAAATGCGATCACCGAGGCCGAGAAGGAGTTCGGCAAGCTCGACGTGATCGTGAACTCAGCCGGCGCCGTTGCCCGCGACGGAGACGCGATCTTCGAACGTAACGTCGACATGATGCTCACCGGGGTGTGGCGCGGAGCAAAATTCGGACTTCCCGCGCTGCGCCGCGCGGGCGGTGGCAGCATCATCAACGTCTCGTCAATCTGCGGTATCACGGGCTCGAACGTGGCCCCGATGGGATACGTACCCGGCAAGCACGGCGTCGTGGGCTTGACCAAAGACCTCGCACTTCGTTGCGCTTCTGAGAACATCCGGGTCAACGCCGTATGCCCGGGCCAGATCGAAACCCAGATGAACGCCGCCAACCGCCCGACCGAGCAGGCATCGCACGATTACATCACTCAGACGATGCGCGTGCCGATGGGGCGCTGGGGGCGGCCAGAAGAGATCGGGTCGGTGATTGCTTTCCTCGCTTCCGAAGACAGCTCCTTCATCACCGGTCAAGCGATCGTGGTCGACGGCGGACAGACTGCACGGTGATGAACACTCGACCTGAAACGCGCGACGCTTCGTCTCATTTCGAACCCGGGCCTCCCGTGACCGAGGAGGAAGAACAGCTCAAGCAGCGGGCCGAGGCATGGCTCCAAGCGTTCGACGACGCACTCGTCTCCCACGATCAGGCCGCCATTCGGTCCCTCTTCGAGGAAGATTCACATTGGCGAGATCTTGCCGCCTTCACCTGGAACGTCGGGTCGGTGAGCGGTGCGGGCGAGATTGAAGCGCTATTCTCACGGCGATTGGACGAGATCAAACCCGCCAACATCCGATTGGCACCGCACCTGCGGGCCCCTCGGTGGGTCGCTCGTTCAGGACGCCGCGTCTGTGAGGTCTATTTCCTGTTCGATACCGCCGTCGGGTTCGGCACGGGAGTAGTGCGACTCGTCCCGTCCGCGGAAGATCGCGATGACCTTCGCGCGTGGATCCTGCTCACCAGGCTCGACGGGCTGAAGGGGTTCGGACCGCCCGAGCCAGGCACGCGGCCGGCCGGCGTCGGATACGACCGACATGACACTACTAAGAATTGGGCCGACCATCGACGGGACCAGCAAGCCTTCGCGGACCGCGATCCCGAGGTGCTCGTCGTCGGCGGAGGTCATGCGGGGGTCTTCAGCGCAGTCCACTTGACCCGCCTCGGCGTCGATACGCTGATCATCGATCGATTCCCTCGCATCGGCGACAACTGGCGTACGCGCTACCGGTCTCTGGCGCTGCATAACAAGACCGACATGGTGCACTTTCCTCTGATGCCTTTTCCTGCCAACTTCCCCGAGTACCTGCCGAAGGACCTGCTCGCGAACTGGTTCGAGTCGTACGTGCAGTCCATGCAGCTCAACTTCTGGACGTCGACTGAGTTCCTTGGCGGATCGTTCGACGACGGACGATGGTCAGTGCGGATTCGATGCGCCGACGGCAGCGAACGCGTGATGCATCCACGACACGTCGTCATCGCCACCGGTGGTGTCGGAGGAACACCGAATGTGCCGAACCTGCCCGGTATCAAGGAGTTCACCGGGCCGGTGGTTCACACCAAGGAATTCCAGTCGGGCGCGGACTACGCACACCAGAATGTCCTCGTAGTCGGTGTCGGCACCAGCGGTCATGACGTCGCATTCGATCTTCACCAGCACGGGGCCACGGTCAGCATGCTGCAGCGCAACCCGACCACCGTGATCAACCTCGAGACGTCGAACATGTCGTACCCGCAGTTCACCGAGCCGAATATGCCCTTGGAGGAGGCGGACTTGGTATCGCTGTCCAGTTTCATCCTCCCGGTCATGAGGGAGTCGTTCAAACAACTCACCGCCACGACCACGGCAGTCGATCAACCGCTTCTCGATCGTCTGGAGGCTGCGGGCATGCAGCTCGACAACGGGGAGGGAGGCACCGGCTGGATGATGAAGTTCTACGAGCGCGGTGGCGGATATTACATCAACGTCGGGTGTTCCGAACTCGTGGCCGAAGGCGCGATATCGGTGATTCAGTCAACTGATGTTGACACGTTCACCTCTGACGGCCTACAGCTCACGGATGGCACCTCGCGGCCGTATGACGCCATCGTCCTCGCGACGGGATACCAGAATCAGCAAGTCGAAGTACGCCGATTCTTCGGCGATGAGATCGCTGACCGTGTCGGACCCATCTCCGGGTTCGATGAGGGAGGAGAACTACGCAACGCCTACAAGCCCACGAGGCAGCCCGGCTTGTGGTTCGTGGTCAGCGGCATTGCTGCCGTACGCGCGCATACGGTTCATCTTGCCGCTCTGATCAAAGCTGACCTGGAAGGGCTGATCTCCTGAACGGGTCGCCACGCTCCGCGGGGCGTGGCGACCCGGCGGCGAGCGCGGCGGGACCGTTCGTCAGCTTCGCGCAGATTCCTGATACACCATGTCCCATGGTGCGGGGGCGCCGAAGTGAAGACGAGTCCGATCCATGCCCCGCGCGTCCCAGAATTTCTCTCCGCTTGGATCGACCCGTGACCAGTCGAAGATCACGGTCCGCTTGAAGATCAGCCACGTGCGGTCCTCACGCACGAGACGATCGACATAACGTCCTGCTGCCATAGCCTCGTGGAGCTGGCCGCGGACGTCCATCGTGACGAGCGCGAGGTAGTACGTCTCAGCCAACGCCGAGTCTCCGTCTAGTTCAATCAGGGTAGGGCCCAGCCCGTGCCACATGTCCTTGACCTGATGGTCGGCGTCACCAGAGGGCGCCTGACGCACGAAATCTGCAGCGGGTCCGACGAATCCACTATGGTCCTCCGTCGCGTCTCGGTGGTAGCACGACAATGCGAGGTCCAGGTCACGACGATCGGCGGCTCGGGCCCGACGACGGAGCAACTCGGCGATCTCAGCCTTGTCGAGCAGCGCCTCGAGCCGCTGCCGATCGGGGTCGGGGTTGTCCATGTGTGGCTCCTTCACGATCTAGCTCAGGGTGCTCCGATGGCTAACGCGATAGTCGATCAAGTCCTCGACCCGGCCGTCTCTTATCTTGTTGACCCACTCTGGATCTGACAGCAGCGCCCGGCCGACCGCAACCAAATCAAACTCGCCTCGGTCGAAACGCTCGATCAGGGGCGCCAGACTCGCCGGCGCAGCCCGCTGATTGTCATTCCCATCTTCATAGAAGCTATGGTCCAGGCCCACCGAGCCCACCGTCACGGTCGGCACCCCGGTCACCTCGCGAACCCATCCGGACAAGTTCCTGTCACGCCCCTCGCCGATGACCTCCTCGGGAAACTCCGGCAGCCAATAACGCCGCGTTGAAGCGTGGAAGACATCCACCCCCGCCTCGACTAACGGTGAGAGCAGCGCACGAAGCTCATCGGGAGTGCTGACGAGACGAGCGTCATAATTTTCCAGCTTCCACTGCGAAAACCGGTAGAAGATGGGGAACTCCGAGCCAACGGCGCTGCGCACCCGCGCCACCAATCGGGCCGAGAAGGCTGATGATTCGGCCCATATGTCGTCACGGCGGTTCGTGTTGGACCACATGAACTGGTCGGGGAGGTAGCCGTGCGCACCGTGAATCTCCAGACCGTCAAAGCCGAGACGTTGAGCATGGACGGCAGACTCGGCGAAGTAGTCGAAGATTCGCTCCACACTCGACGCGCTGAGAGCACGACCAACCGGTTCGCCTGTGAGACCGATCCCAGATGGGCTCACCGATTCGTGGGCAGGGTTGAACTCGGGGGCATTCCCGCGATAAGCACCCGTATGCCACAGCTGGGGGATAATGGGGACACCCTCGGCGTGGACGGCTTCGACAACCCGCTGCCATCCGGACAGGCTCTCGGCACCATAGAAGTGCGGAACTCGAGCGTTGGGTCCGGCCGCCGGATCACCCACATAGGTTCCTTCGGTGACGATCAGCCCTACTCCGCCGGCAGCGCGACGGGCATAGTAGGCGGCCATCTCCTGATTCGGCACACCGCCAGTCGCGAAATAACGCGACATCGGCGCCATGACGAATCGGTTCTTGAGGCGGAGCGATTTGACGTCAAACGGGGTGAACAAGGTCTCCACCCCCGAGGGTTCGGGCACCCCTCCAGTCTAGCCTGTTCTGGCATTGAGTGTCACTAGTAGATTCAGGCAGGGCAGCCGGTCAACCGGGCCCAGTCATATCGCGACCGGATCCTCTATTCGCACCGCTCTCCGCGACGCCGCGGCGGAGGAGCTCCCCGGCCTCCGGCGATCCGTCGAGCAATCGATTCGTTCGGCGGGCGACCCGCCACCCCTCGACCGTCTTCACCAACTCCCACCGGTTGGCAGTTTGCCGGTCAATACGGAACCCGCTCTCGCCATGCATGATGAGCGTCTGGTAGCACGTCGCGACAGCCGTGTCCCCGTCAATCGACACGTGAGGAAACGACACCTGATGGGCCGAGCCCTGAGCAATTCGTCCTTGGTGACTCGGTCCGCCGAGGATCGCTTCGATCTGCTCACGCCCCTGCCACACCGTGACCCCCGCGCCGGGAGCGGCGCCCGTAGCCCATACGCCGCGCGGGTCGACATCGTACTCGCCCTCCTCGCTCCACAGTTGAGAAGCCTCCGGTCGCGAGTCGCTGTCGACGCTCGGGCCGTACAAGGACAGAAGTTGGTAGATCTGAACGAGATCCTCGAGCTCGTCGACGCGACTCTCCAGACGATTCAGACGTTCGAGCACAGCGCTGCTCTGCTCTGCGTCATGCGCATTCGAATCATTCCCAGTACCCATAGGACCACCTCTGTTCATGACGTGACGCGACCGACCCGTATCAGCGCATCGCCGTGGCTGCCCAACGCGGGCGCAACGCCGCCACGGAGCGTGACCTGATCACGCCCCGCCACAGACCGACGCCGTATGCGAGATCATCGAGACGTGCAGTGAGAGCAAAGCGGAGCGGGTCGAGATTCGGCTCATGTCGCCGAAAGTCGACCAGAGACTGCACCACGGCACAGACGACGACGGCACGTCTCATCCGCCGCGAACGGACACTCGCCACCGCGGCCAACGGCCACCAATGCCGCAGTAAGAGCTGGGACATCTGGCGGGACGTCGCCATGAGCGCGCCGCACGTCAATTCGGCCGCGACGGCACCCGGGCGTTCGATGCGATGCAACTTGGCCCTCGTCCGCACCACGACAAGTGAAGCGAGCGCGGCTCCTAGCGGAATGGACCAGCGGCGCTGAGCAAGCAGTGACAACGATATGAGCGCTTGGATCGGCGTCACGACTGCGGGCGCGACTGCCGATCCGTGTCGAGCTGCCAGTCCGGCGGCGCTCGTGCCGTAGAAGGCCTTGCGGGCCAACCAATCCATCGTGGCGGTTCGGTGTTCGTGGTGCACCGCGACGTCCGCGTCATAGCGAACACGCCATCCCTCGGAGATCAGCCGCCAAGCCAGGTCAACGTCCTCCCCGGATCGCATCGCGTCGTCGAAGCCGGCCCCAATCGCCGCTCTGCGCGCCATCACAGCAGCAGATGGGACCCAAGAAACGGCGCTCAACGGCCGGACCAAGGCCGATCGCCGACCCATGTCGAGTGACGAGCAGACGGCTTCGTAACGTCCCACGACGGATCTGTCATCACCCAGAGGCCGCACCCTCGGCGCCACCAGAGCGACCTTCGGGTCAGTGAAATGGCGAGCCAAGTGCCTCAGTGTCTGCTCGGACACCACGACGTCGGAGTCAACAAACAGAACCAACGGCGTACGCACCTGCGCGAGACCGGTGTTTCGTGCCGCCGCTGGCCCGCCATTGATCTCGCGTCTGATCAACGACGCCCCGTGCCGTTCGACTACCCTGCGCACTTCCTGCGATGCGTGTGAGGCATCGTCCACCACCAGGACGCGGACGCGCCGGTCAAGCGACTCTAAGAGCCTGTCCAGGGCATCAACGCGGTCATGGACGGGCACGACACAGGTGACATCGTCGAGGGGCACCGGCGGGAGTGCATCGACCACTGGTTCAGCGACTCCCGAAGTCAAGAGGCGCTCGGCCAGAACGCCCGCTGCCGGCTCGGACACCACGAGCTTTCCCCGGGACAAGATCCGTCGCGCCGCCGGGCCGAGGCGGACGACTCGCAGGGGCGCTCCTCCGATCAGGGTACGACCGCGATCACGGATTCGGACCCCGCGCGCGACGCGAACCACGAAACCCACAGGCAAGGTCATCGGGAGAATCCGCCGTCTGCGACGACAACGGACCCGGCGACCACCCCACCGCTACGCGAGCAACAAAACGACGCGATGGTCTCGAACAGTTCGGTGCGTGAGGCCAGCGGGTACTCCATGCCAGCCGGTCGGCCCGACCCGTCGGCCGCACATGAATCGACCGTCCCAACTCTGTAGCCCGCATGACACACCACGCGTCCGGTCTCGCCCCCCATCTTCGGCGGCGCGTAGCCGATGAGCGCAACCCGGCCGGTCACGACGGCGCCTGCTCGCAAGCCACGTGCAGCATTCCACGCTCATCGAGCGTGCCTCGACGAAGAAGGCCCATCACGCCGTCCACCATGGAGGCCAGTATGGCTTCTCCGGCCGCTGCGGAAGCGCCGACTGGGTCACCCAGAATCCCATTGGATGAAACAGACTCAACGCCCCCGGCCATCATGATCGGCAAGATCTCACTCAGCGGTCGAGGATCACCAGCCTCGGCATGTTCCATCCGGACGGAATCCGCTCGGAGATGCAGCATGAGCGAGGTCTCGGTGAATCCAGCATGAAGGTCAGCAGCGCTGGTCGCGCATGGCACCCAGGCGACTTCATGACCTTCGGCGATCATCTGCGGAACTGCCTGAGACAGCGCGGCGGTGTTGCCGCCATGCCCATTCACGAAAATGACGTGCCCCGCCCAGGTACGTACCGAGCGAACAATCTCAATCACGAGTAACCGCAGCACATCCGTTCCGATCGAGATCGTGCCCGCAAATGCTTGATGCTCGCCGCTTGACCCGTACGTCAAACCTGGCGTGACGACTGCCTCGCCGCTCAATCGCTCAGCAACGGAGTGTGCTACCGCGGTCGCGATCGTTGTGTCGGTGTCGAGCGGCAGGTGCGGGCCATGCTGTTCGGTCGAGCCAACCGGGACCAGGGCCACGACCCCACGACGAACGTCAGTCGATGTCAGGCTCGACAGCATCGTGATCACGGGCGGGCGCCGGGAATTCCCAGGTCGCAGGCGAAGCCGTCCGGGACGACGATGTGTTCAGGCGACAAATCATGAACCGAGCCGAGGCCCATCCCCAGGACGGCCGAGTCGATACCGCTTCGCATGATGTCGAGAACGTTCTCAACACCGGCCTGCCCGTTGGCCGCCAAGCCCCAGAGGTAGGCGCGGCCGATCATGACAGCGCGGGCGCCCAGAGCCACCGCCTTGACCACATCACTGCCCCGCCTGATACCTCCGTCGAGCAAGACCTCGACATGATCGCCCACGGCGTTCGCGATACCCGGCAGAACGCGGATAGGAGCAGGCGTGCCGTCGAGGTTGTTCCCGCCATGGTTGGACACCGAAATAGCGGTGACGCCGCAATCCACGGCCCGGAGCGCGTCATCAATACGACACACGCCCTTGAGCATGAATGGCCCGTCCCACTGCTCCCTCATCCACTGGACGTCCTCCCACGAGGGCGGTGGCGTCTTCATCCACTCGTAATAGGCACCAAAGAAGGTTGGCCCCTTGGCCTGGCCCGGCGCGGCCAGATTGGGTGCTGTCAGATCTGGCAAGTTGCGGGCGAAGGACCACAACCACCGTGGCCGGCGAAGCACCTGAGGGGCGAATCTGACGATCGTCTTGAAGTCGATCTGCTCCGGAATTTCAGGACTCCCCCAGTCACGGCCGGTGGAGAACGACCAGTCCAAGGTGGCCACGAGCCCCCTGGCACCCGCCGCTTTGGCCCGCTCCATCCGCTGAATCATGACGTCGCGGTCACCGGTCCAGTACATCTGGAAGAGAGTGGCGGGGTTCGCTGCGATGACATCCTCGACGGGCTTGCTGGCAAAGTTGCTGAGGCCCATGACCGTACCTCTGGAAGCGGCAGCACGAGCTACGGCGATCTCGCCATCAGGGTGCACAGCTTGCACCCCGGTCGGGGAGATAATCACCGGGAACGAAATCTCCTGACCCATGACCGTTGTCGCGAGATCCCGCTTGGCCTGATGTCCAGCAACATGCGGCGCGAAGCCAAGTTCCATGAACGCTGTCTCGTTGTCGGCAAGCGACTGACCGCGCTCAGAGCCGGCGACAAGGGCCCCATAGACCGACGACGGTAAGCGCTTCTTGGCACGCTCCTGTGCAATGGCTACCGACTCGAACCACGGGTTCTTGGCCCACGGATTGCTTGGCAATGGACTGCCTCTCACTTAAGGGGTGAAACCGGCGAGCGGATTGACCGCACAGGCCGAGACCGGCGCTCCGCTGTCAGGGCGCCGAGTGCGCAGTTGCAACATGACTGGCTGGTTTCGTGTCGGAACGCGCCGCGAGTGATCCTGACTCGGTGCCGGCAGCGGCCGGTCCTCGGCCAAAGCCGTCTCGCCGTAGCCTTGAACACATTCAGGGTCCGGCCCGTCCAGCGGTAAGCCGGTGAAGAACTTGGCTGCCATACAACCGCCGCGGCATGCGTCGAAGAACGCGCAGCTCGTGCAGGCGCCCGCCGTTTGCGGCGAACGCAAGTCGGCGAACAACTCGGATCGCTGCCACACATTCTGGAAGCCATCGTCAGTCAAGACGTTGCCCGCCAGAAAGTTATCGTGGATCGCGAACGGGCATGCGTAGACGTCACCAATGGGATCGATCAAGCAGACCACTCGGCCCGCGCCACACAAATTCAGGCCAGGCAGGGATTCACCGAACGCCGAGAGGTGAAAGAAGGAGTCGCCCGTCAGTACGTCCGAGCCGTGGGCCACAAGCCAGTCGTAAAGCTCACGCTGCTGCTCCGGGAGGGGGCGCAACTCGTCCCACACGTCGGCCCCCCGCCCAGACGGGCGGAGGCGCGTCAGGCGCAGTGTCGCACCATATTTGTCGGCGAGAGCCTTGAACTCGTCGAGCTGACCAATATTCTGGCGCGTACAGACGACCGAGATCTTTGCGTCCTCGAAACCTGCCGCCTGCAAATTCTCCAATGCAGTGATGGCGGTTGCATACGACCCTGGCCCACGCACGTAGTCATTGACTTCGGGCGTTGCGCCGTCGAGTGAGATTTGCACATCGACGTAGTCGGTCGAGGCCAGCTGGGCGGCACGCTCGGGGGTCAGCCGCACTCCGTTGGTCGAGAACTTCACACCGATACGGCGATCTACCGCGTACTGCAACAGGTGCCAGAAATCAGGACGGATGGTCGGCTCGCCACCGCCAATGTTGACATAGAAGACCTGCATTCGCTGCAGTTCATCGATAACGGCCTCGCACTGCTCGGTTGTGAGTTCACGAGGGTCACGGCGGCCCGATGAGGACAGACAATGCGCACACTCTAAATTGCAGGCGTAGGTCAGTTCCCACGTCAGGCAGATGGGCGCGTCGAGGCCATACTCGAACTGCTCAATCAGCGTGCCTCCCGCGGGGCGTGTTGGAGTGGGGCGGTGCTCGAGGAGCGTCATGCAGGACTTCCTTCGGTGGTGTCGCGTGGACAGATCATGTCCGTCTCAGCCAGTCGTGTCAGCGCGGTCACGTAGGTCGACCAATCGCCCCTCGGGATGCTCAGGCCGAGGAGGGCCGAGCGCACATCGGCATAGTTACCGAGTTCCTGGATGAGGGCGACCAGTTGTGGTCGTTTGAGGAACGTCAGCTGCCGATTGGTGAAGTGGTAGGCCAACGCGCCGAACGGCTCAGGGCGCAAGGCCACCGACGGGGAAAGGGCCCACGGCGTGTCGAGCATTTCTGGCATGGGGGTGCGCCGGTCCTAATAGACACCGCACATGCCGTCGATGGAAACCTCTTCGATGAGATCCTCCGCGACGAGATCGGCCTCGGCCGGCGCGTCATGGTCAATCGGATGGGCATTCGTCATGTTCAGTCTCCTCTGTCCTGCGTCCTTAGTTCTAGCGCTGGGTCCTATGTAACACCGTAATGGCACTGAGAGCCAATAAATATCGGCAGCCCGACGTTAGCTTGTCGCTCGATGCGATGCCAGCACGACTCCTTGTCGCCTTGCCCGCGCTCGTCGGAAGCCATCATACTTGCCTTTATAGCACTACGTGCCTAAAATGGCGGATGGCGAATCGCTCGCTTCCATCCTCGGCCATGGGGGTCGCCCATGCCGCCTACCGGTTCTGCCGAACGGAGACAATCGTGCTCAGTCCGCTCGACGAAATGCCGTGGCACCAGACGCCCGACACATTCGACCATGTCATCACGAGCGATCCACGGTTCTTCGACCGACACTGGTTCGCGGTGTACGAACCCGATGGCTCACGGGCCTTCCAGCTCTCCATGGGCGTCTACAGCAACATGAATGTGCTGGACGCCCAAGCCGTCTTCGTCGTGGGCCAACAGCAACACAACCTGAGGTCCTCTCGATCACTTCGGCCCCACTTCTTGATGGAGTGCTCGCCCTTCAGGCTCGATGTCGTCGAGCCGCTACGCGAGCTGACCTGGACTATCGAAGCGGGCGACTACCCCGCACAGGGCGAAATAACCTGGACGGCGACTTCGCCACCTGAGCAGGAGCACCCCAACTTCAGCCGCAAGCGTGGCCGTGTCGTGACCGACTACCAGCGATACGACCAGATGGGGGTCTGCCACGGTTGGGTCGAGCTGGCCGGAGAACGAATCGAGATCGATCAGTGGTGGTCAGCGCGTGATCACGCCTGGGGGGTCCGGGCCGGGGTCTCGGTATTGGAACCTGTCACGGGCATCGACGATCGCATTGCGGCCGAAGCCATCGAGTCCGCCCGAGACAGCGGGCGAGTTCATGCGTGGAGCCAAGTCGGTCCAAATCAGCCCATGATGGTGTTCCTTCTCTTCTTTTCGACCCCGGAATACCACGGCCACGTCCAGATTCACTCACGCGACAATCGGCGCGTCCGCTTGGATGGTCAGATCGGCGACATGCGATCCCCCGAGGCGCCGATGGTTCACGTCGTCGACGCGACGATCCGTGCCGCCCTGCATCCTGGAACCCACCGCTTCCGTACGGCTCAGCTCGATCTCGAACTCGAGGACGGACGGCAGCTCAGTTTCGCGCTCAACCCCCACGGATCGTCGGTGGCAATGCATGGCCTCGGGTACAGCGGCGGATACCGAGACGGGCGCGGCCTGGGTGCCTGGCGTGGCGATCACGTCGTGGAATACGAGACGTGGGATGTCAGTGATCCCGAAGTGGTGGTCCTCGACGATGGGAGCACCAGTCGGCCACTTCATCGCCTACAGCCTGTCAACGTTAAGGACATCTCGCGCAAGGACAGTAGCTACGGAACCGGCAGCGTGACCTTGGTGTTCAACGGCGAATTGCCCGACGAGGTCATCCCGCTCTGAGAAACCACTAGGCATACTCGACTCAGACACGATGTCAGATTCAAGGCGCGTGCCGGGTCGAAACGTCAGCCTGTTCTTCTGCCTCGACGTGACTCATGAGGCGTTCGGCCTCCGTTCAGACCCCCAAGCTTCACGGCGCTGCGACGATTCATGCCTCACCGAGGATATGGTCGGCGGCGATCCAGCCAATGACCATCGCTGGGGCGGCCGTGTTGCCCGACACTTGAACAGGGAGCACCGAAGCATCGGCAATCCGTAACCCTTCGACCCCTCGCACGCGTAAATGGGAATCGACGACGTCGTCATCTTCGGGTCCCATGGCGGCCGACCCCACCGCGTGGAAGATTCCGGTGCCGGTGTCGTGTGAGTACTTGATCACGTCATCTGGGGTGGACACGTCGGGGCCGGGGTATTCCTCATCGAGGATGTAGTCAGCGATCAGCCCCTGGCCGAGAACCGCACGTGCCGTGTCCAGGATGGTCGATGTCACCAAGCGGTCGTTCTCGTCTTCCAGAAACCGCGCGTCGATGATCGGGGCATCCTCCGGGAGCTTGCCCGACAGGTGGATCGAGCCACTCGTCGTGGGCCTGATCTGATAGCCCATGAACATCACTCCTGAATGTTTGGCCAGCTTCATGTCCGCGCTGCTGGTGTCTAGCCCCATGGGCACGAAAAATCCTTGGACGTCGGGACGCTCGAGCGTCGGATCGGACTTGAACTGCATCATCAGATCGTAGCCGCCGGTGGCGATCGGGCCCTTACGAGTGAACAAATACTTGAAGCCTGCCCTGGCTTGTTTTGGGACCGTGTTGAGTTCTTGGGTAGGTCCAATCTGTTGCTTCAGGCGCACTTGCATGGCCACGCCGCGCTGTTCAATGACCCGCTCCCCCACATGGGGGCTCTCAGCAATCATGTCGATGGCTGCGCCGCGCAAGGTATCTCCGCGGCCGATACCGGAGCGCTCCAGGAGCAGTGGCGTCTCGACCGTGCCGGCTGAGATGATGACTTCCTTGCACGCCGTGTAGTCACGCGTCCGGTCGCCCTGACGGGCCCGGACACCCACCACGCGTTTGCCCTCGAAAAGCAGGTAGCCGACCCTTGTACGGGTCTGGACCGTCAAGTTGGGGCGCTTACGTATCGGCCCGACGAACGAACCATATGCAGTGGTACGCAGGCCATTCTTGATCGTAGATGGCGTGAAACCGACCCGCTCGGTGTCATGGGCGTTCATGTCGTCGACACGATCCCAACCATAGGTCTGCCCCGAGGCAAGGAGCGCAGTGACGACTTCGTCATGGTTCTCGGTCACCGAGACTCCCAACAGCCCGCCGGATCCACGCATGTCCGAGGCGCCGAGGCTGTGGTCCTCCATCGACTTGTACGCCGAGAGGACGTGACCCCAGCCCCAACCGGAATTGCCGCGGGCCGCCAGTCCGTCAAAGTCCGCTGCGGCGCCGCGGGCCCACACCATGCCATTGACGGCAGTCGAACCGCCCAACACTTTGCCGCGCGTCCAGTCCTCAACCTGTCCGCTCGGACCGACCGGCTGCGTCGTGTAATGGTACGTGTAGCGATCGCCCCTGAGCGTGAAGAAGAACCCCTTGGGGATGTAGATCATCGGGTTCTTGTCGCCACCGCCGTATTCCAGCAGCAGAACCTGGTTCTTGGGATCTTCGGACAGCCGGTTGGCCAGCACCGAGCCTGCTGCTCCCGCACCGACAATGATGTAGTCATACACTACGTCGCTCACCCTTTGAAAAAGCGGCCCGGGCCCACGCAACTATTATAACTCGAAACGGCGCTAAGCCGCGCTTCCGCGCGTTGACTCATCAAAAACCTCCGCGTAGGTCGATACGTTGCCTCATCTGAAAATCTCCGTGTCGCGGCGTGGTGTCGCACGGTGGTGGTGGGGTTCGGTCTACGCCTGCGTAGATGGGTTT
>Ga0180217_1000954_pt1 | contig 36073 bp, 34 predicted proteins | sample eDN3rd37CBELigOP_FD_128521 | JGI IMG/M metagenome (GOLD analysis project Ga0180217, IMG submission 128521) | Enriched Organic Plus compost microbial communities from Emeryville, California, USA - eDNA 3rd pass 37_C BE-Lig OP (version 2) (version 2) ... | reverse complement strand
GCCGCGCTGCCAGCGCTCATCCGAAGCCTTGGCGGCGGCGAGCGCGGCATCGCGCGCCACATGGACGAAGGCCTTCAGCGTCGGCTCGACCTCGTCGAGACGCTTGAGCCGCGCCGCGAGCTCCCGGCTCGGGCTGGTCTCGCCCTTACGGAAACGGTCGGCGAGGTCGAGATAGGCCTGAGGACGCGGCATCGATAGAGGCTCCTGAGAAGATGGTGGGTTCGAATTCCGGTGCGCGACAGTGCATGCCCGTCTCCCATGGTCTGACGCACCAAACCGCGCGGCTCGTTTCAGTTTTCAGCCGAGCGCTTCCTCCATCGAAGGCGTCGCCACGATGACCGCTCGTCGTTGTCGTGGCACAGCTCATTCAAATGATAAGCGACGCCTCCCGTGGCTATCGCCACAGTGGCTTGGCCGCACCATCAGTGTCTGCCGCAATCCTAGGCGCGAACGTCCCAAAAAATGCGCTTCTCCTGAGAACGGCTCCAACCTATTATATATCGGAAGCGATGTAAATTGCCGAATGGCAATTCATCGCGTGAGGATCAGTGATCCGCAGCGACCCGCGCATCCGCGAGGAAGTTTCGCGGCTGTGATCGAGATTCTTCCCTTCTTCGTAAAGTCAGACGTTCTGAAATCGCACGGAGAAAAAACTGCCGCGACCATGCCGCGAGAGAGAACGATCTGAGAATTTCAGAGATTTCTTTGAAATGGATCGCGGCACCTTCAAGTCCTAGACAAGCACAACGGACGGCAACGGCGCGAATGACAAGAGACGGATGAATCAAATCGACACTCGCATCGATCGACCGGCGCCCTTCTTAGACCGACACACAATTCGTAATTGGAGAGTGCGATGCATAAAACCAAATGGCGTCTTGTTTTTGGAGCTATGTCTGTCTTGCTGGCGTCGGTCATGCCGGCGAAGTCCAATGGCTGGCCCAACCGCCCCATCGTATTGGTTGTTCCCTTCGGCCCGGGCGGCGCGCCTGACATCATCGCGCGCTTTCTTGCTCAAGAGCTGAGCGAGAAGCTCAATCAGCGTGTTCTGGTCGAAAATCGGCCTGGAAACAGCGGCAACATCGGCGCGATGGCTGTCGCAAGATCCGCTCCTGATGGGCACATGTTGCTGCTCGGGACGCCCAATCCAATCGCGCTCAACAAGATGATTCAAGGCGCCACCCAGGGTTTCGATCCCGATAAGGATCTCCGGCCGATCTCCATTCTTGGATAATCCGCCTCTGTCCTGGTGACGGCGACGAAAAATTCCCAGACGAAGTCGATGAGCGATCTCATATCGGCGGCAAAGGCGAAACCGGAGACCCTTACTGTTGGCGTTCCGGGGATGGGAACGAGCAGTCACATCGCGATGGAATACTTTATGCAGCTCACTGGGACAAAATTTACCGTGGTCCCATATCGCGGTGCTGCATCCGTCGCGGACATCATCAACGGCGCTCTGTCGGTGTCCATCTCGCCGACAATCGCTTATGCGGAGATGATCAAGGATGGTGCACTGCGTCCTCTCGGTGTGACGAGTCGGGTCCGCTCGCAGCAGATCCCTTCAACTCCGACATTTGACGAAGCCGGGCTCTCGGGATTCGAGGCAACGACCTGGTACGTTCTGGCGGTGCCGTCGCAGACCCCGGACTCGATCGTCGATAAGCTCAACGGCCTGGTGGCGCAGTATCTGAAGGGCGAAAAGGGCCAGAAGATGCTCAAGCAGTTCGACGTGGAGCCCGAGATCGGAACGCCGCAGGAGGCGAAGGCCTTCATCGCCGGCGAGTCGAAGAAATGGAAACCCATTATCGCGGCGGCGGGACTGAAGCTCTGATCCGCAGGCTTGCTTTCAGAGCTGCGCTGGCCCTTCGCCCAAGGCGACCGGAGCACCGGCCGGTCGCCTGTGTCATCGTTTAACGGGTGTCATTGCTCAACGGCAGCGAGATGCAGACCATGAATGAGATCAATCTCGCGGATGTGGTGGCCGAGGTCACCCAGGAGTTCCTGCGCTATCAGAAAGCCGTCGACGCCAACGACGTCCAGACGATGAACACGCTGTTCTGGGACAGTCCCCATACGGTCCGATTTGCCTACAACGGGACGCTGGTTGGCTACGCCAGCATTGCTCAATATCGGCAGGCAAGAGCCAACCAGACGATCGAACGGCGCCTCCGCAACACCGTCATCACGACGTTCGGCCGCGGGTTCGCGGTGACCAACACTGAAGTGGTCAGACCCGACAGAGACGTCGTCAGCCGGCAAAGCCAGGCCTGGATCAAGACTGACGATGGCTGGAAAATCGCCGCGGCCCATGTCTCCGATCAGCCTGTTTAGGTGCGGCCTGGTCGCCGGTGCGACGGAGGTAATTCATCGCGATATGGGGAATGAGCGATCACCCATCTGGAGAGCGATGTTTGACATATATATCGGAACCGATATAAATTAACTGACGGTTCTGGAAGGTGCCGCCGCAGGTTTCCGGGCCGCTGCACAGGATCGGTGAAACCGGCTGTCTTGCTGGCGACGAAAGAGATTCGGAGACCAGAATGCCATCGAAAACCAAAGCGGCCGTGCTGACGGCACCAAGACAGATCGAGCTTCGCGAGTTGCCCATACCGGAGACCGATGATCAATCGGGTCTTCTGCGTATCGAGGTGACGGGCGTGTGCGGTGTCGATTGGCCGGCCTATACGGGCGATCGTGCCGACCGTTTTAAACTTCCTTTGATCCTCGGACATGAGATCGTGGGACGCGTCGAACGGATCGGTGCGCAGGCGGCTTTTCGATGGGGGATTGCGGAGGGTGACCGGGTCGTTCTTGAGGAATATGCGCCCTGCGGGCGATGCCAGTATTGCCGTTCAGGGCATTATTATCTGTGCGGCGGAATGGCGATGGAGAAGATGTATGGATTCACGTCGCTCGACGTCGCGCCGGGCCTTTGGGGCGGATTCAGCGAGTACGTCTATCTCGATCCGCATGCCTTGATCCACAAAATGAATGATAACGTTCCGTCGACGATCGCACCGCTCTATATCGCGTTGGCGAACGGCATCCGTTGGGTTCAGACGGAAGGCGGTATCGGTATCGGCGACACCGTGGTGATACTGGGGCCGGACAGTTGGGGCTGTCCTGTGTGATCGCGGCGAGGGAGGCGGGGGCGGCCTGCATCATCGTGACGGGACGCGGAAAGGATCGGGCGCGGCTTGAAATGGCGCGTCAGCTCGGAGCCCATTACACGATCGATGTGGACGAAGAGCCCGACGTGTCGGATGCCGTCTACGACATCACCCGTGGGCGAATGGCGGATGCGGTCATCAATGTCACGTCGCATTTCCCCGGGGCCATGCAGCAGGCGGTTGAAATCGCCAAGATACGGGGAACCGTCGTGATGGCCGGAAGCGCTGTTGCGCCGACATCGGGCTTCCAGTCCGACCTTCTGTTTCGGAAGGAGGTCGCCATCAAGGGTGTCCGCGGCCGGATGGGGCGGGACATTGAGAAGTCGATCGCGTTGATCGAATCCAATCGATATCCGTTGCATCTCCTTTCGACACACAAGTATCCGCTGGAGAAGGCCGAAGAGGCGTTGAAGGCGGTCGGGGGAGAGGGGCCCGACGACGTCGTTCATGTATCGGTGGTGAATTCGTGAGCGGTGAGCGGCCATGCAGCAATCCGAAAAGAACAAAGACGCGCTGGATTTTTCGGTCCAGACGGAGCGGCATAAGTGTCAAGGCTACGGCGAATGCGCGAAGACATTGCCGAATGTCTTTTCACTTGATGCGGAGGGGCTTGTTCAGTTCCACGGCCGGGGCGATGCATCCGATCAGGAGCTTCTCGCGACGGCCCGCCGCTGCCCGTATAAGGCTATCGTCGTTGTGAACGAGACGACCAAGGAACAACTGCACCCGAGAGTGCGGCCGCCGCGTCCGAAATGAGAGGCTCGCGCATCCAATATGGAGCAGCATATCGCCATGATGACAGATGGAACGACGCGAGCGGAAGCCTCGGTGGAGGTTGGGCCGCTGATCCAGCCGGACCGCATCCACAGTCGGCTCTACTCGGATCCCGCGATCTTCGCTCGCGAGGTCGAGATGCTCTGGGAGAGGGTTTGGGTTTACGTTGGACATGAGAGCGAGATTCCGAACGCGGGCGATTATGTGAGGCGGCAGATCGCCACGCGGCCGATCCTCGTTCTGCGGGGGAGAGACGGAAAGGTCTGTGTCTTTCACAACCGCTGCCGGCATCGCGGAAACATGCTCTGCCATCGCGATCGCGGCAACGCCCAGGTCATTCGCTGCCCGTATCATGGATGGACCTTCTCGTCCGAAGGCGGTCTCCTTGAGCCGACGTTCGACGACGCCTACGAGGAGGGTCTGGAAAGCGCGGATTTTGCTTTGGCGCAAGTGCCGCGTGTCGACAACTATCGGGGCTTGATCTTTGCCAGTCTCAGCCCGACTGGAATCAGCCTGGATGAGCATCTGGGTCAGGCCAAGATGTTTCTGGACCTGATTTTTGACCGGTCCCCGGTTGGAGAGGTGGAGCTTTCCGCCGGCATCAACAAGGTGCGGTATCGGGGCAATTGGAAGATGCTCCCCGAGAACTCACTGGAGGGTGGGTATCACGGCTTCTTCATTCATAAGTTTGCGTTCGACCTGGCTGACAGCCGCAGCGGGCGCGACCGGATGGATTTCCATGACGATGCCGTTTGGTATCTACCGGGCGGCCATATGGTCGAGGATTTCCGGCCTGTCGGCATCAAGCAGCAGAAGACGGACGCCAATATCGCGTACATGAAGCAGCTCGAAGAGCGCTATGGAGCCGAGCGGGCCGCTCATCTTGCCCCCGGAAAGGCGCCGATCATATTCATATTTCCGAACCTGATGTACGTTCAAACGCATTTCCGGCATCTGCAACCGCTCGGTGTCGATGAGACGCTGGTTGTCTACCAGCCCGCGATGCTCAAGGGGGTACCAGAGGAAATCAATCAGACCATTTTACGCCAGCATGAGGGTTCGTTCGGACCTGCCGGCTTCCTGGCCTCTGACGACCTGGAGATTCTGGAGCGGACGCAGAACGCGATCAAGACCGATGGAAACCCCTGGCTGTTCCTTGGTCGCGGCATTCATCGTGAAGCGACGTTCGACGACGGGACCTCGGTCGGGCACTCCATGGACGAGAACCACATTCGCGGCATGTGGGCGCATTACACGCGCATCATGAGCGGCGACATGGCCCCGGCGAACGGCGGTGCGGCATGAGCGACGGCGAAGACGACCGGACCCGGGCGTTCCTCTACCGTGAAGCGCGACTGATGGATGAGCATCGCTATGATGAATGGCTGTCGCTGTGGGCGCCCGATTGCCTGTATTGGATTCCATCAAGCCAGGAGCAGTCCGAATCGGATCGGACGGCTTCCATTGTCTTTGACCGCCGGCAGCGCCTGGAGGACCGGATCGCGCGCCTCAAGAGCGGTGAGGTCCTGGCTCTGGATCCCAGGCCGGCAATGCGCCGCGTCCTGTCCAATATCGAGATCGCGGAGGCGAGCGACAGCAACGTCACGACGCTTTCCAATTTCGTTCTGGTCTATGCGCGCTACGACGAACAGATCATCTGGTGCGGGCAGTCCACTCATACGCTGAACCGTGTCGGAGACGCGTTTCAGATCGCAAAGAAGAAGGTTGTTCTCGTCAATTGCGAGCACGCGATGCCGTCGCTTCAATTCCTGATTTGACGTGGGCAACGCAATGCCTGGCTCCGACAACGTCAGTCGCGGTTCGAGCGTTCGGAATCGCGGATAAAAGCCTCGACCTGTTCGATGATCACCGTGATGGCCCGTTCAAACGATTTCAGGTCCTTCTGCTGGAGACCCTTTGTGAAGACCTTCGCGCCGCTGTCGAGCCCTTCGATCAAGTCGGGCATGATCGCCCGGCCCTTGGCGGAGAGAAAGACCTGGTACTTGCGGCCATCCTCCTTGGAGCGCCGCCGAATGATGAGGCCATCCTTCGCAAGCTGGTCGAGATGTTCGGCGACAGTCGGCTGTTCCATCTTGGTTCGTTGGACCAGCTCCTTCTGGATCAAGCCATCCTCTTGGTGCAGGCAAACGAGCAGTGGAATCTGTCCGGGCGAGGCGCCGAGCCGTGTGCGGGCGGCTCTGTTGGACAGCCGGGCCGCCATGTTGATGAGCGCGATGAGCCGCGCTTCCTTGCCCGGTGAGGGCGGAGTTTTCTTTGCGGTCTGCTTGCGAGGGGCTGGCTGGCTGGCTGATTTGCGCGCGGGCATCGGTCCGGGTGGTGCTCCGGTTTCGAATCGGTGGATTGCAGGCTGATAGCTGATTTCCGGGGGGGCTGCCAGCAGCCGGGCCGGCATTCGGGTGCGGCGGCTGTCGCGGGCGGCGAGCGGTTGAATACGGGGCGTTGAACACGGGGCCTGGTCGATGTGCTTCTTCTGCGGTGACGATGGCAGTTCGCTGTTTGGGCTCCGCAAGCGGCGCGGAACCGCGACCTTTATCGCCTCGGCCGTCGAGGACGGGCCCGCTCCGAAACCCCGATTTGCGGCGAGTGCCTCTGAGGCAGGCGAGGGTGTCACGCGCACGACCGATGACGCCCGCTCGATCAAGCGCCATGCCGCGAGACCGCAATGAGCACGCGCAAGCACAATGCCTTCATTGGGAATGCTGTGGAGCGGGTGGAGGATCTCCGCTTTCTCCGCGGTAAGGGACAATATGTCGACGACTTGACGATGCCGGGACTGCTTCACGCGGTCGTCCTGCGAAGTCAGGTCGCCCACGGTCGAATCGCGGCCATTCATTGCGAGGAGGCTCTGGCGCTGCCAGGTGTGGTCGCTGTCCTGACCGCCGCCGATCTTATGAGCCCGATTCCGGTCATTCCGGTCCGCTCGAACCTGGCCTCTGTTTTGCCGTTCAGGCAGCCCGTGATGGCGGAGGCCGTCGTTCGACATGTCGGCGAGCCGATCGCTCTTGTCGTGGCTGAGGGCGCCGAGATCGCTGAAGACGCGCTTCAGTTGATCGAGGTCGATATCGAGCACGCGCCCGCCGTGATCGGTCCCGTCAACAGCCGGAAGGGGAACGTTCTCCTGTTCGAAAGCGCGCAATCCAATTGCGCGGCGTCCTTTCGCATTGCGAAGGGCGATGCGGAGGCTGCCTTTCGCGAAGCGGACTACACCCGCCGGGAATGCTTTTCGACCGGCCGGCAGGCGGCCCTTCCCATGGAAACCCGTGGCGTCCTGGCCAATTGGGATGATGCAAAACAGCGCCTGACGGTCTGGGGAGCGGCCAAGATTCCCTTTGCGACACGGCGGGCGCTGGCCGCAATGCTGCAGCTCTCCGAGGATGCGGTCGATGCCATCGAGTGCGATGTGGGCGGTGGCTTTGGCGTCCGGGGTGATTTCTACCCGGAGGATTTTCTGATCGCCTTTGCCGCGCGTCGCCTGGGGCGTCCCGTCAAATGGGTGGAGGACCGGCGCGAGCATCTCTTATCCACCAACCATGCGCGTGGCGTGTCGTGTGATATCGAGATCGCTTGCCGTAGAGATGGAACGATCCTTGCCATGCGCGGGATGGTCGATGTCGATGTCGGCGCCTATGTACGGCCCAGCATCACCAACACTATTCGCAATGCCGGTCTTTTCCTCTCGGGTCCGTATCGCATTCCCCACATCGAGATCACCGCGCAAGGTCTCCTGACCAACACGACCCCGTGCGGTGTCTTTCGCGGTCCGGGTCGCTTTGAATCGTCCTTCTTCTGCGAACGCATGCTGGACCTTGCGGCTGATGATCTGGGGCTGGATCGAGTCGAAATGCGGCGGCGCAATCTCATCCGATGTGACGAGATGCCTTATCCTCTTGCCGTGTGCGAACCTGAGGATGGGGTGGCTGCGGCGGTCTGCGACAGTGGCGATTACGAGGAGGCGCTGGACCAATGCCTGCGGGAGTTTGATTGGGAGCGCAAGCGCTTGCTTGATGGCTGCCTCATCGACGGGCGCTATCACGGGATCGGGGTGGCGTGCTTCATCGAGGGCGGCGCGGCCGGGCCGCGGGAGAATGCCCGGATCGTCGCTCTCGCTGACGGCTCGGTCGAGGTCCGCGTCGGTTCATCGGCCATCGGTCAGGGGTTGGAGACAGTCCTGTCGCAGGTCGCGGCCGACGCCCTGGGGCTCGACATGTCGCGTATCCGCCTTCTCCATGGCTCGACCACGTTGCTTGATGAGGGGTTCGGCTCCTTTGCCTCGCGCGCGACGGTCATGGGCGGCAATGCTATTGTGAACGCGGCATCCCATTTCCTACAGGTATTCAGGCAGGCGGCGGCCGAAGCGCTTGGCTGCCCACTGGATGATCTCAGCGTTGTTGATGGTGTCGCGACTTTAAATGACGGACGGTCGGTCGCGATTGGGCAGCTTGCCGGCCAGGGCCTCCAGGCGGATGGCACGTTTTCCAATAGCCGCAACACCTATGCCTATGGCGCGGCAGCGGCTCATGTCGCGGTTGATCCGCGCACGGGTCACGTGGCCCTCCTCGATTATCTGGTGGTGGACGATGTCGGTCGGGCGATCAATCCGCTGACATTGCACGGACAGGTGCTCGGCGCGATCGTACAAGGGCTGGGTGGGGTATTCACCGAGGAGATCATCTACGATGCTGATGGTCAGATGCTTGTGGCCTCGCTTGCGGACTATCTGCCACCTCTGGCGACCGATTTTCCATGTATCCGAGCCGTTACAACGGAGAGACATCCTTCTCCGACCAATCCATTGGGGGCGAAGGGGGCGGGCGAGGGAGGGATCATCGCGCCTGGCGGCGCCGTGGCCAACGCGATTGCCTCGGCGCTCCGCAGCTTAGGGATCCAGCCCAAAGCGCTACCGTTATCGCCGCAACGCATTTGGGAATTGTTGAATCCTCCGGCTGATGTTCGCATGCCGTGAGCTTTCTGATCGATCTCCGTCCAGGCGACGGTTTCGGCATCGGACATCGGAGCGGAGCGCATTTGATCTGTGCTTCTCTACCATCTCCGAGCGCCAATTCGGGGCTGGCTGCGGCGATAGGGAAATCGGAATAAACGGTCCGGTTTTATCAGCGAGATTTCGCCTACGGAGATTGTGCAGGGCGCCCATTGTTTCGAAGAGAAGGCCCTGCGCTCGGTCCATGCGGGCAGCATAGCTGCTGCAATGAGGATTGGGGCATCAGGATGCGTAAACCGTTCTCGGAGCAGGGATCGGATTCATAGCGCCGTGGGGGCATGGCACCCCGAGCCGGCCATCAGCCAAACCGCCTCCGTTGCCAATTCTGCGCGACCCCCCGCAGCGATCTGATTACCGTCCACGCCTCGGCGCAGCTTCCGATTATCGCTCCTTTGGGAATGGTGTGTGCAGGTGGTTCATGCCTCGGCAACGCACGCTGAAAATCCATGACGTGGCGCAGGGATGACAATGAGGAACGATCTTAAGGCACAATTGGCAACAGAACGCTGGTCGATACGACAGCCAAAATTTCTTCTCACAACCGGTGTGCTCTGTTATCATTGATAGAACATCGTTCCATAATTTGGAACGCGAAATAGAAAATGGTCTCAAGCTCAGATCGGAACGGAGGGCGATAGATATGTCAACAAGCTGCCGAGTGGCGATCGTTGGGGGCGGGCTTGCCGGACTTACAACAGCGATGGCGTTGAAATCGGTTGGGATCGAGGCCACCGTGTTCGAAGCTGCCCCTGAGCTGGGAGAGGTTGGTGCCGCCATCAGCATCTCGCCGCAGGGCGTGAAGGCCCTTCAGGCCGTCGGGGCGGGAGATCGGGTTGCCGCGATCGCCAATATATCGAAGGGCATGTACACGCGGGATATGTACTCAGGCGAATTCCTCGAACTCAGCAATCGCCAGGACATCGCGACCAAATACGGCGCGCCCTATATCACCGTGCATCGCGCGGACATGATTGACGCGCTTGCCGGCGGCCTCGATCGGAAGACCGTTCATCTGGGGCATCGCCTGACCGGCATTGCCGAGCACGGCGATCGGGTGGAACTGACGTTCGGCAATGGCGTGACCATGGACGCGGATGTCGTCATCGGCGCGGATGGCGTCAAGTCGGTCGTTCGGCAGTCGCTCTACGGGGATGACAATCCCACCTATACAGGCCAGATGATTTGGCGCGCGCTGGTCAACGGATCGGATGTGCCGCCGGAGATTTTGGAGCCGACCGGTCATATCCAGTGGGTCGGCAAGGGACGGCATATCCTGTCCTATTACATCCGCGACCGGAAGCTCGTGAACTTCGTTGCCCAGCAGGATACCGATCAATGGGTCGAGGAGGGTTGGTCGACGCAGGGTGACGCCAATGAGATGAGGGCCAACTTCCCCGATTGCGAGCCACGGTTGGCCAAGCTGTTCAGCCTCATCAGCAGTTGCACGAAATGGGGACTGTTCACGCGACCGCTGACAGAGAATTGGGGCCGCGGCCGTCTCCAACTCATCGGCGATGCGGCCCACGCCATGTTGCCGAACGCTGGACAGGGCGCGTGCCAGGCCTTCGAGGATGCCTATATTCTCGCGCGCTGGCTCGAGGCGGGCAGGGACCCCGCTGAAGCATTCGCCAATTTTCGCCGGATCCGGATTCCACGCGTGCACGGAATCCAGAGGCTTTCATTCTCGAACGCCCGGGCGAGGCACATGCGCGACAATGAGGTGAAGCCGGAAACCGTGGCGGCCGGCAAGACGAGTTTTCACGGCAGCGCCGATTGGGTCTGGGGGTACGATCCGGTCGCGGATTGGCACAAGGAACCGGAGGTGCCAGCCGCTTACGCGGCCTGACGCTATCGTCGAAAGCGGAGACGAAGATCGATTGCCGGGACGATGATCGTCCCGGCTATTTTTTCCCAACCTGGAGGGCGGCGAATGAAGCGTCCGATGTGGCAACGGTCGTTGTATTGGAGCATGCGATTGCAACGCATGCCGCCGCAGACATTGCCAACGGTTTGTACAAGCCGGAGGCGCTTCCCATTCTGATGTTCCAAACAGTCGTCGCCGTCGGGACGCCCGAGAGATCGGGCGGCTAAGACGCTGGCCGAAGGCTGCGGCGCCAATTCATAGTTTGATGTTCGCCTCTTTAATGATCTTGCCCATGTGCGAAAATTGCTCGTTCACGAACTTTCGAAATTCTGCGCGGCTTGTCGTCTGAATTAAGAAGCCTTGCTTCTGAACGATTTCCTTCACATGGGACTTATTGGCGGCGGAAGACTACGGTGGATTCGCGCGCGCCACCGACGAGCGGACCATCGGAGATTTTCAAAATCGCCTGATCGTCGGTGCGAATCTGTACAATGGGACCATCGACTATAAGGAATATGAGAATGTGGGCTCCGCGACGAAAGGTGCGCTGCTCTTCTCGTCGATAGATAAGTCCGAGAACCAATCGGCTTATTTTGAGAACAGCCTTTATGTCCTGCCGAGCGTTGCGCTCGTTGTCGGCGGTCAGTTTCTCCACGCGGTTCGCGATCGGAGGGATCGTTTTCTGACGGACGGCGACCAGTCGGGCCGCCGCACTTACAATCTTTTTAGTCCGAAGGTTGGAGTGGTCTGGGACGTGGACGCCGCGTGGCAGGTGTTCGGAAACGTGTCCCGCAACGCCGAAGTGCCAACATTTGATACGAATTCGTTTGCTGCTCCTTCCAGTTCAAGTGTCAACGCCCAAACGGGCACAACCTATGAAATCGGCACCCGCGGCCGCCGGCCCGATTTCACATGGGACGTCGCGCTCTATCGCACGGAGCTCAAGAACGAATTGCAATGTCTGACCACGGCGCCATGGGCGCCTTGTACTGTTGTGAATGCAGATCGCACGGTCCATCAGGGCATCGAGGCCGGCTTTGGCATGGCGGTCGTCAAAGGCGTGGCTGCATTGGATGATCGCGTCTGGTTCAAGCTCGCGTACACCTACAGCGACTTCTTCTTCGATGGCGATCTGCGATTTGGCAACAATCGTCTGCCTGGCGTGCCGCCGCATACAATCCGTGCCGAACTGCTCTACAAGCACCCGAGCGGATTCTATGCCGGCCCCAACGTCGAATGGATGCCGAAGGCATTCTTCGCGGACAACGCCAACACCCTTTCTGTCGACCCATACGCGCTTCTGAACTTCCGGATCGGATTCGACAAGGAAAGCGGTGGTTGGTCTGGATACCTCGAGGGGCGCAACCTTCTCGATAAGCGCTACATTTCGGCGACGATGATCGCGGGCGTCGCCAATGTGACGTCTGCGCTGTTCAGCCCTGGCTATGGCAGGGCCGTCTACGGCGGCATGCGTTACACTTGGTGAAAGGAAAGCGAATGGCAGACGCCGGATGGCAAATGCCAAACGTTATGGCGCGATCGCGCTGCTTCATTGAGGCAGCGCGGTTTGCCGGTCACGGCCGATCCTTGAGTGGGTCGGCAACGCAAGGCGATTGCCTGGCCATTGCGGAGGCAACCTGACCGGTGGCCCCCCTTGCCAGGCGCTCCTAGCTTGGCTATGGATTGTTATGTTATAACATCATTTTATGTTCCATCTCGCAACCGACCAAGATCACAATGGACAATCGATGGACAATCGTCTGCCCGTGACAGTGCTTTCCGGCTTTCTCGGCGCGGGAAAGACGTCGCTTCTCAACCGCCTGCTGTCGAACACCGAGGGCCGGCGGATCGCGGTCATCGTCAACGATATGAGCGAGGTGAACATCGACGCCCAGCTGATCAAGCAGGGCTCCGGCTTCACCCGGACCGAAGAAACGCTGGTCGAAATGACCAATGGCTGCATCTGCTGCACCCTGCGTGAGGATCTTCTGGTTGAGGTCCGCAAGCTGGCCGAATGCGGCCGCTTTGATGCGCTCGTCATTGAATCGACAGGGATCGGCGAACCGTTGCCGGTGGCCGCGACCTTTGAATTTCGAGACGAATACGATGAGAGCCTATCGGATGTCGCTCGCTTGGATACGATGGTGACTGTCGTAGACGCCACGAATCTGCTGGCGAATTATTCCAGCCAGGACTTCTTGCGCGACCGTGGCGAGACGGCGGGTCCCGACGATGAGAGGACCTTGGTCGATCTCCTGGTCGAGCAGATCGAATTCGCAGATGTCATCGTTCTCAACAAGGTCTCGGCGACGACGCCAGGGCGACGCGAAGCCGCACGTTCCATCGTGCGCTCGCTCAACTCCGATGCTCGGATCATCGAGGCCGACTTCGGTGATGTTCCGCTCAATGCCGTTTTACATACGGGCCTCTTCGATTTTGAACAGGCCCATCAGCATCCCCGGTGGTTCCGAGAATTAAATGGCTTCAAGGACCATGTGCCGGAAACGGAGGAATATGGCGTCCGATCGTTCGTCTACCGATCGCGACGTCCGTTCCATCCCGCCCGCTTTCAGGCGTTCTGCAATGAGTCGTGGCCGGGCGTGATCCGTGCCAAAGGATTTTTCTGGCTGGCCACGCGACCGCATTTCGTGGGCGAGCTCGCGCAGGCTGGCGCGATGGTGCGTACCTCCAAGCGCGGCATCTGGTGGTCCGCCGTCCCAAAGGATCAATGGCCCAGCCAGCCGGACTGGCATGAGAGCATGAAGCCCTATCTCGATCCCGTTTGGGGAGACCGACGGCAGGAGCTCGTCTTCATCGGTGTCGATCCAATGGACGAAGCCGATATCCGTCGGCGGCTCGACGCCTGTCTCGTTGAAGCCAGCGATGGATTTACGCCCGCGCAATGGCGTCAGCTTCCCGACCCGTTTCCCGTCTGGAGGGCTGGCGACTCATGAGAAGAACCCCGATGGACCGGTTGCGAGATGAGATGTTGTCGGCGCCCGACAGGGTAGATGACAGCCATCTTCCACCTCGCTTTGCCGAAACCCGTACAGCTCTGAGGGATGCTATCAAGCATCTTGAAGCGAAGGGTGTCTCCAACGGGACCATCGTCATGGCCATGCTGTCGGAAACGCTGCCCCGCATGGTCTACGAGCGCGGCCCGGCCGGGGCGGCCGCCACGCTTTCCAAGATTGCCGACAGCCTTGTTCATCAGCCGTCCGCGATGAGCCGCCAATAGCCTGTGGCGTCTCGGCGATGATGAGAGTGGCTCTGCCTTCCGAGTGCTGAGAGCCTTCCGCTTCCGACGCTTTCAGCGTCGGGAGTTTTCCAGCCCAGGGCCTTGTGCGTCCAATAAATGTAATACTATAACATATCATTAAAGGATGAGGGGTGATTGCCAGATGAGAAGCCGTAAGCGTTTTGTCGTGGGTGGCGTTGCTGGAGCGATCTTGATTCAAACCGCCGCCGGCGTCGCGCAGACGCTCGATCAGGAGTTGCCCGCGATATCCGTTGTCGGAGAGGGCGGTGAGGATGTCGGTGCATACACGCAACTGACCAGTCAAGCAGCGACCAAGACCGACACGCCCAATCTGGAGGTTCCATTCTCGGTCCAATCGGTCACCCCGCAGCTTCTCCAGGAGCGGCAGCCTGTCGATCTGGCCCGCGCGCTTGAGACGATACCGGGTGTTTCTGTCGGCTACGGCGGAGGATTTACCAGCGGTGGCCGCGCACGTGTTCGGGGCTTCAGCAACATCAGCAACTTCAAGGATGGGTTCCGGCTCGGAGCCAGCACCGGCGAGGTGGATCTCGCAAATATATCGTCGATCGAGGTGCTGAAGGGCCCGGCCTCCGCCCTCTATGGCCGTTTCGAGCCGGGCGGCATCATCAACTTCGTGACCAAGAATCCTGTTGCCGCTCCGCTCGTCGATACGTCGATAACGGGCGGCTCGCACGGCTTTGCCCGCACCACGATTGATGCCGGCGGAGCGCTGACGGCCGATCAATCGATCACGTCGCGCTTTAACGCGGCTTTCGAGCGGTCGGACGGTTTCCGGGATTTTACGGGTTACGACAAATATTTCATCGCGCCGGCCATCGGCGTTCGGCTGTCCGATTCAACGAAATTGACCTTCAAGGGGGAGTTCCTTCGATACGATGGCCCCTTTGACCGCGGTCTTCCCAACCATCCGGTCTCCTTTTCCGTTCCGATGTCACGGAACTACGGCGAGCCCTGGATGCGATCTGAAAAGGATCAGTGGCTTGGCTCCGTCGAGCTTGAGCACGATCTCAGCGAGGACTGGAAATTGCGGATCGGTGCGCAAGCCGCGCGCGCCCATGCCAATATTTCTTATCAGAATTATGGCTTCCCTCCGGTTCTCGGAAACGTGGTCACACGAAATTTCATCAAAGGAACGGATACGACCGTTGATCGAACCATTCAGGGGGAAATCTACGGCAAGCTGACGACCGGCCCGATTCAGCACAAGCTCTTGTTCGGCACCGAGTACAATTACGATGAATGGTCCTATGATCTTCGGCTGACGCCCGGCACGCCGATCTCCATCGCGAATCCCGTATACTCGCCGATGCCACCCAACGCTGCGTTCTTGCCATCGAACGTCGGCAGCTACAAATACAAGGCGCTCGGTTTCTACGCGCAGGATGAAATGGCTTGCGGGCCAGTGCGTTTTCTTGCGGGTGGTCGATTTGACCGTGTTCGTGGGGAACTCACGGATATCATCACCGGGCCGGTGCCGCCGCAGACAACCGAACTGTGGACCTTCGCCCCGCGCTTGGGCCTCACCTATCTCATCACGCCCGAACTTTCGATCTATGGAAGTTGGGCACGGTCGACTCGGTTGGAGCTCGATCAAGGATTTCTCGAAAACGGGAACCTGCCGAAGCCGACGGACGGAGAGCAGTACGAGGTGGGCCTGAAAGGGAATTTCCTCGATGGACGACTGCAGCCGACAGTCTCAGCCTTCGATATCGTGAAGAAGAATGCCATCGTTCCCGATCCCGTCACTTTCAACTTCGTAACGCAAACAGGAAAATTGAAGGTTCGCGGTGTTGAAATTGAACTGGCTGCTCAGCCGACCCCAGCCTGGAAGGTGCTGGCCAGCTTCACATATCAGGACGCTTACATCGCCGAGGATGCCGATTCGGCGATCGTCGGCAATCAATTCCAGGGCGTTCCAAAATATCTAGCCAGCTTGTGGACCTCATATAATTTCGGATCCGCGACGCAGGGTCTGACGGTTGGCGCTGGATTGTTCTACGCCAGCAACCGCCCGACAACGACCAGCAACACGCTGTTCGTTCCTTCCTTCACAAGGCTCGATCTCTTTGCGGCCTATAAATTCAATGAAGCGACCGAGCTACAGGTCAATCTGAACAATATCACCAACAAGAAATATTACCTCATTGGAGGGTGGGGCATGATCACGCCGCAACCTCCATTCCAGGCGTTCGTTACGCTCAAGCACAAGTTCATGTGAGTGGGCGAGCGGGATGTTGCCCAAACCGCTCCTGAGCGCCGTCGATCTCATTGTCGGCTACGCGGGTCGTCCTGTCCTTGGGCCGGTGAACCTCGCCATATTGCCGGGTGAATTCGTCTGCGTTCTCGGTGCCAACGGCACGGGAAAATCAACGCTTCTGCGATCCCTCACAGGTTTGCAGAAGCCGCTCGGTGGAGGTGTCGATCTGGAACAGACGCCGCTTGCAAAGCTGTCAGCCAACGAGCGCGCCCGAAAGCAGGCGCTCGTGCTCACCGATCGCGTTTCGGCTCAGGCTATGCGTGGCTACGAATTGGCAGCACTGGGGCGGCAGCCGCATACGGGATGGTCGGGCCGGCTTTCTGCCGAGGATCATGCTGTGGTGTGCAAAGCGTTGGAGGATGCCGACGCGGCGGTCTTCGCGGACCGGCTCGTGGTTGAACTCTCGGACGGAGAGCGTCAACGCATCCTGATCGCCCGCGCATTGGCGCAGGAGCCGGTTGTTCTGATTCTGGACGAACCAACCGCATTCCTCGACCTGCCGCGTCGGATCGAGTTGATGCATCTGCTTCGGCGCGTGGCCCGGCTTCGCTCGCTGGCCGTTCTCATGAGCACGCACGATCTGGACTTGGCATTGCGTTATGCCGATGACGTCTGGCTGATCGATCGGTTCGGACAACTCAAAACGGGCGCTCCGGAGGATCTTGTCCTGGCTGGAGATTTCGAACGGGCGTTCCTGAACGAGGGGTTCATTTTCGACTTTGGGTCTGGCGCTTTACGGCTCAAGGAGGAGTCAGTCGGCGATGTTGCGGTAGCCGCGCAAGGGCGTGTCGGGGTCTGGCTTCAACGTGCGGTGCAGAGGGCCGGATTCCGCGTCAGCGATCAAGCCGACGTCCAGGTCGAGGTGAATGGAAGCGGATACATTATTCGAAAGTCGGGACAATTGCCGAAGGAGGCGGGCACCGTTCGCGAGCTGGTCTCGATCTTGTCGACGGAAGCACGGTTATGATTGCCGCGGCTCGCAATGGCTTCGGCATTGTTTGCCTGGCTTCGATCCTGCTTGCATGTTCGCAGCTCGATCCGGAGCCCAAGCCGAGCCACCCGGCCGTTTACGTGGATCAGCCGCTGGCGCGGAATTTGGAGCGGGCGTGTGTCGCGAACCACCGGCCAGGCGTCGACTATTTTCCGCAAAAAGTAGAATTCCGGCATTCGAGCCAGCTATCGGTGACTTATCATGGTCACTTCAAACGGGTGAAATTCAGACCGTCGGTCAGTGCGGAAGAGCCCGTCGAATTCCTGTTCGTTCAATGCGGAACTCCCGTTCCCGATCATGGTGCCGGCACCATCGTGGTGTCGGTCCCTGTCTCCCGCATCGTTACCGGGACGCGCGCCATGCTGGGCGCGGCGGATGACCTGGACCTGGTGGATCGCTTTGTCGGGATCAGCGATCCGCGGGCGGTGACTGTGCCGTCATTCATCGATCGGGTCGAGCAGGGCCGGATATCGATGATGAGCGGATATGCCCACGGCAATATCGAGCCATTGATGGCGCTGGATCCGGATGTCTACTTCACGTTTCACTCGGCCTATCCGCAATTTAACATGCACCCGCGGCTATGGGCGCTTGGCGTCCGCGCGGTGCCATTCGGCGACAGCCTTGAAACGACTCCACTCGGACGCGCGGAGTGGCTCAAAGTTCTAGCCATGCTCACCAACACGGAGGGGCGCGCCGATATCGTTTTCGACCGTATCGAACGTGAGTACCACTCCATCGCCAAGCTTGTTCCGAGCGATGCGGACGCTCCCCGCGTGATGGCTGGGGTTGCCTCCCAGCGGGATGTGATCGAACTGTTCGGGGGCGGAAATCATCGGGCCCGATTGCTGGAAGATGCGGGCGGTCGATTCATCCTTGACGACAACGGATTTCCGGGAAGCTGGCTGATCGCGCCGTTTGAGAAGGTCTATGTGGCGGGCGCCGATGCTCCATTCTGGATTGGAACCCGCCCCGGCATCCAGTCCGTCGAAGCGCTGATCGCCGCCAATTCTCATCATCGCTGGTTCGAACGAGCCATTGCCGATGGCCATGTCTATGCGCAGGACCAAGGCTACAAGGGCATGTTTGCTTTCAATCTCCAGGACCAGGGCTTGAACAACCCGCATGTTCAGCTCGCTGAACTTGTGGCGGTTCTTCATCCGAACCTGCGTTCCAAGCTCCGCTCGAACTCAACCCTGTCGTTCATGAGAAAACTGCAATGAGCCTCGACGTGGCAATGCAATCCGCTCCGACCGAAGCCAACCCGCGAAAGGTATTTCTTGGGCTTCGCTTGGCTTTGGTGGCGGTTGTGGGCGTCATCCTGTTTGTCGCTGAATTGTCGATCGGAGCGGCTGCAATTCCGGTCCTGGACGTGTTTCAAGCCCTCACGACGGGCGAGGCATCGAGCCAGGTCTGGATCAACATCATCTGGGAGTTTCGTCTCCCCCGCGCCCTCAACGCCGCTGTTTCGGGTGCCGCGCTCGGCGCGGCCGGCATTATGCTGCAAGCTTTGTTCCGCAACCCGCTGGCCGATCCCTACATACTCGGCATCGTCCACGGCGCGCGGCTCGGAGCCGCCATCCTTGTCGTCGCCACGGGGTTGGCCGGTAACGCCTTCCTGCTGCGTTTCGGCCTGATTGGAGACGCCGGCCTGGCCGTCGCTTCTGTGGTGGGCGGCCTCGTCGTCCTTTTTATTCTGTCGGCGCTGTCGTCGCGCATCAGCATCGTCACCTTGCTTCTGGTCGGCTTGATGCTTGGATACTTCTCCATCGGATTGATGAACGCACTGATGCATTTTGTCGACGAAAGCCACGCCAAGGCATTCAAAGCCTGGGACGATGCCAGCTTTGCCGGAGCCACTTGGCAGCAATTGAAAATTCTTGTGCCGGGCATCCTCGCCGGGCTTGCGGCGATTGCGTTTCTGGCAAAGCCGCTCAACGCGATGTTGCTGGGCGATCGTTACGCGGCCTCAATGGGCATTCCGGTCGGCTGCATCAAGCTGGCAGTTCTGGCTGCGACCGGATGGTTCTGCGGCATGGTAACCGCGTTTTGTGGTCCCGTGGCGTTTCTCGGTCTCGTCGCAGCACATATCGCGCGCGGCCTGGTGGGGGCCAGCGATCATCGTGTCCTACTTCCGGCAGCCGCATTGCTCGGCTCTACCGTAGGGCTGGCAGCGGACCTTGTGACTCATTTGCCGTTGGAGCACCACATATTCCATCTCAATGCCGTCATTGGCTTGGTTGGCGCGCCTGTAGCTCTATTTGTTCTTCTTCGCAGTCGTGCGCTGAGATCCTGGGAGGGTTCCTGACCGGATCCGTCCCGGAAGCGGTGAGATGTGGTGCTGAGCCTCAGAGCTTCCGGAGTGCAGAAAGCTGGAGCGCTTTCGGCCCGATGTTGAGGCCGATCTGTAGGCTATCGGCGATCCGGTGCGCACGATCCACGAAGAATGCTGCTGCCGGACCGTCGCAGACATCGTGAGCAGTTCTTTCGAAGAGGCTCAGCCAGCGTTCGAAATGGGCGGGTTCCAGACCGAGTTCTTGGTGAGCGGCATGCGGCCTGCCGGAATAGCGGCCGCTCTTGAGGGCGACCGACGACCAGAAGTCGACCATCTTGCCGAGGTGGGTGTCCCAGCGGCCGGTGAGCCGCGCTTCGAAGATCGGCCCCAGCACGATATCCTCCCGAATTCGTCCATAGAACGTATGAACGAGGCGCTCGATGAGCGCTTCCGAAAGATCGGGCTGGGGATCGTCGACCGGCATGATCGTCGGCTTTCCGTTCTCGCCTCTTAACGCTTTTGCCAAAAAGAAGTATCATATATGCATCTTTTTGAAAAGGCAGGCTTTGAAAGGCAGGCTGTTGCGGCTCACCGTCCATACCGATTATGCTCTCAGGGTCCTGATGACCCTGGCGGTCTTGGAGGACGGCCGGCTGGCGACGATCGAGGAACTGGCCGATCGCCATCGGATCTCGCGGAACCACCTGATGAAGGTGGCGCAGACGCTGGTTGGCCTCGGTTTGGTGAAGAGCGTGCGCGGCCGTCGCGGCGGATTGGCCCTTGCGGTGTCTCCGCAGGATATCCGGATGGGAAGCGTGGTCAGGATGCTGGAGAGCGACATGGAATTGGTCGCCTGCCTCGGCAATGAATCCGCGACCTGCGCGCTCACAGGTCTTTGCCGTCTGACCGGCGCGTTCCGCGGCGCCATCGACGCGTTCTTTGCCGAACTCGACCGATTGACGCTCGCCGATCTTGTGCTCAATCGCAGAGGTCTGCGCCGCCGAATGGCGATCGCATCGTGACCGTTCAGGCCGCGCCGCGCGGATTTATCATTCTGGGTCCCGGCCGTGTCAGATGACGCCCAGGGCCTCCATGGCTTCGGCAACGCGGACAAATCCCGCTATGTTCGCACCAAGCACATAGTCGCCCGGCGATCCGTATTCCTCTGCGGTGTCGGCGCAGAGATCGTGGATGTTGGTGATGATCGTTGCCAGGCGTTCTTCCGTTTGCTCGAAAGACCAACTGTCGCGCGAAGCGTTCTGCTGCATCTCCAGTGCTGACGTTGCAACGCCGCCGGCATTGGCCGCTTTGCCCGGTCCGAACAGAACGCCGGCCTCTCGGAACGTCCGGATCGCCTCTGGCGTGGAGGGCATGTTCGCGCCTTCACCCACGGCCAGGACGCCATTCTTGATCAGGGTGCGAGCGTCTTTTCCGGTCAGTTCGTTCTGTGTGGCCGACGGCATGGCGATTTCGCAGGGAACATCCCAAACCGATCCGGCCTCGATATAAAGGGCGCCGTTCTTCTTTAGGCGCGCATATTCGGCGATGCGGCCGCGCCGGCGCTCCTTGATTTCTTTCACAAGCGCGAGGTCAATGCCGTTTTCATCGACGATGTAACCGTTGGAATCGGAGCACGCGACGATTTTGCCGCCGAAAGCCCGTATCTTCTCCATGGTATAGATTGCGACGTTGCCTGATCCGGACACGACGACACGCTTGCCTTCGAAATCGGTGCCGCGGGTCTGAAGCATGCGTTGCACGAAATAGGACGCACCGTAACCGGTCGCCTCCTTTCGGGCCCGTGATCCGCCATAGGACAGCTCTTTGCCGGTGAGCACACCGGCTTCGTAGCGATTGGTGATGCGCTTGTATTGACCGAACATGTAGCCGATTTCGCGCGAGCCCACCCCGATGTCGCCGGCGGGCACATCGGTGTATTCGCCGAGATACCGTCCAAGCTCGGTCATGAAGGACTGGCAGAAGCGCATGATCTCTCCATCGGAGCGATCACGCGGATTGAAGTCGGATCCACCTTTTCCTCCCCCGATCGGCAAGCCGGTGAGGGCATTTTTGAAGATCTGTTCGAATCCGAGAAACTTGATGATGCCGAGGTTGACGCTCGGATGAAACCGAATGCCGCCTTTGTAGGGTCCGAGGGCTGAATTGAACTGCACCCGGAATCCGCGAGCGATCTGAACCTGGCCTTTATCGTCCATCCAAGGAATACGGAAAATGATCTGGCGTTCCGGCTCGCAGATCCGCTCGATCAAGGCCCTGTCCGCGTAGTGCGGATGCTTGGCAACGACCCGGCCAATGCTCTCCAGCACCTCTCTCACAGCCTGGTGAAACTCGATTTCTCCAGCATTGCGGCCGATGACCTCGGCCAAGATGAGTTCGAGCTTTTCGTCCATTTGCGTCACGATTGGGGTACCCTATTCTGACGTCGGCTGGCGTTCCGGCAGGGCCGCTGGGGCCTTGGTCGGGGGAAGGAGATTCCGCCCGGCGGGCCGCTATATGACACTTCTCTTCGTTCTCCAAACTGGTCGGATCCGTGTGCCGGCCGGCGTTGTGGACGAACGAATTCGGCCGTCCCGGCGCTGCGGTCCTCACGTCTTGGATCGGCGACGCCCCGTCGCGAACGACCGGCCTCCGTCCGCCGACTTCAGGGTTCCTAATGGCACTCTAGATTCGATCTAGATCATTGTGTTTGCGACAGAAACGTTCGCCCGCTATTCGTGGCGCGAACGGTTCGGCCGACCCGCGTCATCGGACCGCTGACTTGGGTGTTGCGTTCGATGAGCGATCTTACGGGCAGCCTGGCGGCTCTTTATGCCGACGAGCAAGCAAGGCTTCAGCGTCTCCTGATGCGGCAAGGCCTGTCCAAGACGGCCGCCGCCGATCTCGTCCAGGACGCGTTCCTGCGTTTGCTCGGAGGGCCGCTCGAGGACGTGCGCGACCTGCGCAGCTATCTCTTCCGCACGACAAGGAACCTGATAGTCGACCATGCGCGCCGGCAACGGCGGAACGCGCTCGGCAATGCCGTCGAATTGGACGAGAGCATCGTCGATCCCGCGCCGCTGCCGGATGCTGTATTGATCTCGCGGCAGGAGCTCCAGGCGCTACGCACCGCGCTCGCGGAGTTGCCGCCGCGCTGCCACGAGGTGCTGATCCTGCACAAGTTTGAAGGCTTGAGCTATTCGGAGATCGCCGGCCGCCTGGGCATCGCCAAGAACACGGTCATGGCTCACATGGTGAGGGCCGTCACCTGTCTGAAAATCCACTTTGGCGGGATTTCTTCGCCGGGCGGCTAATTGGTTTTCCTCGTCATGGCGTCTTATAAGTCGAGCGGCGTTCGAATCCTGTGTGAAACGAAACCGCCGGGGAAGGCCCTTGCAGCATGACAGAACGCCTGTCCGATCGTCGGACCCGATGAGGCAGCATGGGCGGAGATGATATGCCGTCGGTGGACGATCAGGCCGTCCAGTGGTTCGTTCTCCTGCGCGACGACGAGGCGACGGAGGATGACCGACGCGCATTCGCGGACTGGCTGGCTGCCGACCCGGCCCATGAAGCCGCATGGCGTTCGGTCGAACGCATGTGGGGCGGCCTCGATGCGCTGGCGCCGGCCGCTGCCCGGCCGCGCAGGGCAGGCCGGCTGAAAGGCGCCGCCGCCGCGGCTGTGCTGCTGGTGGCGGTCGGGATCGGCTGGTGGATGGCGCCAGCCGGCTTGCTGGCCGACCATCGGACGGCAGTCGGCGAACGCCGGACGATCGCGCTCCAGGATGGCTCGCAGGTCGAACTCGGGGCGATGACCGCGCTCGACATTGCGTTCAGCGCGCGGGAGCGCCGGATCACGCTGCTTTCGGGCGAGGCGTTCTTCACCGTGACAAAGGATGCGGATCGGCCCTTCATCGTGGCGGCCGAGAACGGCGAGGTGCGCGTCCTGGGCACGGCGTTCGACGTCAAGATCGACGATGGCGTCAGGGTGGCGGTCGCGGAAAACGCGGTGCAGGTGAGAGCCGATGGTCCTGCCAGCATGAGCACGCCGGTGACCGTGACAGAGGGGCAGGCGGTCCGCTACGACGCTCAAGGCGTCTCCGAGGTGACGGCGGCCGACCTCGATTCCATCCAGGCCTGGCGCCAGGACCAGCTCATTTTCCGCGATGTCCCGCTCAACACCGTGCTCGCCGAACTTCAACGCTACCGCTTCGGCCGCATCGCGCTGATCGGCGGGGCGCTGGGCCGGCGGCGCGTCACGGCGGTGTTCGATGCCCGCAATGTGGATATGGCGCTCGATACCATCGCCGAGTCACTGTCGCTGCGCATCCACAACATTGCCGGCTTGCTGACTGTGATCGTTCCAAACAACGAGCCGGCCGCTGGCAGAAAAAATTCGGCGGGCGACTAGCTACTTTTCCGAACTCCGTCGTCTTCAACACATGGGGCCGCGCAGGATTGGCCGGCCCGCTGTGAACACGTTGAGGACGGGGCGACGGACATGAACATTGGAAGCCACATCAGGAGAAAGGGCGCGTCTTTCGTCCGGTTCTTCACGCTGTTGATGGCGGGAACCGCGCTGGCATCGGTGATGGTGCTCGATGCCGCGACGGCCCAGGCGATGCCTCCCGCCCGCGCGGGTGCGAGCGCCGGTGCCCGTGATCTGAACATTCCCCCACAAAGCCTGGCCAGTGCGCTCATCGCATTTTCGCGCCAGACCCGCTTGCAGATTTTCATCGACCAGGAGCTGGCCTCCGGCAAGAGCTCACCGGGCGTCAGCGGCGCGCTCGCGCCGTCCGCCGCGCTTGACCGTCTGCTGACCGGCACCGGGCTGACCCATCGCTTCACCAACCCCAACACCGTGTCCATCGAGCGTCCTGCCGCGACCGCGGGCGGCAATCCTGCATCCGGTGCGATCCCGCTCGATACGATCGACGTGCAGGGGCGGAACCCCAATGCCGTGATCGGAAACCTGCCGGTGCCCTACGCCGGTGGGCAGGTGGCGACAGGCGGGCAGCTCGGCCTGCTCGGCAATCGCGATGTCATGGATGTGCCGTTCAACATCACAAGCTACACGTCCAAGACAATCCAGGATCAGCAGGCGCAGACTGTCGGCGACGTGCTGATGAACGATCCTTCCGTGCGCAGCGTCTATCCGCGCGGCGGCAACACCGATGAATTCATGATTCGCGGCTTTACGCTTTACAACCGCGAAATCGCTTTCAATGGACTGTACGGCCTTGTTCCTTTCTCGTCGGTCGGATTGGTGGACATCGAACGGGTCGAGGTACTCAAGGGACCCAACGCCCTGTTGAATGGCATGGCGATCGACGGTTCGGTCGGCGGCGGCATCAACCTGGTGCCGAAGCGCGCCGGCGCGGAGCCTCTCAACCTGCTGACGGCCACCTATGTGTCCAAGGGGCAGGTCGGCATCAATGCGGATATCGCACGCCGATGGGCCGTGGGCGAAGGCAGCTTCGGCGCGCGCGGCAATGTCGCCTACTCGTCCGGCGACACGGCGGTGGACAACAGCGCCTTGGACATGCAGGCGATTTCTCTCGGCCTGGATTATTCGACGGATCGGGTCCGCATCGAGGGCGATTTCAGATACCAGCGCAGGAACCTCGATGCGCCGTCCCAATTGCTGTTTCCGGGCACCGTGGTTCCTGCGGTCAAGGCCCCTGACCCCGGAACGAACTTCGCCCAGCCGTGGACCTATCTCGATACGACGGAGCTGATGGGCATGGTGCGGGGCGAGGTCGACCTCAGCCCCGACGTGACATTGTTCGCTGCCGTCGGTGCGCGCAAAGGCGAGTACGACAGCCTGCAATCCAATTGGACATTGCAGGACCGCATGGGGTTGATCCGCTCCACGCCGTTCTACAATTATTCGGAATACGAAGCCGTCTCACATCAAGTGGGCATTCGCGCGCAGGCGGATACCGGGCCGGTTCGTCACCAGATCTCCGTTATCGCGAGCGGAGTCGGTCTGGATACCTATATGTTTTCCAGCTCTCTTCCGCCGACCGTTTTCTCGAACATCTATTCGCCCGTGGCGGCGGCCCGTCCAGCCATTCCCGCTGTCAGCGCGCGGCTGTCCAACCGGACGAATCTGACCAGCGTCGGCATTTCCGACACGATGTCGATCCTCGACCGGAGGGTTCAGCTCACGGTCGGCGCGCGCCAGCAACAGGTGAAGGTGACCAATTACAACACGGTGACGGGCGCGGCGACATCCAGTTATGACGAATCGGCTCTCACGCCGGCCGTGGGGCTCGTCGTCAAGCCATTGGAGAACCTTTCCCTTTACGCCAATTATATCCAAGGCCTGAGCCAAGGGCCGCAAGCGCCGACCACCGCCGTCAATGCGGGAGAAGTGTTCCCGCCTTTCGTGACCGAACAATATGAGATGGGCGCGAAGATCGACTTCGGCGGATTGGCGCTGACGGTCAGCGCTTTCCAGATCGAGCTTCCAAACAGCTTCACCGATCCGCTCACCCGCCTGTTCCGGGTCGATGGCAATCAACGCAATCGCGGACTGGAGGTCATGGCCTTCGGTGAGATCAGCGAGACCGTTCGCCTCTTGGGAGGCTTTGCTTACACCGAATCCGTATTGACCCGAACCGCCGGAGGCGTCAACGACGGAAAGACCGGCGTCGGGGTGCCGAAGTTTCAAGCCAATCTGGGTTCTGAATGGGACACGCCGCTCAGCGGACTGACCCTGTCGGGGCGGATGATCTACACGGCCCCTCAATATCTGAACGCAGCGAACACGCAGGAAATTCCCGACTGGGTGCGGTTTGATCTCGGGGCCCGCTATGCATTCGAAGCCAACGGAACGCCGATCACCTTGCGGTTCAGCGTCGAGAACGTCTTCAACAAAGGATATTGGGCGTCGGCATCACGCGGCGGATACAAGGCGGGGGCTCCGCGCACGTTCCTTCTGTCGGCGACGGCTGACTTTTGACCGGGCCCGCTGTCCGCTGCGATGAGGGCGTTGCTTGCGACCATGGTCCGCATCGTCGTGTCGGTCGGTGGGGGCTATGCGGCGACGAGTGGCATTGTCTCGGCTCTAGCTGTTGTTCTGTTTCGCTGCGGGCTCACCCGCAGCGAGGCGGTCGTCCTCGCGTCCATGCTGGGATTCGGCGTCTACCTCGGGCTGCTTCTCTGGGGCATCGCTGCGCCTCGTCTCTGGCGGTTCGCCCTCGGGCTCGCCCTGCTGGCTGGAGGCGGTTTCGCCGTCGCATGGTTGATGCATGGAGGCGTTGTCTGGATCGGCTGAAATGAAGCCCACGTTTCGCCAGTCGATGCAATGGCTGCACACCTGGGCCGGAGTCGTGCTCGGGGCTGTGCTGATGGCCGTTTTCTGGAGCGGCACTCTCCTTGTCTTCGACCGGGAGATCGACCGATGGATGGCGCCGATGACGCGTCTTCCCGTAATAGAAACGTCCACGCCTCTCGATCCCATGATCCGCCCCTTCATTGCCACCGCCGTTGAGGTGGGAGCGTCCTCCATCACCGTGGCGCTGCCATACGAACGCGAGCCTACGCTTCGCGTCTCGTTCCGTGATGTTTCAGGCCTTGCACGCTACAATCTGGATCCAGGGACAGGCCGGATCCTGCCGGATCCGGAAACCGCGGCGGCAACGGATTTCCTGTACCGGTTTCACTACAGCATGCACATTCGCTTTGCGAACGTCGGCATATGGCTGGTCGGTCTCGCTGGCATGGCGCTTCTGGCTCTTTGTGTTTCGGGGATCGCCATCCATCGCAAGATTCTGGCGGATTTTTTCACCTTTCGCCCCTCAAAGAACCAGCGCCGCGCAATTCTGGATCTGCACAATGCTGCCGGCGTTCTGGGGCTGCCGTTCAACGTCGTGATCACGCTGTCGGGTATGATCATATTCTACGCCGAATATTTTCCGAGCGCCGTGCGATCCCTCTATCCAAACGCGGCTTCATATTATTCCGAAATTTTCGATAGCCATTCCCGCCCGAAGTCTCACGTGCCGGCTGACGCGATCTCCGTGGACACGGTGCGCCACGCAGCCCAGAAGATCTGGAACGGAGACAGGATTCAATATCTTGTCATCAATCATCCCGGAGATGCCGCGGCCTCTATGCGGGTGGTGCGGGCCACGGACAATATCGTCTTGCTACAGGGCGACACCGCCTTCTTCGATGCCGCAACGGGCGCATTGCTGTATCACCGGGCCAAACCCGAACCCGTCAAGCGCGCGCAGGGTTTCATCGCGGGACTGCATTTCGCTCAGTTCCAACATTGGACGCTGCGATGGCTTTACTTCGTGCTGGGATTGTCGGGCTGCGTGATGATCGCGACCGGCTATGTTTATTGGGTCGACAAGCGCCGCAAGAGGCATGAACAGCAGGGTCTTTCGGGCGTTCGCCTGGTCGAGGGTCTGGCCGTCGGAAGCACGACCGGCCTCATCATTGCCACGCTCGCTTTCTTCGTCGCCAACCGCCTGCTGCCGCTCGGCACGACGTTTCTGGGATACGAGCGCGCGGCGCTGGAGGGCTGGGCCTTCTATTTTGCCTGGATCGTGACCTTTGCCCATGCCTGGCTGCGTCCGCGCCGCGCCTGGATCGAGCAATGCTGGTGGATCGCGGCCTTTGCCGTGGCGGCCGTCCTGCTCAACGGGATCACCACAGGCGACCATCTCGTCCGCAGCCTGACGCACAGGCACCTGTGGGCGATCGCCGGCATGGACCTGTTGCTGCTCGCGGGCGCTATGGTCGCTGCGCTTGCGGCAGGCAAGCTGCAACGCCGCGCCGTCGCCCCGCCTGCTTCGTCCGCGCGCGGCCGGCCGCCATCCGATGGAATAGAGTGATGGATCATGCGCTCCACCTCCTGGCGTTGACCGTCGTGCTGTATCTCGGCTTCGCGACGCTGGCGCTCAGCCAGGTTCGCAACTGGCGGCTGGTGATTGCCGCGTCTCCGCCGTCGCCGGTCATGAAGATCGTCCTTCGTGCCATTGGCATCGTTTTGCTGATGCTCGCCATCCCCCTTGCGTTGTGGCTCGATGGACCGAGTTTCGGATCGCTCATGTGGGGCACGGCGATTTCGGTCGCAGCCTGCGCCGTCACGGCGACCTTGAGTTGGTGTCCCCACTGGCTGCGGCCGCTCGCGCGCGCGATCCGGGCCGCGAATATGTCTCAAATCGTGTGGCGGTTGAACGAATGAAATGATCGACGATCGGGCTGAGACTCCGGCTCTTCAAGGTCACAATCGCCACCCCATACGGCGTTTTTGGAAGTTCAACCCGCAGCGCTTTCAGATCAAAGCGTTCCTGGTGCAGGCGAAGCACGGAATCCGGCAGCGCGCTGACGAAGCGTCCCGTCGACAAGAGATGAAGGCGCAAGTGAATTGAAAACGTCCTCAGCGCGATACGGGGCGGCGGCAGGCGGCGCATGCCGAACGCCTTGGGAATCAGATCGACACCCCATCCGTATGGCAGCATGATCCATGGGGCATCCGCCAAGTCTGTCAGATCGACCCGCCTGAGCTTCGCCCATGGGCTTTTGGAGCCGACGACGACGCGCAATCGATCCTCGAAAACCTTCGTGATCTTGAAGTCGTCGGACGCGGCCAGGCTGCTGAGACCGGGTCCATCCCGGATGAATACGAGATCGATGCTTCGGTCGCGCAGCTTGGCTGCCGCGATATCTCCAGCGAAGATCTCGACGTCGAACAGGACATCCGGCCATCGGTCCGAGAACATATCGATGGCGATCGGAAGCACGGAGGCGGCGAGCGTCTCCGGGCAGCCGATCCGGATTTCTCCTGTGCCCGGCATTTTGAGATATTCGATCTCTTGAATGCCCTGTCGCAGTTCGTCGAAAGCCGCTTTGCCCCGCCGGATGAGGGCCTGACCGTAGACCGTCGCCTCGACCCCGCGACGGCTGCGATCAAACAGCCGCACGCCGAGTTCTTGCTCTACCCCGGCGACCACCTGGGAGACCGCGGATTGCGTGACTCGAAGGCTTTCGGCCGCCTTTGCCATGCTGCCATGCTCGGCGACGGCAAACACGACGTGAAGATCACGGAGCTGGAGCCGGCGACCAATCTTGCGTTCCCAGTCCTGGATTTCAGACATTAGCCTGCTCTTATGGTGTGATTAAAATTTTCCACCTTTTGCTTACGGATGCAACCCGCTAACGAGCATCAACGCGGATGTGCCCGTGGCGACAGGAGCGGGTGTGTCAGACGCGCGAGAGCGCGCTCGGCCTCAGAGCCAACTCAAGCTGTGTGGAGGAATCGAAGAATGGCGAAATCGCATGGCATGAGGCAGGTGGGCTATGTCGATTGCGCCGGTGGTGGCCAGGTCGTGGTCCGCAACGGTGTTGCTTGCGTCGGCCACATGCGCGCTCCCCATAGCACGACGATCATCGACGTGCGCGATCCCAAGAATCCGATTGTGCTTGCAGAGCTGACGATGCCGCCCGGCACCCATGCGCACAAGGTTCGGGTCGTTGGCGACACGATGGTCGTCAATCAGGAGGTCAATCTCAACGATTCCAATCCGCCTCCGCCGGATTTTCGCGGCGGCATCGGCATCTACGATATCTCGAACCCGCGCGCGCCGCATCTGCTGCACAGGTGGGAAACCGGCGGCCAGGGCGTGCATCGCTTCGACCTCGACGAACGGTACGCTTATCTGTCCTCGACGGCGGACGGCTATCTTGGGCACCTGGTGATCATTCTTGATCTCAAGGACCCGCGCCGGCCCGTCGAGGTCGGGCGCTGGTGGATGCCTGGACAATGGGTCGGGGGCGGAGAGACGCCGACCTGGGAGAAGACCGCGCACCGCTGCCATCATCCGTTGCGGCGGGGGAACCGGCTCTACACAAGCTATTGGCAGGCCGGGTTCGTCATTCTTGATGTTGACGATATGACCAAGCCGAAGCGTATTTCGGGGCTCGACTGGTCGCCTCCTTATCATTGCCCGACCCACACGGCATTGCCGCTTCCGTTCGACATTCGCGGCCGGCGCTACATGGTCGTGGCCGACGAAGATGTCTATCGCCCCGCGGATGGCGTGCCGGCGTTCTTGTGGATGGTGGACATCACCGACGAGAACGCGCCGACACCGATCGGAAGTTTCCAGGTCGAAGGACTGGAGGACGGTCCGCAACCGTTGTCGACGGGCTGTCATCAGCCGTGTGAGATCGTCACCGGGACCGAGATTCCAACGGCATGGTTTGCCTGCGGGCTGCGCGTCGTCGACGTTTCAAATCCGCATTCGCTGCGCGAGGTCGCGTATTTCATCCCCGATGTGCCGCCGGGATCAGACCGTGTTCAGAGCAATGATGTCACGGTGGACGAGCGCGGATTGCTCTACCTGACGGACCGGCGTCGCGGCCTGACGATCATCGAGCGGGTTTGAGCGTCGCCATCGCGATGCGGAGACTGCCGATGGGTAACGCGGACGGGACCGTCCGCCGCTAGTGAGGAAACAATGGGCGCTGACGCACAGCCGGAAATTGCCGCCGAGGCTTATCTTCGTCGATTGGCTGAACGGGGCATCGAGTATGTTTTTGCCAACGCCGGCACGGACTTCGCGCCCGTCATCGAAGCCCTGTCGCGTTCCGGCGGCAAAAACTATCCGCGATTCATCACCGTTCCGCACGAGAACGTGGCGATGGCGATGGCGCATGGCTGCTATCGGGTGTCCGGCAAGCCGGCTGCCGTCATGGTGCACGTGACCGTCGGAACGGCGAATGCGCTCTGCGGCCTGATGAATGCCGCGCGCGACAGCATCCCGACCATTCTTACGGCTGGCCGGACGCCGAGCACGGAGACGGGGCACATCGCGTCTCGCAATGGCCATAACCATTGGGCGCAGGAGGCATTTGACCAAGGCGCCATGGTGCGCGAATTCGTGAAATGGGACTACGAGCTGCGGCATGGACAGCCGGTCGATTCGCTCGTTGACCGGGCCATCGATATCGCGATGAGCGAGCCGCGCGGGCCGGTGTATATGACGCTTCCGCGCGAGGTGCTTGCCGATTCCGCCGTCGCGCCCCGCCGCTCGACAGTTCGCCCGGCTGGGGCCGTGCCCGCGCGACCAGCGGATTCCGCCATCGAGGAGGCGGCCCGGCTGATCGCTCACGCCGAATTCCCACTCATCGTGACGTCGAATGCCGGCCGGAACCCTCAGGCATTCGCCAACCTGGCAAAGCTTGCAGCCGATTATGCCTTGCCGGTGGCTCAGTTTGCCCCCAGCGGAACCAACCTCGCGACCGACCATCCCATGCACCTTGGCTACGAACCCAGCGTGCTGCTGGCCGAAGCGGATGTCGTTTTGGTTCTCGACAGCGTCGTGCCCTGGATACCGAAAACGACGTCGTTGAGGCGTGGCGCGACGATCATCCACATATCTGCCGATCCACTGGCATCGCGTTATCCATTCCGGGAGTTTGAAGCCGATTATCTCATCGCCGGGGAGACGCGCGCGGCGCTGTCGATGCTGCACGATGCGTTGCGTGACCTGACGAGGGGGCAGGAGGAGGCGATTGAACGCCGACGTCAAGCCGTGGCCGGCAAGCGCGAAAGCCTCGATGCGAAGTGGCGGACGATTCTCGCCACCGCGCGCGAGCAGACGCCAATCCACCCGGTCTGGCTGACCACCTGCCTGAACGACCTCAAGGCGAAGGATGCCATCATCGTCAACGAACTGGGACTGAACATCGGTCCGCTCGAAATGACGGAGCATGACTCGTTTATCACGACCTATGGCTCCTCCGGTCTCGGGTTTGGTCTTGGCGCGGCGCTGGGCGCAAAGCTCGCTGCGCCGCATCGCGACGTGATCGCCGTCGTCGGTGACGGAAGCTATATGTTCGGCAATCCGCTTTCGTATCACTTTGTCGGAAACGCGGAGAAGCTGCCGACATTGACCGTGATCGCCAACAATCATTCATGGCACGCGGTGCGCGCCTCCACCTTGTCGGTCTATCCCGATGGCGACGCGGCCAAGAGCAATGTGATGCCGCTGACGCGTCTGGAGCCGTCTCCGAGCTTCGAAAAGACACTCGATGTCTATGGAGGCTATGGCGAAAAGGTCGAGAGACCTGAGGACCTTCGCGACGCGTTGCAGCGCGGTATGGACGCGGTGCGTGCTGGTGTCCCGGCTGTTGTCAACGTGCATACCCGCGGCCGGCACTGACCGGTCGCGACAAGTCCAACGCTGATCGTTCGGCAAGAACGCGGCAACGGAAAACATTGGGGAGGACTGTGCAATGCTGATCATCCGTTCAATATGGGCCGTCATGGCGGCTGCTGCCGGCTTGGCGCTGTCCGTGCCGAGCGCGCATGCGGACTATCCGGATCGTCCGGTGACGTTGGTCGTGCCATATGCGCCCGGCGGCGCCGTGGATCTGGTGGCGCGCACGCTGGGGCGCGGATTGGAACAGAAGCTTGGAAAGCCATTCGTGATCGTGAACAAGCCGGGCGGGAGTTCGGCTGTGGCGGCGACCTTCGTCGCAAACGCGCCGGCGGACGGCTACACGATCCTGCTGGCGACCAGCACGACCATGGCGATCAACTCGACGGTGTTCAAGAAGCTGGGCTATACGCCGCTGGTTGACTTGGCGCCGGTTTCGTTGGCCGCATCCGTTCCTTTCATTCTGATCGTGAACGATAAGGTCCCGGTGCATTCAGTGGCGGATTTGGTCAAGCTGGCAAAAAGCAAGCCGAACGAACTCGTTTATGGCTCCAGCGGTCCAGGCTCCGCCGCGCATCTTTTCATGCAGGATTTTGCAGGCGCCACTGGTATCAAGCTGACCCATGTGCCCTACCGTGGATCCTCGCAGGCGCTTCAGGATTTGATCGCAGGCCGCACTCAGTTGATGTTCGCCGATGCTCCGGTGGTTTTGCCGCTCATCCGGGCGGGGAAGGTCCGGGCGCTTGGCGTTTCGACGGAGAAGCGGCTACCCAGCGCGGCTGATCTGCCGACGTTGGCCGAAAGCGGGGTCCCGGGGTACGATGCATCCTCCTGGCACATGATCGTCGCCCCTGCGGGCGTGCCCGAGGGCGTCATCCGGAAACTCCATGCCGCGCTTCAGGAAACACAGGCGGATTCCGCCTTCATCTCCGCGGTGTCCTCACGCGGCGTGGTTCCGCAAGTCGGTTCGACGCCGGACCAGTTGCGCGGTTATATCGAAAGCGAAATCGTCCGATGGGGTAAAATCGTCAAGGATGTCGGCTTGGCCCATTCCATGTGATGGTGGGCGCCGCCTTTCGATCACGTGGGGGTTTTCGGCGCGCCGGAGGGCGGAAGGACGGGGTGCTCCCGTCCTTCACGCCGGCGGGGGGCGTGAACGGTTCAGTCAGCCTGACCGGGATCGACGCGCCGCCAAAGATCGTTGAACGCGATGCTGTCGAAGAACGCAGAGGCTTCAATGATCTGACGGTCGGCCAAGCGTAGAAACCAGGCGTAGGTGTTCTGATAGGTGCGTCCATCCCGGGCCGTGCCCACGGCATCGAAGAATACGATCACGCTGTCGCCATCGGCATGGATGCTCCGTATCGTCGGCTTCAAGCCGACACTCATGCGCGCGTTAAATGGACGAATCACCTCCCTCAGGAATTCTTCTCGGCTGGTGTAAGTCCTCGACGCCAGCGAGTGGCCGGTTATGGTCCAGGTCGCATTGTCTGCGAGCAGGTCGTAGGGGCTGCCGGTTCCAGAGGCCCAGGCCGCGAACCTGTCTTCGACCAACGCCTTGTTGGCGGCCTCTTCATCCATGTCTGCCATCGTGGTTCCATATCAAGAAAACTGCAAGAGCTATCCGCCGGCGTCCAATGCGGCGCAGCGTGCCAGCGTTCATCGCCGCTGTTGCGTCGGCCGCACAGCCGGGATTGAGCCTCAAATCCGATTGTCCCATGCCGCGAGCTGATGAGCCCTGAGCATATCCTCGATCGTTTGGGGCACCACGTTGCGGAATTTCCCGGTATCAGCCGGTACGATCTCGATCATGCGGTCGATCATCTCCTTTGGATCCATCTTGCCCTCCGGCGTGGCGAAGAAATCATCGAAGCCCTTGCGGAGGTCGCTGCGCTTGGTGAAGTGCGTCTTGTCGTTGAGCCAGCGGAATGGATTGTCGGCCATCGTCTCGTTGTAGCCGGTGTAATAGGCTCCGGGATTGATCGTCTGAATCTTGATCCCGTAGGGCGCCAGTTCCTGTTGCAATGCCTCGGCGATCGATTCGAGCGCATGCTTGGTCGAGACATAGGTGCCCCAGTTCGCCGGTGTGAACAGGCCGCCCATGGACGACGTGAAAACGACCTTGCCCGTTTTCTTGTCTGAAACCCACCGGCGCACGACACCTTGTGTCAAGGTGAGCGGCAGAAAGACATTGACCTCGAAGTTCTTGCGGACGAGTTCAACGGGAATCTCCCAGACGGGTCCCGCTTCCCCCATGCCGGCGTTGTTCCAGAGCACGTCGAAATCCCACGATTGGGCTTGCGCGATATCGTAGGGGTCCGTCAGGTCGAGACGCTGAACTCTAAAATTCTTGAGGCCAAGAGCCTCGGCTTCTTCACGAAGGGGCGTAACCTGTGATGAGACTTGAGTCGTTGCAATGACGCTATGTCCGTTCTTGGACATGCCGATGGCGGCGGCTTTGCCGAAGCCAGAACCTGCTCCGGTGACAAGAATGGTCTTGGGCATGCGATGACCTTTCCTGAGATGATTGGTCTTACGAAACCACTTGGTTGATTGCGGCAATGGCTGCTTGCGCAATCGTCAAATCCTGTGCGACCGATCCGCCGGATACGCCAACGGCGCCGATCATGACCGAGTCCGGATCAAACAGCGGGATGCCACCGGCAAAGGTGGCCAGGCCGCCGTTGCTGCGCTCAAGGCCGGGAGCCGGCGCGCCGGGTTTGCAGTAGTCCCACACCGCTTCGGAGGGAATCTGAAACAGGACCGCGGTCCGCGCTTTCGCCAATGCCACGTCGATGGAGCCGAGCACCGCACCGTCCATGCGGCTGAAAGCCTTCAAATGAGTGCCAGCATCAAGAACCGCGATGTTGACCCGAATGCCGATTGCTTCGGCTTCGCTTTCGCCGGCGCGGATGATGGCCTTGGCCTGTTCGGCGGTCACCGACATGATTGGAAGAGCCCCGCTTGCGTCCCGTGGGGAATGCTATCCGCTCATCCAATGGCAGCCATGGCGCGAATTGCTGTTTTTTGAACGTTTGTGCTGTTTCTTGTGCTGAATTGATGAGCAGGATTTTAGCGGTGATGGAGCCTCCGCCAGCGGCCTGGAGGAAGGCCAGCAAACTTGACGAATGTCCGGGTGAAATGGCTCGGGTCCGCGAAGCCGCACTGTTCGGCGATCTGATCGATGGGCAGATTGGAATTGAGAAGCAGATTCTTCGCGCGTTCAATGCGTTGAATGAGAAGCCACTGGAAAGGGGG
>Ga0180217_1000953_pt1 | contig 36078 bp, 42 predicted proteins | sample eDN3rd37CBELigOP_FD_128521 | JGI IMG/M metagenome (GOLD analysis project Ga0180217, IMG submission 128521) | Enriched Organic Plus compost microbial communities from Emeryville, California, USA - eDNA 3rd pass 37_C BE-Lig OP (version 2) (version 2) ... | reverse complement strand
CGTGACAGTGAGCCGCGCGTTACGGTGGACCAAGAGAAGGCCTCCACTTCGGTGACGTTAGACACCACCAATCGTGGAGGCCTTCTCCCTACCCGACTGTCAACAACGTGCTGACCGGGTACAGCTAGGGCTTCCGGGCGGTGGCACGAACCGCCCGTACGGGTACGAGGCGGACAAGATCACGATCAACCCGGCCGAAGCCGAGATCGTGCGCGAGATCATCGCCCGCTACATCGCCGGTGAATCGGCGCGGGCCATTGCGGAGGACTTGAAAGAACGCGAAGTGCCGACCTCGACGGGCGTGGAGTGGCGGTCAACGACCATCCGCGGGATTCTGCTGTCCCCGCGCATCGCCGGGCTTAGGGCGCACCGCGGCGAGATCGTCGGCGAAGCCGTGTGGGAACCGATCATCACTGTCGAGCAGCGGCAGCAAGTACTCAACGTGAATCAGCAGAAGCAGGCAGCCGGTCGACGCGCGCCACGTCGTTATCTTCTGTCGGGGATGCTGCGGTGCGGAAAGTGCGGCGGCAAATTGTTCTCCGCCGCCCGAGTGAACGAACGACGCTACGTCTGCGCGTCCGGACCCGATCATCGGGGATGTGGCGGGATCATGGTCAACGCCGCGCGCGTCGAGGAATGGCTTACAGCCGCGGTCCTGTACCGCCTCGATACACCGGACATGGAAGCAGTCCTCACCGGCCAGCACGCGCAAGACGACCGTTACACGGATCTCGCCGCGCAGCGAGAACGGCTCGAGGCGCGTATGCGAGAGCTTGCCGCGATGTTCAGCGAGGGCGAGATTTCGCGGCTCGAATGGAAGGCCGCACGCGACCCACTCGAAGCCCAGCTGACCGGCGTCGACCAGCAGCTATCCCGACTCAGCACGGCCACAACTCTTGACCGCCTGATGGGCAGGGTGAGGCGCTTCGGGCCGGGTGGGATCAGATGACGCTAGAGCGGCAGGCCGCGATCATCCGAGCCGTCCTCGACTACGCCACGATCCTCCCGGCGACCGGGAACCGGTTCGACCCCGGTCGCATTCAGCCAGTGTGGGTGCTGTAGGGGACGGCGGGCGGCGCGCGGCTCCGCCACGGCGGACCCGCCGCGCTCCGCTCCGTCGGCCCCTATCAGTGTCCGCACTCGGGTGAGCACTCCCGAGTCCGACACGAACACCGGCACGCCCTGCGCCGCGCATGAGGCGGTAACCCACGCGGCCAGCAGCTGCATATCGACCGACATCAGCGCCCCCATTGCGCCCACACCGTCGGCGGACCCTGCCAGTCCGTCGCTTCGGACGAGTCCCAGAGGACTGCGGGCGCCGAAGACATGTGTGCCGATGCCTTCGCGAGCACTTCCGCTCGGCTGGCCCCGGTGAATCCGATCCGCGCTGGCTGGAATCCTTCTGCCACGTCATACCGGTGAGAGCCAAGCTCGCGCGCGACGGGATCCGCGAACGACTTCGCCACGTACTTAGCCAGATACCCGCCCGCCACTCGGGCCTCGGACAGCGGAGTTGATCCGACCGGCAAGTTGCCGATCAACTTGATCGAAACGAACCCATGCGGCCAAGCCGCCTCGATCATCGAGCGGCGAACGAACTTCCCAACCGCGAAGTGGGCGTGCAGGCCGTGGTCCGTCTTGTGCCACTCGGGGACCCACGCATACGGGAACGGCTCACCTCCGAGCCCGCCGCGCAGATCCCGGAAGAACGCGCCCAGGTGTTCGCGGATGAGCGCAGGATCGTGATTGCCGGAACCTCGATACGTGAGGGTGCCGAGGCGGTTGAGAGCGTTGGCGGCGCAGTAGCGTCGCAGGCGAGACCGGGCGCGACGTGCGGCCTCGGCAGCGGCCCGTTCTGGGTCGGACGCCTCGCCGCGGGCGACGTACGCCGGAGTGCGTCTGCGAGCGTAGCGGAATGATCCGCCTCCCTCCCCAGCGGCGGGGACGAGAGTGAACGCCCAACCCGCGTTGGGGCGCATCAAGAACTGGACAGTAGGGGACGGTTCGGGAACCATCGAGCAACCTCACACAAGCAGCAGGACAGGAACTGAACGGCCATGTCATGTCAGTCCGGCCCGGCTGAGAGGCCACCAAATCGCTTGATGAAAACCTGTGTGTGAGAAGAGAAGACGTTACTTGAGAGCGCGATGTTCGAATCTTTTGCCAGCCACCGTTCACGACCAGATCTACCAGAGGAACGACACCGCTGTCATTCATCCTCAGACACCTCACAGCGACGGAAGATGCGCCGCTACGCGGCGCGGCTGCCGCGGATTCGCTGCGCGAATCCTTTGCCGCCCTCGCGTGGCTATACCCGCGAGTTATGTTGCATATTCAAGTCAAGCCGCGCCGCCTTCGACGGCGGCTACTCCCTACGGTTCCTTGCCGCCGTTCTTGGGGTTTTTCCTATCCCGAACGTCATGTACGTCGCTATCCGAAGTGATTTCGGCGCCGTCATCAGAACGAAAGGCGATTTCACCCCGATATCGCGTACCGCTGCTTGTGTACTTGACGCCGTCGCCTATATGAACAGCCCCGCCAATCAAGCTGTCTCGAATGACGATCGGCCCCGAGCCGGGAGGCGCCAAGATCGACGTCCCCGGAACGAATGGGCGCTGCATAGGTGGGGGCATACCTGGGCCTGAGACCAAGCCGAGGAAGTCATAGCGGCGTCGCATCACGACTTCGCAGTGTGGGCACACCGCGGGGTCACGCTCGGTAGCTGGATCCGTAAGCTCCTGCCGAAAATTACACTTTGGACATTTGTACAAGTACTTCGACATCGGCCGCTACTTCACATCATGCGTTATGTCGTTGAAATCGGAGTCCTCAACATCTCGGCCGAGCACCTTCGCGTTGGTTCGAAAGTTGGTCACTCGAAGTCCCCTACCCCTATCGAAACTCACCGAGGAATCGTCCTGCTGCTGCACGGGTGCAGCCCTCCGCTTCCGGACTTCGGCGACGAATAGCCAGACCCCGGCAAGCATCGCGCCCACCGTTAGCAGCAAGAGCAGGAGTCGCGCTAGCCACTGATCATTCGGTAGCACCAAGACGGTCGCAATTGCACCTACGAATCCGAACACCGCTACCACAGCTGCCCACAGGATTGAATACATACCTTCTCCTAAAACAGACCGCGCCCCGGGGGGCTAGCCAAACACGATTTTGAGGAAGGTGCCCTGCGAGCCGGTGCTGCGGTCGAGATCGCCAATGAATTTCACCGTCAACGCCGCTGCATCCGCAAACTGCCAATCGCACTCCATGAAGCCACACTCCACGAGTGACACTGGTGCGGAGCCCCGAAAGATCAGTTGACAATCTTCAAACGTGCAGTGATCGAAGCTGGACCCGTCCAGTTCAACTGCTTGATCAGCAAAGTTCTCGTTCTTGTGCGTGCTCACGTTGTTCCCCAAACTGTCGGTGTGGATCTGACCAACTCACGCACCGCCAAAGCGGGCCTGAATCAAGGACCCTGATTAGGATCGACTCCCCATGGTCGACGTAGCCAAGAGACATCCACGCGAACCCCCATGTTCGACAGCAGAATGTAAGCGTTCTCGGCACGACTTGCCGGTACGGTGCCATGTCTTCGCGATTTGGGATAGGGATGTACTGCGAACTTGCCAGGTTCCTCGCCCGGGTGGCGCCCCGCTGGGCCGTCACTCCTCGAGCAGCCGCCGCACGTGGAAGCCGACCGCTTCGCTCTCGATGAGGAAGCCGTCGTGTCCGAAGTCGCTTGCGATCACGACGACGTCGTCGTCGACGACCGAGCGGATGCCGCGGGCGATGCGTCGCTGCCCGTCGACGGGGAACAGGCGGTCGCTGTCGACGCCGAGCACGAGCGTGCGCGCTGTGATGCGGGCGAGAGCGTCTTCGACGCCGCCGCGACCGCGGCCGACGTCGTGCGAGTTCATGGCCTCGACGAGCACGAGGTAGGAGTTCGCGTCGAAGCGGCGCGTGAACTTGTTTCCGTGGAAGTCGAGGTAGCTCTCGACGGCGTAGCGCCCGCCGTCGACGAGCGGGCTCTTGTCGGACTGCCAGCTGCGGCCGAACCGCTGATTGAGCTCTGTGGGGCTGCGGTAGTTGAGCAGCGCCATGCGTCGGGCGAGCGCGAGGCCGCGGTGGGGGCCTTCGCCGTCGGGGGCGTCGTAGTACTCGCCGCCGGCGAAGCGCGGATCGATGCGGATGGCCTCGAGCTGCACCGAGTTCAACGCCACCTGGTCGGCGGTGGTCGTGGGGGGAGAGCAGAGCACTGCGAGCCGGTCGACGCGCTCGGGGTGCTCGATGGCCCACTCGAGGGCGTGCATGCCGCCCATCGAGCCGCCCACGACCGCGGCCCACACGTCGATGCCGAGCGCGTCGGCGAGTCGCACCTGTGCGGCGACCTGGTCGCGGATGGTCAGCGCGGGGAAGCGCGATGCCCACTCGTAGCCATCGGGGGCGATGCTCGCCGGGCCCGTAGAGCCCTGGCATCCGCCCAGCATGTTCGCCGCGACGACGAACCAGCGGTCGGTGTCGATGGGAGCGCCCGGACCGACGATGTCCTCCCACCAGCCGGCGGTCGCGTGGCCGGGGCCGGCCGGCCCGCGCACGTGGCTGTCACCCGTGAGTGCGTGGAGGATCAGCACGGCGTTGTCGCGCGTCGGCGAAAGCTCGCCCCACGTCTCATAGGCCAGACGGATGCCGGGGAGCTCGCGGCCGGCCTCGGTGCGGAACGCCCCGAAGGCGGCGAAGCGGCGCTCGCCGACGGGGTCGCCGTCGCGCCATGCGCCGGTAGCGGGCGGCCTGGCGCGCAGCAGGCGCGCGTCAGCCTCCGTGATCGGCGCGCTCGGCACCGTGTCTTCGGAGGTCTGCCAGTCCATCTCTCCATTCTGGCGGTCGCTGGCCGGCGACCCGTCCACTGTTACGCGCCGCCGTCATCCCGCCGCGAGAACCACGGATGCCCCGTCCCGAAGGACGAGGCATCCGTGGTGTCCTGAGGAGGAACGTCAGGCGCGCGCGGCCTCCGAGACGCGGCGGGCGGCGACGAGGGCCTGCTCGAGGTCGGCCTTGAGGTCGTCGATGTTCTCGAGGCCCACGGAGAGGCGCACGAGACCGGGCGTCACGCCGGCCGTCAGCTGCTGCTCGGGCGTGAGCTGCGAGTGCGTCGTCGAGGCCGGGTGGATGACGAGCGAGCGCACGTCGCCGATGTTGGCGAGGTGGCTGAACAGCTCGAGCGAGTTGACGAAGGCGCGACCCGCCTCGACGCCGCCCTTGAGCTCGAACGAGAGCACCGCGCCGACGCCCTTCGGGGCGTACTTGTTGGCGGCGGCGTACCACGGGGAGGTCGGCAGGCCGGAGTAGTTCACCGAGGCGATGTCCTCGTGGTTCTCGAGCCACTCGGCGATCTCCTGCGCGTTCTGCACGTGGCGCTCGATGCGCAGCGACAGCGTCTCGATGCCCTGGATCAGCAGCCACGCGCTCTGCGGCGAGATGGCGGCGCCCAGGTCGCGCAGCAGCTGCACGCGGGCCTTGATGATGTACGCCAGCCCGTCGCCGACCGCGGTCGTGTACGAGGCGCCGTGGTACGACGGGTCAGGCTCGGTGAGGCCGGGGAATTTCTCGACGTTCTTCGACCACTCGAACTTGCCGCCGTCGACGATGACGCCGCCGATGACGGTGCCGTGGCCGCCGAGGAACTTGGTGGCCGAGTGGATGACGATGTCGGCGCCGTGCTCGAACGGGCGGATGAGGTAGGGGGTGGCGATCGTGTTGTCGACGATCAGCGGCACGCCGGCCTCGTGCGCGACGTCGGCGACGGTGCGGATGTCGAGGATGTTGATCTTCGGGTTGCCGACCGTCTCGGCGAAGAACAGCTTGGTGTTGGGGCGGACGGCGTGGCGCCACTCCTCGGCATCGTCCTGGTTCTCGACGAATGTGACCTCGATGCCGAGCTTGGCGAGCGTGTACTTGAACAGGTTGTAGGTGCCGCCGTAGATCGAGCTCGACGAGACGATGTGGTCGCCGGCCTGGGCGATGTTGAGCACCGCGAACGTCTCGGCCGCCTGACCCGAGGCCACGAGCAGTGCGCCGGTGCCGCCTTCGAGCGCGGCGATGCGCTGCTCGACGACGTCCTGCGTCGGGTTCTGGATGCGGGTGTAGATGTTGCCGAACTCCGCGAGGGCGAACAGGTTCGCGGCGTGGTCGGCGTTGTCGAACACGTACGAGGTCGTCTGGTAGATCGGCGTGGCACGCGCCTTGGTGACCGGGTCGGGAGCGGCGCCGGTGTGGATCTGCTTGGTCTCGAAGCGCCAGTTCTCGGATGCGGACATGTCGTGCTCCTGCGGGTCGGGTCTGAGGTGTGCGCGGCGGATGCCGTCGGCTGTGATCGACAGTACGGTCGCCTGGTCCGCCGCTCAACGGCGCGGAAATGCGGCGTAACCTTCGCCTCCCGGCGCCGTGCCGCCGACTGTCGTACCGTGGAGCCCATGACGACACGACGTGCGGTGGTGACCGGTGCCAGCTCGGGCATCGGCGAAGCGACGGTGCGCGCTCTGCGCGCGACAGGCTGGGACGTGGTCGGCGTCGCTCGCCGTGCCGAGCGGCTGGCCGCGCTCGATGCGGAGGTCGGCTCTCAGTCGTTCGCGGCGGATGTGACGTCGGCTGCGGATGTGGCGGCGCTCGGAGCCCATCTCGACGCGCTCGGGGACGTGCACGCGCTCGTGCATGTCGCAGGCGGGGCGCGCGGCACCGACCGCGTCGAAGACGGCGATCCGGAGGACTGGCGCTGGATGTTCGAGGTCAACGTGCTGTCCGCACAGCGCCTCACAGCGGCGATCCTCCCTCTTCTGCGGCGCACGATCGCCGGCGGCGGCCACGCCGACACGCTGTACGTCACGTCGACGGCTGCCCAGACCGCGTATCCGGGCGGGTCGGGGTACAACGCGGCGAAGGCAGGGGAGTCGATGCTCGCGCACGCGCTGCGGCTCGAGCTGAACGGAGAGCCGATCCGGGTGACCGAGATCGCTCCCGGCATGGTCTACACGGAGGAGTTCACCCTCAACCGCCTCGGCGGCGACCGTGCCGCGGCCGAGCGGGTGTACGAGGGCGTCGAGCAGCCGCTGCGCGCGTCCGACGTCGCGGACGTCATCGCGTATGCGCTGAATGCTCCCGGGCACGTCAACCTCGACCTGGTGACGATGCGTCCGGTGGCGCAGTCGGCGCAGCACCTGCTGGCACGCGGCCCGCTGCGCCCGCGCATCTGATCCCCGGACGCACCAGGAGAGCTGAGGCATCACGCGAGGACGTGTGCCCCCTCAGCGTCCGCGAAGGCCACCTTCGGCACGAACAGGAGCAGCACGGCGGCGAGGAAGCCGCCCGCCGCGCAGACGGCCCACACCGTGATGTAGCCGCCGAGCGATGCGGCGGTCTGGCTCGCGATCGTGCCGGCCCCCGCGGCGAGCACGACGCCGAAGACGGCAGAGGCGAACGTTCCGCCGATCGTCTTGGTCGTGTTGGTGAGTGCCGAGGCCACGCCGGTCTGGCCGAGCGGAGCGGCAGCCGCTGCGGCCGCGGGCATGGCTCCCACGAGGGCGCCGCAGCCGAGCCCCGCGATCGAGAGGTTGAGGAGCACCTGCCACAGCTCGAGGTGGAACGGGATGAACCGCGCGTAGCCGACGCCGACGAGCAGCGCCGCCACGATGAGCACGATGCGGGGACTCGCCCGCCGCGACGTCAGAGCGAAGACGATCGCGCCGACGATGAGCGACACGAGGTAGACGCCGATGATGTTGGAGCGCTCCGTGGCATCCAGGCCCAGTCCGTAGCCGAGGGACGGGTCGGTGCCCGCGTACGTCGACAGCGGTCCCTGGGCTCCGAGGAGGCTGATGCCGATGAGGAACGCCGTCGCCTGCACGGGCCACATGTCGGGGCGGCGCAGGACGCGGATGTCGATAGCGGGGTCCTGCTGCCGCAACTCGAACAGCACGAACCAGACGAGCACGACCACTCCTGCCGCCAGCAGGCCGAACACGGCCCACCATGCGCCGTCGCCGAGGCCGAGCTCGCCGATCATGCGCATCCACGCGAGGGCGCCCGTGACCAGCAGCAGGCCCCACGCGAGGATCACGAACCCCCATGTGTCCAGGGAGCGGCCCGGCTGGGGCGTCGACTCGGGCACCCACAGCCAGATGACGATCGCCACGAGGGTCACCGCGACCGCCGGGACGATGAGGGTCGCGGTGAGGTCGCCGCCGGTCGCCGCGAACACGCGGCCGGCTGCGAGCGCCCCGAGGATGGCGCCGGCCTCAAGGCCCACCACCAGCAGTCCGGCGGCGCGGCGCGTCAGTGAGACGCCGTGGTTCTGCGCGCGGCCCCGTTCGAAGATGAGGGCGATCTCGAGCGGCAGCCAGACGACGTAGAAGCCCTGCAGCGCCCAGGCGATGAGGAACGTCCAGAACGAGTCGGCGAACGCAAGCCACCACGTGGCGCCGGCCGTGAGCACCGCCGCGATCAGGAGGATGCGCTTGTGGCCGTACATGTCGCCGAGCTTGGCGAGCACCGGAACCACCAGCGCCGAGAGCAGCAGCTGCGCCGCCTCGAACCAGTTGACGTCGGAGTCGTGGACTCCGAGTTCGACGACGATGTCGCTGAACAGCGGCACGTAATAGCCCTGCAGGATGCCGCTGACGAGCTCGACGAGGATGAACCAGCCGATGAGGCCGGCGGTGATGCCCAGCGCAGAGGAGCGGAGGCGGGTGGAGCGGGACGCGGATGCGGTGTCGGATGCGGTTCGGGTGGCCACGGCGTCAGTCTAGGGGGGCAGTGGCGCCTCGCCCCGGCAGGCGTGGGAGCGCGCCGTAGGCTGTCTGCGACGAAGGGAGAACGTCGTGGCCAGGACGCTGCCCGAGCTCGCTGAAGCAGGGCTCATCGACCCCGCGTGGGCGCTCGCGCTCCAACCGGTCGCCGCCGACATCGCCGCCCTCGGGGAGCGCCTGCGCGCTGAGACGGCGGCCGGTCGCGGCTACCTGCCTGCGGGCGACCGCGTCCTGCGCGCCTTCGCGCGACCACTCGACGACGTCAAGGTGCTCATCGTCGGGCAGGACCCCTATCCCACACCCGGGCACCCGATCGGGCTGTCGTTCGCGGTCGACGCGCACGTGCGCCCCCTGCCGCGGAGCCTCACGAACATCTATCAGGAGCTGAACTCCGATCTCTGCATCCCGCCCGCCGCGCACGGCGACCTGTCGGCGTGGAGCGACCAGGGCGTCATGCTGCTCAACCGCGTCCTGACCGTCGCGCCCGGCGCCCCCGCGTCGCACCGCGGCTGGGGCTGGGAGAAGGTCACGGAGCACGCCATCCGCACCCTCGTCGGGCGTCGCCGTCCGCTCGTGGCGATCCTGTGGGGGAGGGATGCCGCCAGCCTCCGCCCGCTTCTCGGCGACACCCCGATCATCGAGTCGGCACATCCGTCTCCCCTGTCTGCGCGGCGAGGCTTCTTCGGCTCTCGCCCGTTCTCGCGAGCGAACGCGCTGCTCCAGCAGCAGGGCGCCGACCCCGTGGACTGGAGTCTCCCGCCCGTGGCCGTGGGAGCGCAGCCGGGCGCGGCCGTAGGCTGATCGTCATGCTGGAGGAGGAGTACGACAAGAGCCGGCGGCGGCTGCCGTGGCATCTGCGCCGCGCACCCGAGCCTGAGCGCCCGTTCTCGTACGAGATCCGCCCTGCGGAGCGCGCCGACATGGCCGACGTGCGCGAGATCTACAACCACTACGTCACCAACTCCGTCGTCACGTTCGACGAGAAGAGATGGACGCACGCGCAGTGGCTCGACAAATTCGACTACCTGCAGAAGCTGGGTCTGCCGTTCCTCGTCGCGGTCGCGCCCACCGGCCAGGTCCTCGGCTACGGGCTGGTGTCGCCGTGGACCGGCAAGTCGGGATTCCGCTACACCGTCGAGAACTCCATCTACCTCGGGCAGGCCGCGACCGGCAAGGGCCTGGGGCGAGGGCTGCTCGAGGCGCTCATCGACGCATGCGAAGAGCTCGGCATCCGCGAGATGGTCGCTGTCATCAGCGACAAGGGCGCCGAGGCGTCGGTCGCACTCCACGAGAAGCTCGGGTTCGTCGAGGTCGGCCGCATGGGGCGGGTCGGCTTCAAGTTCGGACGCTGGCTCGGCACGATCTATCTGCAGAAGCACCTCAGGCCCAAGAAGAAGCGCTCGCTCTTCGGCCGTTAGGCCCCCGCCGCAGCCGTCCGCACGGCTTCGATGAGCTCGCGCCACGCGCCCGATATCTCCTGCTCGGCGAGCTCGACGCGTCGCTCCTCCTCACCGCACTGCGCCACCACCGACCAGCTGAAGCGGTCGGCTCCCGCCGGCGTGGATTCCGCGGCGGGCGCCCGATCCTTGTCACCGGCACGGTCCCAGGGGCACGCCTCGATGAGAGCCCGCCACTGGGCGTCGTCGGCGCTCGCCGTCACGCTCCACTGGCGCCCGATGCCCGCGAACCCGCCCGTGCGCTCGACGACGATCCCCATCGGGGCGCCGGTCGTCGGGTGCTCTGGTGCGGGCTCAGGCTGTCGGGTCATCGTCGATCACGCCGACGGCCGCCCAAGCCGAGCGGACGGCGGCGTGTTCCTCCGAGTCCTCACCGTACTCCCGCCGCGCCGCCGCCGCGGTCGCCCCCGCGAACGCGGCGAAGTCCGACGTCGGCTCGAGGTCGCCGCTGGTCAGCGCGCGATACCAGATGCCGCCGGCGCGCTCCCACGCATGCCCGCCGAGCGCTGTGGCCAGCAGGTGGAACGCCTTGTTCGGAATGCCGGAGTTGATGTGCACGCCGCCGTTGTCGCTCGTCGTCACGACGAAGTCGCGCATGTGCGACGGCTGCGGATCCTTGCCGAGGACATCATCGTCATAAGCGGTGCCCGGTTCGCTCATCGATCGCAGCGCGCGCCCTTCGACGGCATCCGTGAAGATCCCGGCGCCGATGAGCCACGACGCCTCGTCGACGGTCTGACCGAGCTGGCGCTGATCCGCCAGGGCCCCGAAGACGTCGGCGATCGACTCGTTGAGCGCCCCTGACTGCCCGGAGTACACGAGCCCGCCGGCGCTCTCGATCACGCCGTGCGCGAGTTCGTGCGCGATGACGGTGATCGACCCCGTGAAGCCCGTGAACACCTCGCCGTCGCCGTCGCCGAAGACCATGCGCTCGCCGTTCCAGAACGCGTTGTCGTAGCGATCGCCGTAGTGGACCGTGGCCAGCAGGGAGCCGCCTGCCCCGTCGATCGACACACGCTCGAACGCGTCCCACAGCAGCGCGAAGGTGGCGCCGAGGCCGTCGAACGCCTCATCGACCGCCTCGTCGCCGGTCGGCGGATCGTCCTCACCGCGCACTCGCACCCCGGGGAGCACTTCACGGGTGCCCGCGTCGGAGATCGTGCGGTCGGGGGAGGGTGAGGCCTCGACCACGAGTGCGCCGCCGTCTACCGAGAGGTCGAACTGCGCGCGCACCGGGCGATAGGTGCGCGGCGCGGCGAGTGTCGCCCGGGCCGCCTCGGACGCCGCGGCGAGCCGGGGCTCCTGCGTGGCGGCGAGACGCGCGAGCAGGTACGGCGGGACGATCGCGTGCGCTGCCCGTGCGGTGTTCTCGGCATCCATGCCCGACAGGCTAGCCCTCGGTGCCGACGTCCACACCGGCACGGCGACCGCCCGAGTTCAGGGCGTGATGGTGGGGATGGATGCCAGGAGCCGCCGCGTGTACGCCACCTGCGGCGCCAGCAGCACCTTCTCGGTGGGCCCCTCCTCGACGATGCGGCCGTCCTTCATCACGATGACGTCGTCGCACAGGTTCTGGACGACTCCGATGTCGTGCGAGACCAGCACGAGGGTCAGCCGCTGCCTGGCGCGCAGCTCGCGCACAAGGTCGAGGATCTGCGCACGCACCGTGACGTCGAGCGCCGACAGCGGCTCGTCACCCACGAGGAGCCGCGGTCGGTGGACGATCGCGCGTGCGAGCGCGATGCGCTGGCGCTGACCGCCCGAGAACTCGTGGGGGAACCGCTCGGCCATGCCGGGCTCGAGGCCGACGTCTTCGAGCACTTCGCGCACGCGCGCGCGGCGATCGCCCTCGATTCCCAGAGCCCACAGCGGCTCGCCGACGATGCGACCGACGCTCATGCGCGGGTCGAGGGAGGCGTAGGGGTCCTGGAACACGATGCCGGTCTCGCGTCGCAGCCAGTGGAGCGCGCGGGCGCCGGCGCGCGGGTCGACGGCGCGTCCGCCGAACTCGACCGTGCCGGACGTGGCGATGTCGAGGCCCAGCAGCAGGCGGATCAGTGTCGACTTGCCTGAGCCGGACTCCCCGATGACGCCGAGCGCAGAGCCTTCGCGCACGTCGACGTCGGCGTCGTCGAGAGCGGTCGTCCACCGCTTCTGCTCGAACAGGCGCGAGCGAGGAGCGGGGAAGGCGCGCGTGAGTCCGCGGCCGCGCAGCAGGACGTCGGTCATGAGGCGCCTCCCGGGCGCCAGAGCGTCGCAGTCGCATCGCGCAGGAGTCCCTGCGTGATGGGGGACTGCGGTGTGGTCAGAAGCGATGACAGCGGGCCGTGCTCGACCACTCGGCCGTTCTCGAGCACGAGCGCATGGGACGCGACCTGTGAGAGAACGGCCAGATCGTGCGTGATGAAGACCAGCGACATGCCGTCGGTCTCGACGAGCGACGCCAGCAGCTCCAGGATCTCGGCCTGGATCGTGACGTCGAGGGCCGTCGTCGGCTCGTCGGCGATGAGCAGGCGCGGCCGGCACGCGAGGGCCATCGCGATCGCCACGCGCTGGCGCTGGCCGCCCGACAGCTGGTGCGGGTACCGGCGCACGATCTGCGCGGGGTCCGGGAGCCGCACGCGCTCTGCCTCGGCGATGGCGCGGTCGAGCGCTTCGCGGCGAGGGAGGCCCTCGTGGATGCGGATCGACTCGGCGATCTGACGGCCGACGGTGCGGATGGGGTTCAGCGCCGTACGCGGCTCCTGGAAGACGATGCCGATCTCGTCGCCTCGGAGCTCCGCGAGTTCACGGTCGGACAGGCCGATGAGCTCTCGACCGTTCCAGCGGATGCTCCCCGAGGCCGTCGCGCCCTCCGGAAGGAGGCCGAGCAGGGCGAGCGCCGTGAGCGACTTGCCCGATCCCGACTCGCCGATCAGGCCCACACGGGCGCCGTCGGGCACGTCGAAGGAGATGCCGTCGACCACCCGGCGCCCGCCGATGTCGACGATGAGGTCGCGCACTTCAAGACTCACGCGATCACCGCCGGCTGATGTGTCTGTGCCTCGGACTCGCGTCGGGACAGTGTCGGATCGGTGGCCTCGCGCAGGGCGTCGCCGAGCAGGTTGAGGCCGAGGACGGTCAGCGTGATCGCCAGCCCTGGCCACACGACGCTGCCGGGGTAGACGGAGATGTACGCCTGAAGCTCCTTCAGCAGCAGTCCCCAGGAGGGCTCGGTCGACGGGGCGCCGAAGCCCAGGTAGCTGAGGCCCGCCTCGGCGAGCACGGCGACGGCCATGCCCCACGACAGCTGCACGATGAACACGGGTGCGACGTTGGGAAGCAGGTGCCGCCACAGGTTCTGGAACGGCGTCAGGCCGCTCGCGCGCCCCGCCAGCACGAAGTCGCTGTGCAGCACGCGGCGCAGCTCGGGCCGGGTGACGCGGGCGATGTTGACTCCGAAGCCGATCCCCACCGAGAAGATGACGATCGCGAGAGAGCCGCCCCACACGGACGAGATCATCATGGCGATCAGGAGCACGGGGAACGCGATGAGGATGTCGACGACGACCGCGACCGTCTCGCGGACCCACCGCGTCGTGAGGGCGCCGAGGGTCGCGAGCACGAGTCCGATGAGGGTCGCGACGAGGCCGGCGCCCAGCGCCACCCAGACGGTCGTGCGTGCACCCGCCATGAGGAGGCTCAGGATGTCGCGTCCGGAGTTGTCCGTGCCCAGCAGGTGCGGCCAGCCCGGCGGTGACCACCGGGCAGCGATGTCGACGCGCTGGGGATCGAACGGAAGCCAGAGCTGAGCGACGAGGGCCACGACGCCGATGACGACGACCACGGCGAGTCCGAAGCGTCCTGTCGAGAGGGCCCACAGGCGCCGGAGCCAGAGGAGGCGGATCATTCGGCCTCCCGCTGTCGGGGATCGATGAGCCGGTGCACGAGGTCGACGACGAAGCCGACGACGAGCACGAAGCCCGTGAGCACGAGGAGCTCGCCCTGCACCTTGGGCAGGTCCCGGTTGCCGACATCTGCCACGAGCATGCGGCCGATGCCGGGCAGACCGAACAGCTGCTCGATCACGACGGCGCCCACGATGATGCCGGCGACCTGCAGTCCGAGCACCGTGATGATCGAGAGGCCGACGTTGGGCAGACCGTGCCGCAGGAGTGCCTGGGTGCGGGTGAGTCCCTTGGCTGCGGCCGTGCGCACGTAGTCCTGCCCGACGGCCTGCAGGGTGGCTGACCGCACGAACCGCAGGAGCATCGCGCCCTCGATGACGCCGATCGTGAGCGCGGGGAGCAGGAGCGAGCGCAGCGCGGCGGCGGGGTCGGCCCAGCCGGTGCGCGGGAAGCCCTGTGCGGGCAGCCATCCGAGCCATACGGCGAACACGATCACGAGCATCATGCCGGCCCAGACGACGGGGACCGCGGCCAATGCCTGCGCGCCGACGTTGAGGGCGGTGCCGTCGGCGCGGCCGCGGCGCATCGCCGACAGCACTCCGAACGGGAGCGCGAGGAGCATCGCGAACGTCATCGCGAGCAGCCCGAGCGGCACCGTCACCTCGGCCTTCTCGAGCAGCTCGTCCACGACCGCCTTGCCTGTCAGCTGCGACGTCCCGAGGTCGCCCGTGAGAATGCCGCCCAGCCACGCGCCGTACTGCGCGACGAGCGGCTCGTCGAGGCCCAGGCGGTCGCGGATGGCGGCGAGCTGCTCCGGCGTGGCGTTCACCCCGGCGATGAGCTGCGCGACATCGCCGGGGAGAACCCGCAGCGTGAGGAAGATCAGCGCACTGGCGACGAACAGGCCGAGCAGCAGCAGGGCCAGTCTCGTCAGTGCGTACCGGATCACTCCGCGCTCTTGACCGCTTCGGCGAGGTTGAAGCGCTCGTTCACGTTGATCGAGGGGATACCGGCGACGTTCGTGCCGACCGCGACCACCGATGCGCCGTTGTACAGCCAGTCGGCCGCGTGGTCCTCAGACACGATCCGGGCGGCCTGCGCGAGCAGATCGGCCGCCGTCTCCTCATCGGTCGCGGCGATCGATTCGGTGAACAGGCGCTGCACCTCGGGATTGTCATATGTGAAGTAGTACGCCGGGTTCGCCCAGTTCTCGAAGTCGCGCGCCTCGGTGTGGAGGACGAAGCTCAGGTCGTAGTCCTGATTGATGTACACGTCGTTGAGCCAGGTCGGGAACTCGACGGCCTCGACCTTGAGCGTGATGCCGACGTCGTTCAGGTTCGACACGAGGATCTGCGACACCGTCGTCCCGTAGCCGTTGTAGAGGGTCAGCGTGAGCGTGAGGTCTTCGGCGCCGGCCTCCTGGAGGAGGGCCTTGGCGGCCTCGGGGTCGAACGGCGCGACGTCCGACAGGTCTTCGTAGCCGGGGTCGAGCTCGGGGATCGGTCCGTACATGGTCTGTCCGGCTCCGAGCGCCTGGACGATCGACTCCTTGTCGATCGCCTGGCGGATCGCCTGGCGCACGCGCACGTCGTCGAGCGGCGTCTTCTTGGAGTTGAAGGCCAGCGTGCCCTTGTCGGTGGAGGCGCCGAGGCTCAGTACGAAGTCGCCGTTGGCCTCGATCTGCTCCTTGAGGGTCGCGTCGAAGCCGGTGACGACGTCGAGGTCGCCGGCGAGTGCGGCGTTGAGGGCGGCCTGCGTGTCCGGGATGTAGGAGAACACGATCTCGGCGACCTGCGCCTTGTCGCCCCAGTAGTCCTCGTTGCGGACGAAGGTGATGCTGTCGCCCTGCTTCCAGTTCTCGAGCTTGAAGGGACCGGTGCCGTTGGCGTCGACCTTGCGGTCGGTCTTGTCGCCCTTCTTCAGGATGAGGCCGGCGCGGCCGGTGAGGTTCCAGAGGAGCGTCGAGTCGGGCTCCGAGAGGGTCAGGGTGATGACCTGGCCGTCGGCGCTGATGTCGGACACCTTCGCAAGGCGGGCGGAGTCGCGGTACGACTCGTTGTCCTTCACCTGCTCGATCGACCACACGACGTCTTCCGGCTTCAGCTCGCTGCCGTCGTGGAAGAGCACGCCCTCGCGGAGCGTGAAGGTGTAGGTGAGACCGTCGTCGGAGACGTCGTACTCGCTCGCGAGGGCGGGGACGATCTCCTGCTCGGGAGTGCGGGAGACGAGGCCCTGATAGACGTTGTCGATGAGGATCTGATCGAGCGCGGCGCCCGACGTCTCACGGATGTCGAGGTTGGACGGCTCGAGCACGAGCCGGACGTTGAGCGTCGCGTCGGGGTCGGGCGTCAGGTCTGTCGACGTCGGAGCGGGCTGTCCGCCGCCGGAGCAGGCGGACAGCAGCAGCGCGCCGGATGCCAGCAGAGCGGCGGCGGCGAGAGCGGTTCGACGAAGCATGTGTGGGGACGGTCCTTTCACAAGGGGCAGGCGCCGCGTCTTCGTGGTCACCGGGCTTCTCGGTCACTCGCGACTGGCCTGCCGACTCGGGTGCGCGTAACAGCCTAGAGTCAGCGGGGGAGTTCCAGGTCATCGTGCGTCATGAACGTTCGCGAATCGTCACCGCGCCAGAAGGGCGATGCGCCGGCCGAGTTCGACCGGCACGTCTTCCTGCACATTGTGGCCCGCGGGCATGTCGATCACGTCGGCCAGCGGCACGCGGGCGCGGAACTCCGCGGCATCCTTCTCGGTGACGAAGCCGCGCTCGCCACGGATGAGCGTCATGGGCGCGCGCACGGCGGCCAGGTCGTCCCAGCCGGATGCCGACAGCGCGCTGCGCATGGCGTCCTGCTGCCGGTCGGCCTTCGCGGCCGCCTCGGGATCGGCGGCCAGGGCGCTCGCGAGGCGCGCGAAGTGGTGCTTCCACTCCACCCGCCCGTCGGGGCGCACGCGGGAGTTGAGGAACACTCCGCGGGCGGCGGCCTCCGGAGATCCGCCGAGCCCGAACGACAGTGCACGCTCGACGAGCTCCTCGCGGGAGGCCCAATCGGTGGCTCCGGCGAAGAAGGCTCGGATCTGCGCGGCGTTGCCGTCGGGGTCGATCCCCGGCGTGATGTCGATGACGACGAGCTCGCGCACGATGTCCGGATGTCGTGCGGCGAGCGCCGCCGCCGTCAGCCCGCCCAGCGACTGGCCGACGAGCACCTGCGGCCGGTCGGTCCAGGCAGCCAGGGCGGGGGCGACGTCGGCGGCCAGCGTCGAGCCGGTGTATGCGGCGTCGTCGCGCCACGAGGAGTCGCCATGGCCGGGGAGGTCGATCGCGAGGGCGGGGAGACCCAGTGCGAGGACCGTCGTGTCCCACGTGTGGGCGTTGAGCCCCGCGCCGTGGAGGAAGGTGACGACCGGCTCGCCGTCGCCGTAGCGGAGGGCGCTGACGGTGCGCCCGTCCGGAAGGGCGTACGTCAGTCGGGTGACGGGCGGCGGCGCGTCGAGGCCGAGCTGCGCGGCCTGGGCCGGCAGGAACTGGAACTCGTCGTCGGGCAGCCCGCCGGGCATGACCTCGTTGTGCATGACTACAGTCTGCCCGAGACGCAGGCGGTGGATGCGACCCGATCGCGCCCCGCGCCGTGACGCGACGCGTGGGCGGCCGCCGCGCGGGGCAGTCGCCGTAGGCTGTCGGCATGACCCAGGAACGACGCGTGCACCTCTCGCGCTCGGCACGCCCGGCGTACGACGCCCTCGAGTCCTTCTCGCAGACCGTCGGCCAGCTGGCGGCGGAGGCGGGCATCGACGCCCGGCTCAAAGAGCTCGTCCTCACATACGCCTCGCAGCTCAACGGCTGCGCCTACTGCGTCCGCATCCACGTGGATCGCGCGGTCACGGCGAACGTCACCGCCGATGAGATCGCGCAGCTGCAGGCATGGCGCGAGTCGGGCGTCTTCACGGCGCGGGAGCGCGCGGCTCTCGAACTCACCGAGTGCTACGTCTACATCCACGAAGACGGCATCCCCGACGACGTGTACGACCGCGTCGGAGGCGTCCTCTCGGAGCAGGAGTACGTCGCGCTCAGCTGGCTGCTCGTGTCGATCAACGCGTTCAACCGCATCGCGATCGCCGGAAAGTACGCCGTGCCGCCGCGCCGTGCGGCCGCCGCCGAGGCCGATGGCTGAGGTCCCCGGCGCTCTGAACTTCCGCGACGTCGGGGGTCTTCCCGCCGTCGGCGGTGCGACCCGGCACGGGGTGCTGTTCCGCTCGGGCAACCTCGCGCGCGTGAAAGACGACGGGCGAGAGGCGCTTCGTGCGCTCGGGGTGCGCAGCATCGTCGACCTGCGTGAGGACGCCGAAGTCGCCTACGAGCCCACGGCCCTCGGCGACCTGCCGATCACTCTCCAGCGGGTGCCGCTGTTCGCCGGCTCCCTGGCATCCTTCTTCGAGTCCGACGTCACGCTCGACGAGCTGTACCGCTCGCTCATCGAAGCCTCGGGGGCGTCGCTCGTCGACGTCGTCCGGCACATCATCACGGGGCCGCCCGTGCTCGTGCACTGCACGGTCGGCAAGGACCGCACGGGCGTGGTCGTCGCGCTCACACTCGCCGCGGCGGGAGTGGAGGAGGAGGCGATCCTCGCCGACTACGCCCGCACTGAGGCGTCGCTGCCCGCCGAGCGCAACGAGCGCGTGCTCGCATATCTGCGCCGAATGCACCCGGAGTCGCGGAACCTTGCCGACCTCGCGACGCGCTCGCCCGCGCCCGTCATGAAGGGGCTGCTCGACGAGCTCCGCGAGCAGTACGGGGCTCCCGTCGAATTCCTCCGCCATCAGGGCCTGCACGATGACGAGCTGCGCGAGCTGCGACGTGTGCTGATCGTCCCCGGAGGCGATTCGACCTTCTGAGGTTAGGCAAGCCTATCTTCACGTATAGTGGAGGTGTCATGACCACGATGCACGCCGAACACCGCGCTCGCTCTCGCCGAGCCGCCAAGCACGCGCGCGTTCAGCACCTCATCACGGCCGACGAGCACTCGCTCACCGAGCTCGAGACGCTGCTCGCCACGCTGCCGCTGTGCTCCACGGGGCGCGTCTTCATCGAGGTCCCGGATGCCACATGGATCAGCGACATCGCCGTTCCCGCCCGCATGACCCTCACGTGGCTCGACCGCTCTCGCCGCACCGGCGACCCCGGCACGTGCCGCGCCTGCGCTCCGGGCCAGGCGCTCTCTCGTGCTGTCAGCGCGTGGGCTGACGAGATGCTCTGCGATGAGTCCGCTCAGACGCGGGTTCACCTGCTCGGCGGCTTCCTCGGCACGGCCGACATCGTCGACCACCTCACCGAGAGGCTCGGCTTCGAGGCGTCGGCCATCCACGTCCCGGCCCGCTTCGGCCTCGCCGTCGACCGCTGATCCGCCCGCTCAATCGACCGCTGAGCCTCAGCGCGCGCGACGCGGGACGTAGTTGCCGTCTTCGAGCCCGGCGAGGATCTCGAACCTGTTCGTGAGCGGGTTCCGCCCCGCCAGCAGGTAGAGCACGGGCATCAGGAAGCCGTAGCGCCGCCATTGCCGGGAGTGCTCTGCTTCGTGCCGGAGCAGGGCGTCGGTCACGGGCGCCGTGCCGGTGAGGAAGCATCCGCCCACGCACACGCCGCCACGTCCGTACGTCCACGGCGGCATGCCGGTGAAGACCCAGAGACCGCCGCGCTTCTCGACGCGTCCCGTCGACCACAGTATGCCCCACACCCAGCCGACCGTCGTGCCCCACCAGTAGCCGACGAGGCTCACGGGCGAGTCGAGGAGCAGGGAGGGGATCCAGCGGTCGATGCGCTCGCCGCGTGCGACCGCCGCCGCTGCCCGCTGCTGCCAGCCCGCCGGCGGGCGGGCGATCACGCGAGCGCCCCTATGACCCGCAGGATGGCGCCCAGGTCGTCGACCGCGGCGGCGGGCGTCGGCGGGGCGAAGCCGGCGATCGAGGAGCCGGCGAGCGGCACCCGACGGCGCAGCTCGCGGATCGCGCCCGTGAGCTGCTCGAGCGTGAGACCGAACGGAAGCGGAAGCGAGACGCCCGAGATCACGGCCGGGTCGAGCACGTCGAGGTCGACGTGGACGTAGACGGCCGAGGCGCCCGTGCGCTCGACGGCGTCGGCGACCGCTGCGACGTCCGCCAGCGCGTCGACCGTGAGCTCGGTCACGGGGGAGGAGTCGAGCGTCTCGCGCTCGGCGGGATCGAACTCGCGGGCACCGGCAAGCACAACGCGCTCGGGGGCGACGGCGGCGGGTGCGAGCGGAGTGTCGCGCCACACCGACCCGAGCGCCATCCCCGCGAAGGCGCCCGACGCCGAGGTCTCGGGCGAGTGGTGGTCGGCGTGGGCGTCGAACCACACGACCGCGAGGTCATCGTGGTGCGTGGCCGCGTGCGAGATCGCGGGCACGGCGACACCGCAGTCTCCGCCGACGACGAGCGCGACCTCGTCGGATGCCGCGAGCGCCTCCCGCATCCGCTCGCTCACCCGCTGCAGCGCGCTGAGACGACGTATGCCGGTGTCGAGCGACTCACCCGCCTCGACCGGCACGTCGACGGCCGTGCACGACGCGCGCGGGAGGTCGCCCGCGATCGCCTCGGCTCCGTCGACCAGCAGCATCGCCCGCGCCGCGGGCGAGCCCTGCCATTGCGGAACCACCAGGAAGCGCGTCATGGCCCCATGATCCTCTCGTCGGGAGAACGGAGACGCGTCAGCGCCGGGGCCTGCGAAGGCGCCCGGCGCTGACGATGCTCGTGCACGGGCAACGACCGTGCGCTCAGGCTTACTGCTCGATCGCCGCGGCGCCGCCGCCCGACTTGAGGGCGGCGAGGCGCGCCTCGACCTCGGTCAGCTCGCCGACGTCCTCCAGCTCGTTGAACTGCGCGTCGATCGACGAGGCAGCGATCTCCGCCTTGCCGGCCGCGAGGGCCTCCTGGCGGCGGACCTTGTCTTCGAAGCGGCCCAGCTCGCTCGTCGGGTCGAGCACGTCGATCGACTTGACGGCGTCGTGCACCTTGTTCTGGGCTTCCGCGGTCTTGGCGCGGGCGAGCAGCTCGGCGCGCTTCGACTTGAGCTGCTCGAGCTTCTGCTTCATGCCGTTGAGGCCGTCCTTGAGCTTGTCGACGACCTCGGTCTGCGCCGCGATCGACGGCGCGAGTGCGGCGGCTTCGTTCTCTTCGCTGATCTGACGCTGCAGGGCGATCTTGGCGAGGTTGTCGAACTTGTCGGCGTCGGCGGTGTTGCCGGTCGCGCGCAGCTCGTCGGCCTTGCGGCTGGCGGCGAGGGCCTTGTTGCCCCACTCGGCGGCGGCCTTCACGTCTTCGGCGTGGTCGCGCTCCAGCAGGCGCAGGTTGCCGATCGTCTCCGCGATGGCCGACTCGGCCTCGGCGATGTTGTTGGTGAAATCGCGCACCAGCTGGTCGAGCATCTTCTCGGGATCTTCGGCGGCGTCGATGAGAGCGTTGATGTTCGCCTTCACGAGGGTCGAGATGCGGCCGAAGATGGACTGCTTTGCCATCGGTTTTCCTTTCCTAGCGGGAGGTCCTGTTCTCAGTGGAGCGTCTGGGGTTCGTCCGGTGGGGGATGCGGCGGGTCAGAATCGTCCTCCTCCGCGGCGCGACCGGGTGCCGCCTCCGCCGAAGCTGCCGGAGCTCATGCCCCCGCGGCCGCCGCCTGTGCGCAGTGACGGCATCCCGCCGCCGCTGCGCCGTGTGCGGCTGGAGCCGCCTCCGCCGCCGAGCATCGAGTTGATCACGATGCCGCCGAGCACGGCGCCCATGAGGTCGCCGCCGCCTCCGCCGCCGAACGAGCCGCCGCCGAAGGCGCCGACGTCGTTCTGCGCGAGCTGGATCGCCTGGGCGGCCAGTTCGTTGGCGCGCTGGGCGATGGCGACGGCCTGCACGGGATCGGCCGCGGCGAGCTGGCGGGCCTGCACGATCGACGCGCCCGCCTCGGCGAGACGCGTGCGGGCCGTGGCGCCGACGGCGCCTCGACGCGACGTGATGTAGTCCTCGGCCGCCGATACCTGCGCCTGCGCGTGAGTGAGCAGCTGCTGCAGCTGGGCGGCAGCGCGCTGCTTCTTCTCCTGCGCGTCGCGGACGGCGGCCAGCGCGGCGTCGATCTCCGCGTTCGCCTTCTCGAGCGAGTCGAGCGCCTGCAGCGGTCGCTTGGCCGTTCCTGTCAGCAGCGGGCGTGCGGATTCGACCCGCTGCCGGGTCGCCGCCACGACGCCGGCGACGCGTCCGTCGGCGTCGGGGAGGGCGCCGGCGGTCGCGATGTCCGTCTCGAGGTCGTCGATGAGGGCCGCCGCGTCGCGTTCGGCTGTCGCCAGATCGTCGCCGAGCTTGGTGATGGCATCGGCGAGCAGGCGCGCCTGGGCGGTCGCCTCTTCGGCGGCGCGGATGCCGACCGCCGCGCGAGCGCCGTCGCCGGCGCCGACGGCCGCCTCTGCGGTGGCGAGCTGCTCCTCGGCGAACGCGAGACGCTGCTGGGCCTGGGGAACGTTGTCGGCGATCGTGGCGAGCTCCTCGCCGGCATACGACGCCTGGAGGTCCGAGAGCTTCGCGGCCGCGGCATCGACGACGGGCACGACGGCGGTCTGCTCGGCCTGCACACGGGTGAGGGCTTCGGGGGCGTTCTGTTCGAGCTGGCGAAGCTCATCGAAGGCTTCGGCCTTGGCGTCGAGCTCGCTGTTCGCGTGCTCGCACAGCTCGATGATCTCGGCGTTCCACGCGCGCTTCTCCTGCTCGGTGTCGGGCGTGGAGTCGTCGAGCTGCTGCTTGAGCGCGAACGCCTGGTCGAGGTCGGTCTTGGCCTGCGCGAGCGCCTTCTCGAACTCGACGGTCGCGGCATCCCCGAACTGCGCCCGAGCGAACCCGAGCTCCTGCTCACTCGTCTTGATCGCGTCGTCGGTCTGCACGAGCGCGGACGCGGCTCGGCGCGACAGCTCTTCGAGCGACAGCTGCGCGGTGTCGCCGGGGCCCGCGTCCGCCGATGCGCCGCCTTTTCGGCGAGCCCGGATGACGAGCCACACGATCGCGCCGGCGACCACGATGAGCAGGACGACGAACAGGATGTCGCCGATGCCGCCCCCGCCGCCCGTCGCGTCGGCGAGGCCGTCGGCGGCGGCGATCGCGGCGGCGGCCCAGTCGCCGTCACGCAGCTCGGGGAGGACGCGATCGTTCTCGATGTCCAGCAGCTGCTGCTCGGACACGGGGCCCTGGGAGTCGCCGGAGAGGTAGAAGGCGCGGCCTTCGGTCGCGATGGCGAGGAGGTACTGCTGGGGGCCGAGGTTGTTGAGCTCGGCGGTGTCGTTGGCCCACTCCTCAGCGCTGGCGGGGTCGGAGAATTCATCGACGAACACGACCCACAGGTCGACGCCGGACGACTCCGCGAGCTGCTCGGAGCGCTCCTGGATCGCCCGCTCGTCGGCGGCGCTCAGCACGCCGGCCTCGTCGAGCACGCGTCCGCTGCCCAGCGACACGGGATCGGTCGCCGACGCGGAGACAGCACCTCCGATCACGATCGAGAAGGCTGCCGTGAGCGCCAGCGCCCAGCGCGATCGCATCGATGGTCCTCCTCGTCCGGGTGCAGCGGCCCGCCCCCTCCGCGAGTCTATTCCCCGGCGCGCATGCCCGGTAGCGAGCGCGTCGCAGCGGCGCGGCCGGCGGGAAGCGGACGGCGATGCGCGTCGCTCCCTCGGCATGGGCCGGGCGGCGATTAGGCTCGCGCCTTCGGAGGCACAGATGGACGACAGGTACGGAAGCGACGTGCTCGCGCCCGGGTGGCGAGACGTCGGACGCAAGGCGGTGCCGAAGGTGGAGGCCGAGCGCGACATCGTCGTCGAGGTCGCCGCCGACGGCTTCTGCGGCGCTGTCGTAGGGCTGCAGCCGGGCCTCGTCGAGCTCGAGGACCGTCATGGGCGCCGTCGGCTGTTTCCGCTCGGCGGGGGGTTCCTGGTCGACGGCGCCGCGGTCGAACTCGTCGCGCCGAAGCCCAAGGCCCCCGCGGGGCGGGTGCGCACGGCATCCGGTTCTTTCGCCGCACCGGAGACTCGCGCGCGCGTCGCCCGTGCGTCGCGCATCCTCGTCGAGGGCAAGCACGACGCGGAGCTGGTCGAGAAGGTGTGGGGCGACGACCTGCGCGCAGAGGGCGTCGTGGTCGAGTTCCTGCAGGGCGTGGACCTGCTCGACGCGGTGCTGCGCGAAGACCCGCCCTCGGCCCAGCGACGCTACGGCGTGCTCGTCGACCATCTCGTGCCCGGCTCTAAGGAGACCCGGATCGCGGATGCCGTGTCGCGCGGACCGCACGGCCGCTTCGTCCGGATCGTGGGGCACCCGCACGTCGATGTGTGGCAGTGCGTCACGCCGCGGGCACTCGGCATCGCCGCATGGCCCGACGTGCCGCGCGGCGTCGAGTGGAAGGTCGGGGTGAGCCGCGCACTCGGCTGGCCCGCGGAGACGCCTGCCGACCTGGCGCGCAACTGGCAGCGCATCCTGGGCGCCGTGCGCAGCTATCGCGACCTCGACCCCGCGCTGCTCGGCCGCGTCGAGGAGCTGATCGACTTCGTCACCGTCGGCTGATGCGCCATCGGCACCGACAGCCGCCGCATCCCGCTCGGACGCCACGATCGTGACGGTTCCGGCGACGGGGGATCGGTAGCCTGGAAGGGTGACTGACGCCCCGCCCCCTGTCGAGCGCCGATTCCGCGAGAAGCCCGTCTCGTTCGTGCGTCGCAGCGGGCGCATGAGTGAGGCGCAGGAACGCGGGTGGGAGGAGCTCGCGCCCCGTTACCTGCTGCCGGTGAAGCGAGACGCGGCCGCCACGAGCGTGCTGCCGGGGTCGGAGATCTCGCCCGCTGAGGTGTACGGCCGCACAGCGCCCCTCACGGTCGAGATCGGCTCGGGCCAGGGACATGCGATCGTGCACGCCGCGGCGGAGCATCCCGAGCGCGACTTCCTCGCCGTCGAGGTGTTCCGCGCCGGTCTTGCTCGCACGATGCTGGATGCCGATCGTGCCGGTGCGACCAACCTGCGCCTCGTCGAGGCGAACGCGCCGGAGGTCCTCGAGCACCTGCTCCCCGAGGCATCCGTCGATGAGCTGTGGATCTTCTTCCCCGACCCGTGGCACAAGAAGAAGCACACCAAGCGCCGCCTGGTCGCCCCGGCGTTTCCGCCGATCGCCGCCCGCGCGCTGCGTGACGGGGGACTGCTGCGCCTGGCCACCGACTGGGAGGACTACGCGCTGCAGATGCGCGAGGTCATGGCGGATGCCGCTGATTTCGACGCCCACTTCGAGGGCGAGTGGGCGCCGCGCTACGAGGGACGGGTCATGACCGCGTTCGAGCGCAAGGGCATCGCGAAGGGCCGCGAGATCCGCGATCTCGTCTACCGTCGCCGGCCCCGCTCATGACCGCTGTGACGGAGCGCGACCGCTGGCGGGCCGTGCGCCCGCTCGCCCATCGCGATTTCCGGCTGCTGTTCTCGGCGGTCGTGCTGTCGGTGTTCGCAGCCGGAATGTGGGCCGTGGTCATGGTCTACGCCGTCATCGAGACCGGCGGCGATCCGGTCGCCCTGTCGCTCGTGGCCTCGGCGAACGCCGTCGGGCTCCTCGCCTGTGCGATCCCCGGGGGAATCGCCGCCGACAGAGTGTCGCGCCGCGCCATCCTGCGGGCGGTCGAGACGATCAACGTCCTCGCGATCGGCTCGGTCGTGGTGGCAGGGTGGTTCGACGCGCTGACCCTCCCGCAGCTGACGATCGTGTCGCTGCTGCTGGGCGCGGGCGCCGGCTTCTTCTTCCCCGCCTACAGCGCCATCCTTCCCCGGATCCTCCCGGCCGAGCAGCTGCTGGCCGCGAACGGCCTCGAAAGCGCCATCCGGCCGGCCCTTCAGCAGGCGGCGGGGCCAGCGGCCGCGGGTCTGCTGCTGGCCGCCCTCATTCCCGCCCAGGCGGCCGTCGCCGTGCTCGTGGCACACTCCCTGGCTCTCATCGTGCTGCTGGTCCTGCGCCGGGAGCCCGGAGCCGCCGCCGACGACTCCGCGTCCGCCGAAGCGGGGGCCCGCGGCGTGGTGCGCGACCTCGTCGAAGCCGTCTCCTTCACGGTTCGCACCCCGTGGCTGCTGTGGACGCTGCTCTTCGCCACCCTATGGGTGCTGTTCACGGTCGGACCTGAGACGGTGCTCCTGCCCTTCCTCACCGCGGAGCGCTTCGGCGACGATCCGAGGCTGTTCGGATTCCTGCTCGCCTTCTTCGGCGGGGGCGGTGTCGTCGGGTCGCTGTTCGTCTCGTCCTTCCCGCTGCCGCGCCGCTACCTCACCGCCATGACCCTCGTATGGGGTTTCAGCACGCTCCCATACATCGCGGTCGGCCTGACCGACTCGTACATCGTGATGGCGGTGTCGTGCGCCCTCGCAGGATTCGGCTTCAGCTACGGCAACGTGATCTGGGGCACGCTCTTGCAGCGGCGGGTGCCGCGCCACATGCTCGGCCGCATCTCGAGTCTCGACTTCTTCGTGTCGCTCGCACTCATGCCGGTGTCGATGGCGCTCGCCGGTCCCGTCGCGCAGGTCGTCCCGCTCACGGCCATCTTCATCGTCGCCGGCGTCGTGCCGTTCGTCGTGTCATTCGCAGTGCTCGCGATCGCCCGCATGCCTCGCGACGAGATCGACAACCCGCTGGCGGACGGCTGACGCATGCACAGCGACGTCGCGCCCCGCCCCCTCCTCAGCACGAGCATCGTGCCGGCACTGCTGGTGTGCCTGGCGGCTCCCGCCTTCTTCGTCGTGCAGCAGCAGTGGCTCGGGTGGGCACTCCTCGCCGCGGGACTCGCACTCGCGCTGGCGAGCGAACGCCGGCAGGTCACGGCATCGGGACCCTCCCTCACGCGCGACCTGTCGCTCATCGCGATCGGGCTCCTCATCGTCAGCTCCATCGCGCTCAAGGCCGAGCTCGACGACCTCGCGATGGTGCGCTTCGCTCTCGCTCTCGGCGGAGCGGTGGTCGTGCCGTACGTCGTGTCGCGCTGGGTCTATCGCGACCGCGCGATCTCCTTCCCCTGGCGCGGCGGCACGCGCTGGAAGCCGTGGCAGTGGGCGTGGCTGGCAGCGGTCCTCGTGCTCGGCTGGCTGATCCTGCCGTTCTACTTCATCACCTCGGGCGTCTACCTCAACTGGCCCGTCGTCGACACCCCTGACCTCGTCGCGCGACTGTTCGTGGGCGTCGGCGCCGTGGGCATCTGGGACGAGCTGTTCTTCATCTGCACGTGCTTCGCACTGCTGCGCCGCCACTTCGCAGATGTCACGGCAAACCTGCTGCAGGCCATCGTGTTCGTGTCGTTCCTGTGGGAGCTCGGCTACCAGGCATGGGGGCCCGTGCTGACGATCCCGTTCGCGCTTCTGCAGGCGGTCATCTTCATCCGCACGCACTCGCTCGGCTATGTCGTGACGGTGCACCTGCTGTTCGACGCCGTCGTGTTCGGCGTGCTCGTGCACGCGCACAACCCCGGCCTGCTCGACGGACTCTTCCTCGTCACTCCCTGACCCGACGTCGCGTCGACTGCCCAGGGCCTGCCCAGCCGCCGACGGTAGAGTGGGAACCGGATCCCGACAGGGTCTCCGGACGACGGTTCAGTACCCGGTGAGCGACAAGACTGGCCAAGGAGCAGATCGTGTCGTGGGTCATCCTCATCCTCTCCGGCGTGCTCGAAGCCGTGTGGGCGACAGCGCTCGGCAAGTCCGAGGGCTTCACGAAGCTGTGGCCGACTGTCGTGTTCGGCGTCGCGCTCGTCGCCAGCATGGGCGGGCTCGCCTGGGCCATGCGTGACATCTCCACGGGCACCGCGTATGCCGTGTGGGTCGGCATCGGCGCATCGATCACCGTCGCGTGGGCGATGGCCACCGGCGACGAGGACTTCTCCCTCGTCAAGACGCTGCTCATCCTGGGGCTCGTCGGCTGCGTCGTCGGCCTCAAGCTCGTCGGCGGTGAGCACTGAGGTCGCGTCCGTGCGGCGTGCGGGTCAGAGCAGCTCGAGCAGCGTCGGCCCGAACACGATGACGGCCGCGAGCGGCACGACCAGCAGGGCGAGCGCCGCGAGCCCGATCGCGACGATGCTGCCGAGGATCGACAGCACGGCGGCGGTCGCGGCCGACGGTGCCGAGGCAGGGCGCGACGTCGCGGCGCGAGCGACGCGGGGCGGACGAGACGGACGGGTGCGGCCCTTCGAGGGGGCCGGGAGAGACACTCGGGGCAGGCTCGCTGTGGTCATGCTTCGAAGCTACGAAGGCGGTGCCGGATGCCGCGTCGGCCGCTGGAGTGATCGCGGCGGATGGGCGTACGTCTCAAGGATGATCCGGCTCCCGCGGAGCACGCTGCGGCATCCGACATTCACCTTCAATGTGAACCAGAGGTGACTTTCGGTGGACATCTTGACGCCCGATCCGCGATGAGTATTTTAGGTCGTGCGAAGGAAAACGGAGACGAAGGAACTCGAAAGAGGATCCGGAGACAGAGACCGAATCCGCATGAACGATCGCCCCGAGGCTTCGGCCCCGGGGCGATCTTCGTTGTGCCGGCCGTTCAGGCGATGAGCATGCCCTGCGAGGCGAGGACCACGCCGACCGCGACGGATGCCGCAAGCGCGCCGACTGTCGACCAGGCGATGATGCGCGCCCAGTCGATGTAGCGGCCGGAGCGCTTGCCGACGCTGAAGCCGGCGGCATCGGTGAACGCGACGAACTCGTCGAATCGCATGGTCACGCGCTCCGGCGGCGGGGGAGGAGCGGTGGTGCGCGTCTCGCTCGTGCGGGGCCGGGCGCGCGGACGCGGCTCCGGTTCGGGTTCCGGATGCCGGGCGTCCGACGGCGGTGCCGCGGCGGGCCCCGGAGCGTCCTCGGGCTGCGGCGGTGCGGCGGTGGGTGTCGTCGAGGAGCCGGCCTCGTGCGTCGCCCACTGGACAAGGGCGTCCCGTGCGCGACGGGCGCGATCGAACTCCACCGCCATGGCGTGGCGTTCGCTCTCGGTCGCGTGGGGGTGCCGGTCGGGGTGCACCTGCCGCGCGCGCACGCGGAATGCCTCCTGGATCTGCTCCACGGTCGCTCCCCGGGTGAGTCCGAGGCATCCGCGAGCTTCGTCGAGCGTCATTGGATGTCCAGGAGGTAGCGCTGGTATTCGCGGGTCAGGCGCTGCGTGCGGCCTTCCGCGGCAGCCACGGCGTGCTGGGCGAGCGCGCGCTGCGTGAGCCGGCGGTGGCCGGCGGCGTAGCCGATGAGGCTCGTCGCCAGCAGTGCGAACGTCACGAGCCCTGCCGCTGTGAGCATCTCGCGGGGCGGATCTCCAGCGAATGCCCACACGCGGGTGAGCACACCGAGGACGAAGCCCGCGACCCCCACCCACGTCCACACGCGGAGCGAGCTGTAGAGATGGGCGCGCGTCGTGCTCCACAGCGGGTTGGGCGTCCAGAAGGTCCACCGGTGCGGGGCCGGGGGCACCTCGGGAAGCGGGGTCCAGTCGACCGGCGGCACCCAGAACGCGTTCGCGCGGATCCATCGGTCGGTGGGCGTCGGCCACCCTCTGGGCACTCGGAAATCCGCCGGCACGCCGGTGACTCGGATGCGACGTCCCAAGGGCGCGGCCTCCTGTCTCGCTCGTCCATGAGAGATTCCTCATGAACTCTAGAGGCGGGGCAGTGCGCCGCGGAAGACCGCGATCCCCGTGGCATCGCGGGCGGCGCCCGATGCGCCTCAGCGAATCGCGGAGCGCTCCGGCAGGTAGCCGAATCCGATGAACTGCGCCATGAAGCGGCGGATGCGGGGTGAGAAGCGGTGCAGCAGCCACGTCACGGGGCGGGGCGCGGCCCGAGCGCCCTTCGCTGTCGCGGCGCGGATGACACCACGGTGCGAGATCCGCTGCAGGCGCTGCATCTTCTTCACGGGACGCTGCCGGCGCTCCTGCACTGTCGCGAGCACGTCATCGGGTGCTTCGCCGCGCGCCAGCGGGGCGTGGATCGCGTTGGCGAGGGCAACGGCATCCTGGATCGCGTAGTTCACGCCGACGCCGAACATGGGCGACATCGCGTGGGCCGCGTCGCCGATCGCGATGAAGCCGGGACGATGCCACGTGTCGAGCCGGTTGAGCTGCACCGACAGCAGCTTGACCTGGTCCCAGCTCTGGATCGACTCCGCAGCCTCGACGACGTGAGACGCCGAGCCGGCGATACGGGCTCGGAAGGCGGGAAGCCCCGCCTGCTGCAGCTGGTCGAACGAGCCCTTCGGGATGATCATGCCCGCCTGATAGTAGGTGCCGCGGTCGAGCGTCAGCAGCACGCCGTTCCGCGACACGTAGGCGAGGGTGGGCGGTGGGGCGGCCTGCGGCTTCGGCAGGTGGAACCAGAGCACATCGAGAGGGGCCCCGAACTCGATCGGGCGCAGCCCTGCGCGCCGGCGCAGCGCCGAGGAGCGTCCGTCGGCGGCGACCGTCAATCGCGCCCGGATCTCGAGGAGCTCATCGCCGGTGCGCGCGAGCACCCCCGCGACGCGGCCCTGTTCGACCAGGAGATCTTCGGCCGCGGTGCTCAGGTGAAGGTCGAAGCCGTCGAGCTTCGCGCCCTCGGCGGCGAGGAAGTTCAGGAAGTCCCACTGCGGCGCGAACACCAGGAAGTCGTCGGGCTCGGGGAGTGTCGTGAAGTCGGCCACGGTGAACCGCACCCCATCGATCGACGCGTCGAGGGATCCGACCCGCGAAAGCGGCAGCTCGAGGAATGCCTCGCCGAGTCCCAGTTCACGCAGCAGTCGCAGGGTGGAGGGGTGGATCGTGTCGCCGCGGAAGTCGCGCAGGAAGTCGGCGTGCTTCTCGAGCACCGACACCCGCAGCCCTGCGCGGGCCAGCAGATACCCCAGCACCATGCCCGCCGGTCCGCCCCCTGCGATGACGCAGTCGCGCTCGATCACGGTCGGTCGCATCGGCGCGCTCAGAGGTATTCGATGCGAGCGGCGTGAGCGATGGTGTGGTCGCGGATGTCGTCCCAGTCGAGCACGACGACGCCGTTGCGCCCCGTCGGGTCGCTCGAGCGGGCCAGCAGCCGCTCGGTGAGCAGGGGAGCGTCGTTGCAGTGACTCACGTCGAGGAACGTCACCTCGACGTCGCGGCCGCGCTCACGCTCGAGGTCGGCATGCAGGCGGGTGCCGAGGGCAGACGCCACCCGGTCGAATATCGACGCGCGCCGCAGCGGGAGCATGACGGCGAACACGACGTGGCGAATGCGGGGGCGACGGCGGGTCTCAGCGAGAGCGAGCGCCGAGAACGACCGGAGGCGCTCCTTGATGTCGTGGCGAGACAGGTCGCGAAGGTCGGCGAACACGATGATCGCTCGTGCGGGCGAATCGGCATCCGCGCCCGTGCCGGCGCCCGCCGCGTTGGTCGCGATGCCGTGAGCCAGGCTGATATCGGTGTCGCCCAGGGCGAGAACGGTGGAGAACATCAGGACTCCTGTCCGAAGCTGCGGGTTCAGCTGACGGTGTCGGCCGGACTCGCCGGCTCTCACCTTCGTTCTGCGTGCAAGAACCTACCCCCGTTCATGGACATCGGGGCGCACTCAGCGGCGATTCGGGGCAGTGAGCGTCGGGGGCGTCCGCTCAGGTCGCCTGCCGATCGCTGAGCTGCGCGATCAGGCCGTCGACGCGCGCGCGGATCTCGTCGCGGATGCCGCGGACCACTTCGATCGGCTGACCGGCCGGGTCGTCGAGCTCCCAGTCCTCGTAGCGCTTGCCGGGGAACACGGGGCACGCGTCGCCGCAGCCCATCGTGATGACGACGTCCGATTCTCTGACGGCCTCGACGGTCAGGACCGTGGGCGCATTGCCGGCGATGTCGATGCCGGCCTCGCGCATCGCCTCGACCGCGACGGGGTTGAGCTGGTCTTTCGGTTCGGAGCCTGCGGAGAGAACGCGGACGCGATCGCCCGCGAGGGCTCGCAGGAACCCGGCTGCCATCTGCGAGCGGCCGGCGTTGTGAACGCAGACGAACAGCACGGTCGGGGTGGTCATGGGGTGTCTCCGGTTCCATTTCGTGTCGATCGGCGTTCGATGAGGATCGTGTCACGCCATTGTCCGGCGTGCGGGCCGCGTTGCGAACGTGCGATGCGCTCGCGCGTGCCGATCACGCGGAAGCCTGCCTGCGTGTGAAGTCGGAGGCTCGCAGTGTTCTCGGGGAAGACGCTCGCCTGAATCGTCCAGTATCCGGCGTCCTCGGCCGCCTCGATGAACGCGTCGAGCAGCGCCCGCCCGATGCCGCGGCCCTGCTGCTCGGGCGCGATGTAGACGGAATGCTCGATGACGCCGCGGTACACGTCTCGCGTTGACACGCGGGACGCCGCGATCCAGCCGGCGACCGTGCCGTCGTCGTCGACCGCGACGAGTCGCGCCTCGGGCACCTTGCCTGCGTCGAATGCCTCCCACGTGGGCGTGGCGCTCTCGAAGGTGGCCTCGCCTGCGGCGACACCGGCCGCAAAGATCGCCTCCACCTGCGGCCAGTCGGCGGCAGTGAGGGGTCGGATGGAGATCATGAGCAGCAGGATCCTCCGCCGAGGTCGGTCGAGCAGACGCCGGTGGCGGGCAGGGTCAGCTGCACGCGCGTGGCGGCGGGCATGTCTCCGGCGATCCAGGCGGTGACCGACCGGACCTGTTCATACCCGGTCGCGAGCAGGAATGTGGGCGCGCGTCCGTACGACTTCATCCCGACGATGAAGAACCCGGGCTCCGGATGCCGGAGCTCGTCGAATCCGTGCGGCGGTACCGTGCCGCACGAGTGCAGGTTCGGGTCGATGAGCGGGGCGAGCCGCACCGGGGCCTCCACGATGTCGTCGAGGCCCAGGCGGATCTCGCGCAGCATGTCGAGATCGGGGCGGAACCCGGTCGCGTTCACCACGAGATCGGTGTCGTGAGTCGCCGGCTCTCCGCGACGTCGCCCGGTGAGGCGGACGCCGTCGCCGTGGCGGGCGACTCCGGAGATCTCGTACGAGTCGATCTTCGTCACGGCGCCGCTGTCGACGAGCTGGTCGACGTGGGATCCGAGCCTTGCGCGGTCGGCGAGCTCATCGTCTGCAGAGGACGACACGCGCACCGCCGAGGCGTTGCGGATGAGCCACGTCACGCGCGTGCCGGGAGCTTCGTCAGCGAGCTTCGCCAGGGCGATGAGCGAGTTGGCGGCTGAGTGTCCGGCGCCGACGACGGTCGTGTGCCGCCCAGCGAAGTGCGGGCGGTCGGCGCCCAGGACGTCGGGAAGGGCGTGCCAGACGAACTCATCGGCATCTGCGGCGCCCAGGGGCCGGAGTCCCGACGAGCCGAGCGGGTTCGGGGTGCTGTACGTGCCGGACGCGTCGATCACCGCACGCCCCGTCAGTTCTTCGACGCCGTCGTCCCAGGTGCGAACCCGGACCAGGAAGGGCGTCTCCGGCCGGCCGGCCGTGCGTGTGCGGTCCATGCCTTCGCGCGATACCGCGACCACCCGCATGCCGTACTGGACGTGCGGGCGAACGGCATCCAGTGCGGCGAGCGGGGCAAGGTAGTCGTGGACGAGCTCGGCGCCGGTCGGGGCGACGCCCTCGTCGCGCGGCGCGGTCCATCCGGCTGCTTCGAGCAGCCGTCGCGACGCCGGGTCGATGAGGTGGCGCCAAGGGGAGAACAGGCGCGTGTGACCCCACTGGCGGATGGCGGCCGCAGGCTCGCGCCCGGCCTCCAGCACCACGAAGTCGATGCCGCGGTCAGCCAGGTTGGCCGCGGCAGCGAGACCGATCGGTCCGGCGCCGATGATGATCACGGGCAGCGTCGCGAGGCGGTCGGATCGGGTCGCGCGTGGTGTCAGGTCGACGAGGGTCACGGGGTGCCTCCGGTTGTATCGATGAGCGTCGATGTTGAGTATGTGCGCATCTATCGATCCCTGTCAATATCGATTATCATCGATGTATGACCTCGCTCCTCGACGTGACTGACATCTCCAGCGGCGCCGCCTGCTGTGCCCCGCTCACGAAGGAGCCCATCGGCACGGCGGAGGCGGAGCAGCTCGCCACGACGCTCAAGGCGCTCGCCGACCCCGCCCGCCTGCGGCTCCTGTCGATCGTCGCGTCGTCCGAGGGACAGGAGGCGTGCGTGTGCGACCTCATCGAGCCCGTGGGGCTGTCACAGCCCACCGTCTCGCACCACCTCAAGGTGCTGACCGAAGCGGGCTTCCTCTCTCGCACCAAGCGGGGGACCTGGGCGTACTACCGCCTGCAGCCTGAGGCGCTCGCGCGCGTCGCTGCGTTCGTCGCCGTGTGACTGCCGGCTGACTAGGGCCCAGTGCGGTCCGCCTCGTCGTACGCGAGGTACGCCCCCGAGTAGATGTCGCGCTCGATGCGGAATCGAAGTCGAAGACCGGACTCCTCGAACAGCTCCACCTGCTGCCGCACTTCTTCGTTCGTCACGAACAGGGTCCGCCCGAGGCGCGGGTGCTCCGCGAACCACGACTGGATGGCGGCCAGAACCCGCGCGTCGATACCGGTGGCCAGGCGCGAGGTGCGCACCCAGAAGTTCGCGAGAGCGCCATAGTCCTCCCACCGGGCGTCGCCGACGGGGACGATCCGCGACTCGCGGTAGGTGCGCGCGTCGGGAGCCATGAGGTACACGCAGCCGAGACATGTCGTCTCGGTGGGATCGAGCATCGTCCACGTGAACGCCTGACGAGCGCGATGGCGCTCCTCGAGCACGATGAGGTCGTCGAGGTCCTGGTCGACGGTGAAGTCATCCGCAGGCCAGCCGGTCTGCTCCCACGGGCGCAGGTACTCCCTGCTTTCCATCACCGCGGCATAGTCGAGCTCGACATCGTCCCGAGTGATCGGCCGAAGGGTGAACTCATCCGTCTCGAGGCGCTGAGGCACATCCGACGCATCGAGGTGCTCGAACAGCATCAGACCTCCAGATTCGCCAGGCTTCATGCTCTCAACGCGCACGAATCCCGGCAATGACCACCTCAGCCGGACCCATGTCCTCAGGATGACCACGGGAGCCCGCGCGGGCTCAAGACGTCTCTGGCACGGAGAAGCGGTCACCGCGTCCAGTGAACAGCGTTATGGTGCCAGGACTGGACCGTGAACCGTATGTCTGCGTTCAGGTCTTCGAAAGGAGTTTCGGTGGATTTGTCACAGCTGTTCTCCTCGGAGGTGCCACGCCGGACTTGCTCTTCGGGACCGCAGTCGACGTCTCGCCCAGCACCGCTCATGCGATCTGCTCGGCGTCGAGCCGGTCGGACTTGCCGTCCATGCGCCGAGCCAGCCGGTTGGGCCGGTTCACCTCGACGACCTTCTCGCCGTTGCGGGTGAGTTCGCGTGCCAGCGCAGCCCCGAACGAGCCGGTGCTCTCCACCCCGATCGAGGTGAGATCGCCGTGGCCACGCATCCACGCCCTCAGTGCTGCGTATCCGGGGCCTGTTGCGGGGAACTCCTGGTGGCCGAGCAGGCGGCCGTGAGTGTCGATCACGGCTGCATAGTGGGTGTGCTTGTGCGTGTCGACACCGCCGATCACCGTGACAGTGTCCGTGAGAGTTGTCATGCTGAGAGTGCTCCTTCCGTGCTGCTGAACCTGGACGGTTGGAGCGAGCCGGTCGGGCGGAGCGACAAGTCTGTGACGGGGCTTCTAGTCCAAGCTCTTATCAGGTCAGATCCGTCCGGCCGGCACGCCCCGAGGCGCTGCGCCAGGAACGGTCGACAAATCGAACGAAGGACACCGTGGTCATACCTCGGCCGGGGTCAGACCGAACCCGACGCAGCACCACGACAAGTCTTCACAGACTTTCCCATTCGTCCACGGGCAATGCGGCTTGATGAACTTCTGCGTGATGGCGTGCGCGTCGATCACCTGCCGGAACGCGGCCGAGTGGCGGTAGGCGAATGCGTTGTCGCTGATGACTCG
>Ga0180217_1000952_pt1 | contig 36272 bp, 31 predicted proteins | sample eDN3rd37CBELigOP_FD_128521 | JGI IMG/M metagenome (GOLD analysis project Ga0180217, IMG submission 128521) | Enriched Organic Plus compost microbial communities from Emeryville, California, USA - eDNA 3rd pass 37_C BE-Lig OP (version 2) (version 2) ... | reverse complement strand
GACCCCTGCCGCGAGCCCCGCCAGGCCGATCGCGCACGACAGCGCCACCACCGCCCCCAGCCGGTCGCTCAGCCGCAGCGCCGTCGCCCCCGGCAGCACGAGCAATGCCGACGCCAGCACGACGCCCGCGAGTTTCATCGACGTCACCACCGCGACCGTGAGCAGGAGCATCATCCCGAACTTGATGCGTTGCGACGGCACGCCGAAGGCCGTCGCCGTCGGCTCGTCGAACGTCCAGAACAGCATCGGCCGCCGGATCAGCCACGCGCTTCCCGCGACCACCGCCGCCATCGCCCACGCCAGCGCCAGGTCCCACGTCCCCGACGGGAAGAGCGAACCGAACAGGATCGACTCCCAACTCCGCGGCGTGAAGCCGACGCTCCCGACCGCCGCGGCGACGCGGCGCGAGGCCTCGACCAGCACCGCGCCCAGCGCCATCGACCCGACCAGCGCCACGCCGATCGCCGTGTCGAACTGCACCGTCCGTCGGTCGCTGGCCGCGGCCATCGCGACCGCGGCGAGCATGCAGAACGCGACGATGACCGCGAACTCGATGGCCGGGTGCCCCGCCGCGGGCCATGCCGCCGCGAGCACCGCCGCCACGCCGACGCCGCCGAAGGCCGAGTGGCTGACACCCTGGCCGACGAAAGCCAGCCGCTTGACGACCACCAGCACGCTCACCAGTGAGCACATGAGCACGATCGCGACGCCGGCGAGGATCGCCTGCCAGAAGCCGTCGAGGGTGAGGTACTCGAGCGTGCGCACGTCAGGGGTGCTCCTTGTGGCCGTCCCCGCGGCCGCTGATGGAGACCTGCACAGGCGCGGACGGGTCAGGCGTCGAGGACAATCGGGGATGGGCGTGCGACGGGTCCGGGCACGTCGCCGCGTCGTGCGCGTGGATGTGCACGCCGGCGAGCACGCCCGCGACGTCGTGGCTGAACAGTTCCGCGAGCACCTGCGGCGTGAGGCCCTGCGGCGAGACGTGCGAGTGCAGCCGCCGCGCCAGGCACGCCACGCGGTCGCACCCCGCGACGATCGCCCGCAGGTCGTGGCTGACGATCAGAATCGTCACGCCCAGTTCGCGGTGCACGGCCGCCAGCAGGTCCGCGAAGCGCTGCTGGCCCACGGCGTCGATCCCCACCGTCGGCTCATCCAGCGCCAGGATCTTCGCCTTCGCCGCCAGCGCCCGCGCGATCATCGCCCGCTGGAGTTGCCCGCCCGAGAGTTTGCCCACGGGGCGGTCGGCGTACTCCTCGGCCCCGACCAGGTGGAGCAGGCTCGCGACCCGCTCGCGCGTCTCCCGCGGCACCCGTCGCCACGGCGGCACGCGCCACGCCGCGCCGAGCGTCACCATCTGCCGCACGCTCAGCGGGAGGGCCAGTTCCGGCTCGGCCCGCTGCGGCACGTACCCGATCAGGCCCTCGGCCCGCGCCTGCGCCGGCGTGCGGCCGAAGACGCGGATCGTGCCGCCGCCGGGGTGCAGCGGCAGCAGGCCCAGCGTGAGTTTCAGCAGCGTGCTCTTGCCCCCGCCGTTGGGGCCGAGGATGCCGAGGCGTTCGCCGGGCTCAACCCGCAGCGACACCCGCTCCAGCGCCGGCGCCTCCGCCCCCGGGTACGTGAACGTCACGCCCGCGTACTCCACCGCCGCGGCGGCCGTCGGTGGGGGAGGGGGGGCGGGGGTTGTCGTGGGTGATGAGGTCACGGGGGTCCGAACCGGGCGCGGGGCCCAACGGGAATCAGTCCGACAGCGCCGCCACCAGCGCGTCGAGGTTCCGCTCCATCATCTTCGACCAGTCGCCGTCGCCCAGTGGATCGAGCACGGCGACGCGGGCGCCCGTCGCCTGCGCGATCCGGCGGCCCGCGGCCTGGCTCAGTTGCGGTTCCACGAAGACGGTCGTGAGCCCTTCGCGCTTGACGGCGTCGATGGCCGCCTGGATGGCGGCGGGGGTCGGCTCGGCGGCGTCCAGCCCTTTGATGGCGACGGTCTTGAGGCCGTAACGCTCCGCCAGCCGGCCCCAGGCGTCGTGCCCGACGACGATCGTGCGGCGCTTCACCCCCGCGAGCCGCTCGCGGTACAGGGCGTCGATCCGCCGCACTTCCGCCTTGCGCTGCTCGACGGCCTTGGTCCACGCCTCCGCCTCCTCGGCGCTGAGGCCCTCGGCCAGCGCAGCGCCGAGGCCGTCGATCAGCCGCTCGACGAGGACAGGATCGAGCCATAGGTGCGGATCGGCCGAGCCGTGGTGGTGGCCGTGCTCGCACGTCTCGCCGTGCTCGTGGTCGTGATCGTGGTGATGGCCGTGATCGTGGTCGTGGTCGTGGTCGCCGCTGGACTCCACGCCGGCGACCTGCGCGAAGCAGACCGTCCGACGCCCTTCGCGCGGGTGATCACGCAGGTACTTCTCAACCTGCGGCTCCAGCCCCAGCCCGACGTACACCACCAGGTCCGCCCGCGCCAGCGCGGCCATGCGGCTGGGCGGGACCTCCGCCGCGTGCTCGCTGGTCCCCGGCGGGAGGAGGACCTCGACCGTTGTCCCCTTGCTCAGCGGCGCCGGCCCGGCGGCGAGCGTGTCGGCCACGAGGCTCCGCAGCGGCGGGATGCTCACCACCGCCCGCACCCCCTCGCGCCCCTGCGACCGCTGGGCGAGCGCGACGCCGGCGCCGATCAGCAAGGCCGCCGCCGCGACGATCGCCCGCAACCACGACTGGCCCATGCGACCCCTCTCGCTAAATGAGAATCGATTCTCAATATGCTACCCGGCGCCCGGCCCAGCCGCCACCAACCCGGCCCGCCGGCCCCTGTCGCCCAGCCACCGGCTGACCACTCCAAACCCCGCGCGTATACTCCCGCCTCACGCGGCCACGCGGACGCCTCACACGGCGTCCCGGGCCCGATGGGGCGGTAGCTCAGTTGGTAGAGCGCATCGTTCGCAATGATGAGGTCGAGGGTTCGACTCCCTTCCGCTCCACTTCTTCAGACATCAGGCTCCGGGTTCGGAGCCTTTCTTCGTTTTGGGAGCCGGACGGTCCGAGCCGCGATCCTTTCTGAGGCGCTTGGGTCGCCGATGGTTGCCGGTTGTGTCATGGGCGACACGGCCGGTGAGATAGTCGCCGCTCAGTTGTGAGTGTTGTCGCCGGTTGTGCCGAGGTGCTACCGCCCAGCGTTCACAACCGGGACTTCGATCTCAAACCCACCCAGCAGCATCTCTTCATCGGCGCCCCAGCCGGCCGTCACCTCCCGGTCCGGATCGACGTTGTTCGGGTTGGCCGCGCTGTTGTCGAAGATGGCGCGGCAGCGGATCGTGGCGCCAGCAGGCAGCGCTAGTGGTTCGAGCAGTTCGTACCGCGGCCGCCACTTGAAGTCGTACGACGGGACGTCGAGGAGGGGTACTTCGCTCCCGTCCGGCAGCACCGCGTCGTAGCGGATCGCGCGGCCGTGTGAGCGCAGGCACGGGATCAGCGCCGTGAGCAGGGCGTCTTGTTCCAGCGTGCGCACGGCCGTCGCCTCCGCGGCCGCTGCGCCCGCGGGGATGACCAGGTCCGGCGCGGTCGCCGCGAGCGCGACGACTTCCCGCCGCGGCGGCCCGTCGGCACGGTGCAGGCCGATCCGCGTCGATTCGCGCATCCGCTTGTCCATCGGGCGGCAGTATGTGTGCAGGATCAGCGTGGCGCCCGCCGGGATGCGCACCGCCGAGCCGTCGCGGTGCTCGACGGTCGAGTATCCAGCGCCGTACGTGGCGATCGGTCCGCGCCCCTCCGCGTCGCCGGGGATCGCATCGCCGGGCTCCTGCACGAAGAGCAGCGCGTGGTGCACGACATCGCGTTGCCGCGGCAGGATCTCGATTGCCCGTACCCACGTGTCCTGCTTGAGCCCGGGGTCGATGACCAGCCGCTGGTGGATCATCGGGCCCTGCGCCGGCACATCCACCGCCGGCGCGGCGAGGAGTACATCCGGCGTTCCCAGCCGCCACCCCGGCTCGTACTTTCGCGCAAGCGGCGCTTCAGCGGGGTCCCCCAGCGGGCGGTCCGAGCGCAGCCACTCCAGCAGGTCGTCTCGCTCCTCCGGCGGGAGCGACCGGTCGTGCCGCCACGGGCTCCCCTGCCCTCGCGGCGGGGGCGCAGCGCCCCACGGCGGCATGATCCCGCTCGCGACGACCGCCTCGACCATCGCCGCGCGGTCCACCAGCGACTCGTACGTCTGGAGCGTGAACGGCGCCGGCCCGCCTGTGTAGTGGCAGACGACGCACCGGTCCTGCGCGATGCGCGCGATGCGGCCGAAGTACGTCACCGGCGCGGGCTTCGCCTCCGCGGCCTCGACGGTCACGATGCACCCCGGCGCCCACGTCGCCCGGATCTCCGGCGTGCGTTCTTCCAGCACCGCCGCCAGCGCCTCGCGCAGGTACTCCCGCCGCGGCCGATCCAGGGCGGTGCCGATGCCGTACTGGTCGTCCACCGCCCCGCGGTAGACCAGCGTCCGCGCCGCGTCGATCACGAAGACCTCGGTCGTGGTGCGCGGGCCCAGGGCCCGACGAATCCCGCGGTCGGCGTCCGGGGCGTACGGCTGCTTCCATTTGAGCCCGCGGGCCTGCTCGCGCATCTGCGCGCGGCTCTCGGCGTCGGCGACGTTGACCATGACGAAGCCGACCCCCTTGGCGGCATACTCCTCCGCCATCGCCGCCAGGCGCGGGCCGTACTTGATCGAGAGCGGGCATGTCGCGGAGGTCATGCACAGCGCAACCGCTCGCCGCCCCTTGAGCAGGGCCGAGAGCGTCGTCTCCTGACCGTCGAGGCCGACGATGGGCAGGTCCGGCACAAGCTGCCCGACGCCAAGCGCGGCGGCGTCCGCGATCCGGGTGGTCCGCTCCAGGCCGCCGCTGGGCGCCGGCTGCGTTCCTGCCCACGCCGCTCCCAGTACCGCAGCGCCCGCCAGCAGGCACCCCGCCGTCACCGCCGCTCGTCGCACCATCATCCGTGACTCCGAACCTGCCTGGTCGGCCGCCGCCACGTGCGCCGCGCCGCTTCCAACCGAGTGTACGGGGTGGTACGGGGGCGGCCTCGGGATGGATTCGGGTCTGGGCCTTCGCGCCGTCTGGTATCCGTCGGGCCGGGCCGCTAGTATCGCCCCGCCCCAGCCGGACCCGGTCCAAGCGCCGATCCCTGGCGAAGCGCCGCGTGCCGCCGCGCCGGTTTCCCGCTAGTCTGGGCGTCCGTCGAAGCGAGCACCCTCCGGACCAGACGACCCATGGCCATCAAGCACCTCACCGACGAGCAGATCCGCACCTGGACCCGCGAGCAGAAGGACCGCTGGTGGCTGGAGAACGTCTTCCGCGGCGACATGCCGCAGTTGACCATCCGCTCGGCGCTGACGGGCTTCTGCCTCGGCGGCATCCTCTCCGCGACCAACCTCTACGTCGGGGCCAAGACGGGGTGGACGCTCGGCGTGGGGATCACGTCGGTCATCCTCGCGTTCGCGATGTTCAAGATCCTCTCGAGGCTCGGCGCCCGCGAGTTCACGATCCTCGAGAACAACTGCATGCAGTCGATCGCCACGGCGGCCGGGTACATGACCGGCCCGCTGATCTCCGGTATGGCGGCGTACATGTGGGTGCAGAACGAACTGCTCCCGTGGTGGCAGATCTTCTGGTTCAACGTCGTCCTGTCGGTTCTCGGCGTGCTGGTGGCCTTCCCGCTCAAGCGCCGCTTCATCAACGACGAGCAGCAGCCTTTCCCCGAGGGGCGGGCCTGCGGCGTCGTCCTCGACACCCTGCACAGTTCCGACGCCTCGGTGGGAATCTTCAAAGCCAAGGTCCTGGGGACCGCCGCCGCACTCGCCGGCGTGCTGACCTTCCTTATGGAGGACAGTTACCTCAAGGCCCTGCGGGCGCTGTGGTACATGGCCCGCACCGGTCAGTCCTGGGGCCAGACGCTGACCGAGAAGGCGGAGCAGATCAAGGAAACCTGGCACCTCCCGCACTACCTCGACGAGTGGTACTACTGGATGGTGGCCAAGGGGTGGGCCGCGACGCCGAAACTCTCGGGCGTGGACATCCGCCAACTCGGCCTGCGCCCCGCGATGGACCTGGCCATGATCGGCGCCGGCGGCCTGATGGGCATGCGCACCGCCGCGAGCATGCTCATCGGCATGATCATCAACTTCGTCATCCTGGTGCCGATCATGATCGCCGTCGGCGAGATCGCGCCGCTGAAGGGATCGTTCGAGACGGGCGACGCGGTGTTCACCCGCGCGCACGTCCTCAACGTCTGGGCGCTGTGGTGGGGGATCGTCATGATGGTCGTCGCGTCCCTCTTCGGGCTCTTCGCCAGGCCGAAGGTGATTGTCTCCGCCTTCACCGGCCTGTTCGCGAAGCGTCGGACTGACGGCGAAGACCCGCTCCGGCACATCGAACTGCCGCTGTGGATCTCCTTCGTGGGGATCCCCATCATCGGCGCGATCGGCGTGTGGATGTCCTACGCGTGGTTTGGTGTGAGGTGGGAGTACGGGGCCACGGCGATCATGCTGATCATCGTCCTCACGCTCATCGCCGCCAACTCCACCGCGCTGACCGGCATCACGCCGACCGGCTCGCTCTCCAAGATCCCGCAGTTCCTCTACGGCGGCCTGAATCCCGCGCACCCCGGCACCAACCTCATGACCGCGGCGATGTGCACCGAGGTCGCCTCCAACGCCTCGAACCTGCTGATGGACATCAAGCCCGGCTACATGCTCGGGGCCAAGCCGCGGCAGCAGGCGATCGGCCACACCATCGGCATCTTCGCCGGCGCCCTGGCGAGCACGCCGCTGTTCTATCTCCTCTTCCTCAGCAACTACAAGGAAGGCCAGAGCGTGCAGGAGGCGATGGTCACCGACCAGTTCGCCTTCCCCTCCGCCGTCCAGTGGAAGGGTGTGTCCGACCTGGTCGTCTCCATCTTCGGCGAGGGCTCGGACAAGTCGCTCCTGACGCCGTCGATCATCTGGTCGATGGTCATCGCCGGCGTGGTCGCGCTGGTCTTCGAGGCCCTTCGCGTCGCCACCCGCGGCCGCTTCCCGATCTCGCCGCTGGCGATCGGCCTGGGCGTGGTGATCCCGCCCGAGTCCACCTTCGCGATGTTCCTCGGCACGCTGTTCTTCTGGCTCATGGGCCGCATCTACGGCGGCGAGCCGGCCACCGGCAGCGCCCACGACGAAGTCGGCGGCATGGTCGGCAGCCGGGAGCCGCAGTCGCTGGGCCACCGCCTGTGGATCGGCGCCCAGGAGCCGATCTGCGCCGGGCTCATCGCGGGCGCAGCGCTGGTCGGGATTGGCGCGACGCTCGTGAAGGTCTTCGCGCTTTCGGGTCTGGAGTGACCGACGCGATCGACTCCGGAGCCCGGGCCCCGCGGATTGCGTGCCGCCGACACCGGTGAGGAGTCGGGCCGGAGAACCGCGGCTCAGCGCGGAGCGTCCGCCTCCGACGGCGGTGGATGCGAGAACGCCCATCCACGCCGGAGCACCGTCGTGCGCTCATTGCGCTCCGCGCGGATCTCCTTCCACGTCCCCTGTCCATCCAGCCGCGGCGCTCGCCACGTGTGCCCTTCCACGGTCGCCGTGACGGACGTTCCTTCGAACACGACGGTCACGGCCGACCCCGGCGACACCTCGCCCACGAGGTCGCCCCCGTCGGTCCCGGTCCACGCGAGGAACGGCGACCTGTCCGCGAGGCTCCGGTGATACGCCGTGAGCGCGGTCAGATCACGTGCGTCGAGGCGGCTCTGGGCCGGCCCCTCGACCATCTCGCGCACGATCCGCCGCAACTCCGCGTCCTCCAGGTCCGCCGCGAACCTCTCGCCGTAGAACGACCCATAATCCCCGTGGCACGAAGCGCACGCCGTGTTGAAGTATGAGATCGGCCCCCGCTCCAGCGGCGCTCCCCGCAGGCGGACGACCACGTTGGGCCACGCCCTCGCCCGCTCCGCGAGTCCCGCCGCTGCGACCATCGCGCACGCCAGCGCCGCCGGCCCTGCTGCCGAGCCAAGCAGCCGCCCGATGCCCGATCCGCTGCGCCTCCGCACGCCCGGACGGTACCACGCCCGCGCGGCCGCGTCACGCGGGAGCGGTGTGCCGCGGGAGCCGCCGCCGTAAACTCCCCTCCATGGCCGCCGACCCGCGTCAAACGCCCGCGATGCAGCAGTACTACCGCTTCAAGCGGCTGCACCCCGAGTGCGTCCTCTTCTTCCGCATCGGCGACTTCTACGAGATGTTCGACGACGACGCGGTTCGCGTCTCCAAGGCCCTTGGGCTGACGCTCACGCAGCGGACCGAGGGGGTGCCGATGTGCGGCGTCCCCTTCCATCAACTCGAGGTTTATCTCCGCCGCGCGATCGACGCCGGTTTCCGCGTCGCCGTTGCCGAGCAGGTGCAGGACCCCAAGGAGGCCAAGGGGGTTATCGAGCGCGCCGTGACCCGCGTCGTCACGCCCGGCACGCTGGTGGACGAATCGCTGCTGCGCGACGACGCCTCCAGCCGCCTCGGCGCGGTCTGCTTCCTCGAGTCCGGCGACCGCCCCCGCGCGGCCGTCGCCGTCGCCGACCTCTCGACCGGCCAGTTCACGGTCTTCGAGTCGTCCTACGACGCGCTGGCCGACGAACTCGCCCGGCGCAGCGTCACCGAACTGCTCTACGCCGACACCGCGACCGGCGAGCCCCCGCCCCGCATCAAGACCATCCTCACGGCCCTCTCGCTCGCGGGCACGCCGCAGCCCGCGTGGCACTTCCGCCTCGCCGAGGCCCGGGATGCGCTGGCCCAGCAGTTCGGCGTCGCCACCCTCGCCGGCTTCGGTCTCGCGGAGGACGAGCCCGTCGTGCAGCCCGCGGGCGCGGTCGTCCGCTACCTCCAGCAGACGCAGCGCTCCGAGGAGACCGCGGGCCAGCCCGGCTCACGCCGGCCGACGCTCGCGCACCTCGCCCCGCCCCGCAAGGAGGAGCCCGGCGGTTACCTCCTCATCGACGCCACGACGCTCCGCTCGCTGGAGGTCCTGCGCACGCTCCGCGGCGGCGACGTCGCCGGTTCGCTCGCGGGCGTCTTTGTTGACCCAGGCCCCGCGCATGGAGGCGGGTGGGGGGGATGCCGGACGGCCATGGGCCGCCGCCTCCTGCGCGACTGGCTCTGCCGCCCGCTCGCGGATGCCGCGGCCATCACGGCCCGCCAGCGCGCCGTCTCCACGCTCGTCGAGGACCGGCGCACCGCCGCGGCTCTCGCCGCCGCGCTGTCGCAGGTGCAGGACGTCACGCGCATCGCCGCGCGGCTCGCCCTGGCGCGGCTGACCCCGCGCGACCTGGTCGCCCTGGGCCGCTCGCTGGCGCAGGTCGGCGCTCTGCACGAGGCTGTCGAGAACGCCCCCGCTCTGGCCGCTTACGCCGATGCGCTCGCCTCCGTTGCCGACGCCCTCGCCCCCGTTGCGAAACAGATCACCGAGATGTGCAAGGACTCGCCCCCGCAGCACCTACGCGAGGGCGGCCTGATCCGCGACGGCGTGGACCCGGAACTCGACGAGGCCCGCCGCCTCCAGCACGAGGCGGGCTCGTGGCTCTCCGAGTACCAGGCCCGCATGATCGCGGAGCACAACCTTCCCGGCATCAAGGTTGGGTACAACAAGGTCTTCGGCTACTACATCGAACTGACCAAGGCCCAGGCCCGCTCCGCACCCGCCTCGTTCGTCCGCAAGCAGACGCTCACCAACGCCGAGCGTTACACCACCGCCGAACTCAAGGAGTTCGAGGACAAGGTCACCACCGCCGAGGCCCGCGCGATCGAGCGAGAGACGGTCCTGTTCAACCGCCTCTGCGATCAGGCCGCGGCGGTCATCCCCGCCATCGGCTCCTTCGCGAACGTCTGCGCGGAACTCGACGTCCTCAACTGCTTCGCCGCCAAGGCCGCCCACCGCGGCTGGACCTGCCCACAGATCGTCGAGGAGCCGGTCCTTGAGATCATGCAGGGCCGTCACCCGGTGCTCGACGAGATCCTCGCCTCCGGCTTCGTCCCCAACGACGTGACGCTCGGCAGAGCCGACGACGGCGGCGGCAAGGGGCCGGCCCTGGCCCTCATCACCGGTCCGAACATGGCCGGCAAGAGCACGTTCATTCGGCAGACCGCGCTGCTCGTGCTGCTCGCCCACGCCGGGTCGTTCATCCCCGCCGAGCGGGCCGTTGTCGGCCTCACCGACCGCATCTTCTCCCGCGTCGGCGCCGACGACGCCCTGCACGCCGGCCAGTCCACCTTCATGGTCGAGATGACCGAGACGGCCCGCATCCTTCACCACGCCACGCCGCGCTCGCTCATCATCCTCGACGAGATCGGCCGCGGCACCAGCACGCTCGACGGCCTCTCCCTCGCCTGGGCCATCGCCGAGCACCTCGCCTCGCCGTCCGGCCAGGAGCCCGGGCCTCGCACGCTCTTCGCCACGCACTACCACGAACTGACCGACCTCGAGGAGCGTCTCCCCGGCCGCGTGAAGAACCTGCACGTCGCCGTGCGGGAGTGGGGGGATTCGATCGTCTTCCTCCACCGCATCCTGCCGGGGCGCACGGATCAGTCCTACGGCATCCACGTCGCCAAACTCGCGGGCGTTCCGGCGTCGGTCATCGACCGCGCCCGCCGCGTGCTCGACTCGCTCGCTGTACACCATGTGGATGCGACCCCTGCCGGCGAAGCGGGGCCCTCGCCTGCCCGCCGCGGCAAGGGCTCGCGCCTGCACGTCCCCAGGGACGTGGGCAACGGCCAACTCTCGCTCTTTACCGAGTACCTCTCCCACCCGGCGGTCGATGCCCTGCGCGAGGTGAAACTCGACGTGATGTCGCCGCTGGAGGCCTTCGATCTGCTGCGCCGGCTCAAGGACCTCGCGGGCTCGCCGCAGGGCGACCGCACGCCGGCATCATGAATCCGGTTTCATGAGCAATCGCTCGCGGGCGCGGTAAGGTACGGGCCTGACCGTCCGCAAAGCCGCTGCGCGAGGCCCGTGCACGCCATGATGGCAACCGAGCAGACCGCTATCCGTATTCTGCTCGTCGATGACGACGAGCGCATCCGCGCCAGCGTTCCGCTGGCGATCCACGGGATCGACGCCGGCTACCGCGTCGTCGGGGCCCTCTCCTCGGCCGACGGGCTCACCGACGCCGTCGTCCAGCACCAACCCGACATTGTGCTCCTCGACATCGACATGCCCGGGCGCAGTGCGTTCCACGCCATGGAGGACCTCCGCTGCCGCGGCGGCGGCACGCGCGTAATCGTCTTCTCCTCGTTCGGCGACGGCCCGACCGTCCGCGCCTGCCTCGAAGCGGGCGCCGTTGGCTACATCCTGAAACTGGACGCCCCCGAAGTCTTCCAGGAAGGCATAGAGACCGCGCTCGCCGGCCGGCGCTACCTCAGCCCCGGCGTCGCGTCGATGGTGTGAACCCGCGGGTCCGGAAGGCTCAGATCGTCTCGATCTCCTTTGCCTTGGCCGCCACCGCCGCGTCGGCCTCCCCCTCGTACTTCTTGAGGAGGTCCTGCACCTCGTTCTTGAGCGTCTCGATCTCGTCCTCGGGGATGTGGGCACTGGCGTCCTTCGCCAGGGCGTCGGCGTGCTTGTTGGCGTCGCGCCGCACGTTCCGCAGCGCCACCTTCGTCTCCTCGCCCAACTTCTTGACGTGCGCCACCAGCTGCTTGCGGCGATCCCCCGACAGCGGCGGCAGGTTCAGCCGGATCTGCTTCCCGTCGATCATCGGGTTCAGCCCCAGCCCCGACGCCTCGATCGCCTTCTTGATCTCCTGGATCGCCCCCGCGTCAAACGGCTTGATCAGCAGTTGCGTCGGCTCGGGCACCGAGATCGAGGCCAGCGCCTTGAGATCCGTCGGCGCGCCGTAGTAATCCACCTTCACGAACTCGACCAGCGCCGGCGAGGCCCGCCCGGTCCGGATGCCGCGGAGCTCCTTCTTGAGGTAGTCCAGCGCCTTGGTCATCGACTCTTCGGCGTTCAGAAGGATGGTGTCGGGGTCGTTCATGAGCAGGGTCTCCGGATTGTGGGCGCGGCCGCCGCGCAGGCGGGTCCGCGCCCCGCCGCTTTGTCAGGTCGTCTGCTTCGTCTGCGGCTGCACCGGCCGCAGCGCCTGGTGCCGCCGGTGCTGCCGCAGCCACGCGCGGATGTCCGCCGGGCGCGCTTCGCCGTTGGACGGCGCCGGCTCGTTGGACACGATCGTTCCGATGTCTTCCCCCGCGATCGCCCGCCGGATGTTGCCGCGCAGTTTGAAGTCGAACACCAGCACCGGGATGTCCTGCTCCCGGCACATGGTGATCGCCGTCATGTCCATCACGCCCAGGTTCTTCTGGATCGCCTCGGTGAACGACAGGTGCGTGTACCGCCGCGCCGACGGGTCCTTGTGCGGGTCCGCTGTGTACACCCCGTCCACCTTCGTCGCCTTCAGCAGCAGTTGGCACTCCAGTTCCGTCGCCCGCAGCGCCGCCGCCGTATCCGTCGTGCAGAACGGGTTCCCTGTCCCCGCCACCAGGATCACCACCCGCCCCTTCTCCATGTGCCGCAGCGCCCGCCCGCGGATGAACGGCTCGGCGACCGCCCGCATCTCGATCGCCGACATCACCCGCGAGTCCACCCCGATGTGCAGCAGCGCCTCCTTCAGCGCCAGCCCGTTGATGACCGTCGCCAGCATCCCCATCTGGTCCGCGACCGCCTGGTGGATGTGCGCCGCGCGGGCGAACTTCGCCCCCCGCACGAAGTTCCCCCCGCCCACCACCACCGCCACCTGCGCCCCCGTCGCATGGGCGTCGCGGACCTCCTCCGCGATGTACGCCAGGTCTTCGGCCTCGATCCCGCTCCCCCCGGGCTTGCAGAACGCCTCTCCGCTCAGTTTCAGCAGCACACGCCCAAACACTTCCCCGCTCCCCGCCGATGAAACAGAAGTCGCGGCGGCCTGGGGAGCATCAGGGGCCGGTTTCGAAGGATCCGAAGACTCGCGGGCGCTGGGCATGGTCACTCCGGAGCGACAGGGAGCGGTCGGCGGACGGAACGCCACGGGGGCCGTGAGCGTCAGTATGAGAGGCAACAGACCCGTCAACGGCGGCGGGACGAGGGCGGGGGATTGAATTGGCGGTTGGGGGGGCGGTCAAGGTACTCCGCCGGCGCCACACCCCGCACAGCGCACGACCGGGGCGGCGAACCGCGGGGAGCAGAGGTGCGAAAGGCCTACCATGAACCCGATCGGACCATCCCGCGCGGGGTTCCCGCGGGCCCAAGGCCGGCGGGCCCCGTGCGCGCGGCAGGGAGGTCGATGAGCCGGATGCAGGTCCCCTCGTTCCCGCAACCGGCTGTGCCCGGCCCGGCCCGGTCGGCCGCCGCCTTCGCCGCACCCGCACCCGCGCCAGCGGACCCCGGGGCTGCCCCGAACGACTTCGCCCAACGCCTCAAGCGCTGGGTCGTCCGCGCTTCGGTCATCGGCGCCGTAGTCTCCCTCCTGGTTCACATCGTCCTCATGCTCATCGCGGCTGTGGTCTACTTCCAGGTCGCCCAGGCGGGCGGCGCTGGCGCAGCCCCCGGTGAGATCGAACTCGCCATCGTCACCGAGGCCGAACTTCAGGCCCTCGAGGCCGCGGCCCTCGAAGTCGACACCCCGGTCGTCCCCGACGTCGTGGAGTCCACCCCCGAAGGTCCGCCCATGGACGGCCCCGGCGGCGACGACCTCCCCGCCGCCGGCGCGGACATCGGCGGCATCGCCGACGCCCTGCGCGGCACGGGCGACGGGCTCGACCGCGGCTCGGACCTCGGCGGGGGCGGCATGGGCGGCGGCGCCGCGAGTTTCTTCGGCGTCGAGGCCCGCGGCGACCGCTTCGCCTACATCGTCGACACCTCCGGCTCCATGCGCGGCGAGAAACTCGATCGCCTCAAGGTCGAACTGCTCGAGTCCATCAACGCTCTCAGCGACCACCAGCACTTCTACATCGTCCCCTTCAACTCCGAGGCCTACTCCCTCGGCGGCAAACTCAAGTGGTCCGCGGCGGGCGACGGCGAGAAACGCTGGGCCCGCGAGCACATCCTCATCCTCGACGCCGCGGGCGGCACCAACCCGCTCCCCGGCTTCGAGATCGCGCTGCGCATCACCCCGCGCCCGGACGCCATCTACTTCATGACCGACGGCATGTTCGAGCCCTCGTTCGCCGACGAGATCGCCCGCATCAACCGCTCCGGCCGCCGCGTCCCCATCCACTGCCTCACCTTCGGCGATCGCTCCGCCGAGCCGCTCATGCGCGAGATCGCCAAGCAGAGCGGCGGAACGTACCACCACATCGAGGCGCCGAATTGAGGATCCGAGCCGCACAACTCTGCGCTCTGGCGTGCATCGCCGCGCCGCTCGCGGGCGCCGCCCCGCAGGTCCAACTCCGCGGCGTCGCCGAGCCCGTCGCCGCGACGGTGCGCTCCATAGGGACCGAGGGCGTGATCCTCGCCGACGCCGCCAGCACGTCCCTGGGCCAGGGGACCATCATCTCCTGGGACGTCGTCCGCACCGTTGACGACCCGCCCGCCCCCGCGGACCCCGCGCTGGCCGAACTGGCCGCCAATGTCTGGCGCGCCCGCGCCCGCGTCGAGCGCGGCGACTGGGCCGGCGCCGAGCCTTTGCTAGAGAGCCTCGCCCACGTCTACCGCAACGCCCGCGGCCCCAGCGCCGCCGTCGTGCACGAGGGTCTCCTGCGTTGCCGCCTCCGCCGCGGCGCACAAGGGGCCGCCGTCTGGGCCTGGCTCGACTGGACCGCCGCCCTGCGCACGAGCAACCCGCCCCCGGAGCAGTGGATCGGCGGGCGCACATCGCTCCCCCCCGTGCGCGACGCCGTCACCGACCTTGTCCCGGGCCTCCCGCCGATTTGGGTCGGCGGCGCCGCGATGGCCGCCGTCGCCGCTTCCGACGAATGGCTGCGCTTCGCCCGCGGCGACGGTGGCGACGCCGTGACCGACCTCGCCGCCCTTTACCGTCACGCCGCCGCTTTCGAGGCCCAGGTTGCCGCCGGCTCTCCAAGTCCAGCGCCCATTCCCGCCGTCGCACACAATCATGCGGGCGTCCGCCTCGTGGCCGAGATCGTCTCCGCCCGCACGGGCGACCAGACCGCCCGCGCCGAGGCCCGCGTCCTCCTCCTGCGCCGCATCACCGGCGGCGGTCCCAACACCACCCCGCCCGCCCCGTGGGTCGAGGCCTGGTGCCGCGCCGGCATCGGCCGCTCCCTCGTCCTCGAGCAGGACCCCGCCCTGCGCCGCAAGGGCGTCCGCGAACTCCTCCACATCCCCGCCCGCTTCGGCGAGGAGCACTCCTACCTCGCCGGCGTCTGCCTCGCCGAGGCCGCCGTCACCATGGCCGAACTCGGCGAGCCCGACGCCGCCCGCATCCTCGTCGCGGAACTCCGCCGCCGTCACCCCGCCCACCCCGCGCTCGCATGGGAGCGCCTCGGCGTCATCGCCGACGCCGGGCGTGCCCGCGGCCTAGCCCGCTCACACCAGTAGAACAATCAGCGAAAGACACGCACCAGCATGAACCCGTTGCACACCATCATCGAATCCGCCGCCGCCTGGACGCTCGCGCAGACCGACGCGGCCGACGGCGCCGCCGAGGCCGCCGCGACGCAGGGCAAGTCCCTCCTCTCCTATATCAACGACGGCGGCGTCATCGGCTACATCATCATCGCTCTCTCCTTCGTCGCCGTGGCCCTGCTCGTGGCGCACTTCGTTCAGGTCCGCCTCGGCCGCCTCGCCCCGCCCGAGATCGTCACCCGCCTTCACGAACTCCTCCGCGCCGGCGACATCACCGGCGCGATCCGTTACGCCCAGGCCGAGGAGAACGACTGTTTCTTCACCCGCGTCGTCGGCGGCGCGCTCGTCCGCTGCGCACGCTCCCCCTTCGGCTTCCTCGAACTCAAAGCCGCGCTCGAAGAAGAGGGCCAGGCCCAGGTCACCGCCCTCCAGCGCTCCACTGACGGCATCGGCCTCATCGCCTCCGTCGCCCCGATGCTCGGCCTCCTCGGCACCGTCGTCGGCATGGTCGGCGCCTTCGAGACGATCAGCGCCACCGACGGCATGGCCAAGCCCGGCCAACTCGCCGGCGACATCTCCCTCGCCCTCATCACCACCGTCCAGGGACTGGTGGTCGCCATCCCCTGCACCGCCGCCTACGCCTGGACGCGCAACCGCGTGGACCGCGTCACCGCCGAGGTCGCCGAACTGGTCGAGGAACTCGCCGCTCATCTTGAGTCCCCCGGCCACGCCGCCGCGGGCCGCCCCGTGCCCGCCGGGCCCCGTGTTCCGGCCCAGGCCGCGGCACCGCGTCCGATGGCCGCGGCGCAGCCCGTCGCCGGTCTTGGCGGAGCCCCCACGGCATGAGGTTCACCCGTCCACGCCCCCGCGACGATGTGAGTTTTTTCGATCTCACGCCGATGATCGACGTGGTGATGCAACTCATCATCTTCTTCATGTTCACCTCGCAGTTCGCGCAGGTCATCCGCTCCAAACTCGACCTGCCGCGTGAGCCGGGTGAGCGCGAGGTCGCGCAGATGGAGCGTGCCCTGATCATCGACGTCCAGCCCGACGGCACGCTCCTGGTCGGCGGCGAGCCCGCCGACCGCGAGCGCCTCGTCTCGGTCATCACCGCCGAGGCCGCCGAAGCCGGAGGCGTCGCCGGTCTCAAGGTCGTCGTCCGCGCCGACCGCAACGCCCCCTCGCGCCACCTCAACGCCGTCGCCGCCGACCTCGCCTCCCTCGGCGTCCGCGGCTGGCGCATCGCCACCGCCCCGCCCGGTGGGGGAGGAGGGCGATGAAGTTCACCAAGCCCAAGCGAGGCCCGAACCCCGTCGGCCGTCTCCCCATGACGAGCCTCATTGATGTGGTCTTCCTCCTCATCATCTACTTCCTCGTCACCTCCTCCTACGCCCCACCCGAGTCCGACCTCTCCGCCGCCCTCCAGACCGACCGCCAGTCCGGCGGCCGCGCCGCCGACCTCCAGCCTCAGGTCGTCCACGTCGGCGTCGGCGAAGACGGCGGTGTCACGTTCCGCATCGGCGAGCGCGTCGTTCACGACAAGGCCGCTCTCACGGCCCTTCTGCGTCAACTTCCCCGCGAGGGGGGCGCGTTCCTCCGCGTCGCGGGCGAGGCGCCCGTCTGGGGCGCTGCCGCCGCGTGGCAGGCCTGCCGCGACGCCGGTTTCGACAAGGTGAGTTATGTGGGCGGCCGCTGAGCGCACCGCACGCACGCTCCTCGCCGGCCTCGCGGTGCTTGTCGCGCCCGTCCTCGCCGCGGCGCAGACCGACACGGGCGCCGAGCCCGGATACACGCCCGCCGCGCCGGCGACCGCCGTCGAGTCCTACCTCGAGCGTCTCGGTCTCCGCACACTCCTGGCCGACCAACTCGCCGACCGCCTCACTACCGCCCAGGGCGAAGAGCGCCGCGCCATCGCCGAGCGGCTCGCCGCCATTTACGTCGAGCAACTCGCCGCGGCGGCCACCCCGGAGCAGCGCGCCGCGTGGGAGCAGCGCAGCCGCGATCTGCTGCGGCAGGTCCCCGAGGTGGACTCCTACGAACTCCGCCTCAACCTCGCGCGCGTCATCTACGTTGCGGCGGAAGAAGTTCTCGAGCGCCACCGCCTCCGCCTCGCCACCGAGGAAGAGGCCGCCGAGGCCGGCCGCTCCCTCCGCGCCATCGCCCCAGAGGTCGCCGATCTGGCCACCAAACTCCACGGCCGCGTCGAGTCTTACGAACGCCTCGAAGAGTCCGTCGGTGGAAGCCGCGACGCCGAGACCATCGCTCAGAACCTCGCCGACGCCCGCCGCCTCCGTTCGCAGGCGTTCTACTACAGCGGCTGGATCCAGTACTCCCTCGCCTACCTCACCCGCAACGAGCGCCACGCCGTTGAGGCCCTCAAGAGTTTCGGCTGGCTCCTCAACGCCCGCGGCGGCAACCCCGCAAGCCCCGAGCGTGTCTCCGCCGGCCTCTTCAAATATGAGCACGTCGCCCGCGCCGCCATCGGCTGCGCCCTCGCCGCAAGCCTCCGCGGCGCCGACGTCGAGGCCGTGCGCTGGCTCGACGCCGTCGCCGGCGCCCCCGAACTCCCCGCCTCCGTGCAGGAGCAGATCCTCCCGCGCCGCATCACCATCCTCGCCGCCGCCAAGCGCTGGGCCGACCTCGAGCGTGCCATCCGCCTCGCCCGGCGTTCCGATCGCTCCGGCGCCGGTCCCGAGGTGCAACCCCTCTCCGTTGTCGCCGCACGTCTCCTCGCGATCGTCTCGCTCGAAGCCGACCCGGCCACGCGCCACGTCACCGAGAAACTCGCCGCCATCGCGCTGGGCGACCTCGTCACCGCCGGCGAGGTCGCGCAGGTCCTCGACCTCGTCAAGCGCTACGGCACGCTCCCCATCGGCGACACCGGCTTCATCGTCCACTATGTCCGCGGCATGCAGATCTACGAGAACACCCGCGACGCCCATCGCGCCGCCGGCCGTCCCGACGAGCCCGCCGAGGCCCCCGAACTGATCAACAACTACCGTCAGGCCGCCGCGCTGCTCGCCGATGCCCTTCGCCAACCCGACGCCGCCAACTTCGGCAACGAGGGGAGCCGCGCGGCGATGATCGTCGGCCTCTGCCACTACTACGCCGGCGAGTTCGCCGATGCCGCCGATCGCTTCCTCGAGTCCTGGCGCTCCGCGACGACCCCCGATGCCGGCGAGGAACCGCTGTGGCTCGCCGTCCTCGCGCTCGACCGCGCCGTCCGCGCGGGCGAAACCTCCGTTCGCCCGCGTCGCGACGAGGCCGCCGCGCTGTACCTCAAGACCTACGCCGGCACCGAACGCGCCGCGCGCCTGCTCGTCGGCCTCGGTTCCTCTGGGTTGCTCGAGGACGAGGCCGCCGTGCGCATCCTTCTGGGCGTCCCGACGGGCTCCCCCGTCTACGCCCACGCCCGGCGCGAAGCCGCGCGACTTCTCTACGCCATGTACCGCCGCGCCCGCGACGGCGAGCGAGACTTCGCCGCCACGCGGTTCCTCGCCGTCGCCGAGGAACTCCTCGCCGCCGACCGCCGCGTCGTTGCCTCCGGCTCCGCCGAAGAGGCCCGTGCCGCGGCCGACGCCGTCGTCCTCCGCGTCCGCCAGATCCTCGACGCTGTTCTCGGCTCCAGCACCCCCGACCTTGGCCGCGCCGAATCCGCCCTGCGCACGCTCGACGAGGTCGCCGCTATCGCCGGCCTCGACCTCTCCGGCCACGAGGCCGAACTTACCTTCCGTCGCCTCCAGATCCTCCTTGCCCGCGGCGACACCGACGCCGCCGAACAACTCGCCTCGCAGATCGAAACCCAGCGCGGCCCCTTCGCCGACGCCGCCGTCCGCATGCTCTACCGCGCCGCCGCCACCGCCGTCCAGCGCGCCGGCGACGGTGCCACCGACGAGCAACTCCTCAACGTCGTCCGCCACGGCCGGCGCATCATCGAGCGCAGCGGCAGCACCCCCGCGGCCCTCGCCGATGCCGCCACCCTCTCGCTCCACTCCGTCGTCGCCGACGCCGCCATGCGCCTCTACGACCGCAGCAAGGACGAGTCGATGCGCGACCTCGCTCTGACGCTCGACCGCGCCATCCTCAAGGCTGTGCCGCGCAGCGAGGCCGCTCTCCGCCGCGTCGCTCGCCTCGCCGAAGAAGCCGGCGAGGAAGCCGAGGCTCTCGAGTCCTGGCGGCTCCTGCTCGCCGGCGCCCAGGCCGGAACCCCCGCCTGGTACGAGGCCCGCTACCACTCCATCCGCCTCCTCGCACGCACCGACCTCGTTCGCGCCCGCGAGGCGATGCGCCAGCACAAAGTCCTCTACCCCAGCCTCGGCCCGCCCCCCTGGGGAGACAAGTTGCGAGAACTCGACGCCGAACTCGGCGAGGCGCCGGCCCCGGCGCCAAGCGGCGGCAACGGACCGCAGGGGGGCGACCGGTGAGCACGCTCCCCCGCCCATCACCCATCGAGCGTTTCCTCGGCGAGGCCGCGGCCGTTCCCGGCCCGCTCAACCTCCTCGGCCTCACCCCACAGACCTGTGATCCCGAGCACGTCCTCACCGCGCTGGACCGCCAACTCCAGCGCGTGGACATGCACCCCGAGGGCGACACGCCCGAGGCCGACGAGGTCCGCCTCGCCCTTCACGCCGCCGCCGCGCAACTCCTCGACCCCGTCGTCCGCCAGCACCTCCTCGCCGCCGCCGGCGCCGGTCCGGACGCTGCCACCTCGGCAATGCCCCCGCTCGCGCCCGGCCAGCGTCCCGGCCTCGACTACGAAGCCCTCCTCGTCCTCGCCCAATCCGGCGGCTGGAACCAGGATGCCCTGCGCCGCCTCGCAATGCTCGCCTCCGCGCGCGGCCTCCCGAGCACCGCCGTCACCGACACGCTCCGCCAACTCGGCCGCCACGGCCACGGAAGAGCCGTCCCCATCCGGCCGGCTGCGCCGACACCACCTCCGCCGCCCCCGCCGCAGCGCCCGGCTCCGGCCGCGGCTTCCGCGCAAGTCGCGCACCCCGCGCCACCTCCGCGCAAGCCGCTCCCCGAGCGCGAGCCGCGCCGCCTCGATCCCGCGATCATCGCGGGCGGCATCTTCCTCGGCGCGATCCTCCTCATCACGCTCCTGAGCATGGCCCTCATGGCGGCCCGCCGCGGCGGCCCGCCCACGACCCCGCGCGCCGCGGCTCCTGCCGCCACCGGCGCCGGCACAGCGCCCGCGCCGGCCGCTCCCTCCCCCGCGCCCACATCAACACCCGCTCCCCCAACGACCACCACCACCGCGGCGCCCACGGCCGCGCCCGAGTCCGCGCCTCAGCCCTCCGCCCCGCGCTTCAAGGACGCCGCCGCGGCCCTCCGCGCCCTGCGCGCCAGCGCCGCCGCGCTCCGCAGCGACGACGGCGGCGACAACGACGCCCTTACCACCTTCACCGCCGCTACCGAGTGGATCGCCGGCTGGTGGTGCCGCCTCGATGTCGCACAACTCCGTGCATCATCCGACGCCACCGTCGAGTTCATCTACGCCGCAGCGCCCTGGCCCGAGATCTCCGCCGCCGCCGTCGATGCCCTCGCCCGCCTCGCCGCCCCGCTCGCTGGCGACGACGGCATCGCCCCGCAGCAGGTCTGGCCCGCCGCTTGGGCCGCCGGCACGCTCCTGCGTCTCACACGCGAGCGAGACCTCCCCGCCGAACTCGCCTCGCGCATCGAACGCACTCTGGTCCGCGCCCTTGGCCCCGAGCGCCCCCGGCGCGACCCCACCTTCGAGGCCGGCGCCACGGCCGCCCTCGCTCGCCTCCCGGAGAAACTCATCCTCCCCGCGGCCGGCGCGCCGGCGCTCCCCGGCCCACCGCTGCGCGACGCCTCCGACGGCAGCGCACCCGTCGCACGCTGGATCGAAGCCGTACGTGCCCTCAACGCCGACCAGGATGCACAGGAGCGCCTCCTCATCGACGGCCTTGAGCGCATCATGGTCGCCGCCGAGCCCGACGCCGACCGCCGCGTCTACGACGCCATCGGGCTTCTGGCCGTCGAGATCCGCTGGCGCCGCGGCGGGCCCGCCCGCGCCAGGCTCGTGGACTGGTTCCGCGACGCCCGGATCTCCAGCGGCGACCTCAACGTCCTCACCACCGCGATGGCCTCCGGCTCCTCCGCCGAGGGTGTCACGCAGGCGATGGTCCTCCCCTGGGCCGCCGGTTTCCCCGAGCGCGAGCGCCTCCGCGCCGAGTACGCCGCCGCCTGGTCGATCGCCGAAGGCGCCGCCCGCGACTCCACCGCGCAGCGCTGGGTCGCCGCCGCCTCCGCGTTGCTCCAGCGCGATCCCCCGACATCTCACCTCCACCACCTTGCCGCCGCCGCCCACGCCGCCGCCCTCAACCGCGCCGCCCGCGCCCTCTGGTCCGGCAACAACGCCGATGCCGACGCCCTCACCGCCGCCGCAGAGCGCACCGCCGAGCGCGCCCTTTCCCGCATCACCCTCCTTCCGCGGGACACAGGTTCCGTCCTCCGCCCGCAGGTTTCCACCGACGGTCAGTGGGCCGCCGCCTTCCTCGCCGCCGGCCAGAACCGCCAACTCCGCCTCGAGCGCCTCGCCGAACTGGAACGGATCGGCGGCGGCCTCGGCCCCGCCGACGCCGAAACCCTCGTGGACGCCGCGTGCTTCGCCTCCCCCGTCGAGGTCCGCACCGCCGCCCAGAACGTTGTCCTCCGCCACGCCCGTGAGGCCGTCATCGTCAACGCCCTGCTCGAAACGCTCCCCAAGGCCCCGCGCATCCGCACCATCTCCGACATGATCGAGCAGGCCGTGGGCACGTCGCTCCCAAGTCCCACGGACCCCGAGTGGATGTTCGCCGCCCGCCGCGCCCTGGTCGTCCGCCTCAGCCAACTGATCGCCGCCGGCGGCGCCACCGGCGGCGTGGACGACGTCGCCCTGATGATCCGCACCGCCTACGGCCTCCCCGAGCAGACCGACCCCGGGGCGACCGACCTCTCCGCCTACGAGCCCGCCACGGAAGTGCGCGACCTGTGGAACGAACTCCGTCCCGTCGCCGACTCCTTCCTCCCCAACCCCCACGCACCGATCCCGCTCGACCGCGTCGAGAGCCGCCGCGCCGGCCGCGCCGCCCTCGCCTCCGGCCCCGTCCAGGCCTGGGCCGCCGAGCAGATCTCCCTGGCCGAACTCATGTCCTTCGTCGTCGCCGGCGAGCAGCCCTCCCGCGCTCCCGCCGTCAAGCGGATCATGGACGACCTCGCCGCCGCACGCCGGCGAGCCACGCACATCTTCGAGCAGATCAGCGCCACCGAGACCGCCATCATGCGCCTGTGGCTGCTGCGTTACGGCCAGGAGACGACATGGTCCGGCGGCTGATCCCCATCCTCGCCCTGCCTTTGCTTCTGCTCGGCGCCGCCCGGACGCCCGCGGCGATGCTCCCCGCCGCCCCGGCTCCGCAGCCCGCCGCCGAGCCGCCCATCCCCATCCCCAATCTCGAGGCCCGCCTCGAAGCCCTCTCCCCCGATGATCCCGAGGCCTACTTCCTCCTCGGCGAAGAGGTCGCTGCCGAGATCCCCGTCTCCCCCGCCGCGAGAACCCTCGCCCAGCAACTCTTCGTCCTCGCCTACGAACTCAACCGCGCCGCCGAGGGCGCCGACCCGGCCCTCACCCGCAGCATCTGCCTCGCGCTCGCCTCCACGATCGACGCCGGCGAGGGGAGCGGGCAGAAAGCCACCCGCGCCGCCGCGGCCGCGAGCGACCGCCGCTGGCTCCTCGCCCTGGCCCGCTCGCTCGACGCCGACCGCGTCGTTCCCGAGTTCGAGGCCGCTCCCCCCGGCGCCAGCCGCCGCGACACAGCCCTCGACGTCGCCACGGTTCTGGGGTACGCCCGCTCCGGTGAGGGCCGCCGCGCCGAGCAACTCCTCCAGCGCCCCGGCGTCGCCGAGATGCTCACGCAGTACGAGGCCCTCCTCAGCGCCCCCGGCCTCGAAACCGGCGCCGCCGCCATCAGGCGCTACATCGCCCAGTGGCCCAACTGCCCCGAGTGCCGCAACCGCCGCGCCGTCACCCGCCCCGGCGAAGGCGGCGGCACGACCACGATCTGCTACACCTGCCGCGGCAACCCCGGCCCGCGCCTCAGCGACGAGGAGATTCTCCTCCAACTCCGCCTCGAGGCCGCGCTCCTCAGCGGCATCCAGCGCTCCTGGGCCGCCCAGGTCTCCGCCGACTCCGGCGCTCCCCTCCGCGACCTCGATCCCTCCGAACTCGCCGCCACCTTCAACATTGACCCCTCGCGCACGCTCTGGCGCAACGGCGCATGGACCTGGCCCGCCGCCTCCGCCGCACCCGCTCCCGATCCGGAGCCCGCGCCCGACGCCGATCCCCCCGCGCCCGCTCCCGACAACCCCGAGCCCGCCGAAGCGCCATCCTCGACCTCCACCAACCGGCCCTAGACTCGCCGGTTCGCCGTTCCTGGAGATCACCGATGGCCGACCCGACGCCGACGCCCGCCGCTTCCCCCGCTCCCGCCGCCTCCGCCCCCACGCCCACGCCCGCCGAAGGGAAGCCGAAGGTCTCCATCGAGGACTTCGCCAAACTCGACCTGCGCGTCGCACGCATCCTCAAGGCCGAAGACCACCCCAAGGCCGACCGCCTGCTGAAACTCCAACTCGACGACGGCTCCGGCCAGCCCCGCCAGATCTGCGCCGGCATCAAGGGCCACTACCGTCCCGAGGACCTCCTCGGCCGCCTCATCGTCATCGTCGCCAACCTCGAGCCCCGCATGATCCGCGGCGAGGAGTCCCGCGGCATGCTCCTGGCCGCCAGCAACGTCCCCAAGGACGCCGCGGCCGCCGCCACCGAGGAGCGCAAGGTCATCCTCCTCCGCCCCGACGCCGACATCGCCCCGGGCGCGATCGTGTCCTAACACCGCGGCACGGGCTTTCAGCCCGTGTCTCTTCCTTCTCCAATCCTCTTCAACCCACCCAATCCCCACACCGCCCGCGCTCACCGCGGCGGCTGCGGCGCTTTCCCCTCGCCCCGCTCCCGCCCCACATCCATCACCGGCAACTCCCGCTTCTCCCCCTCGCTCTTGCCCTTCGCCTTCTCCTCCGCCCACCGCATCGCCGACTGCATCAACTTCGCGATCTGCTCCTCGATCAGTTCCTCGCGCCTCGACTCCTGCGACGCGATCTCCGCCCGGATCGCCTCCAGCCGCGCCTCCAGTTGCGCCAGTTCGTGCGTCTGCTCCGCGATCCGCAGGTCGAACACCCGCCCCGCCGTCTCGCGCAACTCCGCGCGGAACTTCGCCACCTGCTCCGGCTCCCGCTCCTCGGGCACCAGCCGCTTGGCGATGCTCCCCGCCAGCCGCAGCGCCTTGGACTCTTGTCCCATCCGCTCCAGTTTCAGGTCGTACGCCACCCGATCCCGCTGCTTCAACTCCACGAGCCACCGGGCCATCATCCCCAGCCGCCGCATCCGCTCCGGGTCTTTCTCGATGTCGTCCACGTAGTCCGGCGACGTCTTGCGCGCCAGTTCGAGCACGACCTCCCGTTCCTGCGGCGTCAGCGGCGCATCTCCCTGCGGACGCTCCGGCCGCGCCCCATCAGGCCCCGGCCGCGGCCCATCCGGGCGCACGCCCGGTCGCTCATGCTGCGGCCGCTCGCGCCCGACCGGCCGATGCGGCGGCTGCGGCCGGTCCTGAACCACGAACCGCGCGTCGGTCTCCACGCTCGGATCCCCCAGCAGCCGCGCCAGCGCGCTGCTGTTGTCCAGGTACCGCCGCACTTCGTCTTCGGACTCGCCGGCGTCCAGCCGCCTGATCGCCTCGCGCAGCGTCGCCGCGCGCGTCTCCAGATTCCGCGCGCGCCAGTCCAGCCGCTCGCGAATCGTCGGCATCCCCTCCCGCGCCGCGGGCCTGTCCGTCGGGCGAGGCGCCGGCGGCCGGTGCGCCGCCGCGGCCCCTGCCAACACCGCCGCCGCGGCCGCCACTGCCGCCCCGCCGTGCGCAACTGCCCGCCAGCCCACGAGCATCACATCGCCTCCTCGTGCACGAGCAGACCAAGTTCGAACCAGTCCCCCCGCAGCCTCTGCGACAGCGCATCCACCTCGCTGCTCAGTTCCGGGAAGTGCTCCGACAGCCCCAGGTCGTCCGCGACGGCCAGGCTCATCCCGTCATACACAAACTCGTGCGTCGCGAGCGTCTCCGCGCTTCCCGCCGTCGCATCCCCGCCGATGGCGGCCACGCGGCTCTCCCCCCGGCCCGACGGCCGCGACGACACCCACCACCCGATCCCGACCGCCAGCGCCGCGGCCGCCGCCAGCGCCGGTTTCGCCCACCGCATCCACGCGGCGCCGCCACGCGCCCTCACGACGACCGCAGGCTCGGCCGGCGCACGTTCCACCACCAGCCGCCGCGTCGCCATGAACAGCCGGTCTTCCAGCGCCGGCCCCGCCGTCGCGCGCTCCGCGGCCGCCAGCGCATCCGCCGCAGCCGCGACCTCCGCCACCTCGGCCGCGATCCCGTCCGCCAGCGCTGCGCGGCTGGCCACAAACACCCGCCCCTCCAGCCCCGCCCCGGCGCACGCGGCCTCATGCTGCGCCAGACGGTCCAGCGCGGCGGCCACCTCCGCCAACTCCGGCGGCAGCGCCCCGCCCTCATCCCCGGCCAGCAAAGTGCTCCCGTCCTTTGCCATCGGCTCCATCCTTACGCGGGCCGCGCCGCCGTCGGCGGCGTGTTCCCCGTCATGAGGTCCTTGAGTTTCTTCAACGCCCGGTGGTGCCGCGCCAGCAGCGTCCCCAGCGGCTCGTCCAGCAACTCCGAGATCTGTTTGAACGACATCCCAGCGTGGTGCCGCAGTTCCACCACCTGCCGGTCCGCTTCCGACAGGCTCCCGATCGCCTCCCGCAGCCGCCGCAAATCCTCCGGCATGTCCGGGTCAGCCCCCTCCGTATCCGCCGACACGAACACCGCGCTCGACGGGTCCGTCGGCTCGGCGTGCCGGCGCTGCCGCCGGATCTCGTCCCGCAGCCGGTTCATCACGATCCGGAACAGCCACGACTCGAACTTCCCCTGCTCCACGTACGCCCCCCCTTCTTCTCCCACCCGCCCGCTCAACTTCGTGGCCACCGTGACGAACACCGACTGCGTCACCTCCTCGGCCAGGTCGTGCCGCCCCGGCCCCACGCGCGACTTCACCAGCGCGTACACCCGGCGCGCATACAGGTCTATGATCGCGCGCCACGCCCGGTCGTCCCCGGCTCCGGCCGCCCGCAGCAGGGCCGGAAGATCGGGCGCGTGCGGCGACTGGGGGGAGTGGGGGGGGGTGTCCAACAGTGCCCTCATCGACCCCCGGAGAACGCCCCGGGAGGCCATCTATTGCTCACGCACCCGACGGTACGCTTGGCCCATGCCACGGATCGTCTACACCGTCACCGCCACGTTCCCGGACCACGCCACCGCCGACGACTTCATCGCCTGGATCGCCGGCCCCAGCGGCAACGACGGCCACGCCGCCGACGTCATCCGCGGCGGGGCCCAGTCCGCCACCGTCGTCCGCCTCGACCCCCCGCCGGACGATCCCGCCCGGCCCCCGCAGGTGGAGATCCACTACACCTTCCCCTCCCGCGAAGCCTTCGACCGCTACGTCCGCGAGTTCGCCCCGGCCCTCCGCGCCGAGGGCCAGCGGCTCTTCGGCGCCCGCGGCGTCTCGTACGGCAGGCGGCAGGGTGAAGTCGCTTGGATAAGCGAGACTGTTAAGTAACTGATCGGCAAATAAGTTAGTAAGTCGGCACTTTCTGCGCGTTTTTGGTCAGGACTCTGAAGTTCTCCTAACCGAGGGGCCGATAACCACAACCCTCGCGGGGGAGAGGGTCCTGTCCCATCAGCCGGTCGCGGAACCGGCGGACTGACCACGACAGTCAGGTTCGGGCGCCCACGGGGAGCGCATCACCGCCTCCTCACAGCCCAGAAAGGCCGAGGTTCGTTGTGTTGTTGAGTTACCTGACCCAACGGGTGGGAGGGGGTTTCTCTGCGCGCACCGCGCCGGCCGACGTTGCACGGCCGCTCGCCCTCATCGCCGCGACCGCGGGGGAGGGCGACCGGTGATCCAGTTCCGACAGACCGCCTTGGGCGTCATGCTCGCCGGCAGCAGTTTCTGGTTCGCCGTCCACATCGACGGCGGCAACCCGGCTGCTCCGCTCTTCGAGCCCGCCAACCGCGTCGGCCAGATCGAGTCCTTCCGTCAGAACGGCCCCGATGACTACTGGCGCTGGGCCGGCGCGCTCTCCGGCACCACCATCGTCCGTCTCAATCGCGGCCAGGGCCTCGAGGTCTACGTCCCCGGCTCGCTCAACGGTCCCGCCCTCGATGTCGAGGCGTGGGCTCCCGGCGATTGGAACTTCGACAGCGTCGTCAACTCCGCCGACATCTCCGCCTTCCTCTCCGCCTGGGTGCAGAGCCGCGGCCCGGACGGCGCCGGTGACTTCAACCTCGACGGCCAGGTGACCTCCGCCGACATCTCGGCCTTCCTCTCCGCCTGGGTCAACCACTAAGCCCCATCGCGCAGCGTCACATCCACGCCGGTCGCGCCGCAGCGTCCACGATCGACGCCCGGCGCGGCCGGCTGTCGTTTTTGACGCGTGCGCGTGCCGACCTGCCCCGGTCCCCAATCGGCGGCGACCGCGGCGACTCCGATCGCGTCAATCTGCGTTGATCCGCGGCCCCCCGCGCACGCGCAGGCTCACGCCGCCCCGACCGTCTCCGCCGGCTTGGCCTTCTTCGGCACGCTCACCCCCAGTTGCACCAGCGGTCCGTGCGGCTTGCCCGCTTCTTCCCGCAGCCGCGCTTCCGCCGCCGCATCCGGGTAGCGGTTGAACACCAGCGCCTTCACCGTCGCCGCAAGCCCCCCCAGCGACGAGAACGTGTGGTTCACCGCCGACGCCTCATACCCGCTGTGCACCATGCACTGCTGGCACGCCGGGTTCCCGCTCGCCCGCCCGTACTTCTCCCACGGCGTGGACTCGATCAGTTCCTTGAACGTGTCCACGTACCCGTCCTGGAGCAGGTAGCACGGCTTCTGCCACCCGAAAATGTTGTACGTCGGCATCCCCCACGGCGTGCACTCGTACTCCCGCCGCCCCATCAGGAACTCCAGGAACAGCGCCGACTGGTTGAACTTCCACTCCCGCTTGCGGTTCGACAGGATCATCCGGAACAGGTCGTTGGTCTTCCGCCGCTCGCGAAGGAACGACTTCTGATCCGGCGCCTTGGGGTACGCGTACCCCGGCGAAAGCATCATCCCCTCCACCCCCAACTTCGCCATCTCGTCGAAGAACGCCCGCACCGCGTTGGGATCCGCCCCGTCGAACAGCGTCGTGTTCGTCGTCACGCGGAACCCCTTCTGCACCGCCAGCCGGATTCCCTCGACCGCCTTCTTGAACGTCCCCTCGCGGCAGACGGCGAAGTCGTGGTGCTCCTCCAGCCCGTCCAGGTGCACGCTGAAGGTCAGGTACTTGCTGGGCTTGAACAGCCCCTCCTCCAGTTTCTCCTTCAGCAGCAGCGCGTTGGTGCACAGGTAGATGTACTTCCGCCGCGCGATCAGCCCCTCGACGATCTCCTTGATCTGCGGGTGCAGCAGCGGCTCCCCCCCCGGGATCGACACCATCGGCGCCCCGCACTCCTCCACCGCCCGGAAGCACTCCTCCGGCGTCAGTTGCCGCTTGAGGATGTGCGCCGGGTACTGGATCTTCCCGCACCCCGCGCACGCCAGATTGCACCGCAGCAGCGGCTCGAGCATCAGCACCAGCGGGTACCGCTTGTTGCCCCGGAGCTTCTGCCTCAGGACGTACGTCGCGACGGTCCACATCTGCGAGATCGGGACGCCCATGCAGGCAAACTCCATCACCGGGGACGGGCGCGGGCCTGGTTAGCGGCGACGGCCGGCGTTCCGCATGATGCGGGCTTCACCCAGCCACGACCCCGCCACCACCGCCCGCGCGGTTAGTACGGACAAAGTCGGTGGCATCATACCCCCCTGCTGGCCTTTGCCGCGGCCTCCCCAGCCCGACCCCGCCGCCCGCCGACCCCACACCGGGCGCGAACAGATGGTGCGCATCGACTCTACACTTGTCTGTGCGGGCGACGAACCGCCGCCGTCCCGGCCGGCGGTGCGCTCGTGGGGACTTCGGACAGGGCCGCGAGGGCCCGGGAATGCAACCTTGGCAGATCAGGTCGAACGCCGGTCCGACGAGGACCTTCTGGCCGCTTACCGGACGGGGGATAACGCTGCGTTCGCCGCGCTGGTCCGTCGCCACCACGACGACCTGATCCGCTTCCTCCTCCGCCTCACCGGCTCCCGCGCCGCCGCCGAAGACGCCTTCCAGGAGACATTCCTCCAGGTCCATCTCTCCGCCGAGATGTTCGACCCCACTCGCCGCTTCAAGCCGTGGCTTTTCACGATCGCGGCGAACAAAGCACGGGATGCCCTGCGTAGGAACACCCGCAGGAAAGCGCTGGACCTTTCGGCCCCGATAAGCGGTGGGGGGAGCGGGGGCGACGGCCAGGGTCGGACCTACGTCGATCTTCTGGAGATCGACGTCGATCCGCCCGGTGCAGCGCTGGACAAGGAGGAGCGAGACCGACTGGTCCAGTCGGCTCTGGACGAACTTCCGTTCGCGCTCAGGGAGATCCTGCTCTTGGCGTACTTCCAACGCTTGAGCTACAACCAGATCGCCGACGCACTCGGGATCCCCCTGGGAACCGTCAAATCGCGCCTCCACGCAGCGGTCGCGGCCTTCGCGCGCAAATGGAAGACCGTCTCCAAGGGGATCTCCGAACCATGAACGGCGGCAACTCCGTGAGCAACGGGCAGGGGATGGCGGGAGTGGGGGGGGTGGGTGGGGCCGCGGGCGGTGCCGACGCCGCGCACAACCCGCTCGCCCTCGACTCCGCCATCGACCTCTCCCCCGCCGACGCCGCCGCTCTCGACACTCTCGTCGAAAGCGGCTGGAACCCCGCGGCCGTTCACGACGCAAACGGCCCCCGCGCCGCGCGTTTGCTCGCGCTACTCGACGCCACGATCGGCGCGCCCCCCGCCGCGGCAGGCGGCGAACCGCGTGACGCCGCCTCGCTTGAGGACGTCGTTCTCCTCCGCGTTGCTCGCCTCCGCGCCAGCGGCGTCCCCGCTCAGGCGCCCGCGCCCTGCGAACTCTCCGCCGCCGATGTCGCCGCGCTCGACGCCCTCGTCGAATCCGGCATGAACCCCGACGCCCTCAGCCCGGAACTCGCTCCCCGCGGCCGGCGCCAGATCACGCTCCTCTCGATGCTCGACACCTCGCCCCTCCAGGAGCGGGACGCCCGCATCGAGCGCACCCTCACCGCCGTGCAGCGTGCCATCGACGCCGAGACCGATCGCTTCGTCCTCCCCGAGACTGCCCCCCGCGGCCGTCGCCTCCATTTCGCCGACTTGGTCTCCATCGCCGCGCTGCTGCTCATCGGCACCGCGCTGCTCTTCCCCATCGCCAGCGGCGTGCGCGAATACGGCCGCCGCGCCGCGTGCCAGTCCGGCATGATCACGGCCGGCCTGGGCTTCGGTCAGTACGCCGCCGACAGCCGCGACCTGCTCCCGATGGCCTCTCCCTCTCACGGCGGCTCCCCGTGGTGGGAGGTCGGCCGCGCCCCGGAGCGTTCCAACTCCGCCAACCTCTTCACCCTCGTCCGCACGAAGTACACGAAGGTCGGCGACCTCGCCTGCCCCGGCAACCCCAGCGCCTGCCTCACGCAGGACGCCGCCGGCGACATGGACTGGCGCCGCTTCCAGGACGTCTCGTACAGTTACCGCAACCTCTTTGGCCGCAAGGCACTCACCATTGTGGACAGCCCCGCCGGCGTCCTCCTCGCCGACCGCTCGACGCTCGTCCTCCGTGCCCCCGGCGTCCTCCAGGTCCGCCCCTTCGACAACTCCCCCAACCACGGCGGCCGCGGCCAGTTCGTCCTCGTCGGCGATGGCTCCGTCCGCTGGCTCATCTCCCCGGTCCTCGGCGACGGCGACAACCTCTGGCTCCCCCGTTCCCTCGAGGACGCCATCGCCCGTCTCCGCGGCCAGACCCCCGAGCCCGACCTGACCGGCACCGAAACCCCCGGCCACGACGCCGACGAGTTCGTCGCCCCCTGACGGCCTCCCGGCCAGCCGCAAGCCCGCCCGGCGGACCCCTTCCGCCCCCCTCACCCCCGCCTTCCCGCCTTGCTGCCGCCCCCCCGGCCGGCTATTGTTCCCACCCCTATTTCCAGCCCCCTTACCTCACAGGCAGAGCAGCGCCATGCCCAAGAACAAGAGCCACAAGGGCATCCTCAAGCGGATGAAGATCACCAAGACCGGGCTGGTGCGCCACAACCGCGCCTTCGGCAAGCACCTCCGCTCCGGCAAGAGCGCCAAGCGCCTCCGCCGCCTCCGTCAGGACAAGTACCTGTCCAACCCCGAGGCCAAGCGGCTCGAGCGCCTGCTGTACCGCCGCCTCCGCGGCCGTGATCAGCCCCGCGCCGCCCTCCGCCGCAGCCCCTCGCCCGAGCAACGCCGCGCCGCCCAGGCCGCCGCCGCTCAGGCCTGACCCGATCGTTCAACAGTCCGACCACCATTGCCCGTCGGGACCGAAGCGGCCGCACCCCGCAGCCCCCCGTGACGGGCGCCCTGTTCCGGAGACTCTTCCATGCCACGCGTCCGCAAAGGCGCCGCCCGCACCCAGAAGCGCAAGCGCATCCTCCGCGCCGCCCGCGGCTACTTCGGCGTCAAGCACCGCCACAAGTATCAGGCCCGCAACCAACTCATGCGCAGCGGCTGCTACGCCTATCGCGACCGCCGCGCCCGCAAGCGCGACATGCGCTCCCTCTGGATCATCCGCATCACCGCGGCCTGCCGCATGCGCGGCGAGCGCTACAGCCGCTTCATCAACGGCCTCAAACTCGCCGGCGTCACGCTCAACCGCAAGATGCTCAGCCAGATCGCCATCGAGGACCCCAAGGTCTTCGACGAACTGCTCGCCATGGCCCAGAAGGCCGCCCGCGCCGTCCCGGCCAAGGCCGCCTGACCCGCGACAGATCGCACACCGTTGAACGACCGACGCCCGCGGCCCCGCCGCGGGCGTTGTCATTTATTGATGTCCCCCGGCGGAGGCGGCGACGGCTCGGCCGGGGCCGCGCCGCTGGACTCCACCCACGCCCGCAGCAGCCGCGACGACGGCTCCACGCCGTACGCCCGCCACACGTTCCCCGTTCGCACCACCAGCGACCCGCCGGGCACCACCCCGACCTCGACCTCCTCAAGCGGCGCCCCGCCCAGCGACGACAGCGACACTTTCCCCGCCGGCATGTACCCCTCCGGCTCACCGATGTGCACCCCCGCCGCGCTCCGCGTGGTCAGGAACGTCAGCGCATCGTTCACCGCCCCCGCGTCCCCCTCCGCCAACTGTGCCTCGCGCCCGTCCCCCAGCACCTCCGCCCACGAGTTGAGCGACCGCTTGAACGTCCGCGCCCCCGCGCTCCCGTTGGTCGGCGTCAACTTCACCTGCCCGATCTCGGCCGCCACCGTCGCGACCGCCGCCGGCGCGACATACGCCTCGGGCGCGATCACCAGCGCCGCCGCCAGCCCCGCCGCGTCCACCGCGACGGTCCGCGTCTGATCGCCGTCGCGCACCAGCGCGTACAGGTTCTTCCCCGACGAGTCCGCCGGCCCGCCCAGCGCCAGTTCCTGCGTGTGCGTCCACACCCGCGGCGGCGCCGTGGGGTCCTCCGTCGCCTCGCGCACGTCCGTCTCCAGCCGGATCCGCGCCGACGGCGTCTCCAGCCGCGTCAGCGCCGGCTCGATCGTCTTCCCGTCGAGGAAGTCCGTGATCGTCAGGTTCTGCAGCGCCGCGATCACCTGCGCCACCTTCGTGGCGTTCGCCGGCGCGCCGACTGGCTCGACGAGGTTCCACCGCCCCGCCGCGCGGGACAGCGCGATCACGTTCCCCTTGTCCCCCTCCACGCGGATCCGCGACAGTTCCGGCCCTACGCCCGGCAGCGCCGCGGCGTCGCGCCACTGCCGTGGCCCCGGGTTGCGGAAGACGTTGAGGAACCCATCGTCCACCATCGCGCGCCGGGCCGGCGCGGGCTCCGGAGGCCGGTACTCCACCAGCCCCGTCCCTCCCAGCGTCCGCTCCGCCAGCAGCAGCGTGTGCGTCGCGCCGCCGTCGGTCTCGAAGGCGACGACCGTCGCCCCGTCGCCCACGGTCGCGTTGGCCTCAGCCGGCGCGACGGCCCGCACCTGGGCGACGATCTGGAGGATGCTCCGCACGCGCTGCGGCAGCAGCGGCCACGCGGGCCCGCTCCCCCCGATCGTCAGCGTCCACTGCCCCGGGTCGGAGGCCATGCGCTCCAGACGCTGCACCGGCTGACCCGGGATGCGCACCTCGATCGCCCGCACCTGCGCCGGGTCGATCTCGGTCACCCGCTCGTTGGCCGCGACGGACCCGCGCGGCGGCGCCGCGCTGCCGCTGGGCCGGAGTGCGACGTACAGCGCCGCCGCGCCAAGGACCAGCGCGACGGCGAGCCAGATGATCACGGTTCTGGTTGACACGCCCGCAGTGTACCCGCGGCGGCGGTTTCGGTCGCGGCGGCCGCGCGGCCGATACGCTGTGGAGCCGGGGTGGAGGACAAGGAGGACGCGCGTGCAGCGGCACGGGCCGGCAGACTGGAGGCAGCGGGGCGGCGCGGCAGGCGCGGCGGGAGCGGCCGGGACGCCGAGCGGGACATGGCGCGCCGGCAAGGCGGCGCCGGTCATCGGCATCACGGCCGACCTCGTCGAGCCCGCGTCCGCCGACCCCGCGCGGCCGTCCCGCCCCCGCGCGACCGTCGCGATGGCCTACTGCGAGATGATCGCCAGGGCCGGCGGCGTGCCGGTCGTGCTGCCCCCGCTCCCTGCGCTGGCGCCCGAGCACGTGCGCCGGTGCGACGGCTTCGTCCTCACCGGCGGCGACGACCCGCGCACCGAGCCCTTCGGCGAGCCGACGCACCCCAAGGCCTCGCCGCTGGTCCACCCGCGCCGGCAGGAGTACGAGACCGCGCTGCTGCGCCTGCTCGACGCCCCGGCCGAGGCGGGCGGGGCGGGGGGGGGGCCGGTTCTGGGCGTCTGCCTCGGCATGCAGATGATGGCCCTGGTCGCCGGCGGCTCCCTCTGCCAGCACCTCCCCGACGAGGTCCCGACGGCCGACCGCCACGCGGGCAACTCCGTGCACCCGGTCCGGCTCGTGGGTGATGCGCCGCACCCCATTCTTGTGTTCGGGAAGGCAGGGGAGGCCGGGCCGGGCGCGGGGGAAGTCATGAGCAGCCACCACCAGGCCGTACGCTCACCCGGCCGCCTGCGCGTGGTGGCCGTCGCCGACGACGGCGTCATCGAAGCGATCGACGACCCGACGCGGCGTTTCTATCTCGGCGTGCAATGGCATCCGGAGCGCACGGCCGATGAGGCACTGGGCGCGGGGCTGTTCGCGAAGTTGGTGGAGGCGGCGCGGGCGGTGAGGGGGTAACAAGAATGGGTGCCGCGGTCAGGTGGGGCCGCGCGGGTCGGGAGTGCGCGGGTTGTCCGCGGGGGTGAGGTTGCCGTTGAGTGGGGACTGATGGGACCGATGGGAGGGGCTTGAGGCGCGGGGTGGGGCGTCGAGGTGGGGAGGCTCGGGAGAGGGGGAGACGCGGGGATGTGCTGCGCAGCGCCCTTCGGGCGTCGGCGTAGAGGTTGAAGGAGCAGGAGGTTGGGGAGGGGCCTCATCCCCGGCGTGACTGGGGTAGAGCTCGATGTGAAGGCCCATCGCGGCAAGGCGATTCAGTTGGTCTTCGAGGGGCGGGGCCTGGCGCTGGCGCGGGGCATCGTCGCTGGTGTTGTTGTCGTTGGTGGGGCCGGGGTCGCGGCGGGGGCGGGGCTGTGGAGCGGGGCCGCCGCGGAAGGTGGCCAGGCGGACCAGCAGGGAGGCGGCCTTGCGGGCGCTCTCGCGGGTGCGGTGGCGCTGCTCCGGGGTGCGTGGGGTGGAGGTTGAGTCGGAGGCGGGGTGGGTGAGTTCGTTCAGCGCGTCGCGGAGGATCTGGGTCAGGGCGTGGGCGACGGCGGGGAGGGTGTCGGCGACCTGGAGGCGGAGCCGGCGGGCGAGGGCGGATTCGAGGGCGTCCAGCCGCGCGGCGATCTCGGGCCGGGTCATCCAGGCCGTGAGGGCGGGGACGGTGGTGTTGCAACGCCGGGCGATGGCGCTGAGGGAGCAGTCGGGGTCGGCCAAGCAGGCCAGGACCTCGTCGGCCTGCTGCTCATCGGCGGGGGTGAAGATGGCGGAGGTTTGGGTCACGGTTGGTGGGCATTGTGGCGGATTGTTCGGGTGGTGTCAAGGGTTGTGGAAGGAATTTGAACGGTGGCTTGGGGTGGGGGCGCAAGTTCAGTTCTGGGCGTGGGTTGCGCAGGGGTGGGGATGCGGATGTCAGAGGGGCTGCCGCCCCTGCCCGCTGGGGCGTATGCCCGGCGCGTGAGGGCGTGGCGCGGGTTTGTGTGATGGGCGAGGCGAGGAAGGGTGACGCGGGGACGGAGATTCCTCTGCCCCTTCGGGGCAGGGATGAGGCGCGTTGGGCGGAGTCCGGAGCACGTCTGCTTCCACGGGTTCCGCTCGCCCGCCTGCGGCGGGCATCGCTCCACCCGTGGCTACATTCCGCGGCCCCGTTGGGGCCGCACATCGAACGCACCTGTGCTGCGGACTCCAGCCCGCGT
>Ga0180217_1000949_pt1 | contig 36514 bp, 9 predicted proteins | sample eDN3rd37CBELigOP_FD_128521 | JGI IMG/M metagenome (GOLD analysis project Ga0180217, IMG submission 128521) | Enriched Organic Plus compost microbial communities from Emeryville, California, USA - eDNA 3rd pass 37_C BE-Lig OP (version 2) (version 2) ... | reverse complement strand
GCGGTAGGTACCAGTGCGAACCTCATCGATGACGGTGGGCTCGAGATCGAGGTAGATAGCACGGGGAACGTGCTTGCCAGCACCAGTCTCGGAGAAGAAGGTGTTGAAGGCGTCATCACCACCACCGATGGTCTGGTCAGAGGGCATCTGACCATCGGGCTGGATACCGTGCTCAAGGCAGTAGAGCTCCCAGCAGGCGTTACCGATTTGGATACCACCCTAGATATGTCAAAAGTCGAATGAGGGTAGGTGTAGAGTGTGAGTATCTTGTTCAAGACCCAAATGTTTTCCCATTCGCAGCATGTTGCCAGTCAGCGACAAAAAATCGAGTAACGGAAAATTCAAATTTGAATGACCACGCTCGAGTCCAACGTCCATTTGAATGGCAAGTTGGGGTTATCTGGAGCATAGTTTGCCCCATTTTGCACACACTGGCCACGACGAATGCTGCCAACTCTCACACCAAACGATGTAGACGACCCCAGTACACGACTTGAGGCTAGGTGGGTGGCACCCTGCCTTGCCTAATGTGCATATACCCAGCCGTTTCTCGTTTGGAGAGGAAGTTGAGAAAACGGTCGATTTGATCGTTTTTGCATAAAACGCGCATGATGCCTCACGAAAAGGTGAAAATAAACTTGATAATTGGAATGTACGTACCTGACCGATGTGAATTGAGATAGCTTCGCGCATGTTGAGTTGTTGTTGGCACTAAAAACGTCTATTATGAACGTCCTCAATGATTCGTCAAATTTCCTTCCATTTTCTCCCTCTGGCTGTCACGCTCGGTCCGGGTTCCAAAAAAGTTCCAAACTGGTTCCAAATTTGGAACACGTTCCAAAAACGTTCCAGATTTTGAATTTTGAATCTTGGACTCGACATTCAGTACTGTTCAGTACTGCAGATTTGCATAGCGCTTCCGCCTCCCCATGAATACCATCGGACTAGAGAGACAGTGATTAAATGCATAGCACTAGACCAGTCATGATGACTATAATCCCAGCGGAAATGCTTGCCCATGCTGACGTAATGGCGATTCAAAAGAAAAACAAGTCAAGGTATTCTATTGCTGTTAATGCTGAATAACTGAGTCTCTAGCCGCCCACTGCCTGTGACACAGTGCTTTTGTTGATTTCCATCAATTACACTGCTCGTTGGTGTAAAGTGCATTCCAAGTAGGCTCAGAGCGCGAGTGTAGACTCAAGGTTCAGGGAGGGAGAAGGGACATCAGAAACCGGTGGGGACTAGTGAAGAACTAAATCGGGTCTCACTGACACGATCCTGGCACTATTAAACGAGGTCTTGATGGTCCCATCGTTGGTGCTGCAATGGGTGGAGTGAGCGTGAGGATATGAACAACATGCAGGATGATTAACTTGGGGTGTGAACGAACTAGTAGCATTCGTTAGTAGGAAAAGAGGGAGTTGAAAACCTATGGAGACTGATAGAGGATAGGACAAGCAGCCCAAACAAAAGTACAGCGTTGATCGGAATGGAACGAGTATGATAGTGATGAATATGATGATGGGACCTCGACGGGGAAAAGCTGGAAAAGAAACTAGGGGAGGGGGCTTATGGAGCCATCGGCATATTGTGACACTTGTCCGGTTCTATAAATCCGGTCCTAGACTTACTCTGTAGGCGTTGCTGGTTTGGTAGCCTACGCTGGGTATGAACAAAAAGAGCATGGAAAACTGGAATGACGAATGGAGCGAAAATTGCGTAAGAACTACAGGTAGTAACGGGTGGGAGGGAGCTGCGTAATGGTGAAGATTTAAGGGATGAGAATGATGCATCGTAGTAACAGGGGTGGTGAAGCATTCGCACGAGGGATAGACTGAAAAGACTCATAAGAAGGAGGTAAATCTCACATAATCACAAGAGGGCTTGTTGGTTTGGTGTTGGGTTGATAGCTCGTAATATTCTGCTTTGTGAAATGAGATGATGCAGATAAGCGCGTAGTGTGGAACACACGCCTATCCAGTCGTGCATTTCGCAAATATAGAAAATCGGGCGAAGAAGCAAGCAAGCGATTCAATGGGCGAATGGTGAACGGGGGACAACCGGGAAGTGGGGTGATATGTAATCTCAAGCATCCAGTGTAGTGCCATGCTGGAGAGGGACACGAAGTAGAAACGTTCTAGAATGAAGTTGTTCCTCAAATTGCAGCGTGATCTGAATGAAGCTGTCCCAAAAGGAGTGATAAAGGTGAGGGGGAACGACGCATGAGACTTGGTTCGAACTGAGCTCGACTATCGTTGACCTGCTCAGTCCATGATTTGTAGGAAGAATACCAAGGAGCGATGGGGCGAATGTCAGGGCTATTTGATGTGGGGAGAATTAACTCAATTGTGCGGAACATAAGGTCAAAGGGTAAGGCCGGTAGGCCGCCGGAGAGATCCAGTCATAATTACCTTGCCTCAACAATTCCGGAGAGAATCACGATGACAGGGACTGAGAAGCGCTTAAAGACACTCAGTGGCTCGTAATAAAACTCAGCGAAAGTTGCAGTAGGACCACAATAAGTACTTGACTGGGTAGAACGCACCGAACTAGCCGCAAACTAGCTGCCAATTAGCCGCAAGCGAGTTGCAGTAGCGTGCTTAACGATGGTATAGAATTAAGAATGCGAATGGCTACACGTAGCAAAGGACTGCGAAAATACTACGAACATGCTCATGAGGAGTGCAGACGACCATCTGAGCTTCAATCGGGGATCTTGGACTAGTAGGAGGAAGGACAGGGCAGTATCAATAGAAATCCTAAAGAAACAAAAAGATACCGAGTATCATACTTACAGCACACTGTAGAGATGAGATTTGGGCTGTTTGTCGAGGTTCTAATAATTAGTGCACTCAAGAGGGAGCTCACACATCAGGCCACGCAGACCCAATCTGCAAGATCAGTACTATGCGGTGCGAGGTGAAAACGTATCATGCAATTTCCGTCCCCACGGAAGTACGCGTTCATACGCTCGTTGGCCGCATGCAGGCAGGACCAAGTGCCGGCGTCCCATGGGCTGGATCAGATCTAATATAGTAAGTGCCTAATGGCAGAGTAGCAATATCCGTCGAGGGTTGAACTTGCGAACCAGCCCACCGCTAGAGTACTCATCGGTCTTTTGGATGCACACCATACAGAAATCTGGAACCAAACATACGAGGGGATATCTTCAAAGATGCACATCCAAGACAAAAATAAAGAACAGAAACACCGGAAAAGAATCACTTGCGCTGCTGCAAAAAGTTGGGGTCCGGGGCAGAGAGGAGCGTAGTGTCAGGGACATTCTTGAACCCGGGCATCAGTGAGTATTCATGCCCACCTCCAGACACATTGGACGCATTGGCAATTGGATCGGGAGTGCGGCATACCGAGCGAAAGTTTGACGCAATCGTTGCGACATCCGCCTGCGATTGAGACATCAGGTCTCCTTGAGCATGTGGCAGCGTGACCATCAAACTGTGATTCGAGTTTGTGTCCACAGCGCACGCTCCGTAGGAGTCAAGTTTAAGACCTTCGCCTGAGCCTATCGGTTCTGGGAGGATGGACGCAAAGTCACCTCCCTGGGGTGGACCAAAGGATGGATCCATCGAGTTGGATCTAGCAATGGAGGCCGAAAGAGGAAGATTAGGTGAAATATTCATCATCTGCGCAGGGTACGATTGGGTGTGTGAATTGGTAAATGGAGAGAGCTGGGGGTGAGTCGTATTAGTAGCGACGGTAGTCGATGCTGTGGAGGCTGTCAGACTGGCTGACGATGTACCTCCTAACGATGGCCGTTGCCACTTCATAAGCTCGGATTGGTTAACTGAGGAATAGTTGTAGCTTGATGGTGGATATGGACTTGCGATGGTCGTGCCGTACATCTGACCGCTTGTAAGAAGACCGCCCTGCTGCTGTGAATGAAGTTGCGGATTGGTGAAGCTCACCTGTTGGGCCGCAGATTGCGCGGATGGAGCCTGGTTCAGCGAATATGCACCTTGTTGCCCATTCATTTGAAGAGGACCTTGCGATAGTCCCTGACCCTGCGCACCGAATAGGTTGGTGGATTGAGCACCGGCCTGGGAGTAGTGGCTTGATGCATGCTGCTGAAGTCGAGATTGGTGTTGATGCGGATGTGACTGAGGTGAGGCTGTGGAAGCTTGAGCGGATGGAGCGGTGTGCTGGGGCTGGAGATAATTCGGTCCTAGCGGTTGAGGCACATTCATCGACTGGAAACCGCCATGGCTTGGCTGCGACGGATGATGATGATGATGATGATGATGTTGCTGTTGCTGTTGCTGTTGCTGTTGCTGTTGCTGTTGCTGTTGCTGTTGCTGTTGCTGTTGTTGCTGTTGTTGCTGTTGTTGTTGCTGTTGTTGTTGTTGTTGTTGCTGCTGCTGTTGTTGTTGTTGTTGTTGATGATGTTGAGACGAAGATGATGACGATGATGCAGACGACGACACTAATGTAGGAGGATACATTGCATTCGGCGCGATGTACTGTCGGGGTGACTGGTACATGTCGCGCTGTTCATCTTGTCGAAAACCTGTTTCAACCCCTCCGAACTGGCCATTTTGCCAGTTGACAGTTTGTCCGTAGCCCTGGGTAGCATCATAGACATAGTCGCTGTTAGCTCTGAATGCCGACGTGAGGGCCATGTTGCTTCCATACAAATACGCTGCTGCGGTCGAATTCGGAGCGGGGTTGGTCACACCGCTCGCAGGCTCAGACGTGTACACCGCCTGGATGGATGCTCCTGGATGGGCAGGGCCATTTTGGACTGATCTGGTCGAACCTTGGACGGCGGAGACTTGAGGGGGCACAATGTTTGAGGGCTGGGAGAAGTGAGACGCAAAGGCTGGGTGAGGCATTTGAACACTCGAACTGAGTGTTGAGCGTGTCGACGAAGCAGACGCCGCCGATGACGCTCGCATCCCGGCGTGCAGGCTCTTGGTTTGACCCGTAGCATTCGGCGGGGTGACGAAGGTCACGTGGGGTGGGTTCATCGAGACTTGATATGGAGGCAGATGCGAACCCACTTCATTCTCCCCTCCCGATGATTGAGACATACCTCGGTTTGCACCGGAAAGATGCATGGAGGAATGCTGTTGGATTTCTTGGGGAGCATTCGAGTGCCAGATAGAAAGGGCTTGTTGCTGGTGTTGCGCAGGCTGATGGTGCTGTTGGAAACCTTGCGTCGGTTGGTCATGAGATACCCTTGAAGTCGTTGCACCTTTTGCAAGCTGCGGCGCAGCTTGGTAAGCGTTCGTGGTTGCAGCACTCCGTGCGGTGGTCTGGGTCGTTGACGATGACGAATGTCGATGAAATTGCACTGACGAGTATGGTGGGCCCATGGAGTGGCCGTGATATGAAGGATTAACGGGAGTTCGTGACAGGATGCCTTGCATGTTTGCGCCAATTTGCGCTGCTAGGTCTTGAGTGGGGCCGACGGTAGACCGCGGGCTCAACATGCCAGTTGACGCTCGATTTGCATTTGGCATGCCGCCCATTGAGGGATTGGGCTGAGATGGGATAGGATTGAGGGTTTCAGGTACGGAGGCTGCGGAGTTGGTCGAGACCGTACTAGCTCCGGATAACGAGTGCCGCAGTTGACGTTTCGACTGATTCATCCTGCCGTTTGGCAACCCAGGCCCCGCAGCTGTGCCGTAGTGGTTGGTCTTGATAGCAGCTGGGGTGCCCATGGTGGCTCTCTGAGGTGGTCCAGGCAACGCTAGCGGATCTGACACAAAGAGCTCCTCGGTATCAAGTTGTATCGGGATACCGAGGTCTTGGTCATTGCTTTGCGTGAGGCACATGGGGTTGTAACCCATGGCAGCGTCACTACCAAACTGTGGCTGGTCACCCAAATATTGCGCTTGACCGAACATCGTATGGGTCTGAGCTTGGTGCTGTTCCACAGGTAGGTGAGGCGCAGGTGCCGTACTGGAGGGACGGCTAAGACTGTGACCGGTAGAGTGCGTCTCGGCAGTTGCGGCATAACTTGCTTGCTGATATCCCATGTTCATGTGCATATATGGGACATTGGGAGACGAGGTATTCGGCGCGAATCCGGACAGCGCGTGTGATTGGGCGAAAGTTGGAATCGACTCAATCTCATTCTGGCTCAGTTTACGCGAGGTGATGCTATTGGAGGGTGAGGCCTGAGCCGCAGAATAGACCGAGTAGACTGACCCGGCTCCCATGCCCTGCATGGGTTGTTGAATCACATCTGGCGGAACACCGTTAAAGGCGTGACGACTTGACTGCTGTTGCGCGCCGGAGGTCTCTAGATAACCACCACCGGGATTCATAATCGAATATTCATGCGGGGTGGGGGAGGGAAGCGACGGAGTGGAATGCTGACCAGCGCCAAGAGATTGCCGGTGCGATTGTGATCGAGGTGGCATCTGGCGTTGACTTGGCTGTGAGTACGGTTGTATCTGCTGTTGCAGATTCTGCAGCTGGGGGCTCGCGGCTGCAGTCGGTTGGTAAAGCGCAGAATCTCCATTGAGGAGGCTCGTACTCATGGGCGATTGAGCAGGTGAAGGGTGGTATCCTGACGCTAGTGGAGCGCCACGGCTTAGACCCATTTGGGGTACTATTTGAGTGGTAATGTATCCGGAGCGTTGGCTTGCGTCAACGTTGTGTTGGAGCATATGATGTTGGTGCCCATGGAGCTGTTGTACCGATGCGTCCTCGACTGTTTGACTCGAAGTCTGTTGTTGCCCAGGTTCCGGCAAAGTATGGACCGGTTGCGATCCAGAGGACGGTTCAGAGCCTTCATGGGACGTTGTTATAGCGAGAATCGATGCTTCACACCGTCTACGCAGCGATCGACTTGTGATCGCGGGTAAGACGGCCTGGACCGCTTGGATAACCTGCTGCTGCGTTTCTAGCGGAGCCGATCGCACGGAATTTTGGACAACAAATCCACCGTATGGGTCTTGAATCAGTGTCAGAAGTCGTCGTTGGTCCGCAAACACCTCTTTAATGATACCGGCTCTGAGTTCTGGAGCACCATGACGCACTGCCTTTTCGATAACTTTTGACGCAAACTTCTGGCAGCAATAGCGGACAAAATGGGCCTCAATGGCGCGCAAGAAGGTCACATTAACCTCTTGATAGGCCGCACGGATGGTGGGATGAAGGTGCGCTAGTGTCAATTGACTCTTGCGTCGCAGCGCCTGCGATTCAACATCCTTTGATTTTTCCTTTGACTTGGTTACTTTGAGTTTAGTCGCGTTCGTTTCGTCAGGACTTCCAGCCTTTCCGTCACAAGTTTCGGTTCCTTCATGGTCTTCGGGTGAAGCACCACCGGAGGTAAATTCGTCTGCATTCGTTTGCTCACGCAGTTGAGACACACCGGCACTATCATAATCGCTTAGACCAGCAGCTCGTTCAACGATATGTTGGATCAGATAGTTTCCGTAGGGGCTGTTGATCAGATGTGAAACCGCGCTGATCGTTCTTAGTGCAAAGTTCACAAACAAAGGAGCGGGCAACATGGCATACACGCGCTTGAGGAGCACGACTCCCTGCTGATCCAGTCCCAGCGGCTTAAGAACTCGAAGTAGACTATCGATGAAATCCGTTGCGATAAGGAGTGGCAAGGGAGCGACTTCGAAAGCTGCTAGCACGATATGAAGACCGTGCGCATCTCGCATTAGTTTCTGCAGGGGTGATAACTGATTAGCGTTCGTCATCGAAGGCGACAGACCGGAGGCTATGGATGTAATCGACTGAGACGGGGAGGAAATGACCGGACCGATAGGTTCCGTAGTGTTGCTAGGGGAGTCTCCCAATGCAGATGTACCTGACCCATTTGCAGCGTTAGTGTCTTGGCAGAGTTGCTCAAGAAGCCGGGTTCCGAGTGCGTAGGCCTCATCCGAGAGTCCAGCTACTTTCGGACCCGCCGTAACTGCAATCGCAAGCGCGGGCAGTGTAACAGTATACCCTACAGGAGTAATGTGATCTGTGAATGCTAGTACCCAAGCGGGAACCTGCCCCCGCAACTGATGCCAGTCAACCTCGACAATTTCAAGGTCTCGGACCTGAGCCTCTCGCAACGTTTGAGCAGTCGTGAGAGCTTCCGGAGCATCGAAGAGGGCGATAGGGTACACGTCCTGGAACTTGATATGGCAGCGTGGATCCAACGTAAAGGTGCCACCATGTAGTGCACCAAACACAATAGACCATTCCAGCGGATGTTGAGACTTCTTCAACAACTTCTGGACAGTACGTGTGCCTTGCTTATCACATGCAAGCGCGGAGAGTGAGTTTACAATCCGTGTCAGAATCAACAGTCGTTGACTCTGAGTGCATTCGTCGATTAACGCTTGCACAAGATAGTTACCGAAAAGGTTGTAGATAAGGTCGATTAGGCAAGGGAAGATTTCGCGTAGAATCATCGTCACAATCAATTCCTTCTCCGCGGCACATGGTAAGAACTTGCCATCTGCGGCGTTGATGTCGAATTCAGGGTTTACCTTGAATTTGTTCTCATCATAGAACCCAGGGGCTTCCTCCGGACCAGCGATAAACTTGCTTACGTCATCTAATCCATCCACAGTTGCTTCTGCCGCTTGCTCACCCGTATCTTGCTTCCTTCGAATACTTTCTCGGAGTTTCGCATACGCAGCGGCTTCTTCGGCAGCCGCCTGTGCAGCACTACGCAGTCGAGCTTGTAACACTCGACTACCGGTTTGAGTCTTCGCGAGCTCAGCAAGGGACAAGTCTGTCACGGTAATTCCCAGTGATGTTGTCATCGACGGCAATGGCCGGCCTTCTTCTTCCACCTGTGGGCAGTAGCTGGATGACCACAGCACAATCCCGTCAGTCGCCTTTTGCTCTGTAGCATCTCCTGACCTGTCGCTTGACCTTAGCTCATCACCGCGTCTTTGTCGATTCAAACGCTCCTCGGTCAAGAAGTAATCAAATAGGTCATTGACTAGCTTCTCATCGACGAGGCTAATCAAGGCAAGAGCTGGAGCTGTGTTACTCGTGTTGGAAATGTACGAGACGAGTGCATTCAATGCATGTGCGTTAGACTCTGATGTTTCCACTTCGGTTTTCCTTTCCTCACCACTAGTAGGAGAGGAATTTGACAGCTCCACAGATTGCGACTCATTGGGACGTGATTCGGGGTTTGCCGATGAGGTCACTTGCTGTTGTGGTGAGGTTGCATTCGCGGCTGCGCTTGGACTCGAGGCGGTCCACGTACCCTGAGAGTGCGCGTGCGCATTGGCAGCGGTCATAACGGACTTAGAAATTGAAGCAAGTGTGATCACTTGGCCCGCGTCGTCTCGTGAGCTGCGACGAATGACAATGCTTCGGCTGACGTTTGAGAGATCAGCCGATTCGAGATCGAACGACAATGGGGGTGAAAGCATGGCCACTTGTGCTGTTGGCTGTCGCGAACTGGATGAACCTGGTGTTGCGGTTACTGGTGCACTCGCTTGAGTGGTTTGTTGCTGAGGGTTTTGTGGCAGGACCGGCGGTTTAGCCGTAACGTCTGCCAAAGCACGCGCGATGAGGTCCGCTTGGGTTCGATCTACATGCGCTGCGATGGAGCGCGTTGCCGATGGAACGCCTGCTGAGTCTCCTGTGCGACAGACCTCTGAATACAATGTTACGGAATCCAGTTCCGTGTTTTGATCTTCCTCAATGCTGCCTGTGAGCCCACGAGCGGCGAGGGACATGGGGCTAGGTGCAGAGAATGCAGATTGTGCAGTTGAGGTTGGCGCCGAATTGGGTGTCATTCCCGCAGAGCGCTGGGATTGGCGAACATGGCGAAGGGTGGAAGACGAGGCCTGGCCAACAGCCGAGTTTGCAGATAAGTATCCAGAATTGGGATAAACGACTGCCGCGACACTAGGCGGACTCGTTCCGCAGCTTACCGCGCTTGCCGTAGATGATGAATTCGGTCCTGTCGCAGCCACACCAGTACCATTGATATTCGGTATTGCGAGGGGGCTTGCAATCGACGCTGGACTCTGAATGGGTGAGGGGGACGTGGATGCGGGTCCTAGTTGGGCGGCTGCCCGTGCTGCTTCGGTGGGGACCACGTTGAGCATGGTTCGTCGGTTCGTCCTTGATGAGAGAATCGAAGACACCGAGGATAGCGACGCCAATGAAATCGCAGGAGAAATAGCGCGCATGCCCAAGGATGGCGTGACTTGTCCCGGAAGGGTTGGTGTCTGCGCAGTTCCAGAGTTACCACTCTCAGCTGCCTGTGAAGTGTCTGGGCGATTACCACCTGAGGACAATGTGACGCCTGCAGTGGCAGCGGTTCCGGGGTTCTCTACTACACCTGCTGAGGCTGCAGCAGCATTGGTTGGAGCCGCCGACGTGGCACCTGCTTGATCGTACACATTTTCCGACTGGGATTGAGTTGCAACTGTTGAAGGAGGAACGGATGTGTTTGGAGCTTCCCCACGGACAGAGGTGGTTTCGCAATCCGTTTGCGAATGGTGTTGGTTAAGTGGTTGGGACATCATATCAGTGTGCTAATGACTTAGATGACTCTGCTCCCGATCGAATGACTGAATAGAAAATGCTGTGGCGAGAATGTGCGAGGGCTCGAGGTGGTTTGAGGGAGAAAAGTGATGAGGTGTGGTCTAGTGTCTGTTGGTGGTGCGGTGTGTTGTCCGAGGGGGAGGTCGAGGATGACGAGGCCGACTTGAGGGTAGCGACTCAAAGGCTCTGGGAATGGGGGGGATGAAACAGGATTAAGAGGGATTGGGAGCGGTGGTAATTACCCGAGCTCCTCTAGGGGCGTAGACACACTATGCTTGTCTACCGCTTCGTCAATCCTTTCTCTTTCCTCGCGTGGTCTCGAGAATCTCAACTGGGTTATGTGGAGGCGTGAGTGGGGTCAATGTGCGTGCGACTATAACTGCGAGTTCGCCCGGCGGACGGTGTGCATCACCGAAATCTATGCAAACCGGTGCTTGACGACTTGCAGAGTCTTAGGAAAGCGAGTATGCCTGGAGTAGTGATACTCAGGCTCTCAGCCGGTCAGTCGGAAAGACTGATATAACTATACATTGCGTGGGGTTGGGTGAGGCATCACAGCATAAACAGATGAGTTGCAAGTCGGTCAGAATGTGGAAGACTGTGGAAGGTTCGAACGCCTCACCGAGACGCGAGCTATATCCTCACAAGCGGCTCGGAGCGGTCAGCAGAATCATTCTTCCAGAGAAACTGACGCTTCGGACGAGTCAGGTGCGTGAGTGCAGCAAAGTGGGAATGCATGCCCAGTTGCGGAGCAAGATGCCGCAGGTGATCATGCACTTTGCATTGATCTACACTCGCCCATCGCGCCGCTTTCCCTTTCCAAACATTGCTATATCACGACTCACCACGTTCCACTCGCCAGTGATTCCATCCGCCCTGGTCGGATTTGGTCGCGCCGGAATTTCTTCCGCTCTCTCTTGGCTTGTGGGTCAAACGCATCTTTGTCTCTGCGAGGGAGTTAGCACGGACAGCAGCGATTGTGTCGCACGCGCTGTAGACTCGTTGGGGGATTCACTATACATGGGCATTTTATTTTTCTCACTTTCCTCTGGAATGGAGCTCCAAATACTTCGCGAGTATTCAAATTCTCTTCTTCACCGCAATCGAGTCGAAATCGAGTTTTCGCGCGCAGGGCGGCGTAGCGAACAGACCCGCGGCTGAATGTTTTATGGCGCAAAGCCACTAATGCTTTCTGCATGCAGGCGAGGTCTTCCCATGAATATCCCACTGCCTTACCGCTAAAACTATCCTCTTTCAAAAGCTGGTCCGATGGACGAAAGACGCTTTCTCAGAAATTGTGCCAAGAATGCTCGTCACTACGTCATCGGCAGGTCAAGGCACGCGAATAGTTGCATGGCGATGCTGCATAGCAAACGTCTTGGACGGACATCGACTCACAAAACAGCGCAAATACTATGCGTATTGCATGCTATTACTCGACCTACAATGCTGGTATCCTAGTATACACAACTCTTGTACTGTTGTATTTTTTGAAAGCTCCAATAGAGCGTTCCAGCACAACCCGAACGTATGGACTAAGAATTGCATTCTTACAGCCGTAGCACCATAACACACACGGCTTAGATAAAGAATGAGCTCGTCATGACGTTGAACTTGGGAGTCTGCATCTGAGCAGCAGGGGACTGAGCCGTCGGGTCGCTTGCGGCCGCTGCTGAAGTGGCAGCGGTCAGCATTCCTGTGGGCTTCTCATATGCCATGGGCGTGATGCGGTTCTTTCGGTACGAGATCGCTTCCTGGAATAACTGCGAATACGTCTTGGAGGAGTAGTCAGGTAGGTAAAGCATCTGCTTTTGCGCAGTGTCAGAGAAGATGAGCTTGGCGAGGCGAGACACATCAGGGGAGTAGTGATTCATCAGTGCTGCAATTTCCAGGAATGAGCTATCCAAAGCGCAAGAGTTTGCAGGCGCGTCCGAATGCTCAACGAAGGGATCCAAGCCTTGGTCCCATGCGCCAGGGTTGGATAGCACTGGCGTGGTGTCCGTGCTGACGAGCAAACCGCCCGTGGGCTTCGAGTTGCCACTTGATCCGAAAATGGTGCCCTGAAGACCGCTCTTAGCATCAGCCTTCGGGAGGGATGAGAATAGCGAGAAAGTCTTAGTTTGGCTAGCCTCCTGGTCATCCTCAACAGCAACCGTAGTGCCAGCCTTGGCAGCGATGTGCTCAAGAACCTTTGCGTCCTCCTCATCACTGTCGTCACCGTCCTCGTCATCTGCGTCCTCGCCCTTGGCTTCAGCCAATGCATGCTCTCTGAGCTTACGGAATGCGGCGAGAGAGTTGAGAATAGGTACAACATGGCCGTCGGCATTTCGATTGACCAAGTTCATCAGGATGGGATGCCTTCGAACAAGGTTGAAAATCAGAGCAAGGATGTAGATCGTAATGGATGGTGTCGTGAACAAAGCTACGCGGCACAATCGCTTGCAGAACGAGGCCACGAGATAAGAGGGCATATACGAACCCATCAGTGCCTGAGACAACAAGGTCAAGAAACGTGCTCGGTATTTGCTTTGCAATGCGACCGGTTCAATGGTGTTGTACAACTGCTTGAAGAAGTTCGGGTTTTCAAGACCATGCTTGGTCATTAATCGGAATACACCTGCAAGTGCGAGGACAGAGATAACGCCTCCTTTGCTGTACGAATCCGTAAGGAAGTCGTAAAGTGCGATGGGAGTCGAAACGCTGGGAATGATGATATTCTCCATCAATAGCAGAGCCGTCTTGTATCCCGAGAGCGACAAGCGAACGTTTGAGAGAATTGCAAGCCAGAGGTCAGACAAATCGCGCTTCTGAGTTGAGAGATCTATCTTCATGGTTGACTTGGTTCGGTCCGTCGCTAGAGCGGCAACCATTTGCTTGCCGATAATGGTCTCATTCAGCGCCGCGAGAGGCGGTTTAATTGTACCTAGTAATCGCATGCAGGTCTCAAAGATGTCTGCCAAGTTGAGAGGCTGGCACTTGCCTTCTGCGGCAAGTGCAGCACGGGATATTGCAAATGGATTGGATTCGATCAAAGAAGCAAAGGAAGCTGATCCACCTCGCGCGGGAATCATCTGGCGGAGTATCCTAAACGTGTAGGCTCTCAAGTCATCGTAGCGGTTAAACCATGTCTCGCTTGCATGGGTGAGCACAACCCTGTCGCGGTTGGGATCTGCGAAGAGCGCGAGCATCGTACTGAGATAGGTACCATTTTCGTTGAACAGTAGAAGAGCGTCGGGGTTGCTATGTGCCCACACCACTGAAAGCTCAACCAGCGTGTCAATGATAGCAATCTGGAGCGCATTCGGGACCTCCATCGTCTCGGCGTCAGCCAGCACGTGGCAGAGATACGTTACAAACTTCTTGGCCTGGTTGCCAAGCCACGATTGGACCTTGGCTGCCGATGAGCCCTCCGTTACGCTTGCAGGTCGTACAAACGATGTGAAATGACCGGCCTTAGCAAGATATAAGAAACAGCGACGCGCAGACTGCGTCATCGCGAGGTAGTCTACTGGCTCATGGCTCGCAAACTCCTGCGGTGCAGCAGCGCTGATGATGTGGACAAGGTTATTCAAGTTCTTTGTGCCATGGTTGATGAGCTGCAATTCCAACTCGCGAATGTAGTCGCGTGTGATGGGCACTGCCTCAGCCTTCTGCTTTCCCTCCTTCGTTTCTGTCGTGGCTACGCGCTTGGACGCCTTCATGCCCTCCTCGGCCTGCTTGGGCTGCGAGGATTCGGGCTTGACTTGCTTTGCGAGCTCGCCCTTGCGCTTGATCTGGGACATTTCGAGCTGCGTGGTGGTTTGCTCAGTTGCGTCTAAGCAGCTTACAACTGGGGCGGGCTCGGAAGCACTCACACGAGCCTCAGAATCGCACTACAAGTGAGGTTTCGTCGAACTCACTCACTTCGTCGGACAGTTCCCGGGGCGCGTTTCCTCGCCTGTGTCGGTTTGTGGAGCTACAGAAAGTGATGGAATTATTTTCCCCAGTGAGTCTTGATCGTGTCATGCGGATGCCATGCGATATACACATCTCACACCCGAGCTTTCACATATGCGCAAAGGTGCCAAGTCGCCACGGCATAACAATTTTCAGGCCAGGACGGATGCCCTTTGCGAAGCGGTCCGCCTTGTCCGGGCCAGGACGGATACGTCCAGTTCGAATTTCAAATTTTCAAACTCAGCCATTTTGGCGCGCTTGGGAAACGAGTGTTGGTTACAAGATAAGATTGGCTGAAAGTGGACATTGCACTTCGTGCGTGGCGCTAAAAAACTTTTCGTTGTGTAGAGCTTGCGCCGATCGTCATGAGTGCATTGCCGGACTCCGGAGGCACTTCTACACTCGCCCTGCAATCGCACGCAAACCACCATACCGAGATTTCACTTCAGGGCATTGAGGCACATGAGCACTCCGTTCTCAGGGATAGTACTGTAGAGGCGAGCCGGCACCACGGCGAGCTTGTGAAGACGCTCAAGTCCAGTCAGCCGGCTCTGCTGGAGTCCCCTGTGCTTCACCTCAATCAGAGTATCGCCGAGTCAAGTTGCACCCCGACGGTACACAATGTGTCCTTTGCTGCCCCCTCATCAGGGGCCCCCACGACCGTGGACGCAGATATGTCGACTGGAACTACATATCTGACCAGGGAGTATGGCAGGAACTACACGACGCCAATGCGACCTCTCCGAAATGACCGCTCGCAGGACTTCATCACGACTACGGAGAGTGGAGACACTCGACCAAGGGGTGCGCAGAGTCTGGGATCGCCGATGATGCCTGACTCGCCTGTTCCAGTGATGGCACTCTTCCAAACGCCTCCTCGAAAGCCGCCTAGCTTCCCCGCCGAGAGTCCTACCATCCGCTATGAGCCCGACTCGGACTCGAGTACTGCATCCCCAGTTGGCCTGACCAAGGTTCCAGCGGCTGACGCTGATGGGGACGAGACCGAGAGCGTTGACGAGACTACAGGTTTTCAGCAACCATCGAAGTATGCACACGCTCGCAAGGCAGAGCGCAAGGCAGCTGGCAAATCAGCCGCCACCGTAGATGCTGCGTTTCGGCAGCGTGGCAAGACTCAGCCGAGAATCAACAAGCCAGATGAGACTCAACTCAAGGACGTTGATCGCTCGGCAATTGGGGGAGGCCGTCAATCTCCCGCCAAGCCACCAAAGCAAAATGATATCCGCTCCGAAACGCAGACGCCAATTCGTGGGCTGAACTCAACTCCGACGAAGGCAGTGGAGATGTCAGCATCCAAAGCAGGTGCAGCGAGCCCAGCAGGTGTACAGATGCCAGCTGCCACACCCAACAAACCGACCCGAAGGCTGCTGCCACCAACACCAACGCCTCGGTTGCAGTCTTCCATGGGCATTGTAGCATCCGGTGCGGCTCTCCACGTCAGTCCGGAATCCGCGTCATTCAAGTCACAAACATTGGATAATTCCGTACAGAGACGGCTCATCCCAGGTAGCCAACCAAGGCCAGTCCTCACTCCCATGGCTTTTGCACACCCAACACCAAATGACACAAGTAGAGGATCTGCAGCAAGCCCAGGAACCATCACACTACACGAACTCACCACGTCGACACCATTGCGCCCCGCACCCTCGGTAGAAAACGAGATCAACCTGTTACATCAAGCATTGCATGCCTTGGCCGTTGACAAAGCCAACCTCGTGACACAGGTAGAGGATCTGACGGTACGACTCGGACAGATTGAGGCTGAACGCGAAGCAGCTCAAGCTTCTGCAGATTCCTTGTCACCAAAGCTCCTACGAAGCGAACGTGTTGCAGGAGCGCTCCGAATCCAACTCGAGAAAGAACGAGCTGCTAATAAGGAGATTCGACAGCAAATAACACTGCTTCAGACAGCCCAGGCAGAGGAGCGAGCTAAGCTTGTTCAGGCCCGGGCTGAAGATCAGAGCGTCATCGCCCGACTGCGAAGTGTGAACGCAGGACTTGTGACGCAACTAGATGCTTCTGTTCGCGAGAACCAGAACCTACGTGAATGTCTACGGGTGAAAGCAACGGAGCTGGCAGAGGCGCACAAGCGTGAGGTTGCCTTAGCACAACAGCTGGATGACCTACGCGACGAAGCATCCGGTCCAGTTGGTCGTCGCTCAGATTCAAGCAGGATTACTTTCCTTCAGAACCGAGTGCATGAACTTGAAGTTGCGCTTGGTCAATCACAACGCTCTTCCCAAGCTCAATCCCGTGCACTCATTGAACTTGTATCACTTCGTCAGCACCATAGTGACTCGGAACAGCATCAGCAGCAACATCAACAGGACCTTTCTTCCCACGAACACCACAACTCGTCGGTTACATTGGAGACGTTCAAGCAAGTCGTCACGCAGCTCTCGATCACAGAGCTGAAGCAAATATCGGAGATCATTAATCACACCATTACGCATCAGTCGGCAAGCTCCAAGAAATCCGACCTTGACGAGTTCCTCAGCCAGGTACTGCAAGAAGACGACGAGCAGGATGCTACGTACACAGATGAAGCTGTCCATGAGGACACAACCAAACGTCTGACAACGGCTGCTGTGGTAACTGACAGTGAGGACCACTTCGGCATGCACATCCAGGTCCGACCGACCTCTCATCAGACCGCAGAGGAGACTGCTGCAACGCAAGACAAAGCATCTGCATCCGACATCAGTCTGCAGAGCCAGAGTGTATATGACCCTTTGATCGTTGCCCGTCATGCACGCCTGCTGGCGGAATTCAGGGACATTACAGTATATTCCAAGTTGCGTACTGAGAAAGGCGATATTCAACTGCAGCATCAACAGCAACATCAACATGAGTCGCATGCAACAACTAAGACACAGACGCTTGAGAAGCAGCAGCATGAGTTCATGCTCGAAGCACTGACCGTCGAGCGCGACGAGGCGTTCCGAATGGCAGAAGAGGCTAACATTCGTGCGGAGAAGGCAGGACTTGCTTCGCAGCAGTCCCAAGAGAACCTGGATAATGTAATGAAGGACCTTCTCGAGTCGAGATCAAAACTTGAGCACGCCGAGTCCATAGTGGCGGAGCTTAAATTAGAGTTGAGCGAATTAAGAACGAAATTCGAGGTGGTCAGTAGTACGGCACGAGACTCGCAGGAGGAGCTTGCACAAACCAAGCGCAAGCTCGAAGTGTCGAACGGTGCGCTAGTTGAGGCCACATCGCGAGCACAACGAGCCGAGGAGGCACTTGAATGTATTCAGCGTGAGCTCGGCGCAGAGCGCGCCAGACTTTCTGCTCACGAGGCAACCTCTTCTAGAGCACTTCAGGATGTTCAAGAGATCTCCCAAATCATGGAAAGCACAATTGGTCGGTTGGGACGCGAGGTGGATACTCGCATGACGGGTGTCGAGGCTCGATTGTGCGTAGCAACGGCTCAGGTTGAGCACTGCGTTGCAACCTTGGCAGGCCACTTCAGGAGATTACGAACCCGTCTTGACGTCGAAAAGCTGGACATAGGCACCGACGCGCCACCCCAGCCAACGATGACGGACGTATCAACAGACCCACTTCCACAGCCTGAGGAACCGATTCAACCACATGCCCGGTCGAACCCCGTCACGGAGGCGTTGCCTCCAACGGTGTCTCATGTCACGGTAGCCACTCAGACTGATTCAACAACATCACACCGGGACGACAACGACCCCGAGCTTCAAAAGTTGATGGCACGAATTGCCGAGTTGGAACGCGAGTTGGCACGAGCCAAGTCTCGACAGAAAGCAGCAGAGGTCCGAGAACAGTTCGTTCGAGACTCAGTCTTCGCAGTCGAGCGAGAAATTGAGGTTACACGGGCTCGCCTGCACTTGTTGCAGAATGGAGTCATGACACCGGCACATGCGACGAGCAAGTCGTCACCCCGGTCGAGGATCAGAGAGGAGTCAGCAACGCAGACCGCGCTGGAGCTAATGACAGTTAAGAAAGAGCTACAGGCGACGAAGCAGTCAGTCTCTGAATTGCTCACCATAGTTCTCGATACGAGCATGTCCAGCCAAGATGGGAACATCTCCGGTGAGAATTCTGTTAAGGAAGTCGTGGGTGGTGTGCAGGAGAGCAGTCCAGCGACAACATATATGCATGCGGACGATGCGTGCTCAGCCGGAATCCCAGAGGACATAGTCGTAGAGGACGCGTGCGACGTCTCTGAAGAGAATCTCAACGAGACATATCATTCCATGACTGTGGAGGATCTCTCCGATCGTTGCCAGCCAGCTGATAGCGATGTACGCCTCTCTAGTAGCTCAAAGGCTGTGCACCCCTTCTCAGATGACCTATATGCCCGTGCTCGTGCCGCATTATTCTGCCCCTCACTCGACTCCAGCTGTAGTGATACGGATGCAGCAGTGCCACCTAGGTAACTTGATCGACTCTTGTGTACATAGTTTGATACCAATAGAGAAATGAACAACATGGCGTCCTTTCTTTCAAACTGGATAATCCAGCTGTGACACCTACTAGTGTATTCGTGCGCTGGTTGGGGTCCATCCACAGCCAGAAGTCAGCGACTGAGCTTTGACCGAATCCAGCCACGACAAGGTGTGTTATCCGTCCTGGCCCGGAAGTGGTCGCTCCTCTTCAACCAACTCTGTTTGGACTCGTGAGATTGAGCTTGGAAGCTAACATCGTGCCGTGCGACCACGCTTACAGGCTTATTCCCCACCACGTCAGTTGCGTACGGTTATTGCCCCGCCGGAAAGCCCAGAGAATCGCGAGATATCCGGGCTCTTCCCGCCCCTGGCCAGAGAGACAATCTGAAGGAGTGCATAGAGCGGCGTGCAAGGCACAACGCAACACGTGAATATGTCAACTATATTCGAAAACTGTTCGAGACTCCAGTCTCTCCTGTTTCGTGCGACTCAAGAGGATGTTCTTGCCTCCCTCCGCGTGATTGCCGTCGAGGAAGGGAGCTCGAAGTCGAGATTCCTGGGCAAGCGACGCGACCCGTCGCAGACTGTGATGGAGCTGGTGCTCACGGCGCAGCGAGTCCGCGAGGGATACACCTCCCCCAAGCTGCACCAATTGAAAGTCAAGGGTGAAGGCGAATGGACTCGAAAGGTGGAGTTCCCGCTCAAATCCATCGACCGGGTGATGATTGGTACGGGAGACTCCGTCTATTTCTGTATCGTGACGAACGACGGTAAGCGCTATGACTGGAAGACTGTCATGCCTAATGCTTCTTCAGGTGCCTCGTCATCGGACGGTGCAGGTACGGCTGGTGCCGCAAATGCGGGCGGAGCAAGCATAGCTGGAGCAGGATCCGCCGCAACTTTGACAGCAGCACTGAATGGATCCAATCGCGATGAGTTCCTATGGTGGCTCATCCAACTCAACCTGGCAACAAACAGAACACTCATTCCAAACAATATGGATGACTATATTACATCACAGCTGACACGATGGTCGCGATGCATCGCACAAACGCAAACTTCTTCGTCATTGGATCGACCTGGGGCAATTCCATTTCCGAGCAGATCGCCGACGGGCGCTTCGGTATCGCAGCTACAAGGCTATGTGATTGTGAAAGTGTTGTCAGATGGACGAAGTCCCACCAATCTTGCGGCAAATCAGCTGGGAACGAATGCAGGGGCGAGGCATCAGATCACGACGAGTCCGATTGTAGTCCCAGCCCTTTCCCCAAAGGACGCAGCTCTCCTCGAGCATACCATGAGGGAACTGGGACTTACGCCAGCTACCCTATACCGTGCTGAGGAAGCACTACTTGCACGTGCCCGTGATCTCGAAATCGAGAGCACCGCCCTTGCGCTCGAGTTGAGTCAAGGCCCTCGGTCAGAGCTTCTATCATCGCTTGCGGCCATTGTTTTTAACCAGACCGCTTCTCTTAATTCATGGGCACACCGCCAGGACGCCGCAATGGCCGCATTGCGCAACACCATCAATGAGATAGAGAATCGTGCAGCTACGCTTGCGATAGAGGATGCAAACCACACCCGCCTGTGTGCGACTTTGGAGCGCCTCATTTCCAAAATCGAGTTGCCGATCGATGCTGAGCGCATTTTGAACGATCCTCCGTGGCATATCCCGACAGACGCAAAAAATCCCGACGTGGTCACCAATGCAGGAACATTTCCGCACGCAGCAGGCAGTCCTCAAACTATCGCACTCTTTGGATGCAGCTGGGCTTCATCTCCTCTGTATGCGAAGCATCGCAGCGCCCTGGTCAAGATTGTCGCCGCTGCTGACGCCTTGTATGTCACGCTTCGAAATATCAAGAAACTGACAAAGCATCCTGATCCTCGCATTCTGAAGAGGTCTTCTGCCAAACCTAGTGCCGTCCATCATCACCATCATCATCTCACCCCACGAACCCTTGCTTCCAGCAAGCTTGCAAGTAAGCGCTCCGGTGGTGGTGCAGAACATGAGTCAAGTGAATTAGAAAGCTTGTCAACTGATGACGAAAGGATCTCGAAGCCAAAGTCTCCAGGTTCGCAACCACCTCAGATCGCAGCCTCGGGTACTTTGCTCGCTGCTGGTCGTCACACCAGAAAGCCACCGCATGGCACGGGTGTGTCGATGCACGAGGCTGCCTGGCGAAAAGCCGGTTCTGACCCGTTGTCTGCGATGGCCCTGGCTGTCAATTCAACCATCCAGCGAGGAGGTGAGCATTTGTCCCACAGAAATACCACGCAGTTACTGAGCGAAACACTTCAATTTGATCTCACATTGAGGGGCCCTCCTGACTTGGATGTCGATCCAGAGGCGGAGGCGGAGGCAGCTGCCCTAGAGCGTCAAGAAGAGCTCAAAGCCAAGATGGAAATTGAATCCAAGAGGGCAGAGCCTGAGTCGAGCGAGCTCGAGGACCTGGACACGACTACAGACGAGGAAGTAAGCAAGAATCGACCTGCAACTGCAAGTTCTGGCGCTAAGACTGGTGACACCAAGCCAACATTGCTCGCTGCGAAGCGTATAGCTATGAGAAAAAAGCGTAGGGCAGGTCGTTATGCAGCACCACTTGGACATTTAGCAGCGGTTCACAGCCAGCTGGCACTCTGCGAGAATTTACGCAAGAATTTCGTGGCGCATATGTTCAAGCTTCTCAAGCAACGTATTACGGATGTCGCTGAGAACCAATTAGCACTCGCCTCCAATGGCTTATCCAATCCATCGTTTGTAGCATTAGCAGGACTTGAACGCGCGAACACGAACTTCTTACTGTATGCGCCACTCTTGGAACGGTTGGAGCGACTGGAGCCGGGTATTAGAGCCAAGCTCGCGGATGCGTACGTCGAGGCATGGCGCCCTGTCTATGATAGTGACATTCGAGTTTACTTTAAGCGCTTGAAGCCAATGTACGAGCATGCCCCGCCAGCAGAGTGCAGGTTACGTGAGTCCCCAGAAACACGCCTCGAAGGCAGTAATGCAGGTGCCCTAATCGCCGCACTTGCGAGCGCAGCAGTTTCAGGTGTTGAGAAAGGTGAAGCCGCAGGTTTGGCAGCCCTTGGCCTTAAACCTTTGTCAAGCTCATCACCCAGCCTTTCCGCTGCAGCATCCTCGGCATCGTCTGAGTCTGGTGTCAGCTCGGTGTCGAGTGGAGGTGGACCGAGCATTGCAGATCTTGCAGCCTTGGTTCCCGCGGGCTCTCGTGTTGCAGTCGTGAGTACCGCAGCATCAGTTGCCGCTGCAGCAGTGATAGTCGCTCGTGGTGGACTCGAGCAGGCCGCAGCCAGAACCGTTCTGGCAGCGCGAGCTGCTGCGCAAGCCGGTTCTGCAGCGGCCAGTGCTGTGGCTGCCGCTGCTGCAGCAAAGTCGAGTATGGAGTCCTCGTCAGAGCATCAGCTCTGGGCCCAGCCACCGCATGCTGAGGCATTTGGCGAGGCTGTTGAGCGGATGCTCTCCCTTTGCCGATCCATGCAGACCAATTTCGTCAAGTTGTTCTGTACCTTGAAAAAGAAGAAGCAAACGAAGCCAAAAGATAAGTCGGTTGTAGAAGCAAATGGGCCGAAGGCGAAGTCAGCCGAAGAACAAGATTCGGAGGAGGAGGTCGAGGTCGATCGAGGCCTAACGGGTGAGGCATTGCTGGACTGCTATGCAAATGCCTTCTTAGCTGACCAGATGATCACAAAGCTTTCGACGCGCATCACTCACTATCTTGCCAAGTTTGCATTTGTCTCTGCCGATGCCCAGAACTACTTCGCGATCGTGCCGATGATCGTCGCCGCAGAACGCGCAGCCGATTTGGCTGGTCCACAGTCTGAGGAGGGGCCTCTCCTGGCATTCACCCAAATCATGTCATACGTATGTGGTGAACTGAAAAAGACCTGGTCAGCGTTTATTGACGAGGAAATTGCCTGGATTAGTTCGTATAAGATCAATCCAAAGCAAGGTGGTGTCCTACCACCCATTTCTAGATTGCCAGTATTCGTCGCCAGACTTGAAGCATTGTGCCGACCACCTCCTGCCTGGCGTTGCCGCCCCACGGTTGTGGACAATGCATATCGCCAACTCGGTACCACCTTGATCAATTGGCTCGAGCAAGTTGCAAGTACAAACGAGAAGTACGAGAAAGTTGTGCTTATGGAGAGTTCACACTTCTTGTATGCAGCTTTGCTAGCCTTGGACGTAAATGCCTTTGGCCCTACGCTAGAGCGTGCCTTGGTGACGTTCCATCTCAGTCGTCAGGCCTACACCTTGTGGCACATTGAGTATGAGATGCCTCAGATTTGGTCGTATTGGCAGCGGCTGGACAAGGAACTTAGCGAGGCGCAGACTGCGCCTTCCGACGTGGCACTTCTACAGGGACTCGGGAAGGATGATTTACGCCATCTGCTCTCTACTCAGTACAATACGAACAAACTCATGGATCACTTCCACGAGATTGTAGTTCGCCTGCGACGACATCTGCCTTACAACTTTACTCTAGTTCTGAGTGTCTTCGAGCTCATTCGTGATGAATTCGTTCGCCGAGCACGTAAATTTGATCGACAGGTGGCCGAGTGCTATCCACACGAGAAGATTAACATTACCGTAGAAGACATTCGAGCGTTGTTCCCTAAGGCTCTACCCGAACTGAATGCCGCGTCAGGATCTCTAGTCTCGATTCCGACGACGTTCTCAGGGCCTAGTACAAGGCTTGACTCGACTACCCGAGGTGCACAAGCCGATCCTCCAAGCCGCGCTAGTCGGCTATTTTCTAGGTTGGGCTTTGGCTCCAAAATCGGAAGCTCCAGTGGAGCGGCAGCCGCTTCATCTGGACCCACATCACCAACCGCTCGCCTTAAGACCAAGGGGACAGTTATTCAAGAGGAAAGCGAGTTGAGTGACATCGACTAAGGCGTGGTGCGAAGCAACGATTCAAGAGCTGCAATGTGTATTTACACAATAAACTTACTTCACTTCGATCGACTACCGTTATATAACCAAGTGGACATGGAGAAAGTGCGACTGCCGCTGCTTATTTGCCACTTTGCTTCGTACGCTTGGTCGAAGGGTTTGAGGCAGAGGTGGGTTGAGTCACTGGTGGGTTTCGCTTGGCACCGAGCTGGACAACACCCGAAGCTGCCTTGGCAGGGGGACTACTTTGCTTTGGTTGTGCAACGACGTTCAACAGGGCGAACATATCCTTCTTCTGAGGGGTGGGAGTTGTGGTGGTGATTGTCTTAAGTCTGCTTCCACCCTCAAGGTCACTGTCGTCGTCACTGTCGTCATCGAGTGAGCCTGACCCCTTGGATTGCTTCGCCTTGATAGCGATGCTGCTATCTTCGCTCTCTACTTCGCTTTCCTCGACGATCTGTTCTTCTCCTTTGGCTTCTTCCTCGGCCTCTTCTTCCTCAGCCTCTTCCTCATCTGCTTCTTCGTCTATCTCATCTTCCTCCTCCTCTTCATCCTCCTCTTCCTCCACCTCTTCCTCCACCTCTTCCTCCACCTCTTCCTCTTCCTCTGCCTCTTCTTCGTTTTCTTCCTCCTCTGCTTCTTCTTCCTCCTCTTCGTCGAATTCGGATGAGACTTCCTCATCCTCATCTTCATCATCAGCCTGAGCGGAGGGTTGAGATGGTCCGTCAGTCATGTCATCCTCAGCGAGACTAGCGTCCCTTTCCCTTTTCTCTTTCTTTTCCTTCTTTTCCTTCTTTTCCTTCTTTTCCTTCTTCTCCGTTTCCGAGTCGGTCGCGCCCACAGCACCGCCTCTGGACTCGTTCTCCACGTCACATTCGAGGCTTCGGATTTCTTCGTCGAGGGCGAATAGCTCTTCCTGATAGTGACGCATCTTGAACAGGAGATTCTTCCTCTCATTGATTGCAGTCTTGAGGCGCTGAATCTTCTGGGATTTATCATCAGACTTCTTGCTCTGGATTCGCTGAGTAGAGAGCTGCAGGTTCACGACACGACCCTCAAAGAAGCAGAACGCCTTACCCTTGTAAAACTTTTGAGCGCGATACTCCTCAGGCGACAGCTTGAACTTTTTGTTGTCTCCGGAATGCTTCTCCTTGCCAGGCTTTTGTTTAGCCTCTTTCTCAGCTTGCTTTTGGTCCCACTCCGCTGCGAGAGCATCGGCCTGAGCACGGTCTGCATTGTGCGCGTCCAAGATTTCACGTGCTAACTCGTCAGGCTTGCACGAAAAGAAACCAAAGCCCTTGCTATTGCCCTTGGTGTTTATCACGAGACGGAAGTTATGAATACCGAACTTGGCCAGGTACTTGTGGCGCGCGAGTTCGTTTTCCGAACGAGCCAAGTGCTTCAGCAGCTCTGACATATCCTCCGTGATGACAGGATCCTCGAGCACAACATCATCATTGGTGGGCTCCTCCCTGGCGCTCTTCTTCTTCTTCGAAGACTTCTTAGTCTCCTCATCGATCTCGAGCTTCGCATCAGCATTCTCTGTCTCTCCCTGCTCCTGCTGCTTTTTCTTAGGTTCGAGGACGTGCTTCTTAAGCTCAGCAACAAGCCAGCGGGCAATGTCGTTTTCACTGGCTGTGAAGGGCAGGCCGAAGAAGGCAATGGTGTTGGTGTCGTTCTCTCTGATGTAGAGCTCTGCGGTCTTCTTGTTCAGGAGCCGCTGGTTCACAAGAACAATCTTCACCTTTTTCTTCTTGCTCTTCTCACCCTTCTGCTGCTTGTTATACTTGATGTCACCGCCAGCATCCTGGGGTCCCGCCTGGCTATCTCGACCATCTCGCTTCACGAAATCCTTCTTCTCCCGGCGCTTCTCCTGACCCTCCGCACTTGTGCCGTGCGGACTTCGGTCCTTAGCGTGTTTCTCGGACTTGTCTTTGGAGCGGTTATCCCATTTGTGCGAACCACGGTCTTTCTGACCCTGCTTCGCCCCGTTGTGCTTGTGTGATTTGTTGAATTTCGGGCGCTCGCCTTGTGTCTGGCCGTGGTTAGCCTTGTGGGGGTGATTGGGCTTCTCGGATTTGTGCTGTGTTTGTGACTTGTTGGAGTCTTTCTGTGGCTTGTTTGCCTTAGCAGTGTTGGAATTTGGGTTAGATCCCGGTTTTGCATCCATTGATGCTGTTTGATCACTCATCAGATCTGCAAGATGACGCTGTTTACACGATGCAGCAATTCTTCGGAATGCTCGGAAAAACCCCAAAATCCTGCAGGTTGGTGGGTGTGCCGGTACTGCACACCCCATAGACCCCCACCATCGGATGCAGTGGCTGCCCAAACGCTCCCTGCTCCAACAGCTCGACTGGACAGTCCCGGGCGCGCGCGTGAGACTCGAATCATCAAATTCTGACGTCAAAAGTCGGCTCTTTGTCACGCTAGAATGGGAATGGATTTTAGAGGGTAGTATCACGTGTCGACTCATGTTTTGAATTATTTCCACGTATTGCATCTAGACTAAGTCAACGCGCCGATTTGATCCCCTCGATTAGGCATCTAAGCCCGTGAAATTCACCTCAACACAGATTTCCAGCTTACGTCTACTCGAGTTTGGGCGTTCCCAGCATCAAATCGACGCAACCATGACGGACTGGCGCGCGAGCTTCGATGATCTCGTCAGGCTCCAGACCACGGCCAAGACCATGGCTTCCACGGACCAGGTTGTGAGCGGATTGTCTCGTAGCGTTCGCGATAAATTGGTTCGACTCGAGGTCCAGCTGATTAAGACGCTTGACGCGGAGGCACGCGCGGAGCAGGTGTGCGAGATTATTGCCGCAGGAGGTCCCACAGAACTTGAGACTCCCTCACCCGCCGATGCACGCAAGGTAGGTGGCGGGGTACTGGCCAACAAACCCTTTGACTACACCACCGAGCAGACTTACAAGAGAATCTTCGAGATACTCAGACGCACGCCTCAGCTCCTATCGCACACACTGCTGCAGTGGAATGGTAGACTGACCAAGTCCCCTAGCGAACACTGGTTGTTGCCGAACCTCAGCGAAAAGATGGCCAAAACCTCGTTCGTGCGCGCGCTCCTCAGAGATGTCGTGGGTCAGAATGTCCCGCCATCGCTTGATCGTAGTCTCTCACTCGTTAGTTCTGCATCAAGTGCTAACCCTGCAGGCTCTTCCCCAGCTATGTTCACTGCATCTACAGTCGATAACACCATCACTAACTTCATGGTTCTGTACCTGGTCGACTATGCCAAGAATGAAATCATGAAGGAAATCAGTGCCGATACGAGTGAGAAAGATGGCGAAGCAGCTGACTCAGGAGCGAATGACGTAACGCATGCGAAGGGTAAGACTGTCACGTGGCACTCCGGCAAGTTCTTTGAGCGCGACACAGTACCTGCCGTGCTAATTGAGTACTTCATTCGACTTACATGCAGAGCCTATCTGGATGTGCTGCTGACACCCATCCTCGAATGGATCTATGCGAATGAAGCAGTGGATCTCAATGCTGATCTGCAGCATATCCTTCGCCGTGGCATGCGACCTATTGCGACCGGTCAAGATGCGCAGCAGGCCTCAACGAAGCCATCCAAGCCAACCCAGCTTGAGCACCTAGTCAGGGTTCTATTCGCCTCCATCGCTCAAAGCGAGCCTTTGATCCCGCAATCTCTCAAAGTGCTCGCGCGCGTTATCGGCGATCTTAGCCTCCCTCCGCCTGAACCAGCACCAGTGGCAGCATCGGTCACACAGGATTCGTCGAGTCAAGACGATGCTAATATTTCAGCACCCGCGTCTCCGAGCGACTCGACCCATCCCGACGCGAGTGCCGAGGAGAAATCCGTACATGAGGCAGTCCCAGTTGCAGCTGAGGTCCAAGAGCCTCCTGCCTTACCGGAAGGCTTATCGCGTGAACCATCCTCGGCGAGCCTGGACCACTCTACCTCCGAAGCTGCGGACAAGTCGTCCGCGTCGGGTTCGGCAGCACCGCTCCCTATGCTCAGAGTCTCGAGCAGCTCAAGTGGCCAGATCTCGCTTGCAGAGACCCCGCTCGGTGCATTCGTTCGATCCAACGTACATACCTCCTCGCCCTCGTCGGCTCAAGCCGAGTCTCCAGCACCCTTATCGGCCACATCCTCTTCGTCTCGAATCCACTCCACGGATGCAATCCCCTTCGCCGCGAATTTTGCTACTCGCAAGCGTGTTGGCTCAAATGCAAGTGCTTCGTCATCGCAACAATCGCCTGCAGCTGCCGCAACCACAAGCTCGCCATCTGTGCCTGAAGGGCTTATTGAGGTGCCTCAGGTTAACACGGCTTTGCATGCCGATCCTGTGAGTGATTTGTTCTTCATTCATGTTATTGCTGCTGCACTTAATACTCCTGAAGTATTTGGTATTGTCGAAGCCTCTCCAGTGACACCCATTGTGCGTACGAATCTGCAGTTGCTCTCGAGTATCCTCCTCAAGGCCGCTATGGAGACGTATTACCCCAGTGCGTACCCTGAGCTCTATGAGCCAGGCGACAGCTCGAAGCCTATTGCTCGGCCTGCAGGCTATCGACATGGCCTCAATGATCTCATCCAAACATACGGACCTCGATTCAAGGCGATTGCAAAGGGCTTGACCCAAACCCCATCTTTAGAGGAACTCGATCCTCACCTCTACGAAACCTCGAACAGCGAGCTCCCACGGGATTCCTCATCTGACCCGAGCTATGACGAGCTGGGACTCTACGATGCGAGGCTCGTCAAGGCTGCACGGTTTGTGGACAAAGCCCTCCGATACCATGTTGCAGAAAGCGAGAACACCCTCATTTTGATGTGTATTCAGCCAAACGACTTGGTCTCATTACACAAGGTTCTGTTGTCGGTTCACCAGCCTACGATGGTGGCTCCGCAGCCTGCTTATTCCGCTGTTTCCCACGTTCCCGATGACATCTTGAAGGAGCTCAAGGCGTTACTCGCCAAACTAGGTCCACCTGGCCAGTATGTGGCATCCTCTGGTAATCTCATTGTCCAACCAACCGGACGAAAGGACACACCTCCACTTACAGCCTCCTCCTCAACCCTACTCGAAGTCAACTTCTCAGAGATCCCGTACATTCCACCAGGCGGAGGAAGTTATCTAGTGCTCGAACTCAGCCTACCAGTTCTGCGAATGGTTTCTCGAAACCGACAGCAAATTGCTGACGAGGAAACCGCCTTCTGGACGCGTGCGATTGACATGCTGCAATCGCGTGCAGAAGCGACTGCGTCGCGTGGACCCCAAGTCGGTGACGAGAACTTCAAGTCAGAATCCGGCCAATGGCGACACCTCGCAGAGTTGCTCATGTATTTGCTTTCTATCTTACCTCCGTTGTCGACTCTAAGCTACGCTAAGGTAGCTGCAACGTTCCATGAATTCCTCGCGAAATCAGACAGTGACCCATCATCGCAGCCCACACAGTTGTTTGACATGGCTACCAAGGGACTAGCAGACGATGCGAAGGGCTTGAAAGGACTGTTGTACTCTTCACCATGGCTAGCTCTTGTGTACGCAGCTGCAGTGGTAGCATGGCGGCAGACCTCAGTGAGTGCGCAGTTCACGGTACTTGTCGAAGTTCTTGAGGCGCTTGGCAGTGCGCTACCCGCTAACTCCGACCCAGAAGCCGTCTCTCGGAAGCTCAGTACTCTACTTTCGTTGATTCGCAATTTGTTGGAAGAGCGTAGCCGTAGTACGAGTACCCTTGTTACATCCTTGGCGCTGGCTGAAGAGCAAGTCGCGATGGTTAGTGATGATTTAAGACTGCGAGAGCGACGCTGCTCGAACGTCATGCAACAGCTTCAAGCACGGCGACTCCTTGCGCACATTCTCAATCGCTTGTATGCATTGCACAAGTTCTTTGACCACAATAGTGCTGTTACGCCGAAGCAAGCCGAACAGGCGAAGCTCCAACACCAAAGGCTGTGCCAATGCATTCAAGCAGTTGCCACGCAAAACGACAGAGCGTTGCAAGGCCTCGACGTGCCAAATCTGCAGCAAATCGTCGCTGCAGCCAACTTTATGCTCAAGTCGCCCCTCAGTGCATTTTCACCATTGCCTGCGTTCGAATTGTTAAGCCATGTCGCTCCGATGTGCGGCGGTGTATTTCCTGCGGACCTGGCAAGTGAGAAGTTCATCTGCTCAGAGTGCGTCCGACGTACTGAGAAGGTTGGCAACGTGGTGCGCCAGTTTATGGCGAAGTATGTTGCAGATCCGGCTGTCATTAAGACGCTGCTGAACGGTCCCGAGCCCACCCCGGGTGCAGGACCAGCAACACCATCCACGGCTTCCCTGTACGGCACCGGTAGTGGTGGTCTCGTCCGAGGAATCGCAGGCGGTGCCCTACCCCAGCTGAAGTTAGATGAATCCGGTCCTGTTGCAACCATGGCAACGGATTACGTTATTGCTCACGTTTCGAGCAAACTGTTGATGGATTGCCCCTCCGCCGAATACCGCTCCACCGTCGATCTGGCAGTACTGCGCATGCTTTTCCCTAACTTTGCCTCCTTTTACCTTTACATGAATCAGAAGCCCACGCTTGTCGCTGATTTTGCACTCCTGAAGCCATTCCTCTTCGCAGTCGAGGAGGAGCAGAACGAGAGCGTCACATCCAACGACTCAGAGTCAAGCAAGCCCAAGCTTTCGGCCACCCAGCGAATCGAGCTTGTACGCGCACAGATTGTGCTGAATACTTTGGCACACCCAGAGGCCCATCGCGTACCCTTCATCGGCCAGAATACGCTCGTGCAGTGCGTCCGAGAGGTACGCAAATTCTTGTCTTCGAGATCGCCACACGCGAAGCTCCGAGCACTATATGCTCTTCGATCGAATATCTCTACGATTCTGAACACGCCTTCCGTTGCATCCCAACCGCCTATGGCATTTAGTAGCGCGGATTCTTTTGACGCCCGAAAGGATCCCTTACAGCTACTTTCGAACGCGGCTTCCTTCGCTGCCGACATGTCAGGGACTTTCACTTCGTTCCCCTTCCGAACCGTGACAAAGGAGCAGTATCTTTCTGCCAATACGTCGGCCAACACACTGGGAATCGCGCTCCATCCACAAGTCTTTGCGTCACTGGCTGGTTCATTGCATGCCGCTCGCAGCAGCCTCGCAGAGGGCTCAACAGTGGAAGCTGAGGGCAAGGCTGGAGAGGAGCTCGAGGAGGACTACAATCGTGACGACTGCTTCGAGGATGAGGAGCTGCAGGACTTGGACGCGATCACTGCGAATCCATCTTCGCTAGTTCCTGCCGATGCTATCTGGTATTCGAGCAAGCTGGGACGCGACTCAAATCATCGTACATTATCCTATGATCAAGCATTGCGTATCCTAAAATCGTCTTCGCCGAATCCAGTCAGCGCGTCCACTCCGACAGCGGCGGATGCAGAGCCTTCTCCCAAATCTTCATCATCTAGCGATCTGGCTAACTCGGGCTCCCAAACGGAGGGACCTACCGAATCGGTTTCATCTGCATTTTCAGAAGCAGACCTTGCGATCGTTCGCGAAAAGCTTGCAACGACCTGGAGGCCTGGGTATCAGGGCAGTGCTGAGGATTACATGCTTGTACTCTGCTATGTTCTCATTTGTGCGCAACCCAAGCGCCTGTTGACGACTGTCACTTTCTTGCGTTTGATGCTCGCAGCCACAACCAGCATGAAGAGCTACATTGACTTGACAGTTGCTGTCAAGTGCCTGCAGACTACTGTCGATCGTCTTCGGGAAGCCGCACGTCGTGTCCACACGGTGCTCAAACAGGAGGGCATCAACCAAGCGCGTGAGCGCTTAGCGCAGATGGCGCAGGATCTGGGATTCAAGCCTCATCTGGTTGAGAAGGGTCTCTCCTTCATGAGTCTGACCCAGCTTGCCTCGCCACCCAACCAAGCACTGGAGATTCTGATCGAGATTCTGACATCCCCTGCTTTTGCCTCCAACTAGAAGGCAGAGCCTGCTTAGACAGGAGCTAGAAGCCCTATCTAAGCTATCATATTTGTTTGCCAAATGTAATCACACCCTCATCAAATACACTCGAAGTTGCGTCCTTGCGCAGGTCCTCATCCAACTTTCTGTGCCCGCGCGTGTCATTGATTTGCAGACGAGCACGTAATTTGAATTGTGCAATTAATTGATCACTTCATGCTCTTGAAGTGGTGCGCTGTTCAGGCAAAGCGGACGGCGCAGTCGCCTTGCACACCAGTGCAAATGCCAGTCACCACAAGCCTCGCGAGACCCTCTCGCAAAATGCTGCTGACGCTGAGTCACCGCTTACGCCGACATAAAAATTCGATGCAACCGAGGGATAATTGAGCAAGTTGAAAAAGAGTATTAGAAGACGAAATTCTAACCATGAGGTAAGTAGCATGGACATGATATTGTGTTATTCTACTGGATACCACCCGTTACTACGCATTAAACAAATTTTTATTCCCGTTTATCGAGAGATATCCCGTCAAATTGGACAAAAATACCCCTCTGATTTTTTATCCACTCCTCGGATTCCCAACTTGCGGAGTGCGGCTCGGTTTTCTGCTCGTTTCCGGGCCTCCACGCCCATGGCTCGACAAGTGCGTCCCACATTCGCGCTCTGACCAAGACCCTCTTTTTGCTTGGACACTGATCCTTGGGCTGTAACTGCCACCACGCGAGAAATCAAGCCGAAACAAGGCGAGATCGGTAGCTCCTCAGGCAGATCGGGCTGGGTTTCCGGGCCAGGACGGATAGCGGGATTGACCAATTTGGCGGAATGGGGACTGGCCTATTCACGGGGTTTTCGAGGGGATGTGGAGTGTGATGCATTAAATGCACATGGAACCATTGCTCACGAATGATGTCTGGCACGTGTGCCTGTTTTGCACATCTTCCCTGCGAACCTATAGCAAAGTTCCTCCTATGCGATGGGCCGAGAACTCGGAAGAGGCCTGGTTGAATGTTGATGTTGAGGCCAAGAACAACAAGTGCGAGGTCAAGATTGAGGCCGACAAGTTCACATACTCCTGCGCTGACCCCGAGTACTTTGTTTCTTTCCCATTGGCTGGTAAGGTGAACACTGAGAAGTCCTCCTTCGCTGTCCGCGCTCGCGGTGTCGAGGTCCGCTTCGTCAAGGAGGAGAAGGGCTACTGGGAGAAGCTCACTCCTGAGCAGTCCAAGTACAAGCACCAGCTCAAGACTAACTGGGATCTCTGGACCAACGAGGATGATGAGGAGGAGGCCAAGGCTCCTGCCGCTGACTTCGGTATGGGCGGCTTCGGTGACTTCGGTGGTCTTGGCGGCCTCGGTGGCATGGGCGGCCTCGGTGGCATGGGCGGCCTCGGCGGTGCTGACGGTATGGACTTCTCCAAGCTCCTTGCACAGATGAACCAGGGCGGTGACGACCTCCCCGGTATGGACGAGGACGATGTCGCTGCTGATGACGAGGCTGAGGAAGAGCCTGCAGCTGCTGCGGAGGCAGGGGAAGAGCCTGCAGCTGCTGCGGAGGCTGCTGACAAGTAAGCGTGCGTCGATTAGTCAAGCACACGGTGACGTATGCAATGGCCACACTGTAAATCGACTCATGGCTCGTTGCTTGCGCCTCACAGCGGCAATCCACTGTTGTGAGACCCTCTTTCTACATTCATTCCCTCCGCGTACATTTCTTCGGCGCCCGCTCCAATCCGGCTCGCCCCTGATTACCTCGTTGGATTGATTCGACGCCCAACGCACACAAGGACATCACATAGGCACCTCACAAAGACTTCTTACTGGATTACCCTGCAGTGAAGTTCGACTTGGACTTTATTCTCGGACTGGTTCGGTGTTTTTGCTTGCTTCACTTTCTTTATTTATTCAAAGCTGCCTGGGCTCATTATCAGGATGTGTAACAGACTCGCAGACGGGAAAAGTACTAACGCCTGGAGGTGTTCCTTCGTCACGGTGCTTAACCTTTTCTGCATCGACACCCTGCACGCCAGTGTCACGAGTTGCACCCCTCCTGGTTCAGGTAGATGTTGCGAGTTGTGACTCCCTCGCTCTGGTCGGGGGGACCTGCTCACAGCGGCAGCAACAACAACCCACAGACGAGGATAACACTCAGCAACACAAAGACAAACGAAACTAAGGCCTGGATAAGCAAAAGTGGACCTTCATAAAATAATCCAGTATGTGTTAACGAGCTTAAGTAAGTTCGAGCCACAGACTGATGTCGCACAACGCCACAGCATACACTTCGATGATTAAAAGTAAAAGGACTGTATTACAAATAACACGGGAGATGCTTTGTGCGCCGACAGTGAGGAAAACATGCACAAACAAAAGAAAGCCAAGGTGAAGTGCCTCACCCCATCATCCTTTCGACTAAGATGGTCTTCCCCTCCAGTCGCCTCTTCCTTACTCCTGAGTGTGTCTCCTATGAGCGTTGTCCTCAAAGGGCTACACACAGCGATCAGTCATCATTCGCAAAAATTTAAGCGACGGTGATACCAGTGGGGTAAGCAGTATCGGAAAGCATACCGCACTCACCGCAGACGGTGAGGGAGGTAGGACCGTTCTCGCAAACATAACCGTGCTCAGGAGTAGGATCGGTACCGCAGACCTCGACATCACGGCGAGCAAGGCGGATGTAACCGTTCTCACCCCAGTTAGGACCCCAGGAGTTACGAACGATCCAGTACTTCTGGCCGTTGGCCTCCTCACCGTAACCCTCAAGAACGACGGCGTGGTTGACATCGACGTTGTCGAGGTTGTTGGAGCAGCCGTTGAAGATACCAGAGTCGTAGAAAGCCCAAGCGGAAGCAGCAACGGAGATGACCATAGGACCGTTCTGGATACCATCGAGGTGAGAGTTGAGGTCGTTGGTGGGGAGCTGCTTGTAGCCCTTGTTGCGGAAGACAGTGGGCATGGTAGCGTTGGGGTAGTAGCAAGTACCAGTGCGAGTGGTGGTACCCGAGGTGTAGGGGTAGGAGCTCTCAGCAGTGATACCAACGGTGGAGGTGTACTCGTAAGCGATCTCAGCAGTTGCACCCTCGCAACCACCAGTGCCACCACACTTGTGGGGGTTAGGAGCGCAGGAAGTGATCTGCTGGGGAGAGAGAGTCACGAGCTTGCCAGTGGCCAAAGCAGCGTGCGACTCGTAGCAAGCAGTGGCAGCGAAAGCCCAGCAGGAACCGCACTGACCCTGGTTCTTGACAGGGGTGGTGATGCCCTTGGTGCGCCAGTCAATGGACTTGGGGTAATCCTTGGTCTTGTAGACCTTGGGGAACTCAGGGACGAAGGAGGTCTTGAGGTTGCGGTGCTTCATGGCGAGGCCCTGAGCGTAGCCGGTGTACATCGAGACGAACTCCTCCTGGGTGAGGTCAGCGAAGTGGTTGACGTTCATGTTGTAGGTGCGGTGAGGGTTGGCGTTGTGGGCCTTGATCATGGCGAGGTTCTTCTCGAAAACCGACTTGCGGTACTCGTACTCAGCAGAGGAGGTAAGGAGGTGGCTCTTCTTGTACTCGCGGATGAAGTCCTCGTAGGAGTAGTTGTCGAGCTGGTGCCATTGGGTGCGGCCCTCAATGGGGGTGGGGATAGCAGGAGTGAACTCCGCCCGGCGGGAGCGCAGGACGAAGCGAGCGCTTGCGATCGCCATCATGGCGGCCACAAGGCAGGCAATCAAGACAGTGCTGCGGCGCATTCTAGAGAGGAGCAGGTGAGCCAACGGGGAAAGGAAGCGTAAGCGGACGGTGTGAGGGAATAGGCAACATCAGGTGGTATGACAGAGTTAGTGGGGGGTCGCTTCAGCCCATGCCAAGCACCTCAACACAAGACATTTACCATGCTGTTCGAACAAGTGCACGTTTCATGGGTTGGAAAAAGCGCTTTTTGGAAAATAAACTGGGTCTCCGTAAGCGAATTTCGCGAGGCTCGGAGGGGTTCTCGATATCTCACGCAATTGCGCTCACTAAGATATAACAGTTCCCTCGCGAACCCCACGAAAAAGCCGCAAAATAGTGCGCATGTGAACTGTTTCCAGCTCGAAGGATTTCAAGCGGACGTCAATTGCGGCAGTATTTGCGGGGTTTCGCTGGGAACTGCGCCGTGATACCACACTAAACTATCACTCGCAAGTTAAATACATCGAATGGCAGCAGAATGCAAGCTTGACACACGCAGGGTGCCTAGAAAATCCCTATCCAAATTGTTGATTCTAAGCGCTATTTCCACGACAAATTTCCATCCTGCCGCATTCGGGGGTGCCGGAATGCAAATGGAGGACGTGGAGCGAAATGAGCCACGGGGACAGGAGTCGAAGCGAGAGCGGGGGGCTTGTGACGTGATTGTGCATCAGGCGGACCTACCGTTCAGCGTGAGGATAGGACGGATGGCGTCGAAGCACTACATGGTGTGACACGGCAGTTGGGCCAGTAGATGCGCGTGAGGACCGGGAGAATCGCTCGCGTGAGATCTCGCTGAGGAAGAATTCTGGAGTATAACCACGGTGATCTACGGAGTTGCGGTGCCACAACCAGTGACAAGAGACAAAATATGCTGGGAAACTTATATGCAACGTTCGAAGCTCTGGCACCCTCCACTCCACTTGCACCACACAACGCAAACGCAGCGCGTTGCAGTCAAGAGGAATCAGTGGCGGGTTCCCGCCTCGGGGGGGGGGGGGGGGGGGGGGAAAAAAAAAAGGGCAGCCACCCGACCCCCCCCACAGCAAAAAAAAAAAAGGGAAAAACCCACTG
>Ga0180217_1000948_pt1 | contig 36565 bp, 23 predicted proteins | sample eDN3rd37CBELigOP_FD_128521 | JGI IMG/M metagenome (GOLD analysis project Ga0180217, IMG submission 128521) | Enriched Organic Plus compost microbial communities from Emeryville, California, USA - eDNA 3rd pass 37_C BE-Lig OP (version 2) (version 2) ... | reverse complement strand
GGATCGACGTGAAAACGGGTACAACTGTACTTCACGAAGTGAAGCAGGCAGGCTTCTATGGTCTGGCAAACGCGGCATTGTCGGGTAAAAAAAACGGTAGCGGGTTGGATGTACGCGTGTTGGTCAGAAAACAGTCTCCGCTCTTGCGGCAGCAGGTACAAGCTGGAAAGACAATTTCCCTGGATACGGAGATCGGTTGGTTGCAACCGGGCGATGTCATCGAGCTAGAGGTGGTAGGAGAGGGTAGTGCAAATGCAATATTGGCATATGATGTCCTTTTTCTGGCACAGACTGATATCCAAACCCAGATTGAACAAGCCGTTTCCCGCAAAGAACCGATAGCTTACATATATCCCGGCCGTTACTATGTGCGACCAGATCGAAAGGCCGGTATATTTTTGCATGACCTTTCTGATCTTACTGTCCATGCCTATGGAGTGGAGATGATTCTACGGAGGACATCCCAACGGATATTGGATGTGCAACGTTGTACGAATGTGGCTGTGAAAGGATTTGTTGCCGACAACGATCCCCTGCTTTTTCCACAGGGAACGGTAGTGGCTGTTGCGGAAAACGGTACATGGATAGATATAGAACTGCACGAGGGGTATCCGGTACCTACCGGCAAAGCTGCCGACCGCGCTATGGTGCATGACCCGGCAACCCTTTATAGAAAGAAGTTGGCCAAAGACCTCAATCCGACATCTGTTGAACAGCTCGACTCTACGATATACCGGGTTTCTATAGGAGCACGGAACCTGATAGATCATGGTTGGGCACTGGGAGACTACGTGAGCTTGACCAATCCGGGAGCGGGTGGTAGCTGTTTTATTTATGAAAGCACGCGCTTTAAGCTGGAAGATGTCACGTTATATTCCTGTGCAAGACATTTCAGTATCTTTGAGAAATACGCGTCAGAAAATGTATATCGGAATGTAGCGATAAAGCCCGGTCCGCGTCCGTTGTTAGCTTCCATAAACCGTTTACGCAGTACACACTCGGACGGAATTCATAGCAAATACGCCACTATCGGTCCTCGGATCGAAGATTGCCATTTTGAAGCATTGGGGGATGATGCAGTGGCCATCAATGGAAGTTTCAGTATTGTTATGGAAAATTCGGGAGGAAACACAGTTAAAGTGGCCGCCCATGAAGAATCTTTGCGTGTAGGAGACAGGATTCGCTTTTATACGAGTTCGGGCGAGATACAGTATCGTAAAATTATCGGCGCAACGTCGGTTCGAGTAGAAGATCCCGCGGCTATGAGAGCATTTGTTGTCAAGCATTACCCCAGATTAAAATTTCCTGGAGGTTATAAATATGTGACATCACTTGAACTTGATTCCGTAACGCATGTTTCTGAGGGTAATCTGCTGGCCAATATGGACCGCAACGGAAATGGGTTTACCGTGCGCAACAGCAGGATAAAAAACGGTCGGGCCAGAGGAATTTTGATCAAAGCCTCTGACGGTGTGGTAGAGGGAAATCATATCAGCCATCTGGCTTTACCGGGTATTATACTCGCTGCGGAAGCGACCGCATTTATCGAATCGGACATGGTATCCGATGTGGTCGTACGCAACAATATTATTGAATCCGTAAAAGAGAGCGCGCTTAATCCGGAAGGGAAAATACAGGCAGGAGGACTTGTCGTTGTCTTTGCCAACCAGACTATTAAAGGGCATCACCGTATTCGTATTGAGGGCAATCAGTTTATTAATATTCCCGGTGTGAATATACAGGTTAGCAATGCCACTGATGTTAAGGTTGACCGCAATGTTTTTATCCGTTCACACCACGAGGAAAGCCTTGCCGGAAAAAATGTTGGGGTAGATAACAGTGCGCTGATCTGGATGGACTATGTCGATGGAGTAACCCTTGGAGCAGGAAAAGATGCTAATGTGTACCAAAATATCGGTAAGTATGCCGATAAGGCTCATTTGGTTCGTTTTACGGAAAATGCCGAACATGTAAAGGGTGAGGTTTATCCCAAATAATCTATTGACGGAATATAAAAACAAGTAGTTGCGGAGAATAATATGCATAAAACATGGATTAAAATAACAGTAGTCCTCTTGCTACTACAGGGGCTGACGGTAGGGACACTTTTTTCGCAGTCTCAGCGTTTCAAGGATCTGGCTGCTACACCACCTATGGGATGGAATAGCTGGAATTGGTTCGGTAAGCATGATATCAACGAACAAATGATACGAGAGGTAATTGACGCTATGGTATCTAGCGGCCTTCGGGATGCTGGATACGACTATGTCGTCATAGATGGAGGTTGGCGTGACAGAAAATTGGGACCAAATGGTGAACTGTTGTGTCACTCCGTCAAATTTCCGAATGGTATCAAACCTCTTGCGGACTATGCGCACAGCAAGGGATTGAAGATCGGTGTACATACTGTACCTGGTACGCATGACTGTGGAGGTGATCCTGTGGGAGGCTATGGGCATGAGGAGGTACATGTCAGGCAATTTGTCGATTGGGGGCTTGATTTCATCAAGCTGGATAGATGTCAGTTTCGGAAAGGAGATTGGAACGAAGGCCTCGTCAAAGAGCTGTACACCAAATGGAGTAAACTCATTCAGGAAAGTGGCCGGGATATGATCCTCAATATCAGTGCGTATGAGTACAGGGACTGGAATCCAGAGGCCAGCCAGATGTCGCGCACCACCCTCGATATCGCCGCTAAAGTGACCGGAGGTGCCAACTTTATAGACGAGAAACCTGTAAAGAACTTTCTAAGTATCATGACAATAGCCGAACAGAACAATGCGGTCGCAGAACATGCCCGTCCTGGCTATTGGAATGATCCGGATATGATGGTCACCGGTGATCAGGGGCTGACTTTGGAGGAACAGAAAGCACATTTTGCCCTATGGTGTATCATGTCTTCTCCGCTATTTTTGGGTAATGACCCCCGAAATATGAGCGATGCAGAAAAAGAGATTATCCTTAACAAAACAGCCATTGCCATCAACCAAGATCCGACCGAGCAGGGTGCACGGATCCAACAACAGGGGGATGTGGAGATTTGGGCAAAAAAACTGAGTAACGGGAAAGCAGCCTTTTTGCTACTCAATTGTAATCCGCAAAAGAGTGCTTCTGTTTCTCTCAACCTGTCCGAAACAGGTATCACAGGCAAAGTCCGCATACAGGATGTATTTGCGCAAAAACATATAGGGACATTTTCTGAGAAGTTTTCCCGGAAAATACCTCCTCGGAGTAGCTTATTTATATTAGTACAACCATGATAAGATTAAAAAGAGAACAAAAAATGAAAATTTTTAGCGTTATATTTTTCGTGATGGTCACGCTAATGTGCCATGCACAATTGAGGTTGCCACACTATTTTGCTGACCATGCGATACTTCAACGCGAACAACCCATCGTATTCTGGGGATGGTCTAGTCCGGACAAAGAGGTGTCTGTCTCCTTAGGCGGCAAACAGTACAAAACTACCACGGGCAGGGACAGTATCTGGAGGGTTACCTTTCCGGCGAGAGCCGCTGGCGGTCCCTATAAGATATCTATAGAGGCCGATGTGGAAAAGATCGCTATCAATGACATTTATTTTGGTGATGTCTTCTTTTGTAGCGGACAGAGCAACATGCAATTTCTGATGGGAAGGGAAGCCTACCGATCGGACGAAAAACAAGATTATCCCTTGATTCGCTCTCTGCACGTCGCTCGGAAGACCGCCATATCCCCATTAAAGGACACTTACAAAGCCGAGTGGATCATCGCGACCAACAAAAACCTCAACCGTCACTCGGCCGTAGCCTACTACTTTGCCAAAGAAATTCACGAATCAGAAAAAATACCTATAGGTATCATTCATGCCTCCTGGGGAGCTTCTACCATCGAGACATTCATGTCTCCTGCATCATTGATGGATTTTTCCGAAGCAAAAAACCAGGTAGAAAAAATCACTCCAGAGTTTGTGGAAAACACGCGCAAGGCCAACGAACGCTTATTGCGGGAAAATCCGGGTGTCAAAACTCCTAAAGGCTTTGTCAATATAGATAATCGCTATCCCACTATGGTATACAACAGCATGATCGCTCCGTTTTTTGCCTATCCGATCAAAGGTGTGGTGTGGTATCAAGGAGAGGGCAATGCCTTTGTACCTATATGCTATGAATACGAAGGTATGCTCAGTAACATGATCACTTCGTGGCGTGCATCTTGGAAAAACAAAGATCTGCCCTTCTTCATTGCCCAACTTGCCAATTATGGCAAGGTTGTCGAAAAACCCGAAGCCTCGGCCTGGGCTGTGGTACAAGAGGCTCAATTTAAAGTGAGTCAAAATATGCATCATGTCAGAACTGCGATTGCCAATGATATCGGCGAGGCGAAAGACATTCATCCTAGGAATAAAAGAGATGTGAGCAAACGTCTTGCCGCACAGGCCTTGGAGCTGATGTATGGACATAAAGAAATGGTAGCACAAGGTCCTGTACTGAAAAAAGCTATACGCAAAGGCCATGTATTTGAGCTTTCGTTTGAACATGTCGGTGGTGGGCTTGTGGCAAAGGACGGAGCTCAGGAACTCTATGGCTTTGCACTCGCAGGCGAAGACAATCAGTTTTATCGAGCGAAAGCAGAAATCAAAGGGAATAAGGTAATCGTGTACAGTGAACATGTAACGAAACCCGTATATGTGCGATATGCTTTTGAAAATAATCCGGAGAAAATCAATTTTTACAATAAAGAAGGATTCCCTGCCGCGCCTTTCCGTACAGATCGGTTGAAAGATGCCGTCAAGCGGGTTTGATAGAGAAGAGAGGACAGAGGATAACTGACAATGAACAGTGAAATACGTATGATTACTATAATATAATATATGACACAAAACAAAAAAACAATGAACAAAAGACAGTATCACAAACCTATATTAAGCATAGGTATGGGGCTATTGGTAGCATTTTTTGCCAGTTGCAATTCAACAAAAAAAAGCCAGGGCAAGTCAGATTTGCCCAATATCGTCATCATCAATATGGATGATCTGGGCTACGGTGATGTGGGAGCATATGGAGCAGAAGGTGTATCGACACCCCATATGGATAGGTTGGCCAATGAAGGTATCCGTTTCACGAACGGCTATGCCACATCTTCGACCTGTACACCCAGTCGCTTTGGTATGTTGACAGGTGTGTATCCTTGGCGCAATAGTGACGCCAAAATCTTGCCGGGTACGGCCCCTTTGCTGATCGATACGACTCAGCAGACATTGCCAAAGATGCTTAGGAAGGCCGGATATCGTACAGGAGTAGTCGGCAAATGGCATTTAGGGCTTGGCTCAGGCCATGTGGACTGGAATCAGCATATATCGCCAGGTCCAAATGAAGTCGGATTCGATGAATCGTTTATCATGGCTGCTACACAGGATCGTGTGCCTACCGTATATATTGAAAACGGTCGTGTGGTAGGATTAGAAGCCGATGATCCCATTGAAGTAAGTTATGAGAAAAATTTTGAGGGACAGCCTACAGGTAAGGAAAACCCCGAACTGCTGCGGATGAAATGGCATCATGGGCACAACAACAGTATCGTAAATGGTATTCCACGTATCGGCTATATGAAAGGTGGAGAAAAAGCGAAATGGGTAGATGAGGACATGGCAGATACGTTTTTGGCAAAAGCCCAATCTTTTGTGAAAGAACACAAATCCTCACCGTTCTTTTTATACTTCGCCTTGCATCAGCCTCACGTACCTCGTACGCCACATCCGCGATTTGTGGGAGCGACCTCGATGGGACCTCGTGGAGATGTGATCGCAGAAGCCGATTATTGTGTAGGTGCTTTCTTGAAGACATTGGAAGAAGAAGGTTTGCTTGAAAACACGCTGATCATCTTTACGAGTGACAATGGTCCTGTGCTGAATGACGGATATTATGATGATGCCGTAGAAAAAGTTGGTAACCATCGTCCTACAGGCCCACTTCGGGGAGGAAAATACAGCCTTTATGAAGCTGGATTCCGTGTGCCTTTCCTGGTGTATTGGAAAGAAAAAATCCAACCACAGGTGTCGGATGCTGTCGTCTGCCAGCTTGATTTTTTGGCCTCGTTTGCAAAACTGACCGGCCAGCAAATAGAAGGGACGGATAGCCGTGACTATTTAGATGTTTTCCTGGGCAAAAGCCAGCAGGGACGGGATGCGTTGGTGCTAGAAGCCAATTCAAGGACACTGTTGCGTGAAGGAGATTGGGTTATGATTCCTCCCTACCGAGGAGTTGCTGTCAACAAGCAGGTGAACATAGAATTGGGTAATTCGGACAAATATCAGTTGTACAACCTAAAAGAGGACATCGGTGAGCAGACTAACCTGATAGAAAAAGAACCGCAAAAGTTGGAAGAGATGAAAAAAAGATACGAACAGTTGAGAGGAAGCAATCAGAAAGAAGTAAAAGAATTGGAATTGCATTAATTAAAGGTAGAGGCTGTCTCAAAAGGTCGCCGAATACTGAAAAAATGCGTCATTGCTTGCCTACCGCAGGTAATAACGCGTTTTTGACATCACCGTCATTGCGAGGTCACGAAGCAATGACGGTGATGTTTGGCTTTTTAGACACTCCCGAAATGACTATACAATAGGGGGGTTCGGAAGAGCTGAGGTAATGATCAAGAATATAGACGTTGAGATTTGCCGGAACTGTATGAATGTGTCGGTTATACCAATGTTCTTGTCGGGGTTTTAGTTTTTACAATGACTTTCTGATGACAACCTTTACCGGATCGCGTAATGTGACAGCTTTTCCATTTAGGATAGCATTTGCAGCTTCTTCACCCATTTTATAGAAATCAGGACTGATGACCGTGATACCTCCTTCCAACACCTCTTTTATGGCGGTGTCGTTGTAAGAAATCAGGCCAATGTCTTCACCGAGTTTCCAGTCCTTCTCCCGGCAGAATTTGATAACATTCGCATCATCTTGGTCGTACCTGTTGAACGTGATGTATGCATCGCCCTTTTTGAAGGAAGACCTTTCCACACTGTGGAAGATGATATGGTTCTTCTTGTGCTCCTTGGCGAATGCTTCAAATCCGTCAATCAGGTCTTGTGCGTGAAAGGCCTCTAAAGGAGCGACAAGGACCAAACGTTTGTATTTTTCCAACTGAGGTAACAAGGTGACTAACGAATCCACAAGAGCAGATTTATGATCTTGATAGATGCTGCTGTATGTTCCTTCCAGACCATGCTCATGGCGGTCAATGATAATCCGTTTATGGGGTGGGATTTTGTTCAGGATTGATACAGGATTTTCGCGGAAGAAAGTAGTCACCACAAAATGGGTATAGCTATTTAGGTTTTCTTCCACCAGCTTTTCGAATACCTTAAAGTTATGATGATGAAAAAATACATCTACTTCTGCTTGACCGTTTATCGTTTCCAAAAAACCTTGATAAACCCGATCACGTAGGATATTCATTTTGTCCAATATCAAACACACCCGATAAGGTTGATCTAGTTTTAGGCGTTTGACGTAATATCCTTTGCGGTATTCCGATTCGATAATCCCCTTTTCCAAAAGATATTGTAAGCCTTTCAGCGCAGTTTTCTTGCTGATACGTAAATCTGCTGTTAGCTGGTTGAGAGAAGGTAGCCTGTCATTGATGGCCAATTCCTTTTGTTCTATCTGCACCATGACGTAATCCACCAGTTGCATGTATTTTAGCCGTTGTGTGCTACTCTTAGAAATAGAATCCGTTACCTCTTTCAATTTGGTGATAAATTAAGTGTAAAAACCCTTACAAAGCTAATAGCTTTGATTGGTTAAAACAAGTAAAGACAACAGATTAGACCAGAGTTTAAGGTTTTACTATCGTTACAAAGGAGCTCTTATTGTATGTTTTTTGGAAAAAAGTTTGGTGTTTAGTTTTTTATATCCTACATTTGATTCATAATTATAAACTACACCAGACTAAACCAGATTGTTTTGTTTGGTTTCTGACAGAAATTAGTATAATTTTTTTATATGTTAAACCGTAAACTATCTTTTTTAAAGCTGTTTCTTTGTCTTTCTATGTTGCCGATGATGTCTTCGGCTCAAAAAGAATCTGATCACAATCTCCAAAGAGCACTCGAACGCCACGACAAAGCAGTTCGTGTATTTGGTGGTACAATGAGAGATCCGTTTGTCACGCTGGCTCCGGACGGATATTATTATCTGGCTTGTACGCGTCCGCTCAAGACCTTTCCAAACAGTTTGCCGGGGATGCAATTTTTTCGAAGCAAAGACCTGGTCATTTGGGAAAAGCTGAGCCCGATATGGGAAGCGAAAGATTCAGAATACGGTAGGGAGCTGATGGACGCAGCTGCTAAACGCAATACGCATGCTGGGATATGGGCACCTGAAGTACATTTTATCGACGGGAGATGGGTTGTCGTAAATACCTCCAACATGCGGATGGCTAATATATTGGTCACAAAAGGAACAGACTTGACAGGGCCATACACTGAGCCCATGGGACTGAATGTCGGTTTTCACCGTGATCCTACCATTTTTGTGGATGATGATGGCACGAAATGGATGCTTACCGATGCGGTGGAGATACATAAGCTAAAGCCGGATTTTTCAGACTTTGACGGTTTTCGGAAACTGATCGGCCCCTCGGACCGGATCCTTGGTCACGAAGGTGTATTCGTAACCAAGATCGGTAGTAAATACGTCATGTTTGGCACGGGATGGAGTACGGACAATATGCGCCGGGGTACTTATAATCTATACTATTGTGTGGCCGATCAAGTGACAGGCCCTTATGGCCCAAGGCAATTTGCAGGAAGATATTTGGGACATGGCAATCTGTTTCAGGATAAGAAAGGCCGCTGGTGGTGTACTGCTTTCTACAATGCAGACCACCCTACGTTGACACCGGAGGAGGCTGCGACAACAGACATGAGCAACTCGGCATATACCATTAACAAGGGAGGACTCACACTTGTACCTATGGAGGTCTATGAAAAAAATGGACAGGTTGTCGTTCGGGCCAAGGATGAAGCCTATCGGTATCCAGGCGAAGATGAAGTGCAAAAGTTTGGTATAAAATAGAGTGATAGAAAAGTGATAATGGTAATAGGATTATGGCTTTAAAATAAAACAACATTATAGATGAAGACTATTTTTCGTATGAATGGATTTTTGACATTTTTGATTTTTTGCATGGTCATGTATTTTCCGGTAGCTTTGTTCGCTCAGAACAATCTCGTACTGGAAAATGATAGCCTTCTTCTCGAGTGGAAACATACGTCGAGCGGTTTTCAGCTAGCGAGGACGGTTGTTAAAAATAAAAAACAGGCCGTTTCGCTTCAGAATACTTCGGCGTCCTATATGATACTGTATTCGGATAAGGATGTTTCGATGAAACCCGACTATTCCCAATTTGATGAAAGCGTCCGAAACTTTCCGGATAAATCCTATTTTCTAATTTACGATAAATGGCATGAAAGTCTCAGTCCTGTCGCCATGAATACCGCAGGCAAGGATACAGAGTTTTTTCCACGCAAGGCACGTAAACAGGGTGATGTGTTGGTATTTGAACACACCAATGACGAAGGTATAGTCAAAGCCTCATGGCAACTGGACAAGCAATACCATAATGATATTCTCGTCGATATAGAATTTGAAGCCCAAAAATCGGGTTTTTATTCGATCACGACGCCGGTTTTGACGACGTTTGACAAAGAGGAAATGGCGTGGGGGATGATTCCGGGGCATTTTCAAGGGCGCAAGCTGAATGACAATTTGGTGCTGAGTTTTGCTTATGGACAAGGGATACCCAATAGACCAGTAGTAGTCAGAGAGCGTACAGCGACCACGTTATCTCCTTTGGTGTATACCCAAAGTGGGATCACTTTAGCTGTCATCCCCTCTCCAGGTACTGGTCGCGATCCTTGGGCGGATAGTATTTCCACACACTGGGACTGGAAGTTAGGGCTCTCCCTCATTACTCGAAAAAATCAACTATCACCTGTAGCATACCATCCCGTTTTGGGGCAGAAAGGTTCCTTTATGCAGGCTGGTGAAAAAAGAAAGTTTAGCTTTCGTTATACGCTAAAGAAAAGTGATTGGTATGATGTGTACAAGCATGCTATATACGATATATATCGGTTTTCCGATTTCCTTTCAAAAAAAGAAACGAAGAAATCGCTGACGGATAGGGTATGGGGCATGTTTGATTATGTGCGTAAAGACAGTACTTCCCTATGGCATACCTACTCCTATAAGGGATTGCAAATCGGTGCACAGGAATACAATGCTCCTGTGGTTGGCTCGCAGAAGGATGCCGTGAAAAATTCTGATTACGGGGCCATGTGGATGTTGGCACACCTCACAAAAGATAGTATCCTATTGCGTGACAGATTGCCCTATGCGCGGAATTTCAAGATTGCACAACAGGAAGATCAACAAGAGTTCTTTAAGGGATCGGCATCAGGACAATATTATCTGTGGAAAAGTAAGCGTTTTACAGAAGAATGGGGTGATTATGCAGAGCCCATTGCGTTGACCTACTATGTGATGTTGGATATGGGCAATATGCTGCTGTTTGAACCACAGGACCAGGAGTTGAGAAAACGTTTGGAAATGGGAGCGGACAGATTGTTGAAATGGCAGAAACCTGACGGAAGTTGGGCCGTAGCCTATGACCATAAAACTGGCAAAGAGGTATTTCTGGATATCAAAGATTTGAGGCCGACTTTTTACGGTATGTTGGTCGCTTATAAGATTCTGGGGAAAAAAGAATACCTCGATGCTGCAAAAAAAGGAGCTGATTGGTTTGTTAAAAATGCTACGGACGAAGGTCATTTTCTAGGTGTTTGCGGAGACTTTCGTTTTGCCCCCGATTTTGCAACGGGACAGAGTGTGCAGGCACTTCTCGATCTGTATGATATCACCTCCGATAATCGATATCTGGATGCTGCCATACGTACCAGCCGTATTTATACCGCTTCTGTCTATACACATCCTATCCCTAGCAATGCTACTAGAAATGTAAAAGGCAAAATCATGAAAGAGTGGGAAATCAGTCAGGTTGGACTTAGTTTTGAGCATGGAGGTACGATGGGATCGGCCACCCGTGTACAAGGACCAATATTGTTGGCGAGTCATGCCGGGATGTTTGTACGACTGTTCAAGATGACAGGGGACAGTCTGTACCTGGATATGGCGCGGGCAGGTGTGTGGGGCAGGGATGCTTTTGTCAACAAAAGCAATGATGTAGCTTCTTACTATTGGAATGGTCTGGACGATGGACCCGGTAAATTTCCCCATCATGCTTGGTGGCAGATAGGTTGGATTACGGATTATCTGATTTCGGAGATAGAACTGCGGGCTGCAGGAAATATTTCCTTTCCAAGAGGATTCATTGCTCCCAAAGTGGGACCACATGCCACATACGGTTTCAAAAGTGGTAAGCTGTATGGGGAAGACGTAAAGCTTTTGATGAAAAAGGGAACAATTCAAATTGACAATCCATATATCGAATACTTACAAGCTGAAAGCAGTGGTGGGAATAAAACCTTTGTGATGCTGCTCAATAACAGTGACAAATCGCAGGCATTTGTGGTGGATCTGGACTTGAAAGCAGAGAAAGGCAATGCCTCCCGTCGTGTGAATGTGATCAAAGCAAATGGAAAGCGAATCCAGTTGGATGCCAAGGAGAAGGTATCTGTGAGTTTGGAGCCTTTTGGCTTCTCTACGCTTGAAATACAACGATAGAGGTGATTACAAGAACAATTAACTAAATATATGACATATTATGAATGCAACAAAAATGTTTTTATTTAAAATGAGGCTTGTGGGCATGATCATTTTTGTGTGTTGTATGCAATGTTCCATTGCCTTCGCACAAAGTGTACAGACAGCTCGCGGTGTGGTTCTGGATGAGGACAACCGTCCACTTTCGGGTGTACGGGTGACAGAATTGGGGGCCGAAAATTCGACTTCAACCAACGAAAAGGGGGAGTTCTCCCTTCGCTTGCGCAGCAAGTCGAATCAAATAGAAGTGTCCTATATGGGTAAAGAAACCCAACTCGTGCGGATCACGAACAATCTGCCCGTACAGATTGTGATGAAAGATGTGCTTAGAGCATTGGACGAGATTGTCGTTGTGGGATATGGTGTGCAGGAGCGGCAGGATCTGACCGGAGCGATCAGCTCGGTCAATGCGAGGGATTTTGAAGATCAGCCTATCAACGATGTCAACCAAGCGATGATGGGACAAGCGGCAGGTGTCAATGTGATGAATACCTCTGGTACACCTGGTGGCGGTTTGGATATACAAATCAGAGGAATCAGCACGATAGGATCTAGCAATACACCTCTTTATGTGGTCGATGGCAACATCATACAGGTAGGGATAGACGCGGATTCGAACCCCTTGGACTTTATCAATCCGGCCGATATTGAATCCATAGATATTTTGAAAGATGCTTCTGCTGCGGCGATTTATGGATCTAGGGGTTCGAATGGGGTGGTGATCATCACAACCAAAAGCGGTAAGGAAGGTAGACCTAGGGTCAATTATAACGTAAAGGGAGGATTTCAGCAAATATTTAACCCCATAGAAATGCTCTCTCCCCAAGATTTTGCGATACTAGCCATAGAAGCTCGAAACAATACTTGGGTCGATAGAGGCGTAGGCGACCGTAGCCCATTGGATGCCGATTTTTTGAGGCCCGAATCTACGCAGACCGGTTACTTTAAGGATTTTTTGAATAGCGGGAGGCAGGGAACCGATTGGCAGAGCGAAGTCTTCCAGAAAGGGTTTTTTCAAGATCACCAAATTTCGGTATCGGGAGGCAATACAAATGTGAAATATCTTGTTTCAGGAGGATTTCTTGACAATAAAGGGATTCTTAAAAATACAGGTTTTCAACGTTATTCGGCCAGGGCTAATGTGGATGCTAACGTCAATAAGAAGCTAAAGGTCTCGATGCGGTTGAGTCCGAGCTATACCAATCAGGATTTTTTGCCAGTGACCGGTAGGTTTCACGAAGCCTATGGAGGAATTGTGCAATCTGCCCTGTTGATGAACCCTATTTTGGATGTCTATGACCCCACAAGGGAAAACGGTTATTCTACAGGCATTAATTTGATGGCTGGCTTGCAAAATATGGAAAATCCAGTTGCCAAAATTAATTCGATCAAGGATTGGAGACGGAATTTTAGCTTGATTTCCAATGCATCTGTCCTATATGATATCAGCAAGATCTTTCAGTTTTCCCTTACTGGGGGCGTCACTACTCGGACTTCGGGTCGTAATTGGATTAATCCCAGTTCGATTGGAGCCTATGGAATCCGGGCACCGCGGGACAACTCCATCGGTTCAATGCAAAATGCCAGCTTCAATTGGCAGGCTTCTGCACAACTTTCCTATAATCAGCGGTTTGGGAAGCATCGGCTTTCTGGAGTAGCTGTCCACGAAAAACAGATGAATCAATATAGCAATGTGACTGCCAATGCTTCGGCAACCTGGACAGATGAGCTGATTGTGGTAGACAATAATCTCGAAAATGTATTACGGTCGGGATCTTCTGCTATCACTGAATGGGCGATAAGTTCCTACATCGCCCGTATGAATTACAATTATGACAACAGGTATCTTATAACCGGAAGTGTCCGGGCGGACGGCTCCTCAAAGTTTGCCAATCAATGGGGAGTTTTTCCATCTGCGGCGTTGGCATGGAGAGCTTCCAACGAAAAGTTTTTAAAGAAGATCGATTGGTTGTCGGATCTCAAATTGCGGACGAGTTATGGGGTGACCGGAAATAATTCCATTGGCAACTACCAGTTTATGTCATTGATGGGTGCTTCTAGTGCTGTTTTGGGAAGTGGGGGAGAGAGTATTGTCTCCGGTATACGATTGAGTTCTGCCGGAAATCCCGATCTCACTTGGGAACAGACCAGGCAGGTGGATGTTGGGGTAGATATGGCGTTCTTCAAACGTCGTATCGCACTGACCGTAGATTATTACAATAAACAAACCAAAAATCTCTTGCTTAATCTGCAAGTACCTACCAATATGGGATTCAGCACGGTCATGACAAATATCGGTAAGGTGGAAAATAAAGGTTGGGAGTTTACGTTGAATACACGTAATCTGGTCGGTAAATTCAAATGGAACAGTGATTTCAATATCACCTTCAACAGGCAAAAAGTACTGGCTTTAGGTCCTGAGGGAGATCCTTTGTGGGGAAGTTCTATTTATTTGGAAAATACACACATCACACGGGTAGGGGATCCGATGGGATTATTTTATGGATTGAAAGTATTGGGCATATACCAAAATCAGGCGCAGGTAGACGCTTTACCAGGTATCTCCTCCGGGGTAGCGAGATCCCGACCGGGAGAGTTTATCTTTGAGAATGCAGATGCATCCGATAACGAGATTACGCTGGAGGATCGTACTATTGTAGGTAACCCACATCCTAAGTTTGTTTTTGGTTTCAGAAATGGATTTGCCTACAAGAATCTTACACTGAACATCATGTTGAGGGGAAGCTATGGTGCAGATATTATCAACTTGAACTTCAGTAATATCCCTTACAGTCTACAGACCAATGGACATGTCAAATTAAAGAACAGATGGAAATCGGAGGCTGAACCGGGAGACGGCAAGGTACCACGCCTATCCTCGGAGACCCGGGCTGTATTGGGCAGTACTACGTTCAACTCTTCCTTTGTCGAAAAAGCTTCCTTTTTGAATGTGCAGAATGTAACCTTAGGTTATAACATACCTACTCGGATTGCCAACAGGATAAAAGCAGAAAAATTAACCGCTAACCTGTCTGTCAACAACCTGTATATGTTTACCAACTATAACGGTTGGAATCCTGAAGGGGGCATGTACACCGATACGACGCTTTCACCGGGATTGGATTGGGGGCGCTATCCTTTGTCAAGTGTGTACACATTAGGGTTGAACCTGACATTTTAAGAAGTCGCTAAAATATAAATAGATATGAAAACATTTAAAATCACCACAGTAATGGGCTTGGCTATTACCTGTTTAATTTTAGCCGCATCGTGTGATAAGAAATTTCTTAACCGAAAACCCTACGCAGATATTGACAGTGAAGATTTTTATACGTCCCAAAAGAACATTGAAATCGCGGCAGTAGGATTGTACGGAACCTTACAGAATTTTTATGATCCTAATTATCCCTCTATTGGCGAGTTGCCGGGAGACAATGCTTCGGACGGAAGCGGTGCAGCTACCGCTTCAGGACAGCTTGATAAATTTACGATTATCCCCAACAACAGCATACTTTCAGCAGTGTGGAGAGATTCGTACAGGAGTATATTGCAGAGTAACAAGATATTGGCATCGACTCCCCTTGTCGAATTTGTAGATGAGGATAAGAAAAAACAAGTAGAAGGAGAGGCTCGTTTCGTAAGGGCGTTGAGCTACTTCAATTTGGTACGCATGTTTGGCAAGGTGCCGTTGGACACATTGGTGTTGACGCAAGAACAGGCCCGTAAGTCGATCAGAAATGAAGTAGAGGATATTTATGAAGTGATAGTACATGATTTGGAAATGGCTTCTACGCAATTGCCGGGAGTCTATACCGGTAATGGTATAGGCCGGGCGACCAAATGGGCGGCTTTGACATTATTGGGCAAGGTATATCTGACCAAGCACGAGTTTGATAAGGCTGTGGATCCATTGAAGACAGTTGTCGAAGACGGACCATACACTCTCCTCCCGAACTATGCGGATATCTTTGATCCTAAAAACGCCAACCATGCCGAGTCTATATTTGAAATCCAGTATGAAGGAGGAACCTTGGGAGAAGGTAGCCGATGGAGTTTTATCTCCCATCCTAATGCATTGCAGGAAGTCATGGGGATATCGGCGGGCAATCGATTGGTACCTACAGGAAGTATTATCAACCTTTTTACAGCCGAGGGAGAAGGGACAAGTCCGAGGTACCAGGCGACTATCGGAACAATGCAATACCAAAATGCGTCAGGAGCTACACTGAGTGCAAGACATGTGAAAAAGCACTATATGGATCATACTATGCAGAATCAGTCTGATGACAACTGGCCTTTGTTACGGTATGCGGACGTATTGCTGATGTATGCCGAAGCGTTAAACGAAATATCCGGTACACCTCCTGTAGAGGCAATCGAGTATGTCAACCAAATCCGCCGACGTGCTTTTGGAGAGCCGATCAATGTGGTCGGTAGCCACGAGTTGACTCCCGCGAAGATAGCTGATACAGACTCTTTCCGAGAAGCTATTTATCTGGAACGTCGTTTGGAGTTGGCATTTGAGGGACATCGTTGGTTTGATCTGGTCAGGATGAATACCTATGTAGAAGTCATGAATGACTATTTTGGAAGCAATTCTCCCTATAAGGTTGAACCTTACCATAGATTGTTCCCGGTACCGCAAAGAGAAATAGATATCAATCCTTTGTTGAAACCTAATAACGAAGGATATAATTAGCGTATATTAATTGAGTATGTGATTGTCTTAATTAGATTAACATGAAAAAGATACATTATCTGTCTTTCCTGATTTTTGTCACAGCATCTTTCTGGATGATTTCCTGTGAAACGGGAAACGAATTGACCCTACCCGGGCAGCATTTTGCTTCCATAGAGGAGGTTAGGGCCATGTACAAGGGTGAGCCTGTGACTATCAGGCGTGAAGGTGACCGGGAATTCTTCATAGGAGGAATAGTGATCTCAAATGCCGGACAGGGGAATAATCCGGAGGGGAAGATTATCATACAAAATCAGGCAAACGGACGGCTAAGAGGCCTGGCATTGGCTGTCGATAGCTATCTTGACCGCTACAAGGTAGGAGACTCCGTCATCGTCAGGATCGACGGCAAAGTATTGGAGCGGATCGACGGTGTTTTTCAGATATCCGGCCTCAGCCCTTTGGAAATAGGAAGAATATCCGAGAATAACGAACAACATGTCCACCTTGAAACAAATGATTTCAGTGTTTTGGCCTCCGGTGTGGATATTTACCAAAATACATTAGTTCGGTTGATCTCTGCTGATGTGCCCGGTGTGGTGCGCAATCAGGTATTTGGAGACGGGGATGTCACGCTGAGCGATGGCAGTAATACTGTTCTTGTCAAGACCAGAGAAACGGCTGTCGTTGCCAATGAACCTGTTCCTATTGAGGGTGATTTTACAGGGATATTGTCTTATACAGCCACTGGAGAACCGTATCTGGCCATTCGTACATCGGTCGATATTGACGGTGAATATATGGCCCCTGAATTCTACACCAATTTCCCGGAAGGGTTTGAGGTCGCTCCACCATTTCTCTCCGGTTCATGGGTGTTGACGTCCGCATCGCGGCATACCGGTGTAACTGTACACCTCAAACGCGGAACAGCCGCATTGATCACGCAAGGGGGATCCGCTGCACTGACAACGGAGTCAATTATTGCTATGGACTTCGATCTCTTATTCGGTGCGTCCCGATTCTCTCTCTATTATGGTCAAGTGACAACAAATAATAATGATTCTAACGGATCGAAAGTGTATGTGGAGTATTCACAGGATGAAGGGGCAACTTGGACATTGCTGGAACCTAGTAGCGTGAAGTATACGCTGGATCAAGAACAGACTTGGACTCAAGTGACGCTACCAGTGGACGATCCTGCCGCTTTGGTTTTGGAAGCGATGACGGCACCAAATAGCCCCGATAATCCCGGAAGGCAAAGACTGTATTTTGCAGAGTATGAAAATCTGGCGATAGAAGGTCCTGTTCGTTTCAGAATCAGAAAACCTATAGGTACGGCTTCAAGGATCATGGTGGACGATGTCTTTGTCAAACCACATGAATAGGTCAGGTACAACTAAATATTTCGAAGCAGTGGATATAATGAAGAAAAATGGTTTTTTATTTAGGTTTATATGGAGTGTTGTGTGCGTACTAGGTACGTACACCTCTCTCTCTTATGGTCAATCGGTCCGACGTCCCAATATCATTTTGTATATAGCAGACGACCTCGGGGCCTGGGATATTCCAGCCTATGGCAACGATAAAGTAAAAACACCTAATCTGGACAGGCTTAGAAAAGAATCGATGCTGTTCGATCAGGCCTTTGCGACATCGCCTACCTGTGGCCCGGCGCGCAGCGCCCTGTTTACTAGCTTGTTGCCGCACCGCAACGGGGCACACGTAAACCGTTTGGCTGTGCGTGACCGGATTCAATCTATGGTGCATTATTTCAACAATGCGGGCTATCGGGTGGCCATCGCAGGTAAGCTGCATGTGGGGCCACAAGAAAGTTTTCCATTCGAGTATATCGTCGGGTCCAATCGTCGCGAACCCGGTACAGAGGGCAAAAAAGGAATGTTTTCTGATCTTTATCTTGAGCCTGTCGATCAGTGGTTGGGAGACTATGACGGGAAAAAGCCTTTTGTATTGATCGTAGCGGACCACTGTACACATATGACCTGGCCGCTCAACCCGGCATACACCAATGAGTCGGTGGCGATACATCCTTTTCACGTGGACACCCGGGACACGCGTAGGTTACTGACACGATACTATACAGATATAACCAAGATGGATGATAATATCGGCGACATGATGAAGATCTTGGACAAGCATCAGCTGTCGGACAAAGCGATCATGCTATTTACGGCCGATCAAGGACCTCAGTTACCTTTTGGTAAGTGGACTTTGTATGACTATGGTGTGCAGGTGCCACTCCTCGTGCGCTGGCCGGGACAGGTGAAAGCCGGTAGCCATACGAAAGCATTGGTGTCGCACGTGGATATTGTTCCTACGCTGTTGGATGCTATAGGGGCATCTATTCCCACTAATATAGACGGTACGAGTTTTTACAAGGTGTTGCGCGATGCCGGACAGTCTCATCGGGAGATGGTTTTTGCCCTTTCCAATGGAGACAAGGATCATGACAAATCACCGGTGCGGATGTTGCGTACGAGTAAATATAAGTACATTGTAAATTTAGAACCTAATGAGCCGGCATCTAAGGGTAAGGATCCGCGCAAGAGCTGGATAGAGTTGGCGAAGACCGATGCGCATGCCAAACAGGTCGTAGATCGCTTGAATGAAAGATCCTCCGAGGAATTGTATGATCTTGAAAACGATCGTTTTGAGATGATAAACTTGGCACATTTGCCAAAATATAAGCAAGTGCTGGAAGATTTTCGGAAGAAGATGAACGCTATTCGGCAGGCTCAGGGAGATGTGGGAGACAGTTGGAAAGAGGACCTAAAAAGATTGCCTACTGCCCCAGGTCCGAATCCATTGGTGCCATATAGTGTGGATTGAAAAAATATAAATGCAGATAACAATGAATAAATATAACAAGATGACAAGGTGGATGATGTTGGTCATAAGTGTGTTGAGTAGTTTCGCGCATGTGCAGGCACAGCAGGCAGGTGATGTCGTGGCAGACCTCCGAAAACATGACAAGGCTGTACATGTGCTGAATGCCGATATTGCTAATCCTTTTGTTGAAATTGGCCCTGACGGTTATTATTACCTGACCGGTACGGTACCTATGGATCTTTCGACATCCAAAGAAACTTCCGTAAGAGTGTGGCGAAGCAAAGATCTGGGAACCTGGGAGCCCTTTGGTGAAATCAAACATGCTCCAGGATCAGCTTTTGTGAAAGAACTGTGGGATTTTGCCGGAAAAAGAAATATCACACCGGACATCCGGTCATCGGAAGCCCATTATGTCAATGGCCACTGGGTCATCGTGCATACGTCGAATGTACGTGTAGCCAATCTGATGCTGTCGGCATCCCCGGATATCAAAGGGTCGTATACAGAACCGCTAGGATTGGATATAGGTTTTCATGTAGATCCCAGCATCTTCGTGGATGATGACGGTACACCTTGGTTGCTGTCAAACTGTACACAGATCCGAAGAATAAAAAAGGATTTTTCGGCATTTGATGGCAACCATAGGCTGATCGGGCCTAAAAGCAAACAGTTGGGCTTTGAAGGTACAAGAATGGTCAAAGTTGGTGGCAAATATGTGCTGTTTGGAACTTCCTGGAGTACGGATATCGAAGGAAAAGGAACCTACAATCTCTATTATGCTACGGCCGATAAGATATTGGGTCCTTATAGCCCCCGGAAATTTGCCGGTCGGTATATAGGCAACGGAGCCCCTTTTAAGGACAGAGACGGTCGCTGGTGGGCATGGGCATTTTATCGGGCAGACCACCCTCCGCTGAATGCTGAACAAGCAGACAAGAGGGATTTGTCAGATGCCGCCTATACAATCAACAAAAAAGGATTGACATTGGTACCGCTGGAGATTTCACAGGAGAATGGAGAAATCAAGGTCGTTCCCAAAGATCCTGTCTACCGATTTCCGGGAAAGGAAGAAGTACAACAGTTTGATTGATCAATCTATTTAAATTTAAGCATACGCAGCACACATGTGTCATTTTTTGCTTAATCAAGAACAGTGTTTTACAAAGAAGGTACAAGTGTAATATATAAAATATGATAATCAGGTTTTGTTTAGTATGGTTGATACTGGGAAGTATATGGATGGGAAGACCCTTGCAGGCACAAGAACGTCCTAACATTATCGTCATCCTAGTGGATGATATGGGTTTCAGTGATGTAGGATGTTTTGGCGGAGAAATTCCCACTCCCCATATTGATGAGTTGGCACAGCAAGGACTTCGTCTTACAAATTTTTATAACGTGGCCCGATGTTGCCCAAGCCGGGCAAGCTTATTGACCGGACTCTATCCCCATCAAGCCGGGATGGGATGGATGGCTTCTGATCGCTATAAAGATATCCCTGCCTATCAAGGGTATCTCAACGACAAATGTGTCACGATTGGGGAGGCCATGCAGCAAAATGGTTATTTTACGATCATGACAGGCAAGTGGCATGTGGGACAGAAAGATGATGGAGGTGTCACACCTTGGGGGCGTGGGTTTGATCGATCGTTCAATACCATCGCAGGTAATTTCTACTATCGAGATGCCCGGGCACAACTGTATCTGAACGGTAGAAAAGTACGTAATGCCGAATTGCCGAAAGATTGGTACACGACCGATCTATGGACATCGTATGGATTACAGTTTATCGATGAAGCCAAAAATGTTGGAAAACCCTTTCTGCTGTATTTGGCGCATAATGCTCCACATTATCCTCTGCAGGCTCCCGAAGAGGATATTGCCAAGTTTAGAGGCAAGTTTATGAAAGGGTGGGAGGCGTTGCGCGAAGAGCGGTATAAAAGACAGGTTGAGATGGGCATCCTTGACAAATCTTGGGCATTGCCCGATATCAATCCGCTTATTCCTAAATGGGGATCGTTAAGTCCAGAAGAAAAGATCCGGCAGGATGATCTGATGGCGGTCTATGCCGCGGTTGTCAGCCGTATTGACAAGAGTATCGGTGACCTTATCAATGGACTTAAAGCCCGTGGAATATACGACAATACGATCATTATGTTTATGTCGGACAATGGTGGTAATGCCGAGGGTGGTATCAATGGACGTTATATTGGAGAACAACCGGGAGCTGTCAATTCGCATCTCTCGGTCAGTCAAGGATGGGCAGAGTTGAATAACACACCATTCTGGTTGTACAAACACCATACGAGTGAGGGAGGGATTGCAACTCCTTTTATCTTATCTTGGCCTAAGGGGATTTCCGATCAACTTTATGGCAAGATACTGCCGTTTCAAGGACACGTGATTGATATCATGCCTACGTGTATCGATATTGCCAATGGACGATATCCGACCCAATATAAAGGCAATGATATCCTTCCGATGGAAGGTATGAGCTTTTTACCTTTGATGTTAGGTAAGTCTATGGACCGTTCAACACCACTTTATTGGGAGCACGAAGGAAATCGCGCAATGTTAAACGGTGAATGGAAAATTGTGTCCAATGTGAAAGAACCTTGGCAATTGTATAATCTTCGAACAGACCGTACCGAAACAAAGAATGTGGCACTGGAAAACCCCGAAATCGTGTCTAGTATGGTCGCTAAATACAATATATGGGCAGAAAAAATTGGTGTGATGCCTTATAATTTTCCCCCTAAGCCATGGCAAACTATGCAGAGAGGTACTGTTGTTCCTTCCGGGGACTAGAAGCAATATAACATGTTAATCATATCATAAAAAGCGAATAGAAAATGACAATAAAGGAAATGAAGAATGTACATAAGGCTATCATCGGATTTGTGCTTGTCAGTGTAGTTATGTTCGGTTATGCCTGTAATGATCGATCACCGGATCAGAAAAGTAAACAGCCTAATGTGCTTTGGATCGTCATGGATGACGTGGGTACAGAAGTACCCTTCTTCGGGCATAAGATCAGCACGCCCAATATCGATAGGTTGATCAAGGAAGGCACGATCTTCCGGCAGGCTTTTGTCACTGCACCGGTCTGCTCGCCCGCACGGTCGGCCATGATTACAGGAATGTACCAGACCACTATCGGAGCTCATAATCACGTGAGTAGCAGGGGAGAGCACCATATTCAGCTACCCAATTATGTAAAGATGGTGCCACAAATTTTCAAGGAAAATGGATATTATGTAACCAATGGAGATTATCCAATCGTAGGCGATGGTTTGGGCAAGGCAGACTATAATTTTGAGTGGAACGAAAGTATATATGATGGGAATGATTGGCGTAAGAGAAAACCCGGTCAACCATTTTTTGCACAAATACAGTTGCTAGGTGGAAAAAACCGTGATAAACGGTCGCAACTACAACATGCAATCCATGAATTGGGTTCGAGTACCGGCTTAGATAGCTTACTTATCCCTCCATATTATCCGAAGGACTCGGTCATACTACAGGACTGGGCAGACTATATGGATTGCATTCGATATACAGACAAACAGATAGGGGAAATTTTGGACAGACTCAAAGAAGATGGCGAATTGGACAATACATTGATCATTCTGATGGGGGACAATGGGGTTAGCCACGCTCGGGGCAAGCAATTCCTGTACGATGAGGGCGTAAAGGTTTTATTTGTGGCTAGGGGGCCGGGAATTGAGGAAGGTAAGGTTCGGGAAGATATGATCGAGCATATCGATATGGCACCTATATCCTTGGCTGCTGTTGGTATTCAAGTACCGGAATGGATGCAGGGCAAAGATGTTTTTTCCAAAGAGTATACACCAAGAAAATATGTGTACGGCGCGCGTGACCGTTGTGGAGAGACCGTGGACCGTATTCGCTCTGTTCGTTCGGATAGGTACAAATATATTCGAAATTTCTATCCTGACAGACCTCATCTGCAACCTAGCAACTATAAGGACAGCAAGAAGATCATCCAAAGGCTTAGGGAGTTGCACGACCAGAACAAATTGGCTCCCGTACAGGAAGCATTGCTTTTTGCCGAACGGAGACCCGAAGAAGAGCTGTACGATCTGTTGAACGATCCATATGAGATGGTCAATCTCGCCCAAGACAACAGTTATGGAAAAGTGTTGCAGGCATTTAGGAACCAATTGACCACATGGTCTAAAGAGACTCATGATCCTGCACCAGAATCTTTTGAGATCTATACGTTAGAAATGAAAAACCAATGGGAAAGAACACCTGGAGAGAAGGCAAAAGAACGTGTAGCCCGTAATATAGAGGAGTACAAGAAATGGATGCAAGAGCGGGCAACGAATCAATAGATTAATTTAATAAAGATGAAGTGGAAAAAAATGGTTAAATGGTATATGATGTTGGTCTTTCTGGCAGGAATAATGTATCGCGCCCATTGCCAGATCTTCACTTATCAAAATCCTATTTCTATAGGTATAGACCCCAAAGGGCTGAGGGACTGCCAGATCATCAAAGAAGGCGAGTGGTGGTACATGACCGGAACAGCCCACCCATTTTGGGAACACGAAGAGAAAGATGGGAATTTGAATAATGGAGTTCCACTGTACAAGTCAAAAAACCTGTTGGAATGGGAGTTTGTCAAGTATATCGTAGAACGTCCGGATGCATCCAAGTGGTACTATCGTCGCTTTTGGGCACCTGAAATCCATAAGATACGCGGAAAATTCTATGTCACTTTTAATTGTCGAAATGCAGATAAAGGGTATGACTGGCAGCATATAGGGTATGCTGTAAGTGATCAGATCGAAGGTCCGTATACCGTCGTTACCGAAGAAAAACCCTTGGCGCGGGGCAATGATCTGACCTTATTTGAGGACGATGACAAAAAAGTATATGCCTTTTGGCACAATGTGTTGGAGGACGGTACGTTTTGGATGGGAAGTGCTGAAGTGAATCTGGAACAAGGTCGGTTGGTGTCCGATACATTGCAGGCCATCGGTACGGGGCACGTAGAATATGAACGGGATAGCAATGGCAATATTCAGACCATATTTCGGCAGGGGCGCAATGAGCAAAAGATCAAAACCTATCATGAATGGGATTCTCAGGGTATAGAGGGTGCCTATGTGATCAAACGAAACGGAATTTATTACCTGTTCTACTCGAGTTGGACACGAGGATATGAGGTAGGTTACGCGACTGCAAGCAGTATCAAAGGGCCATGGAAAAAAGCTGATAATAACCCTATTTACGGTGGGACTATCCAAAAACTCTGTGAGGAGCGTGGATTCCGTTGTGACCAAGATCCATTGTCCCCCTTTACTGCCGTCGGACATAATGCTGTATTTGAGGGGCCGGATGGACGTTTGTGGCTTTCTTGTCACGGTGTCAGCAAATACCATAGAGGACCACTGCTGGTCATGGACCCACTGAACTTTGATGGAAATGGCAATATACAACAAGTAACCCCTTCGTATTTGCCACAAGTAATAAAGAGATAAAGTAATAAAAGTTTATAAATTATTAAAAGCAAAATTTGAAAAGTTATGAAAAATCTATTCGTTACAATAGTGTTCGCCTTTTTTGTGATGGTTACATTCGGGCAGGAAATATCAAAAAATGTTCAATGGAGACTAAATCCTATTCTTAAATCGGTGGAGGTCAATGAAGACGAGAAGAAAGAGTTGATCGTGGCCATTGAAAAATTTCAAAAAAATGAAATGGAATTCAGGGCTGCAAACGATCCAAGCAAGCAGGAAGAAAGAAAATTAAATGGAAAACGGTACCTGTCAGAAGTGAAACGTATTTTGGGAAATGAGCGTTTCAATAAATGGAGACAGGATACTAGAAAAAAAAATAAATCATGAAAAAGCTGTTTATTGCGATAGTTTTTGCTTGTTGCGCAATAATTGTATCTGGGCAAGAAATATCTAAAACTGTTCAGTGGAGATTAAATCCTATTCTTAATGCGGTAGAGGTAAGTGGCACGGAGAAGGAAGCGTTGATTGTAGCGATCGAAAAATTTCAAAAAAATGAGCTAACGTTAAGAACTTCTGATAATCCCAATGAGAATGGAGAAAAAGAGCTGAATTCAAAACGTTATCTATCAGAAGTGCAGAATATTCTGGGGAAGGAACGTTTTGATACCTGGAGGAAGTCTCTTCGAGAGAGAAACAATTCCCCCAATAATGTAGGAGGGAAGCCAAGGGGAGCCAAGCGTACGGCCGATGCAGCATATCCTATTTTTGTGGAGGATATGTTTGCCCGGGATCCATATGTGTATGTGGACAAAAAATCGAGGCATTATTATATGCATTTGAACGATAAGCAAAAAATTGGACTTTACAAAAGCCCTGATTTAGTAAATTGGGTACGTGTGGAAACCACATTTGAGGCTCCGCATGATTTTTGGGGGACAAAAGATTTTTGGGCACCAGATACTTACTATTATAAAGATAAGTATTACGTTTTTGCGTCCTTTAGTAATCCCGAGACCGGTATGAAAGGAACTTCCGCTTTGATCTCAAAATGGTTGGAAGGGCCATATAAACCTTTGGTAAATAAACCGATAACTCCTGAAGACTGGCGTTGTCTGGACGGTCTTTTATACGTTGACGAGACTGATCAGCCGTGGTTGTTGTTTTGTCAGGCATTTCACTCTGTTCCGGATGGAAGCGGAAGAATCTATGCGCAAAAATTATCTTCTGACCTAAAAACGGCAATTGAAGAACCGATGCTGTTGTTTAAAGCCTCGGAGGCGCCTTGGGCAGGAACTATAACTCATAACGGAATTAGAGGGTATGTGACTGATTCTCCCTTTATATATCGTGCAAAAAACGGAGAGTTGCTGTTATTGTGGTCAAGCTTTGCTAAGGCTCCGTCTCGATATGTTATTGGGGTCGCAAGATCTTCAAACGGAAAGCTAGATGGGAAATGGATACAAGATGAAAAACCTTTAAATACTGAAGTCGATGGAGGTGGGCACGCCATGATATTTACTGATTTAAACGATCAACTGCGAATTGCATATCATGCACCGAATAAAAACGCACGACCTAAGTTTTATTGGTTAGATGATGACAATGGTAAATTAAAAATAAGGACGATTGAGTAATTATAATATAAGCAAAAAAAACATGAAAACTATATATCATTGGTTCATTTTCATTTTTTTAGTATTAGGTGGTTCTTCGGCGGTAACAGCACAAACTTCACCCAACATCGTATTTATTCTTGCAGACGATCTTGGATGGGGAGAATTGGGCTGTTATGGGAATAACTTTAATGAAACACCTTATTTAGATGATCTCGCGCGTAAGAGCAAGAGGTTTACACAGGCTTATGCGGCAGCCCCTGTGTGTTCCCCCACCCGAGCTAGTATCATGACAGGACAATATCCTGCACGGGTGCGTATCACCGATTATTTGACTGTAGGTTGGAAAACGGATCGTTTTCTTGACCCAGATCTGTACCTCACATTAAACGAGGCATTAGCAGATAGAGGTTATCATACAGGCATAATCGGAAAGTGGCATTTAGAAACACATTTTAACAACCCTATCGGTACTCCAGAAGCGCATGGTTTTCACGAGGTCATCGGGAGTGAAACAGAATATATAGCTGGGGGAGATTATTTTTTTCCCTATGAAAAGATTAACACTTATAAAGAAGGTAGTCCCGGAGAATATCTGACAGATAGACAAAGCAGTGATGCCTGCGACTTTATCCGCAGGAATAAGAATAAGCCGTTTTTTTTGTATTTGAGTTATTATAGTGTACACACGAGATTGGATGCTCCTTCGACTTTAGTTGACAAGTACAAACAAAAGTATGATAAAAAAAACGGGAAAAATGCTAGTGATATTTTTGAGAGAAATCCCGGTCATGAGACAAATCGTAAAGATAATCCGTACCTGGCAGCTATGTTGGAACGTATCGATAGTGGAGTTGGGTCGGTTATGAAAACTTTGGAAGAATTAGGTTTGGACGAGAATACTATTGTCATCTTTACCTCGGATAATGGCGGCGCAGGAAGAGTGGCCAATAACGGAAACTTGAGATCGTACAAAACATGGCTTTACGAAGGGGGAATCAGAGTGCCGCTAATTGTCCATTGGCCAAAGCATATAAAGAAGGGTGAAGTAGAGAAACCGGTTAGCAGTATTGATTTTTATCCTACACTTGTTGCAGCAAGCGGAGGAGATATTGAAAATTATCAGGTTGACGGAGAAAACCTGATGCCATTGCTTAAAGGTGATTCCGGTTTAGAAAGAAAGGAACTATATTGGCATTATCCTTCGGAAACGCGTAGCTGGCCGGATAGAATGGCGACAGTCGTCAGGCAAGACAATTATAAATTAATCAAACACTATCTGGGTAACAAAGATGAATTGTATGATTTGAAGAATGATCCTTCAGAGACATATGACCTCTCTTTGGAGAAACCTGAAAAGGTAAGGGAATTAAGTGAGCTCATTGAGAAATGGAAGAAAGAGGTGAATGCAGAAGAACCCGATGCAGAGGCATTGCGCAAGGCACATCTTCAGAAAAACTAATTCGTGTTAAATGGTAAGTTCACCAAACCCTATATAAAAAAATAGATAAAATGATGATTTTCAAATATTGGGATAAGATGTTTAATGAAGGCATTTTCCTTATAAGATTTATGTTCATTGTTGTATTAGCCAGCTATAATTCGTTCCACGGAATGTCCTATGCACAAAGCAAGATGGACAGACCTAATATCGTTTTGTATCTGGCGGATGATCTGGGGACGATGGACATAGGGCCATATGGGAATAAACATGTCAAAACCCCTAATCTTGATAAATTAAGCCAAAAATCGATTTTGTTTAATCAGGCATTTTCTACAGCGACGACCTGTGCCCCGTCTAGAAGTGCATTGTTTACAGGACTTTATCCGCAACGTAATGGCTCACATAGTAACCGGGTAGCTGTGCGTGATACAGTGAAATCTATTGTACAATATTTCGTAAACGAAGGGTATCGAGTAGCTATTGCAGGTAAACTGGATGTGGGGCCACGACAAGTTTTTCCTTTCGAATACATACCAGGCACGAATCGAAGAGAGCCTGGCACGGAGGGAAAAAAGGGAATGTTTCCCGACCTGTACTTGGAACCAGTGGATAAATGGTTTGCTGATAGAGAACCTTCTCAGCCATTTCTATTGATTGTGTCTGATCATTCTACGCATATGAGCTGGCCACTGCATCCCGAGTATACAGCTGAGGATGTAAATATTCCCCCCTTTCATGTAGACACAAAAGATACCAGACAGCTTCGGGCAAGATATTATACAGATATTACGAAGTTGGATTACAATGTAGGTGAAACGATGAAGATGTTAGAACGGCATCAATTGGAAGATAATACGATTGTGTTGTTTACAGCTGATCAAGGACCTCAACTACCTTTTGGCAAATGGACGTTGTATGATTATGGTGTACAGGTTCCTTTGATTGTAAGTTGGCCCGGGCATGTTAAGAAAAAAAGTAAAACCGATGCTCTTGTATCGCACGTCGACATTATTCCTACATTGTTGGAGATGATAGGGGGTAAGGTCCCGGAAGGAATAGATGGGCAGAGTTTTTATTCTGCCGTGAAAGATCCTAATCAATCTCATCGCGAGAGCGTATTTGCTAACCATAACGGAGATAAGTTTTATGATCAGTCTCCCTCTCGTATGTTACGCACGAGTAGTTACAAATATATAGTAAACCTTGAACCCGAAATGCCAGCTTCTGCCGGTAAGAAGCCATATCCTAGCTGGATAAAGAAAGCGGAGATTGATGCCAAAGCAAAAGTTGTGGTAGATAGACTCAATCAAAGGCCCGCCGAAGAATTATACGATTTGAAAGCAGACCGTTATGAGATGAAGAATCTAGCAGGATTACCTAAGTATAAAAAGCTGATAGAAGGTTTCCGCAAACAGATGGAGGTTGTTCGGAATGCACAGGGCGATATAGGAGATAACTGGAAAAAAGATCTTGAAAACCTGCCGGCAGACAACAAACCAAATCCTCTTATACCCTATCAATTCTGATTTTAGGCTAACGATTAATATATAAGATACATATGAAGAAGTCTTTATTCACAGTCCTATTTGTTGTTTGTATAATGCTGTCCTTCGGGCAAAAAGTTCCGAAGGAAGTTCAGACACGTTTGAATTCAATTACCAATGCCGTGCGGGTTACGGATAATGAAAAAAAGCAACTTATTGTGGCGATCCAAAAACTTATCGACAGTGCAAAGGAAATTCGCACAGCAAAGCGGGAGCATATGGCATTGGAGCTAAGAGAAAATTCGCATCGATATCTGTCGGAAGTGTTGTATGTGCTGGATGATGAACGCTATGAAAAATGGAGGGATAGTGTAAAACAGAAAAAATAATATAACAATTTACAATTTAACAAATTTAAAAGGAGGTAATGATGAGAAATCTATTTGTAATGTTCGTGTTTGTCTTTTTTGCAATGGGTGCATCCGGACAAGAAGTATCAAAGATGGTTCAGAGCAGGTTAAATCCGATATTGGAAGTGGTAGAGGTGAATGACGATGAAAAGCAAGCATTGATCGCAGCCATTGAAAAGTTTCAGAAAAATGTGCGGCAAATCCGAAAAGCCGGAGGCGATAATATGAAAGCCGAGCTGAAGAAAAATAATACACAATATCTGGATGAAATCAAGGAAGCGCTCGGCAATGAACGTTTTACGAAATGGAGGCAGGAAGTAAAAAAGCAAAATGCGGCGAAGAGAGCGCAACAATAGCTTTCACGTAAAAGGGAAAGGTGAAAATCTCCCTTTTACGTTTTATTAAATTTAAAAACAGTATCATGAAGATTGTTTTTTTGTCGATATCACTATTGCTGGCTACTCTTGCTCACGCCCAATTGAGGCTGCCTCGGTATTTTTCAGATCACGCTGTCTTACAACGAGATCAACCCGTTGTATTATGGGGGTGGTCAGTGCCGGGAGATAAGCTGTCGGTGACTATGGCGGATGTTACGCATACGACAACTACGAACAGGGATAGCATCTGGCGAGTAACACTTCCGGCAAAACCTGCCGGAGGACCCTATGATATTGTTATTAAAGGAGCTACCGAAAAGATAACCATAAAAGATATATATATTGGAGATGTATTCTTTTGCAGCGGACAAAGCAACATGGTATTTACCATGAATAAAGAGGAACATTCCGTGGAAGAAAAAGAGAACTTTCCATTGATCCGGCAGTTTCACGTCTATCGAAATACCCAGCCTTGGCCGCAGAAGGATGTAGGAAGAGCCGAATGGATGATATCCGATGAAAAAATGAGGAAGCGGTTTTCTGCAGTAGCGTACTATTTCGCCAAAGAAATTTATAAAGAAAAGAAAATACCGGTCGGCATCATTCTTTCAGCTTATGGTGGCTCGCCGATAGAACCCTTTATGAGCAAAGAAGCTTTAAAGGATTTTCCGGAAGCACATAGTAAAGCAGATAAGATTACACCCGAATTCATCCGGAAGACGCAGGAAGAAAATGACCGCCTTTTAGCCGCAAATCCGGGGATAAAAGAACCCAAGGGATTTGTCAATATCAAGAATCGTTATCCGACCATGATATACAACGGTATGATTGCTCCTTTCTTTTTCTATCCGGTGAAAGGGGTATTGTGGTATCAGGGAGAGACAAATACGTTTATTCCGCAATGCTACGATTATGAAGCCAAACTTTATCATCTTGTACGTTCGTGGCGCAGGTCATGGAAAGATGAGCAGCTTCCTTTTTATATTGTGCAACTGCCCAATTATGGGGAACAAGTAGATGTGCCGAAATCATCCGCATGGACATTTGTGCAGGAAGCGCAATTTAAAGTCAGCCAGCGTATGAGACATGTCCATACTATCGTGACGCAGGATGTCGGCGATCCGTCAGATATTCACCCGACGAATAAGCGGGACGTCGGCAAACGCATCGCCGCACAAGTATTGAAACAGACTTATGGTGATACAAAACGAATAGCGCAAGGTCCTACCGTAGTCAAGGTAGATATCCGATCGGATACCATTGAACTTCATTTTGCCAATATAGGAAGCGGACTAGAAGCAAAAGGGGGTGGTAAGAACCTCTATGGTTTTGCGCTGGCAGGCAAAGATGATAAATTTTATAGGGCTACTGCAGAACTCCGGGGAGATAGGGTGGTCGTATACAGTGAGCAGGTTGGAGAGCCCCTGTATATCAGATATGCTTTTGAAAGCAATCCTGCTAAAATAAACTTTTATAACAAAGAGGGCTTTCCGGCTGTGCCTTTTCGTACAGATGAACTGAAGGATGCAACGACACGAAAATAATAACGTTTTTTGATGACGAACGTATGAAAACAATAGGGTTTCTGATTTTTATTTTTTTCTGTTTCACAGGAAAAAACTGGGGACAGACGAAGGATCGTCCGATCTTTCCGAAAGAAGGGATGGATTCCTCTTCTTTTGCTACGGTGATAGAAGGTAAAAAGGTGAATCTCTATACCCTTCATAACGGCAATATAACGGTCTATCTTTCCAATCATGGTGCTCGTCTGGTGGGATTATCTGTTCCGGATAAAAATGGCAGTCCCACGGACATCGTATTGGGATTGCCTAAAGGGGCCGACTATAATACATCCGGAGGATCGCTATTTGGCCCTATAGTGGGGCCTTATGCCAATAGGATAGCGAATGCCAGCTTTGATTTGAATGGAGAAACGTATAATCTTACGACGGTGAATGGACGTTACGCGGCGCATGGTGGTCCTCATGGGGTGCATCGTACGGTCTGGGACGTAGATTCACTAAGTGCAACGAAGATTAAGTTCAAATGTGTGTTGCAGGATAAGTATGGGGGCTTCCCGGGTAATAGAGAGATATATGTTTCTTATGCTTTGACCCATCGCAATGAATTAACGATCTCTTATGAAGTAACGACAGATAAGGTAACCGTAGTAAACCTGAGCAATCACGCTTACTTTAATCTCAATGGGGAGGGGTCAGGATCAATTTTAGGACATCAGCTGCAGCTGTTTGCAGAAGCTTTTACCCCGGTTGATAAATCACTGATCCCTACCGGAGAAATACAATCCGTGAAAGAAAATAAGCCTTTCGATTTTACAGTGTTAAAAGCTATCGGTCAAGATATTGAAACTGAAGATAATATTCAACTGAGGTATGGAAAAGGGTATGACCATAATTTTGTGCTGGCGAAACATAAATTTTCCAATCTCCATCATGCCGCCAGATTAGTAGGTGATCTTTCCGGTATCGTGATGGATATATACAGTCATGAGCCGGGTATTCAGTTTTATAGCGGTAATTTTATGTCTGGTAAAAATACATTGAAAAATGGTGGAAGGGATGAATACAGATCAGGACTTTGTCTGGAACCTCAGCATTTTCCCGATGCGCCCAATCAACCCGCATTTCCGTCTACAGTACTGCAGCCAGGGCAAGCTTATCGAACGATATCTGTTTATAGGTTTTCGACGGTGGGCCAATTCAATATGAAGTAGTCTAATGAGAAGATTAGCAATATTTTAGGTAAAAATAGTTTAGAAAATTTGTTTATCAAAAATATTATACCTTAATTTGGATAATAGACCAGACTAGACCAATCTAGTTTGAGGAGAAAAGATATAAAACTAAGTGATGATAAAAAGAAAACACGAAGCGAAAAGAACATTAAAGACAGAGACCTATCACGCAGAACTTGCCATCATCGGTGGTGGACTGTCGGGGGTGTGTACGGCTATTACGGCTGCACGCAAGGGTGTGAAAGTAGTATTGGTGCAGGACAGACCCGTGTTGGGAGGGAACTCTTCCAGTGAGGTACGACTATGGATATTAGGTGCCACCTCGCATATGGGCAACAATAACCGATGGAGTCGAGAGGGAGGTGTAGTGGACGAAATATTGGTCGAAAACACTTATAAGAATAAAGAAGGAAACCCGTTGATATTCGACAGTATCTTATTGGATAAAGTGACGGCAGAACCGAATATCAAATTGCTTTTGAATACCGCTGTGTACGAGGTACAGAAAACGGATGAAGATACGATTGGCTCGGTAAAAGGTTTCTGTAGCCAGAATTCAACAGAATATGTAGTGCATGCACCCTTGTTTTGTGATGCGTCGGGAGACGGTATCGTAGGTTTTCTCTCCGGAGCAGCATTCCGAATGGGAGCCGAAAAGCAAGAAGAATTCGGGGAAAAATTTGCACCGACCGAAGAATACGGTGAATTGCTGGGACATAGCATGTATTTTTATACAAAAGATACCGGTCGGCCGGTCAAGTATACCGCACCTTCCTTTGCGATGGATGTCACCAAAGAGGTACCAAAGTTCAAAAAGTTCAATGCCAAAGAACATGGTTGTCAACTGTGGTGGCTGGAGCATGGGGGACGTATGGATACTATACATGATACGGAGCAGATCAAATGGGATCTGTGGAAAGTGATCTATGGTGCTTGGGATTATGTCAAGAATTCAGGGAATTTTCCTGAAGCGGAAAACCTAACTTTGGAGTGGGTGGGCACTATTCCCGGAAAACGGGAAAGCCGCCGTTTTGAAGGGGATTATATGTTGCGTCAGCAGGATATCGTCGAACAGCATGAATATGAAGATGCCGTAGCGTACGGCGGATGGTCGATAGACCTGCATCCTGCAGACGGTGTCTTCAGCGAGAAGCCTGGCTGTAACCAATGGCATGCCAAAGGTGTTTATCAGATTCCGTATCGCTGTTTGTATAGTCGAAATATCAAGAATTTGTTTATCGGTGGGCGGCTTATCAGTGCGACACACGTTGCTTTCGCATCCACACGTGTGATGGCGACTGCTGCACATATCGGACAAGCTATCGGTATGGCGGCATACATTGCGAAAGAAAAAGGAGTGAAGGTAGAAGAGTTGGCCGAAGCAGTTGCAAGTTACGAATATGTTGATTCACAATTCGTCAGTAATCCGACACAATCCCCAATCCCCAATCCACAATCCCCAACCCCCAATCCTCGATACTTAACTCCACGTGAGATCTTAACGGATGGATTTATCACTGATTTGCAACAGGAATTACTGAAAAGCGGACAACATATTCCAAGTTTGGAACTGCGTGACGAGACCGATTTGGTGCAATATGCCGAAGTCCACGCATCCAGCAGTTTTGAGTTGGATAAGTTTAATGCGGATTTTCCACTTCCGATAGAAACTGCCGTAGCACAAATGTTGCCTTTGGAAGAAGGAAGAGTACCGAACATAACATTGGAGGTCGATGCGGTAGAAGATACCGAATTGCAGGTAGAATTGCGTATTAGCGGCAAGACGGGCAACTATACACCCGATGTCACGTTGGAGACCATGTCCATTGCACTCCAAAAGGGAAGGGCTACGATAGACGTGTCCTTTTCGGCGACGATGCCCGAACGTACATATGCTTTTGTAGTTTTCCATAAAAATCCTGTCGTATCGCTATACCGTACGCACATCCGTGTCACAGGTGTTCTTACTGTTTTCAATTTGGTCAATAAAGCCGTGTCCAATTATGGAAAGCAAACTCCTCCCGAAGATATCGGAATGGAAGCATTTGAGTTTTGGTGTCCGCAACGTCGTCCAGAAGGGCATAACCTAGCCTTACGTCTTGATCCGGCATTGCAGGTTTTCAGTGCAGAGCAGATCAAAACAGGTGTCTATCGTCCTACAATTCATCCGAATGCTTGGGTAGCTTCATTGGAAGATCAGGCCCCTCAACTCAAGATCAGTTGGAATGAAGACAAGCAGATTCAAAAAATAGATTTGTTTTTCGATACGGATTATGACCATCCGATGGAGAGTGTACTCATGGGGCACCCCGAAGATGCTATGCCTTTCTGTGTCCGAAATTATACCCTATTGGATGATAAAGGGAATACTGTATTTGAACGAAAAGGTAATTACCAAAGTTTGAATCAAATCGTATTGGAGCAGCCCATTTTAACCCGTGCATTGACTATTAAGGTTGAGCATCCATCGGTTCATGTGCCAGCCTCTTTATTTTCTGTTCGTTGTTATAGCTAAGCAAAAAAATGGGTGTTTTAGATTATATCATAATGCTTGCTTTTACGGGAATCGTAATTGCAGCTGGCCTGTCCTTTGGAAAAACAGGCAATTCGATGAAGTCGTACTTTGCGGCCGGAGGTGCGGTGCCTTGGCGAATCAGCGGTCTGTCCCTGTTTATGAGTTTCTTTTCAGCAGGTACATTCGTTGTGTGGGGATCTATTGCGTATCAACACGGTTTTGTAGCTATTGCCATTCAGATGACCATGTGTGTGGGAGGGCTTTTGGTTGGGATGTTTATAGCACCGGCCTGGCAGAAGTCCCATGCGCTGACGGCAGCAGAGTTTGTATCTCAGCGATTGGGGATTTCGGTGCAGAAATTTTACAGCTACCTTATTTTGTTGATATCATTGATGTACACAGGAGCTTTTCTTTATCCTGTAGCCAAGATTATCAATGTATCGACTGGTTTTTCCATTGAAGCTTGCATCTTGGTATTAGGGGTGCTTATTATTCTTTATACTGTAGTCGGTGGATTGTGGGGGGTGATGATCACAGATGTCATTCAGTTTATTGTACTTACGGCCGCGGTTATTATTGTCGTGCCTTTGGCCTTCGACCGGATAGGTGGTGTAGGTGAGCTATTTGCCAAAGCACCGCCTGATTTTTTCAATATCGTAAATGAAGAATATTCCTGGCTCTTCCTATTGGCATTTGCTATCTACAACGGTATATTTATCGGTGGGAACTGGGCCTATGTTCAGCGTTACACCACAGTGGAAAGCCCTAGATCAGCGAGCAAAGTCGGGTATCTGTTTGCTGGCCTCTATCTGGTCAGCCCTTTTATATGGATGTTGCCGCCGATGATCTATCGATTGGTCAATCCCGAGCTTTCCGGCTTGGAAAATGAGGGAGCCTATCTGATGATGTGTAAGGAGGTGCTTCCCAAAGGATTGATAGGATTGATGCTTGGAGGAATGGTGTTTGCGACAGCAAGTTCGGTCAATACGACCTTGAATCTTGCGGCGGCTGTATTTACCAACGATTTGTACAAATCTGTACGCCCCCATGCTAAGCCGAAGCAACTGATGCTGATCGCCAAGACGTCGGTCGTGGTCTTTGGTCTAATAACGATCCTGGTCGCGTTGTGGGTGCCATCGGCAGGAGGGATAGTCGAGATTGTACTGAGTGTGGGTGCTGTGACTGGAT